>JACZCU010300108.1_pt1 | contig 23434 bp, 19 predicted proteins | sample 8641851 | NCBI WGS metagenome assembly JACZCU01 (sample SAMN15324605, study PRJNA640507) | soil metagenome | isolation source: monocropping sugarcane control | place: China: Luxin town, Laibin City, Guangxi Province | collected 2019-07-25 | depth 10cm m | reverse complement strand
TGACTCATCTTGAAGCAAGTACAGACGTTCTTCATCAAAAGCGCGGAAGATCCAGAGGGTCTTGGCGAGATTTCTGGTGTAGTTACTAACCCATCATGCTTTTCCAGAGAAGTCAGGAATTTTCAGCCCCATTTGAAAAGGAAATTCCTGATTTCTTTACTCCAGGCAAACCAGATAAACTCAGAGTCCTAACGATTCGATGGCGTCCAGCACCTCCTGAGCATGCCCTTCGGCTTTGACTTTGGGCCAGACTTTACGAACGATGCCGTCTTTATCGATGAGGAAGGTCTCACGGTTCACGCCCAGGTATTTTTTGCCGTACATGTTCTTCTCTTTCCACACGCCATACAGCTGCGAAACCGTGGTATCGGTATCGGAGAGTAGTGGGAAGGACAGACCGTATTTATCGGCGAATTTCTGATGCGACGCAATATCATCGGCACTGATACCCAGCACGACAACGCCCCGTTTTTGCATTTCATGATCGGCATCGCGGAATGAGCATGCTTCGGCAGTGCATCCGGGTGTGTCGTCTTTGGGATAAAAGTATAAAACAATAGTATGGCCACGTAATGCGCTTAACTGAACCTGACCATTTTTTACCACATCATCGCTCCCTATGGCTGGAAGTGTGAAATCAGGAGCAGGTTGTAACTCCTTAACCTGTGTGTCACTCATATAACTACCTCTCGTCAGAGCTGTTTCCTCATAAACGTTCAACCAATCCGAATTTTGGTTAGTGTACCACAAGAAAAAGACTGACAGCCATCCCACTGCGGCGGCTGTCAACATCCATCAGTTCAGTTTGTTGTAATTAGGCAACGTCGCTATGTCGGTTGGGCTGAGGAGGCTGTATGTGCAAGATTTCCTCAAACGCATCAAGGAGTTCTAAGAACCCGATAGTGCCAAAGCGGTAGGCATACAGCTTGCTGTATAGCTGTTCATATACGGTCATCTCTAGCGCGAGCAGACATCTTGTCTGTTCGGCTGTCTTATCATCCGTGAGCTTACCTCTCTCACTAGCGTCCTGACATGCGCTTATCCTTATGACCACAACTCAGAAAAGGCCAACGAGAACGTGTTGGTCGGTCCGTTGTAGTTCAATATGCCGTATTGCTCATTGTCGCCCCGACCAGAAGCGGCAAGGGGCTACTGCCAGTCAGTCAGCTACTCACCTTGCATCACAGCGTCATCGTGAATGACATTAAGGGCGACCTCTTTACCCATACCACCGGTTTTAGAAGCCTGCTCGGGCCGGTCTATGTGCTTGACCCGACCGGAGTAGGCCATGCCTACGACCCCTTGCAGGGGAAAGCAACCGAAGACGCCTTGTACTCAAGCGCTGCGCATCTGCTACACCAGGCAGAAGAACAAGACCAGATATTTACCCAGCGCGCTACAACGATGCTGGCGTGTATTTTTGCGGCAGCGAAGCGGGAAGAGGAAGCAGCGTTGCCCTATGCGCGTATGATGTTACATGCAGGCCTGGCCGGATGTGTGTCGAGCGGCTGCATACCGTATCCAAAGAGCTTGCCACCATATTTTTAGATGTGAGCAGGGAGAACGAAAACCTTACCGACCGCTTTTTACTGTCGGCATGGGGAACCCTTACCGCCCGGATGCACTCATTGCTAACCGAGACGGTAGTACGCTCGCTGGCTCATTCAGACTTCACGCCGGAGGAGATCATAACAAGCAACAGGCCGGTTACGGTCTTTATGCGCTGGAAAGAGCAAGACCTGCTGGCCCTGTCGCCACTGGTACGGCTGCTCTGGGGCAGCCTGATAGATGAACTGGTAGCGATCTATGACAGCAGAGCCGGGAGCGGTTGCCAGCCGGTCATGCTCTTGATTGATGAGGCTGGCCGGACTGCCATACCCTCGCTGGCCGACCATGCCACAACTGTAGTAGGCAGAGGCATAAGCATATGGCTAGCGGTACAATCCCTCTCACAACTTGAGGTAGTGTACGGCAAAGCCCGCGCCCAGGTGCTACGGGACAACATGGAAAGCCAGCTTTACTACCGCCCGACCGATGTAGCTACTGCCCGCTATGTTGAGGAACGGTGCGGCAGACAATCCGCCTATGCCCACCAATCCACCGCGCAGCAGAACGGCCACACCAGCGAAGGACGATCAGAGCAGGCTGTACCGCTTCTGAGCGCCCACGACTTCCTACGCTACAAAGACCATGAGATTATAGGGTTTCATAGGGCACTGCCCCCCCCTCAAGCTGCATCGCATGGACTGGAGACAGCACCCCCTACTTCAGAAGCGAAGAACTGCACCACCACCGAAGTTACCCACCCTTGCAAGCCTTGCCGATCTGCCGATGCTGCAAGGGTTAGACCGATCTGCATACATAGACCCCGACCGCTAGGCCCAGGCAATACGAGAACGTGCCCAGGAGGTCACCCAGCTCGTCATACAGGCCTTGAAGGACTGCAGGCAACTATAAAATTCAATTGGACCTCAATCGCTCCCACCTTTCGGACGCCTCCTTGTCTTGAGCCACTTTGAGAAGTTCAATATTGAATGTCATGAATAATTTATTGTTCTCAAGGTTGCTCTGTGGATCTACGGGGACTTTTGATGTAATAAACTTTTGCAGCAAAAGAGTGAGAGGTTCACCTATCGCTTGCTTGAAGTTAAAGCCTAGTAACTGTAATACGGTTAGCGTCTCAACCGATAGTAACGGTGTTAAAACGTCTAGGGCCTTTTCTATATTTGCAGCCGCAGCACTGTTTTCGTCGTTTGAAGCCTGCTCAATCAGTTTTTTCAGCACAGGTATAAAGCTATTAGTAATATATTCAATATCTTTCTGGGAGATTTTTTGAGCAACAAATTCTTGCTCATAAGCCTGGGCGATTTGAACCACCTCGTTTTTATCGTCTATTAAACTGTATATTATTTCTTCCAGTTCGTGGATTGTCGCTTTATCATCCCTTTTTGCTTTTACTGTTTTAATTCTGTCAGCTATAGCGCCGGCTGTATTTCTTACTGCCGTCTCTCCAAGCCTAACTCCAAGGTCGGCTATCTGTTGAGCCATATGTGGATCGATACTTGTAATATCCATCTATCCATTCCTCCTAAAACTTCCATACTCCAGACCTGAGATACCATTTGCTTTGTACTGCTGTCGCTTTACTTAACGAGTAACCGAGGCTTTTGCAACTTCAACGGAGTCAGTAGAAGGTGTCATTGGAGGTATCATCATAACAACAAATCAGCGCGGCTCTCTTTTTAGCTTTGCATGCCCACCTAACGCACAAAAAAGCCCAGCACCTCACTTACAAAAGAAACGACGAAGAGAAACAGGTCTTTTATAAACCCGTTACCTCGTCTCCTACTGGTGATATCTCGCTTGGTGTTACGCATACGAAACGGACAGTTTTTATTTTACGCCTACCGGCGAAAGCAGACGTGTCCAGGTCTGCTTAGTGGTCAGCTATCCCTTATCGGCCCTGCCCAGTCTGACCCGAACGGGCACGCTGCGCCGCCTCAAACTCCGCCTGACGACGCGCCCGCTCACGCGCCGCCTCTACCTCCTGTTGCTCGCGAAACAACTTTTGCTGCTCAAGTATACGCTTGGCAGCTTCTTGCTCTGCCTGCTGAATCTGTGCCTGATTAGGGTTAGAAAAAGGGGGAGGAACGTTAAAAGTCACCTTGTTCACCTCTCTCGAAAGGAGCTGCAAAAGCCAACGCTGGCTCTTGCTAACAACTGTAAGTTTTGGCACTATAGGCACGCCCTACACATAGACGCGCTACGAAGACAACGAAAGAGTGTTATAGGATGATCCCTACAGAAGTTGTAGTGGCTTCAGGCTGTTAGCCCCGTATCGCTCTTCCCATCCTTTAATTAGGAGTATAAAGATTTGGGGACGATTGTCTACGACGTAACGGTATCATTTTTGGGACATTTCTGCGTCTTTTTCCGTGTCGTATAGAAACCCCAATTGCATGACCTCCAAAAAACACAGTGGCAGTGATAAAATATTGATAGCAGCCGATCAACATCAGGTTCTGAACCATCGGCACTTTCTCTTGACAGATTGGGAGAGGTTTCCGCCATGAGCTATATACCACCGGCTGAATTCGGACCTTTTATCAAACATTTTCTCGCGACAAAGGATGTGACAGAGTCTTATGTTCAAAAAAAGACTGGCATCCGTACAAAGACGCTCAATAGATGGGAAAAAGGAGACGTTCAACGAATACACGACGATACACTTGAGGAGTTTGCAAAATGTTTTAGCTTAACGGTAGATGATTTTTTAAAAGAATTCAAAGCATATAGGGAGACTATACGATCTGCTACTGCTCAGACGACTACCCGCCCGCCAGACAATGATGAGGCTGCCGCTTCGATACCGAGCGACACTACCAAAGCTATATCGTCCTCCCATGTGGAACCAAATTTGGTCAATGACACTGGCATTCCTCGTCTTTTCGATCACTTCCGCGGTCGCGATGATTTGCTCAAAAAGCTCAAAGATCAGTTGTGTGGCGGCAAAATAACAAGGTCGATAGCCCTCTATGGTAAGCCGGGTGTTGGAAAAACAGCAATTGCAATGGCCATTGCCAATGACCCCACAGTACAGCAGTATTTCCACGGTCGTATTCTCTGGGCGGGCCTAGGAACCAATCCAGATATAGAAGGAATACAGCATCGCTGGAGTAATCTGCTCCATATACAAGGCATCGAAGCAGAGATAGATAGCCAACCATTGCTCCTGATCCTTGATGATGTGTGGGACATAGACCATGTAGCAAAGTTCTTCCAGCTTGGCAGTTATAACCCTTCCTGGAGATACTTGATTACAACAGCCCCACAATCATTAGCTGATATGATCTCAGACAGCCACTCTTTTGAAGTCCATGAGTTCGATACAAAAAAGGGATTGGAATTACTTCAGTATTTGGCACCAAAAATTGTCCAAGCCGAGAAAGAAGAAGTAGAAGCGCTGGTTCGAGAGGTTGGTGGTCTTCCGTTAGCACTTTGGTTGATGGGGACATATCTTAAAAGAGAGGCAAATCGCAAACAGCCGGGCCGCATACAAGATGCCCTTAAACTGCTTCACAATTATGAGCAAAGATTACACCTTAAAGGGTTCCCACATGATCTGAAGGAATATCCTAATCTTGAGGAGGGAAGAAGCACTATTACACTCGAAGCTGTAATCGGGGTCAGATATGATGCATTAGATGTGAACTCACAGAAGATGCTAAGGGCACTTTCTATTTTTCCAGCGAAGCCCAATACCTTTTCTGAGGGTGCTGCATCAGCAGTTGCTGCAACGTTAGGTAAGATATTTCGTGACCAACTTGTCGATGCAGGACTCGTGGAAGACGTAGGAGGTGATCGTTATACGCTTCACCAGACCATTAGTAGCTTTGCATTTTCGAAACTTAACAGGGAATACGGCGAAAATAAGGCAGCCAATGAACGGCTCGCTAATTTCTTCGCAGATTATGTGAAGACACACGAAATCCAGAGCTTTGACGAGGCCAACATTAACCAGGCGCTCGAATGGGCACATGACCAGGCGCAAAATGAACTTTATTTAGCCCTTGAATCTGGCATGCAATACTTCTGGCGGGATCATTGGCGTGTAGCGGAAAGCATGGAACATCTCTACAAGGGTTTCTCAACCGCAACTACAACGTACAAGGAAACACAAGATCCGAAAAGCCTTCAGAGCATGATGGAGGTAGCCTGTAACTATGGGTCTACTTTGCTTGTAGCCAATCGCCTTGCTGAAACGAAGCAAGTCTTCGAGACAATCCTTGAGATTGCCCGTGGTGATACGCTAGATCGACTAAGTGAAGGGATAGCGCTTTTCAATTTGGGCGTTATTGCTCTCCAGCAAGGGAACCTAGATGAAGCTAGGGATAAATTCGAAGAAAGCCGTTCCATACGCTATGAAGAGCAGTATCAGGATGAATGGGCGTTAGACTTCGTCACGTTTTGCCGCATTGCACAAAGTCGCAGCCAACTGGAGATACTGAAGGACCATTTCGAGCGAGCAATTGACATCGATCGTGCAGTACAAAACCGACGTGGTGAGGGTGTTGATCTTTTTTCTTTAGGAAATATAAACTTAATCCTGGAAAAATATGAAGCGGCTATGAGGAGATACCAAGAGTGCCTTGTTATCGTCGATGAATTTCAGGAGAGAATTAGAGAGGGCGTAGCTCTTGCAAGATGGCGTGAGACTATTCTGGTTGCTAAGGGTACTGTGCTTAGTGTGTTATGTGAGACATCTTTGTTCTTGGGCAAGCTGGACAGTGCCAAAGACTATCTCCAACAAAGTATGAACATAATTGAAGAGGTACAACAGTGGAGAGAATATACCATAAACCTATTGTACTCTGCTCGTCTTGCTCTAGCAAGCGGACAAAAAGAAGACGCCAACCGTTATTGCCTGGAGGCGTTAATGACTGCTCAAGAGGGGCAAAACCAGCAAGGCGAAGCGGAGGCCTTCTACTATCTTGCAAAAGCCGCCGAATTTGATGGGGACTTGGATCAAGCTGAAGATTTTTACAGGAAGAGTTTGAAATTGTACGAAGCGATTGAAAGTGCTCCACACGTTGCAAATTCGCGTTTACAGTTAGGGTATCTTCTCCTCAAACGAGGTAAGAATCGAGAAGAAGGGTGCTCAATGATTTCAGGTGCAATCCAATGGTATTCCGATATGGAAATAAAAGATGACGGGATAACTCAAGAAATAGCCAAGCAGTTTCAAGTGATGTGTAGCGAGTCAGGAACTTGAGGTTTAAACAGGAGCCACCTAACGCGCCCCGCTGCTACATGAAAATATATAATCTGTCGTTTCGGCGCGGAGTGCTGACCACGTCACGGAAAGACAAGCCCATGCAGCGGGCACGAAGTTGTGAGTGTGCGGCTCAGGCGGCGCTTTTGTGTTAAGCTGGTTGTATGGATGACGTAACAAAGGCAATCAACCATTTCAGCATGCTCATGGAGGACCAAAACGCCAAGCTGGATGCTGTGCTTGAGGGCATTAACAGTTTGCCTACTCGTGATGATTTCCACCGGCTAGAGCAGCGGTTGGATACTTTGGAAAGTGACATGCAGGTTGTTAAGGCTGCCGTTACTGCTACCAACCGCGACGTTACTACGTTAGATCACCGCGTGACGCGGCTAGAGGCGGCGTGATTTATGGCTGATGCTGACTGGTCGCGCTGGGTTCCGGTGCTTGAAAAGATGCTTGCTGCTCTGAAGGCGCTGAATACGTACTTACGTGGTGAGATTGAACGCCGGGAGTATTGCAAGCGGGTGGGCATTGCTGACTTGAGTCAGGATACGAAGATTGTTAAGGCTGCGGTGATGGATTTAAGCCATGATCTGGCAGAACATAAGAGCTTGTAAGCGCATGGGCATGCGTGTATACGTTAAATTAAGAAGGCAGGTATGCGTTCTTACAACAAAGACAGAGTACGGAACAGGCAATACATTCACTTCCTCTGCTTCCATTCATGGAAACACGCTGTCCTGGAAAACTATTCCTTTCCCTTGTGATATGATCACAGGAGTGCAGTCCAGTTTACTCCTTTCGCCAACCCATGATGTACTCCTGCCAGACCTGGTAACCTAACTTTCCATACCAATTAACCAGCCATGTCCAACCAATGTAGCTTCGCTCTAGACCACGCTCACGCATGAGTTCAGTGACTCGTGCCGCCAATGCAAGACCAATGCCCTGCTCCCGCATGGACTCAGCGACGCCGAGGGTACCAACTCCCCCTGTGTTTTTACCCAGCAGGGATAACCATCGAATATCATCGTTCCACCCTGGAGCGTGAGGGTCCAGGATCAGCGATGTACCAACGATCCCCTGGTTGATCTCTTTCGCCACCACCACATCAGCATATCCGTGCTGATGGAGCACGTGTTGGTAATAAGGAAACCACTGTGGAAAATGCTGCTTCTCGAAGGACAGAATGTCAGTGGCATCGACAGATGTAGCTTGTGTTATCGTGATCGTTGGACGAAGACGTTCGTAGACGCCTGGAGGGGTTGCGTAGCCTGCTAGATCTCTCATGAGTTCAAAGCTGCGTTCACCTTCTCTCCAGCCACAGGCCTGGAAGAACGCCCACGCATGTGGCAGATTAGTAGGCACACCTTGCCAGAAATAGTGGAGGCCGCCACCTAGTTGGATTGCTGCAGCCCCTCGTTGTTTGAGAGAGGAGAGTGCATGATCGTGAAGCATTCTGCCTACTCCTCTCCGTTGATAGGCAGGGGAGACGAGAAGGACTGCAAGATTCCCTTCTGGAGAAGGAATACTTCGGTGAACCTGGGTGGCAACGCATCCGACGATCTCGTCGCCAGACACGGCGACGAAATGATCTCCCCGTTGATACGCAGGATTGGCAACGATGACGGAGTGAAAGGTCCCATAAGGAAGAGGCCAGAGGTGGCTCAACGTCTGTTGCCAGAGCGTGTACACCTGTGTCGCATCACGCTGCGGCTCATATGATCGAATCTCGAACATATGGTTCCTCCCGTTCTTGCCGCACCGTTTCCATGCGGTGCCGTTCCTTTCAGCTTACCTTTTTCTCCGCTGGTTGACAAGGCAGTTTCTGCTACGCCAAGAGGATGATCTCGCTCCGAGGTTAACTTGAGAAGAGATGGATCCTAATCCTAAATAGCACTCTATATTGCAGAAAAACAAGAGCCGCTGGTGGACACCCCACCAGCGGCTCTTCTCTCCACAGGTATAAAGGCTTCTTCTCAACGAACCTGCTTACAGGGCAAGCATCCGCTCCAGGGCTACACGCGCCCAGTGGGCAGTCTCACCATCCACCTTAACCTGGTTGATAACCTGGCCTTCGACCAGACCTTCCAGCACCCAGGCCAGGTATGCAGGGTGGATGCGGTACATGGTAGAACATGGGCACACAATCGGATCAAGACAGAAGATGAACTGATCTGGATGCTCTTTAGCCAGACGATGTACGAGATTGATCTCTGTAGCTACTGCCCACTGGCTGCCTGCAGGCGCTTTTTCGATCTGCTGAATGATGTATTCGGTCGAGCCATAGAGATCGGCCGCCTCTACAACCTCGCGCCGGCACTCGGGGTGAACAAGAACTTTGATGCCTGGATATTCCGCACGCGCTTTGGTTATCTGTTGGACGTTGAAACGCATGTGTGTTGTGCAATAACCTTTCCACAAGATGATCTTTGAGCGTTGCAATTCCTCTTCAGCATCGTCGGAGGCCATGGGATCCTTGGGATTCCATACCGCCATCTGCTCAGCAGTTATACCATACTTGAGGGCCGTGTTGCGGCCAAGGTGCTCGTCAGGGAAGAAAAGGACGCGCTTGCCGTGGCTGAAGGCCCAGTGAATAACAGCAGGAGCGTTAGACGAGGTGCACACGATGCCACCATTGCTTCCACAAAAAGCCTTGAGGTTGGCGGCTGAGTTCATATAGGTCACAGGAATAATGCCAGCGTCTTCTCCGAGTGTTTCATGAAGCATCTGCCAGCACTCTTCCACTTCGGCAATGTTCGCCATATCAGCCATCGAGCAGCCCGCCGCAGGATTGGGCAGAATGACTTGCTGATGCGGCCCACTGAGAATATCGGCACTCTCTGCCATGAAGTGCACACCGCAAAAGACGATATAGTCAGCCTGGGGACGGGCAGCGGCTAGCTGGGCAAGTTTAAACGAGTCACCACGGTAGTCAGCGTACTTAATGATTTCGTCGCGCTGGTAGTGATGCCCCAGGATAACCAGGCGCTCACCCAGTTTCTCCCTGGCAGCGGCTATGCGCTGGTCTAATTCCTCACCTGACATCTCCGCATACATTTGAGGGACATTATCGATACGAGTTGAATGGGCATGTTGCGCGCGGCCCTGCCGAGAAAGAAGCGGCAATATACGCTCTTCCTTACTCTCCGCACATGCTGATACTACAGCCATGAATTTCCTCCTTCGATACGGTAAAACGTCATCTGCATCAGGCGAATTCTAAGGAGACATCAAAATTGGGCGCTGAATGCGTCAATGCTCCCAGCGAAATGAAATCTACACCTGTTTGCGCGACGGCGACTAAACGCTCAGGGTTCGTCCCAATATTGCCAGAGGCCTCTAGCAGCACACGCGGCGCTTCATGACGCACAAGTTCGACAGCGCTGCGCATAGTTGCTATGTCCATATTGTCGAGCAATATAACGTCTGCGCCAGCTTCTAAAGCCTGGCGCAATTCAGCTAGAGTTTCACACTCTACTTCGATCTTGAGCAGATGCTGAGCAGTGCAGCGAGCCGCAGTAACTGCCTTCATAATGCCACCTGCCGCCTTGATATGGTTATCTTTAATAAGCACGCCATCACTGAGACCATAACGGTGATTTTGACCGCCGCCTAGCAATACAGCATCTTTCTCCAGGCTGCGTAAACCAGGCGTCGTCTTGCGCGTATCAAGAATGCGCACATGAGTACCCTGCACGGCCTTAACGCAGCGAGCAGTCAACGTGGCTATACCAGAGAGGCGACCCAGGAAATTCAGAGCTACACGTTCAGCACTCAGTACCGAACGCGCCGGACCGGACAAATGCGCTACTACTTCGTTAGACTGCACCCGCGCACCATCTTCTACTCTCAAGTCGATGACAATATCCTCATCGACAAGGCGGAAAGTTTGAACGGCCACGGCCAGACCGGCAATCACGCCCACCTGTCGTGTGATGATGTTGGCCTGCGCTTGTTGTTCTTCCGGAACGGTGCTCAACGTTGTAATATCATAATCGGCACCGTCTTCCTCCAGGGCATGCTGAATCAAGTCGAGCGGCAACTTACGCATGTGATATTACCTCCTGCCAGGAAGCGGCTGGTATATCTGTAGAAGTATCTCTGCTAAAGGCATAATGGCGACCATCCAGCATTGCATCAAGCATTTCATAGTCACTTCTCCAGTGGCTGCCGCGGCTCTCACGACGCTGTAGAGCAGCGGAGATCACCAGTTCGGCTACCTGCAACATATTGGCGGTCTCAACCCATTGTGGCGCATTCAGCAGTTCACCATGCTCTGCCATGCTTGCTCTGGAACTCAACATCAAAGCTCTCAACTGCTGTATGCCGCGCTGCGCCTCGAGCAAGCCTACTCGATCACGGCAAAGCGAGACATATTGCCACATAATGCTGCGCACTTCACGGCGTATATGAGCGATAGTGGTTGACCCGTTGGGTGTGGCACTGCCTCTTGAAGCAGTCTGCCCGATACCGCTCTCTGACAAAGTGATGTACTGAAATGACCTGTCATCCCTGACCATGTCAGGCAAAGCAACGCTTGCCAGGCCATCAGCCACACGCAACCCGAAGACGAGACCCTCTAACAGTGAGTTGCTGGCCAGCCGATTCGCGCCATGTACACCTGTGCAGGCGACCTCTCCAACAGCATAGAGTCCGGCTAGAGTAGTTCGACCATAAGTATCAACCATCACGCCTCCCATACAATAGTGGGCGGCCGGCGCGATAGGCAAAAGGTCTCGCGCCAGGTCAAGGCCATAACCGCGACAAATGACCGAGATAGTAGGGAAACGGGCGTGCATCTTTTCAGCGGACAGGTGACGCAGATCAAGGTACTGGCAATCGGTCTTTTCAGCTAGCATCTCGCTTAGAATAGCTCGCGCTACGACATCACGCGGGGCCAGTTCGGCTTGAGGAGCATAGCGCAGCATAAAACGCTCACCGCCATGGTTGCGCAGGTAGGCACCCTCACCACGTACTGCCTCGGAGATCAAGTGCGAGGTACCACCCACCACAAGGACGGTGGGATGAAATTGCATAAATTCCAGGTCGGTTAAGGCTGCACCAGCTCGCCATGCCAGGGTCAGTCCATCTGCCGTGGCACCAGACGGATTAGAGGTGTGCAGCCAGAGACCGCCAGCACCACCATTCGCCAATACCGTTGCTAGCGCAGTGATAGTAAAGGTGTGTCCGTCTTTATCAAAGGCCTCAACACCTACACACTTACCTTCATGCATGATAAGACTACTTACAAATGTTTCTTCGTACAGCACCACATGAGTACGCTTCTGTAATGCAGTTAGCAGCGCACGTTCAATTTCCGCGCCTGTAGCATCTCCGCCAGCATGCAGCACACGCCAACGACTGTGCGCCGCCTCACGACCAAGCAGCAAACCATCAGGTGTCGCATGGCCCTCGCTGCCAGGCTGGATACAATCAAATTGTACCCCCATCTTGATCAGCCACTTTGCGGCAGCAGGGCCCTGTTCCACTAAGATGCGTACAGCTTCTTCGCTACACAGCCCCGCCCCAGCCACCAGTGTATCCTGGAAATGGAGTTCAGGATTATCATCTGCTCCTAAAGCTACCGAGAGCCCGCCCTGGGCGTAGCGAGTATTACTTTCTCCTAGTTGGCCCTTGGTAAAGAGAGCCACACGCATATGATCCGGCAAGCGTAAAGCCAGCGAAAGTCCCGCAATGCCTCCACCAATAACAGCGACATCGTACGTTTGATTACCCGCCATAACGTGTCCTTCCCACACGAATAAGTGTAAATTATACACTATTCTAAGTGTTAAAAAAACACTAACTCGTAAGACAAAAAAAGAATAGGTGTTTTCTATACACTAATTTCTCGAAGTATACCCGATAAATCGCTCAAAAGCAAGGGTATTTTATACACTATTGAATAGCCAGGCAGTGCACATGGCAAAAAATCTCGGCGTGATACACACAATTTCTGACCAACTAAGGCAAAAATTTATCCACAAAACTCGTGCCAGCTTTATATACACTGATCTTACCCTGGTGGTAAAGTGTTACTGCGCCCTGTCCATAGACGCGCCAATAGGTCTTTTTATCCTCAGCGCAATCATCAAGCATGCCTGTACGTTCGTCTATGCCTAACAGTACAGCCTGGGGCAACAATGTCGTCAATCGGGCGGCCCAGCCTTTACCAAAGGTGTTATGATGCGGTAAGACACAGGTGTTAGGCAATAGTCCCAGGCCGACTGCAAACTGCCTTTTACTGGGATCATAGTAATACTGGCACATTACCATAGCACCAGCACTGCTGCCAGCAATCACAGCTCCGACCGAATAAGCCTCGAGCACGGCCAGCCAGACCGCACTTCCCTTCAACGTTTCAGCAAGGTAACCTGTAAAGCCACCCAGCATATAAACCAGACGCGATCGGGCGACTTCACGCGCCAGTTGGAGATCGTTCGCAGAGGCCGTATCGATCACGGGCAAAGATTTCACCTGGGTGGCTCCCAGGCTGCGAAACCAGCGAACGCCATTATTACCTGCTCGCTGATGATTGTTATCGGGAGCGGCCGCTGTAGGAATAATACTGATACGTGCATCAAAACCGCCAGCAAGCTCAAGCGCCCGCCGATCTGGCTCAGCCATCTGTCCGCCAAATTCGGCGCCGCCCTCTAAAAGAAGATATCCAGCCATATATACCTCTATGCCTCCTTCTTCTGCTTCTCTTGGGCTGCTTCATAGCTCTAAAAGAAGATATCCAGCCATATATACCTCTATGTGTTTCTCGTAACTACTCATCGCCATCTCCGCTGGCTCGTCTGGTTTGGGGTGCTGCGGGTGTGCAGCCTGCGGCTGCACACCCGCAGCACCCCAAACACTCTGCGAAGCGCCGTAGGCGCTGAGGGGTCAAGAGAAGAGGAGGACATGAATAGTTATATGTTTCTCACAAGCTCTGATTAAATTGTTGACATATGCATCGTACGCTGCCGTGGTCCATCCAGTTCAACAAGGATAATACGTTGCCAGGTTCCCAGGAGAAGTTGATGCCTGGCATAAGGAATGACAAGGGATGGACCAATGATGGAGGAAAGAAAATGATCTGGAGCATGGGCAGGATCATGCGGATGGCGATAAGAAAGTTTTGGGAGAAGATGGCGCAGGGCCTCAAGTAGATCAAGGTCCGTGCCGGGATCTAAATCAGCCGTTGTGATGGCACAGGTTGTATGTGCAACAAAGAGTGAGCACAGGCCATCCTCATTTTTCTCTTCTCGCAAATAATTTTCGACCGTATCGGTGATGTCTACAACTTGATCTTTCTTCCGCGTTGTAACAGTAAACGTCCTCATAAGCCCTCCTTAAGAACGCTCAATAACTTGACTATCTGCCAGTTTATCACATGGGGCAGCCTTGCCTTCTGCAACCTCTGCCTCTACTCTTGCGTAATGGTTAATACTATAATCAAAAAATATTGTATTTGCCTCTGAGTATTTCCAGAGCTATGTGTATAGATAGGGACAATCAGCCATAATGAGCAAGGACAGCCAGTCGCCTGATACGCCCCAACCTACAGACGAGCCCGCGTATAAGCGAGCTAAACAGCCAGTTGTCACAACACGTCGACTCTTTGGCTACTTACGGCCCTTCTGGAAAACGATGATTCTGGCCGCGGTCTTCCTCATGCTCTCGAGTGGAGCTGGCCTTATCTTTCCCTGGGTCGTGCAGCACCTGTTGGATAGTGTCTTTGTGCGTCACGATCAGGGATTGTTGAACCAGATTGCCTTACTGCTGATCGGAGTCTTCTTAGTGCGCGGCCTCTTTGATTTTGCGCAGAACTACCTTATCTCTTTTGTTAACGAACGGCTAGTAGCCAACGTACGTAAGCAGGTGTATGCACATATACAGGCGCTACCATTGGCATTTTTCAATGACCGGCGCACCGGCGAAATTATGTCGCGTGTCACTACTGACGTAGTCGTAGTGCAAAACGGCTTGACCACGAATGTGCTGTCATTGGTGCAGCAGCTTGTTACGCTGATTGGCGCGGTAGTAATTATCGTTCTGATTGATTGGCGCCTGACCTTATTGATTATCTTCCTGGTGCCTCTGGTTGTCCTGACTGCCATGATTTTTGGCAGACGCTTCAGAGGGCTCTCTAAGGGAGTACAAGAGGAACTGGGAGTGGTGAATACAATTTTGGAGGAGACACTCTCAGCCACACGCGTGGTCAAGGCATTCGCCCGCGAGCCGTATGAAATTCAACGCTTTAATGCTGGAGTAGAGGAAGCATTCAGAATAGCAATGAAGCGCACCTGGGTACGCGCGTTCTTTGGTCCGCTCATGGGGTTGATCTCCTTCATCGCTATAGCCATAGTTATCTGGTATGGTGGTACAGAGGTGCTGGCCGGTCATCTGAGTCCTGGACAGCTTATTTCATTTGTGATTTATATGGTGCTCATTGCCGGTCCTGTTGCCAGTTTAAGCAGTCTTTATACGCAGACCCAGGAGGCCCTGGGTGCTTCCGAACGCATCTTCGAGTTGTTAGATAGCGAACCCGAGCGCCCAGATCCACCAGGCGCAGTGAAATTACCGAGCCTGGCAGGTCAGATCGTCTTTGAACATGTGAGCTTCCACTATAACGAGGATGTTCCCGTCCTGAGAGATCTTTCCCTGGCCCTCCCGGCCGGACAGACAGTGGCGTTTGTAGGCCCTAGCGGAGCCGGAAAAACAACGATTACGGGCTTGATTCCTCGCCTCTATGAGCCAACCAGTGGTCACATCTTTATCGATGGCTATGACCTGTATGACGTACAGATACGTTCACTGCGCGAGCAAATTGCTATCGTACCACAGGAACCAACGCTCTTTGGAGGTTCGCTGCGTGAGAATATTGCCTATGGCCGCCTGGATGCGACCTCGGCAGAAATCGAGGCAGCAGCACAGGCAGCTCATGCAGCAGAGTTCATCGTGCGCCTGCCGCAGGGCTATGAGAGTATCGTAGGAGAGCGAGGCGTCAAACTTTCAGCAGGACAGCGCCAGCGCATTGCTATTGCCCGTGCTATTCTGCGCGACCCGCGCATCCTCATCCTGGATGAAGCAACCTCTGCGCTCGATAACGAATCTGAGGCGCTGGTACAGGACGCCCTAAACCGCCTGATGCGCAACCGCACCACACTGGTGATTGCCCACCGCCTGACCACCATCGAAAATGCTGATCATATCCTGGTACTGGATCAAGGGAGCATTGTTGAACAGGGAACACATGCAGCATTGTTGGCTCTCGATGGTCTCTATGCTCGTCTCTACACGCGCCAATTCAGTGAAGAGCCGGCATAAATGAGAAGAGCAAGAAGGAGCCTTCTAGCCCGTTCTCAATAACTGCAAAAAGAGGGCCTGGCAAGCAGGTGTACGCCAGGCCCTCTTTTTGCAGTTACCGGTGAAGTACCTCTAGATGCTCAGTACATCCAGCGTGTTCGTGTTGTCGTCAGTGAAGAAGACCTCAAGGTTGCCCATGGCATCCTTTGTTGCTGCGACACCGAACAGAGCAGAGCCGTTGCCCGTCTGAGGGTCCACTGGCACATTGTCAAGTTGGCGAACGCCAATGACTTTGCTTGTGGACAGGTTCAACTCTACCAGGTTATTGTCGTTCTCATTAACAACCAGCAGGTCGCCATTGAGTGGGTTGATGGTAAAGCCTCCGGGTGTGTTCAGTGATTTTCCCTGGAAGACGATTATACCCTTGTTGTTTGATTTCTTACCGGTAGTATTGCGCGTGGTGCTATTGGGAAAGGCAACGATACTGTTCGTGACTGGATCAGCAGCAAGCAACACATCGGAGAGGAGACGTCCACCGATTTGCAGCGATGAGATCCACCGGACTGCAATCTTGGTCTTGTCACCAGCAGGTGTAAGCTGACCTATCTGGAAGATACGGAACTTTGTCCCGTTGTTTGTTGGGATCACATCAATGCGGTCGATAGTTGCATTGCCAGCATTTGTAACGAAGAAAGAAGCCACCGATCCATCCTTGGGATTGTGGACACCGTTATTGAATGCCTGGCCCCATGGCTTATTAAGGAGTGGGCTTACGAGAGTTGCCTGAACAGCCCCATTAGGCGCGAAGACTTGTACGTTGTTGCCAGAAAAATTAGAAACCCAATCGATACCGTTCAATGTGTTGAATGCCTCTTTAGCAGGTCCCTTCGTAACTGCGTTCGGCTTGTTGAAGAGATGACCTGGCCCCCTCTGGTGATGGAAACGTATCAGCGTCGTGCCAGTATCATTATTGCCAATGTTCGTTACCACAAGGTCTCCAGGCTTGAGTGAATTGGCGGTCATCGAGGCAGGCGTTTTTGCCGGGGCGATAGCCACATCATAAGGGTTAGCATCGACTGAGGCAGTATGTCCTTTTGCATCCACAACGAACTGTGTACTACCAACGACCGAAATATGCTTGAGCCGATTGATTGTCATGGCAGCCATAGCAGCCGCATGTGTAGCATTTGCCGCATGCGTCGTGTATTGCGAAAAGAACGCCGGTGTAGCAGCAAGAGCAAGCACGATGACAAGAAGAGCGGTAGTGACTCCTACCACTATGAAGTTACGTTTTAACATGTATGTTTCTCCATTCACTTTTTGAAAAGGGGGAAAATGATGTGGGGAATGGAAGTCCCCAAGACTTCCTCCCCCCAACACCATGGACGATCATCTCTGGACCCCAACCGATAATACTTGCACAACAGGTCAATTAAGCTATGGTGTGGGACTGGGCTGTTGCTGGGCACCATCGCCCATATTTGTGCCATTGTTGGTGCTATTGCCATTGCCCATATTGGTACCGTTGTTGGTGCCGTTACCCATATTGGTGCCATTGCCATTGTTAGTGCCATTACCGTTGTTGCTACCCATAGTGGCACCATCGCCCATATTGGTGCCATTGCCATTGCCCATATTGGTGCCGTTGTTGGTACCGTTGCCATTGCCCATATTTGCGACATTGTTGGTGCCATTGCCCATATTGGTACCGTTACCGTTGTTGTTACCCATATTGTTGCCGTTGCCATTGCCATTGTTGTTGCCATTGCCCATACCATTACCATTACCATTACCGTTGCCGTTGCCAGCATTATTGGGAAGAGTGATGGTTGCGCTGATAGCCACGCCATTGCCGTCGGTCGTGACGTTGACCGGATTGGGTTTGTTAAGCAAGCCCATGCAATTCAACCCGTTTGGTCCAAAGGTGGTAGCAAACCGCTGGGCCAGGAAAGTAAAGAGATTGTTGCCGACTGCTGGCACAGGTGAAGGTCGGTTCATGGTCATCTGTGCGTCGAGCTGTAGGCGAGCAGGAGCAATATTGAGAAGATTGTTGCAATAGGTCTTTGTGCTTGCTGCTGCCATAGAACGTGCTGGCATCTGGTCCACACCGCGACGATAGGCATTGAGCTTGGCTCGATCAGGCTGGTTGTTATTCAGGACCATCGGATCACCTGCTGGTACCAGGGCGATAGGAGCAGCCTGCTGAGCGGCAGCTTGCAGTTCATCGAGTGGCAGCGCAGTTGTCATGTTCCCGTTATTAGCAAGATCTGGAGCCATGAAGGGTGTACAGCCAAGAGCGCCAGCTAGAGCAACAGCGAGGAGACGGTTATCGCTGGCATTGGTCTGTGTTGTTGTGTTCTGTAATGCAGCGGTATTGGCAGCTGTCGCCTGTGCTATCTGCCCATTTGCCGTCACCATGTAGGTAGTTGTCACGTTATCGCTCTGGTCCTGGTCAACGACGCTAAAGTCGCGTACTGTTGGGCAAGTCTTGCCATCGTTTGCCATGCCTAACTGTGGGGGAACGAGCTGACCAGCTTGAATAGCCGCATTTGCAGCCTGGAAGAAAGCTGGGGCGTTACAGTAGGCGAATTGCCCAAAGATAGAGCCTTCTACCCCATTAACACACTTACCCTGTTGCAGACTGTTATTTGTTCCTTGAAGGGTTAGGTTATTCCCGTTGAAACCAAACCAGACAGATACAATTCCACCCTGGGGTAGCTGAGGAACCACGGGAGCCGCAGCTGGTTGTGTCCCCTTGTCGATGACGAGCGGGTTGTAGATAGAAATTTGTCCGTTGGCCGGATCAATTACCGCGCCCTGAACAAAAGCAGCCTGGTTCGCATTTGCCTCATTACAAGCTCCGTTGGCCGGATCAGTTGCCACCAGTTGATAGGGCGTTGCTAATCCCTGGGCCGACAACGGGTTGGCAGGCACGATTAGCGTGCAGTTCATGTTGACGGCTGCCGCCGCGTGTGAGGGCAGGCGCGGGACGATAAACACACCTGCTGCGACGAGTACAAGTACGATAGGAACGCTTACCTCGAGCAGCAGGAGGGGCGACAGGTGCCCACGCCGCGCTGATCCATAGTGAGACGTAGGGGGGAGTTGCTTGAACATAGCTGTTCTCTACCTCTTTTCTATGTTTAACTAGCACTGTACTCCTATCATATGGTCGTATGGAGTACATGATGTCCTGAATTTCAGTGAGAATTCAGTCAAAAAGACATTCTATGAAATTCAATGAAACATTGTGATGCGCTTTGCATCTGTGTGCCTTGTCTGGATGATAGCATGCTGTTGAGGTAGCTGTGCATACACTTATTATGAACTGACACAAAAGTACCAATAAATAGTTAAGAAATCTCAACCACTTTTTATGTGATTACGAACAGATCCCACTTTGTCATGATTTTACAAAAACGACTCTCACCATACGTATATGCGCTATAAACAAGCTGAATATGATTATAGAAGCGGTAAAAGTAGCAGTATGAAACAGTTATTTTTTTGTATATATAGAAATTATGGATAAAAAGGGAAGATAAAAGCATTTAAATATGCGTTAACAAGTGAGATGTGGCGACTATTTCTAAAGGTATTTGTTGATATGAAGCCCTGTTACCTGTTCGTTATCTGCGTTTGAGCTATTGGATGCGAGGGAAAAGGGAAGGTAACCTTCCTCTGTCGTCCATCTCTGAGGAGGAGAAGGTGTAAGGGTAATGGCTCACATATGAATGTGAGCCCGTTCAAGGTTGTAACGATGGAGATAGAGGTTCAGGCCAGCCTCATGATCATTTCTTTTTCGCCCTACCCCAAAAAAGCTATGCAGATTTTTGCCGATCGAGTGTCCGCTTTAATATACCCACTAAAGCAATTGTGCCGAACCACAGCGCTGTAATCACCCATGCACGTTTCTCGCTCATGGTAGTTATCCTTTCGCTCATGCATACCAATAATACAGGTATTTTAGCATATCTACGCTTCAGGGAATGGGAAGTTGTACATCTGCCTTAGTTATGTAAAATTGTTTGGCTATCAAGTTGCGCAACTCGTGACACACATTGGTGTAGAATGGAAGGGATGTGATACTGGCGCTTCAACATGCTGAATCAGGAAGGAACGAACTAGATGCTACAAGTTTTTGCTATTATAGCAAGCGTGCTATTAATCATAGCTATCTTACAAGATGCCTTCGAGGCAATCATTCTGCCACGCCGGGTCAGTCGGCGCTTCCGTCTCTCTCGTCAGTTCTACACCTGTACCTGGCTGCTGTGGTCATGGGGCGCGCGCAAGATGCGCGCCGGGAATCGACGCGAGTTTTACCTCGGGTACTTTGGCCCGCTTTCGCTCATTGTGCTGCTCATACTCTGGGCCGTCCTGCTCATACTGGCCTTCGCTCTGCTGCAATGGGGGATGGTCTGTCTGCTTAATGCTCCAGAAAAGCAGGTGACGTTTGGGACCTATCTCTATATGAGTGGAGTGACGTTCACAACCCTGGGCTTTGGAGATGTTGTGCCTTTGAGTGGCATGGGACGACTCGTGTCGGTGTTAGAAGCAGGAACCGGCTTTGGGTTTCTTGCGCTTATTATCGGGTATATCCCGGTCATCTACCAGTCGTTTTCACGGCGAGAGACTCACATAGCGCTGCTAGATGGGCGAGCAGGCTCCCCGCCGAGTGCTACAGAGCTCCTGCGCCGCCAGTATCGCGATCAGCGCAGTGAGGATTTCGTCCAGTATCTCCAGGGCTGGGAGCAATGGTGCGCAGAGGTACTCGAGAGTCACCTCTCCTATCCGGTCCTGACCTATTATCGCTCCCAGCACGAACGGCAGTCCTGGCTGGCGGCCCTCACGGCGATTCTGGATACCTGCGCTCTGCTGATTACAGGCTTTGAGAATGTCTCGCTGCCAAACGCGCGCTTTATCTTTGCGATCGCACGCCATGCGGCCGTTGACCTGGCGCAGAGCTATGGAACGCCGCCGCTGAATTCCGGGCACGATCGTCTCTCCTCGGCAGATTTTGCGCGCATGCACGACGCCCTTGAACAGGTGGGGTTACGGCTGCATCACCCGCAGGATGCCGAAGCGCGCCTCGCTGAGATCCGGCTGATCTACGAGCCATTTGTGACCGCCCTGGCGGATCATCTGCTGGTCACGCTGCCTCCCTGGATAACTGCGACGAGGACTGTCGACGACTGGCAGACCAGTGCCTGGGATCACTTTGCCCAATGGTCTCCACAAAAAATCGAGGAAATCACGCACATCATCGTCGATCACCGCAAGAAAGTGTATGTGCCTCACAGCGGAATGCACACGCAGGAGGAGCCGCCAACGCCTGGTGGGAGCGAAAAAAAATCTGGATGATAAGTCGTAAAACATTGACCCAATTCTTAGCTTGTCTTGAGACTTTATTGAATTTCGCCAGTTAGAATAGAGAATAAGAGGCAGAAGTAGCTACTAGTATGGTCTTCATACCGGTAGTCATGCAAGATACCTTATTCTAAGCAACGTTCAGCATAAAACTTGCAACTGGTGAGATAAGCATATGAAAATATTCGCACATACTTTAGCTCGCAACGCTCGAACATGGCTTACATTGATTGTAACCTGTCTATTCGCCACAACAACCATTGCTGCCTGTGCCAACCCTTCCAGTCCCAACAGCAGTGGCGATATTCACAAAATTAAGCACGTGGTTGTGATTATGCAAGAGAACCGTTCTTTCGATTCCTACTTTGGAACGTATCCAGGCGTTGACGGTATCCCTATGCAAAATGGCGTACCAAGCGTTTGCGTACCTGATCCCCACACCTCACAGTGTGTAAAGCCGTATCATGATCCAAATGACCGCAATGGTGGTGGCCCACACGGAGAGACCAACGCAAGCGCAGACATCAATGGTGGAAAGATGGACGGCTTCCAGGCGCAAGCAGAGAAAGGTCGACGTGGTTGCACCAATTCCAACGACCCGGCCTGCACCAACGCACCGCAGCCTGACGTGATGGGCTATCATGACGCCCGCGAAATTCCCAATTACTGGGCTTATGCCAACAATTTTGTTCTCCAGGATCACATGTTTGAACCAAATGCCTCCTGGAGCCTTCCTGCCCATCTCTTCATGGTTTCGGAGTGGTCGGCACGGTGTACACAACGGGGTGACCCTATGAGTTGCCATGATGCCCTGCAAAATCCCGCCAGGCAACCAGCGCGCAAACGTACTTCTAGCTCTCAATCCAATATTGGTTATGCATGGACCGACCTCACTTATCTGCTCCATAAAGAGAACGTAAGTTGGGCTTACTACGTCGCCGATGGCACACAGCCCGATTGTGAGGATGCATCAGCGATGACCTGTCCTTCCAAGCCTCAACACGCTGGTACACCGGAGATATGGAATCCGCTTCCCTACTTCGATACTGTCAAGCAGGATGGCGAACTCCACAATATACAACAGCTTACCAATTTCTACACGGCTGCGAAGAATGGTACGCTGCCAGCCGTCTCCTGGGTCGTTCCTAATGGCACAAACAGCGAACATCCACCTGCCCAGGTGAGCACTGGGCAGGCATATGTTACCGGACTGATCAATGCCATTATGCAGGGACCGGATTGGAGCAGTACGGCGATCTTCCTCAGTTGGGATGATTGGGGCGGCTTCTACGATCACGTTGTTCCGCCACATGTCGATGAAAATGGCTATGGCCTGCGCGTACCAGGGCTGGTAATCAGCCCCTACGCCAGGCATGGATATATCGACCATCAAACACTCAGCTTTGACGCTTATGTCAAATTCATTGAGGATGATTTCCTCAGCAGCCAGCGCATCGACCCCAAAACCGATGGTCGGCCGGACTCACGGCCTGATGTGCGTGAAAATGCATCGATACTAGGCAATTTAGTCAATGACTTCGATTTCAACCAGTCGCCACGACCATCCGTAATGCTACCCGCCAATCCCAAACCGGGACCAGCATCTACACCATAACAAAAAGTCATATACCATATGTGCACGTTTTTTACACCGCCTTCGGCTCCAAAAAACACTGCGAACTGCTGCAGGCAGTGAGGATACAGAAATACGTGCTCGTCGGATTAACTATCATTACTTAGACAAGTATCGCAGCTAGCGCCGATAAAGGGCGCTAGCTTTCAATGCAGTTGGCTGTAACTGTTCAGGTCTTCCCGCCACCTACGGTGGCTCGTCTAGTCTATGAAGACCTAACACCGAGATACGCGGAAAATAGGACATAGAGGAAAGAAGTAGAAGTGGTAAAAGATTCCAGTAGCTCCTTATCTGACGGTGTAAATTGTAAATTTTGAGATTAAGTTGTCGGGATTTTGGTAATTGTTCTGTGGATGAGCTGTTTC
>JACZCU010117089.1_pt1 | contig 23514 bp, 18 predicted proteins | sample 8641851 | NCBI WGS metagenome assembly JACZCU01 (sample SAMN15324605, study PRJNA640507) | soil metagenome | isolation source: monocropping sugarcane control | place: China: Luxin town, Laibin City, Guangxi Province | collected 2019-07-25 | depth 10cm m | reverse complement strand
GTCTTTGCGAGCGCGGCCAAACGTGAAGAGGGGGGGGGGAGGCGTAGGGCCACAGGAAAAGGGGGGGGGGGGGGCCTTACGCCCGCCGGGGCGGCCCTTGCGGGGGGGCAACGAGCCAGCCGCTCCACCTTCGGCTATCGCAGTTGCGAGAGGAGGAACGTTTCGAGAGCGATGTCGATCGGCAGGCCGCCGCTTTTGCGTTTGATCTCGAGATCGGCCATTTCTTTCAGCGCGGCGAAGAGCTCCGCTTCGCTGTAGCGGCGCGCGGCTTCCCACTTCTTGTGCAGAGGGAACGGGTGCGGGCGCTGGCGCACGAGACCGAAGGTCTTCATGTAATCGCCGAGGCGATCGGCGATGGTGTCTTTGAATCGGTTGTAATTCATCGCCGCGCGAAGATTCATGTTGTTCGCGCGCGCCCATGAATGAATGCCGATCATCTGCCGCAATTCTTCCGGAATCGCGAAGAGATAACGGCCGTAGTGAATCTCCGCCGTGCCTTTCGGATCTTCGCGGCGCGCCTGCGCCACGAGATCGCGCAGCTTCGCGATCGCTTCGATGATCTTGCCTTCCGTGAACAGTGATCCGAGCTCGTAGCGCGCGCCGCCTTCGACTGCCGAGACTTCGCGCTCGATCATGTCCGGCGTCACGCGTCCGCCACTGCCCGCGAGTGTCGCGAGACGTTCCGCTTCATTCACCGCGATGCGCAGCGGTGGGATCTCTTTCGAGAATTTGTCCGCGAGAATGCGATCGATGCCGAGCCGTTGACGCAAGCGCCCGATCGCATTCGCGTCGAATTTCACGTTTGCGTCTGCTGCAACAGCGGCGATCGCCTGATCGAGCGCGGCGATGAATCCTTCGCGCGTGAGATCGGCCACGACGACCGCACCGTACTTGTCGATCAGATCGATCGTCGCGGAGTCGCGCGGCACTTCGCCGGTGCGCATCAGAAGCAATGCCCCAGCGGCTCCGCCGCGTGCGATCGCTTCCATCAACAGCGCTGCATCATCTTCGCCGCGTCCTGCTTTTTTTCCGGTCGCACGGCAGAACTGAAGCATCTCGGTGAGTGTTGCGTCCAGCGCAACGCCTAACGCGTCGGCGATGACGCGATCCTGCATCTCGAGATCGCAGCCGGCGAGCCCTAACACGTGCAGCAGCTTCGCGGACGCGGTCGCGCGTTTGCGATCGGTCTTCGCGCTCTTCCAGTCCGCGACCGCCTTGTCATACAGCGATGCAATTTCTTTCGCGGAGACGAACGCGTTGACTTCGGGAACGATCAGCAGACGCGAGCCGCCGAAGAGCGAGCCGGTACGATACGAATCGAGAATCGCGGCGAGCTCGGTGCCGGGCTCGTAGGTCTCGACGCTGATCGATGGATTCTTCGCGACGATGGCGTCGCGGATCTCGTGGAAGGCTTGTTCGGAGAGGTAATCGGAAGAGCCGCCGACGAGAAGAACTCGCGGCGGCTTTCCGTCGTGAATGTTCGAAAGAACGGTTTTGAGCGGCCTGGGCATCAACCCAACCGATTACTGCAGCAGACCTTTTTCCTGCAGTTCCTGGCAATCGATGCAGAACGGCGTCCAGGGCACGGCCTGCAGACGCTTCTCACCGATCTCGGCGCCGCAGTTCGTGCAGACGCCGTAGGTGCCGTCTTTGACGCGATTGAACGCTTCATCGATCGACATGAGCAGATTGCGCTCGGCATCGGAGAGGGAGAAGTTCAGCTCTTTGCTGTATGCGCTCGCGGCTTTGTCGGCGAGATCCTGGATGCCGTCATCGGGCGAGGCATTGCCGGCGGCTTTGTCGCGCTCGTAAGAGTCGAGGAGCTCGCGCTGCTTCGCACGCAGCGCATCTTCAAAAGGCTGATATGGATTCGACTTCGCTTTTGCTTTCGCCATGTGTAAACCCCTTACTTGTGGTACGGGATGTTGCGCATCAACGTACAGGCTCGATAAATCTGTTCCAGCAGGATGACGCGCGCGAACTGGTGCGGGAGAGTCATGGGCGAAAGTGCGAGGAGTTTGTCGGCGCGCTTTCGAACGGATTCATCGAATCCGATGTCGCCGCCAATGACGAAGTTGACGCCATGCGGACTGTCGGTCGTGAGTCTCTCGAGCCACTTCGCAAATTTCAAAGAATCAATAAGTTGGCCCCGTTCATCGAGGACCGTTGTGTATCCGCGATCGGGGATCGCGGCCAGCAGGCGCGCGGATTGAGCGCGCATGATAGCCACATCATTCTGAGCTTGTCTACCGCGCTCGGGCGGCACTTCCACGACCTCGATCGGAAAGAAATGTTTGATCCGATTGAGGTAACGCTCCGCTGCATCGGCAAGCTCGGCGTCCGCATGGGAACCACCCCAGATGACCCGAAATTTCATTACGAAAGTCCGTATTTGCGGCGCTTTTCGCGCAGGGTTTTGCGGTTGATGCCGAGGATCTCGGCGGCGCGGGAGAGATTGGATTTGGTGACGCGAAGGATCTCGCGAATGTACTGCGACTCGAGCTCTTCCAGAGTCCACGCGCCGCGCGATGCAGCCGCGACGAGCTCATCACCAGACTGAATGCCCAATGACGGCGCGTCGATGCGATCTTCGTTTTCGACGAGCACGGCGCGTTCGATGGCGTTCTTCAATTCGCGAATGTTGCCGGGCCAGCGATGACCGTTCATCAATCGCTCTGCCGCTTCGGTGAATCCTTTTTTTCTGCGACCGAGAAATTGCTTCGCGAGCGGAAGGATGTCTTCGACGCGATCGCGCAACGGCGGCAGCGTGAGCGTGACGACGTTGATGCGATAGAAAAGATCGCGGCGCAACGCACCGCTGTCGAGCAGCGATTGCAGTTCGACGTTCGATGAAGAGATGACGCGCGCATCGAATGGAATCGACGTCACGCCGCCGAGTCGCGAGAAACGACGCTCCTGCATCGCGCGCAAAAGCTTCGCCTGCAGTTGCGGCGTCAGCGCGGAGATCTCATCGAAGTAGACGGTGCCGCGTCGCGCGACTTCGAGCTTGCCGAGCTTGCGATCGCTCGCGCCGGTGAATGTGCCTTTCTCGTGGCCGAACAATTCGCTCTCGAAGAGATCGGCAGGAATGCTCGCGCATTCGACGTGCACGAATGGCTCGTTTCTGCGGATGCTCGTGGCGTGAATGATCTCGGCGAGATGATCTTTGCCGGCGCCGGATTCGCCGAGGATGAGGATGGGGACGTCGCGGTCGATGATCTTCTCGACGGTCGCGAAAAGATCGCGCACGGCGGAGTTGCGCGTGCGAAAAAATCTCCGCGCGGGCGAAGGTCGCGCCGCGCGGAGGTTCGTCTTACGAGGTTTTGCGGACGGCACTTTGTCCGGCTTCTTCGACGATGTCCGAAGTGATGTTCGGCGCATCGCCCCAAAGCCGCTCGAGTCCATAGAACCGCCGCACATCCTCGGTGAAGATGTGGACGATGAAGTCGCCGAAATCGAGAAGAATCCAGCGGCCCGGTGTCGTGCCTTCGACGAGCAACGGCTTCACGCCGAGATGCTCCTTGAGCTGCGCGAGCACGTTGTCCGCGATCGCGGAAGCCTGCCGCTCGTTCGTTGCCGAACAGAGAATGAAGTAATCGGCGATCGAAGTGAGCTGGCCGACGGCCAGAACATCGAGGTCGAACGCCTTCTTGTCGAGTGCCGCGTGAGCCGCGAGGCGGACGCGGGATTCAATGGTCGAATCGTTCACGAATGGCCCTTTCGATAGAGTCCGTAGTGATGAATGTAACGCGAGACAGCCGGCGGAACCAGTTCTTCGATGGATTCGCCGTGTTGCAGGCGTTTGCGAATATCGGTAGATGAGATCGGCACTGTTGCATTTCGCGCAAATACGATCGAGCCCGATTTTTGTCTCTCCCGCGGTTTACGGATCTCGAAGTTCGACAGTGTGAAATCCGTGTATCCGTTGCGCGTCAGCACGGTGAAGTTCGCGAGCGATGCGATCGTCGCGATCGATTTCCACTCGTGAAGACGCGAGAGATTGTCGTCGCCGATGATCCAATCCAGCGTTGCCTCGGGATGCTCTGCACGCAACTCGCGCAACGTGTCGACGGTGTACGAGACGGTGCCGCGTTCGAGCTCGCGCGTGGACACGAACAACGCATCGTTGCTCTGCGTGCCGAGGATCGTCATCGCATGCCGGTGAAATGGCGATGCGGTTTCGCGATCGGTTTTGAACGGTTGCACGTGCGCCGGGATGTAGAGCACGCGATCCCATTGCATCTCATCACGCACTGCGAGGATCGGGTCGAGGTGGCCGCGATGAAACGGATCGAACGTGCCGCCGCAGATGCCGATTCTCATACCGGTGGTGATACGGGAAGCGTGTCTTCGTCGCGCGGCGCGAGCTCGCGATCGACGTTCTCGCGAACGAATCGCGCGAGGATGCGCACGAGATCTTTCACGCCTTCGCCAACAACCGCCGAAATGGCGTGGTACTGAAAGCCATTGGTCTCGGCATACTCGCGGACTTTGTCCGAATTGCCCGGCACCTCGGAATCGAGTTTCGATCCGACGATGATGCGCGGCTTGCGTGCGAGTGTCTGCGAATAGAGCTCGAGCTCGCGCGCGATCACTGCGGCATCTTCTTCCGGCGTTTCGTTCGACGACAAATCGACGAGATGGACGAGCACCGAACAGCGCTCGACGTGACGCAGGAATTGATCGCCGAGACCGTGACCTTCGTGCGCGCCTTCGATGAGACCGGGGATGTCGGCAACGACAAACGTTTGATCGTCGTCCGCGCGCACGACGCCGAGATTCGGAACGAGCGTGGTGAACGGATAGTCGGCGATCTTCGGTTTCGCGGCGCTGATGACGGAGATGAGCGTCGACTTGCCGGCATTCGGCAAACCAACGAGACCGACATCGGCGATGAGTTTCAACGCGATGAAGACCCCGCGCTCTTCGCCGGGAAGCCCGTCGTATGAGTACCGCGGCGCCTGGCGTGTCGACGTCGCGAGGTGCGGTTTGCCCCAGCCGCCGTTGCCGCCTTTGGCGACGAGGACGCGCTGCCCGTCTTCCATGAGATCGGCGATGACTTCGCCGGTGTGTTTCTCGCGGATGACGGAACCGACCGGCAGCTCGATCACGGCATCATGGCCGTTCGTGCCGTGGCAGTTCGAGCCCATCCCGTGCTCGCCGCGGCCGCCTTTCCACTCGCGTTGAAACTGGAGGTGGTAGAGCGTGTTGAGTCGCTTCGACGCGACGATCCACACACTCCCGCCGTTGCCGCCGTCGCCGCCGGAGGGGCCACCTTTCGGAACGAACTTCTCGCGCCGGAAGGCAACGCAGCCGTTCCCGCCGTCGCCGGCTTTCACGCGAATGGTCGCCTGATCGATGAACATTGCTTTACTGCTCAGTGCTAGGCATGTGCCGAAAAAGCGAACGCCGCCAAAAAGGCGGCGTCGCGGAACGGCAAGCCGTGACAGTTACTCGGCGGCCACCGGGGTGACGCTGATGAAGCGTCCGCGCTCGCCCTTATCGTGGAAGGCGACGATGCCGTCGATCTTCGCGAAGAGCGTGTGGTCGCGGCCGATGCCGACGTTGACGCCCGGCGAGAACTTCGTGCCGCGCTGACGCACGAGAATCGAGCCGCCGGTCACGAACTGGCCGGCAAAGCGCTTGACGCCGAGCATTTTCGGCTGCGAGTCGCGGCCGTTACGGGACGAGCCTTGTCCTTTTTTATGAGCCATCGTGATCTCCTAGATGTTGATTCCGTCGATGCGAACTTCGACGACATCCTGACGATGGCCGTGGGTCCGCTTCGTGTGATTCTTGCGGCGCTTCTTTTTGAAGACGATGATCTTTTCGCCGCGGGTCTCACGGACGACGGTCGCGGCGACCGATGCACCCTGAACCGTCGGGCTGCCGACCTTCGGCTGATCGCCGCCGATCATCAGAACTTCATTGAACGTGACTTTGTCCTGATTCGCACTGCCGAGCGCGTCACGCTCCACCTGAAGGCGATCGCCTTCGGCAACACGATACTGCTTCCCACCGGAACGAATGATGGCGTACACAACGTCCTCCAACCAATTGGAACTGCGCGATTTGACGGGCGAGGGTCAAGCGTCTCCGCACAGACTCCTCAGGCGCTCGGCAAACAACGCGGGAGGCACAAGGGCTATTCCGTGCGCATCCACTTGTATTTACGAGCGAAAAAACGGGGCGCCCGAAGGCGCCCCGCAAGAGTACTACAGGAAACTGACGACTAGAACATGAAGCGCGCGCCGAGGTAGAAGCGGCGCGGCTGCACCCAGGTGAGCGGCTTGCCGAACTCAAGGCCAGCGCCCTGACCCGCGACGAGATCCTGTTCGCGGATGACCGCCTGGTCGTTGAGGGCGTTGAAGAGATCGACGAAGAGCTCGAGCTTGGTACCGGCCGGAAGCGGCTGATTCCACTGAGCGCGGAGGTCGAGGGTGCCGTAGGACGGGTTGGTGAGAGCACCAACCGTGTTCGGCTGAACCCACGTATCGACCACGCCGTTGTATTCGTACGCATCGCCAGGTGCTTCGAGGAGCGGCAGGTTACGGCCCGACTGGACCGCCGTGCGGCTGTAGTGCGCGCCCGAGTTCCAGTTGTAGACCGCGCCGAGCTCGAGGCGGCTGAAGAACATGTACGAACCAGCGAACTTGAAGAGGTGGTCGATCGAGCCCGGCTGCGTGCCGTAGACGTTCGGTGCGCGCGGGTCGAGCCACAGCACGTCACCGGCGAAGTCGGCGTTCGAGTCGGAGTTGGTGTTGCCTTCGGCGTCGGTGTACGTGTACGAAACGAGCGCCTGCCAGTTGTCGGCGTAGCGCTTGCGGAACACGAGGTCGATACCGTCGGTGTTGCGCTCGCCACCCGCGAGGGTGCCGATGACGAAGTTCGACGGCGGGATCGAGTTGTAGCCGAAGTACTTCAGGCCGAGGTTGAAGCCACCCGACACGGACGGATCGGTGTAGACCGTGAGGTCGTAGTCTTCAATGATGTCGCGGGTCTCGCGACGGTACGCGCTGGTCTCGAAGCTCAGGTTGTGACCGAGGTCGATCTGGTAACCGAACTGGAGCTCATCCGTGTACGGGGTCTTGGTGGTCGGGGAGAAGAACGCGTCCTGAACGACTGGGCCGCCACGAGTACGGTAGGTCACCCAGCGTCCGCCGATGAAGACCTGCTCATCGAGGATCTGACCGGTGAGCGTACCGGCGAAGTTCGTGAGGTTCAGACGGATCGGATCGTAGTAACGACCGTAGTAGCCCGAGACCTTCTGACGACCATTGCCGAAGATGTCATAGATGACCGACACACGCGGCGCGTACGCCCAGTCAAACGTGTAGATCTTCTCGCCGGTCGTGGCCTTGTGATCCCACTTCTCGGCGCGGACACCCGCGTTGACCACGAAGCGGCCGAGCGCGATGGAGTCCTGAAGGTAAACAACCTGACCGTTCGTCTGCGTTTCCTGCGAGCCCGACGCGGTCTCGATGACGCGGCGATAGTTGATCGCGCCGTTCGGGTTGCCGGTCGTGTCCGCGAACTTGTACTGAACGAGCTCGGCCTGAGTGATCGTGCCGTCGTGGTTCAGGTCGAGGATGTTGTAGAAGTACGCCTTGTCGTTCGCATTCATGCTGTTGATGTTGTTCAACAGGCCGTTGCGATCGCTGGCGTTGGTAGCGTTGAAGGTGAACGAGTTAAACAGACCGGAGGTCGCGATTTCACCCGCGGTGACGCCGGTACCGGCGTAGATCGCGCCGATCGAGTTGTACTGCGCGCCGCCGACGAAACGGCTGTCGCGGAAGTTGATGTGGTCTTCGTTCTCGAGGCCGAGCTTCAGCGTGTGACCGCCGAACGAGCCGGCGTCGAAGAAGCCTTCGAACGTCGCGCGCATGAACTCGGTGTCGCGCTCGCTGATGTTGTTCGCGCCGGCGCCGCCGAGCTGCTGCTCGGAGAGCGGGCGGTTATCCGTGCGCTTGAAGACGACGGTGTTGAGGACTTCCTGAATCGAAGCGATCGTCGAGACTTCGCCGTTGTGCTTACCGTAGGCAGCGTCAACGAGGAAGTTCGAGTTGAAGACACGGTTGTAGTCGAGCGAGTAGCGATCGCCACCCTGCTTCGTACCCGACGAACGGGTGTTCAGCGTGGTGTTGACGGTGGAACCGGAGATGTCCGTCGGGTCGTTCGTGAAGGTACCGGAGATACGGTCCTTCGAGGTGAACTGCCACGACAGCTTGCCGTAGGCCTGCTTGCCGTCGTTCTCGACCGTGCGGAGGAACTGGTCGTCGTTGGTCACGACGTCCGTCTCCGTGTTCAGGAGGCGGTAGCTGCCGAAGAACCACGCCTTGTCGCGCACGATCGGGCCGCCGAGGGTGATGGCCGTGTCGTACGAGGAGAAGGTCGCGTTCGCCTGGTGTTCGTTGTCAGCAACGAGCGAGTCGTCCTGCGTGTAGTAGTTGACCGAGCCGGTGAAATCGTTCGAACCCGACTTGGTGACGACCGACGACAGGAGGCCCGGGGCGCCGGCGAATTCCGCCGGGATACCGCCGGTGAGAACCTTCTGCTCCTGAATGATTTCGCTGTTCAGGTTGGCGCCGAAGGTACCGGTGAGCGGGTCGGTGACGTTGATGCCTTCCACGTAGTAGAAGTTGTCCGTCGACTGACCGATCGAACCGCCGATGTCCGAGTAGTTCACGCCCGAGCGCGAGGCCGGGTTACCGGTCGTGCTGGGGAGAACGCCCGGAACGAGCTGGAGGTACGACTGGTACGTACGACCCGTCGGGAGCGACTCCGTGAGCTCGAGCGTCAGTTCCTGACCGACGGTCGCGCTCGTGGTGTCGACGATCGGAGCGTCGGCGGTGACGGTGATGGAGTCGGAGACCGCCGCCATCGTGAGCGTGATGCGAACCTGCGCCTGCTGCGCAGAACGCACGAGCACGTTCTTCGTCTGAGCCTTGCCGAAGCCCTCGAGGCTCGCGTCGACCGTGTACGAGTTCGACGGTTCGAGCGAAACGAGAACTGCGACACCATCCGCTCCCGTAACTTCGGTGCGGCGAGTGGTGGTGTTGGCGGCCGAAGCCGTCACGGAAACACCCGGCAGCGGTGCGCCCGACGAGTCAGTAACGATCACCTGGATCGTACCGGTCGTCGACTGCGCGAACGCAGAGCCGGTCACTACGATGAGTAGTGCGGTCAATAAAATGACAAACCTTTTCATCCCTGCTCCCTTTCCTGGATTGTGAGAGCCCGTCTGGTGATCCGTCCACACGGGCAGTTTGAACACGATTTCGTTGGAAAGCCGGGATTGTAACGATCGCGTCACGGCTGGCGCAACCCCTCGTAACAATTGGATGAAATTCTTTGAAAGAAGAGGCGATCGATCCTGCTTCCGATGAGTGATGCTTAGAATCATGGTCATGCGCGCGCCACTTCTCCTCTCCGCCACATTCGCGGCGCTTCTCGCCCTTCCGGTCTCCGCCGCAATCGATCCCGCAGCCAATGTCGGCAAAGCAAAAGAGGAGATCGCCGCCGGCAGACACGCGGCCGCGCTCGAGTTACTGCATCAGGCCACGCCAGTCGCCTCGGCATCGACGAATCTGCATCAGCGCGCCGCGGCTCTCTCCGCGATCTATTTTTATAGCGCTGTTGCAGAAGTGGCGATGGGACGGAAGGAGGAGGCGACGAACGATCTTCGCTCCTTCTTCCTGTACAGCCCGGCGACGAAGATCGATGCAGCGCGGTTTTCGCCAGAGTTCGCATCGCTGTTCAAGGATGTCCAGACGAATCTCACGAAACGCCGCAGCGCACCGGCGTCCTTCGAAGATGCATATCCCGGATTCCCTCCCGGCGTTTCGAGCAGCGTGTGGCCTCTCGACACGTGGGGCGCCTCCAGCGAATTCATCATTCTCGGCACGGACAAGGAAAAGGAAGAATGGGGCCGGATCCGCGACGACGCCGCTCGCAAGACATTCGTCGAGACGTTCTGGGCGCAGCGCGATACAGATCCCTCGACGGCCGTCAATGAGGCGCGGATCGAATTTCTGTCGCGCATTGCGTTTGCCGACGTTGCTTTCACTGAGTCGCCGGATGCACGCGGCTCCCTCAGTGACCGCGGCCGCGTCTTCGTCCTCCTCGGCCCACCGCAACGTGTTTCGGTTCGCCCGATGAATCGCCGTGAGGCCTGGTATCAGCCAAGCCGTTCGATTGATGCAGGCAACGCGCTCGAACAGTGGACGTACTTCCGCGAGCAGCTCCCGGCGAAATTGCCACACAATGAGCTTCTCGTTCGCTTTATCAGCGAAGGCGGCTCAATGGTGCGTCGGATGGAGCGCGATTTCCTTGTGGAAAAGGCGATCAAAGACGCGCCGGTTGCATTACGCCGCGATTAATTACTGCTGTCGTAAGAACGCCTGCAATTTCGGCTGATTCGGATCGATCGCGAGCGAGCGCGCAAAACTGCGCTTTGCCTCGTCAATACGCCCTAAGCAAATTTCCGCAACGCCCGCGGATGCATAAGGCACCGGATTATTGGGATCCATTTGACTGGCCGCACGAAAATCATCCAGTGCGCCATTACAGTCCTGCTGATCGATACGATAGCGACCGCGGAAGAGTCGTAATTCGACATCGTCCGATTTCGCAGTGACGGCCTGTTCTAACAGGCGAAGGCTGCGCGGGGTTGCGCCACTGCGCTGATATCCGATTGCGCGTCCAATGAGGAATTTGCGACCTTCGGGCAATCCTGCCGCAAACGCTCTCACGAGTAATTCGTCAGCCCGATCGAGATCGCGCTTCTCGGCAAACAGTAAATCACTGTAATTCCACAATGCAGACGACAGCTTAGGATCGAGCTGAATTGCTTTCTCCCACGCCTGTGCGGCATCGGCGAGTTGATTGTGATCTTTGAGGATTAATGCACGATTGTTGTACCAACCGGCGGTATGTGTCGTCGTACCAGTGACATTGGCCGGCGCAGCGGTCGCCTCGCCCGACGAGATGTAGCCAAGCGCTTTGAGCTTCGCTAATTCTTCCTCGTTTGCGCCTTTCGATGGCGTACCTTCGAGCATTGGTTTCATCGGAGTAAAATGCGCTCGGTAATTCGCACGTGCGCTCAATGCGGGAACGAGAATCGGCGGCGCAATGACGTTCTCGCCGGCGGGCATGCCGCTCAATGCGAGCAGCGTCGATGCAACTTGCGCAACATGCTCTTCAGGACCAGTACGGCCCTTCCCCACAATTCCGTCGCCCCACAATAGATAAATGCCAGCCTTGCGATGCCATTTCGCCGCTGTAGTCGCGGCAAAACTCGATAATTCCGTAGGACGATCATCGAACCAATGAAATCCGTGATCGGACGCGAGCATCATTCGCGCGCCATGCTTCTGTGCGAGCGCTTTGTAGTCGCCTAACAGCTGATCGATGCGACGGAAATACTGTTCCGGCACGCCGGAGTAGCGATTGAAATCCTCGTCACTGATGTGCGGCTGTTTAGGCGCGGTATAAGGCGCAAACATATGCCCGATACTGTCCGTGCCCTGCAGATAAAGAATCGTAATGTCGGGTAATTGCTCGCCAAGATACCCGCGGGCGAGCTTGTCATACACCGACGTTTCGACCAGGATGCGTCGTAATGCGCTGACGGGATGCGAATAGGGATCCGTGGTTTTGCGCCGTTCGTCATACTCTTCGCGCGAAAGCCACGGGAAGTATTTCTGCACTTCTTCGTAGGTGATTTCGTTCTCGACTTCATTGAGCACACCACGCGCCCATGTCTCGCGCGACGCCGGATAAACCGCACCTTTTGGCGGCTCAGATTCCGAGAAGAGAAACGTAAAGAAACGGTCAGATACGAGAAATCCCCGAATCGGCTCCGCGGGATAGGTCGCCCATAATCCAAACACGGCGCTGCGCTTCCCCGCTTGTGTGGCCATGTTCCACACCGCCGGAACTTTGCGCTCGTCGCTCGTAATGGGCTCTTTCTGTCCCGTGCGCGGATGAAAGCGCGTGAAATCGAGGATTTCGTGCTCGAGCGGCGAAGCGCCCGTCATCATCGTGTTCCACAGCAGCGGCGATAACGGCGGATGTTCGGTCAATAGATCGCCCGCCGTTCCCTCACGTACAAGAGACGCAAGGTTCGGCATCGCGCCTTTGCGCATGTAGAAATCGAGAAGCTGCCAATCGGCGCCATCGAGTCCGATGAAAATTACGGGTTTCGATTTAACCGACTGTGATGCGATTTCAGGAACCGGCAATGTCGCAATGGCGGATTCCGGCACGCTCGGACGCACTGTGAGCGTTTTTGGATTCAAACCCCATTGTGCGATTTGCGTTTGCAATGCATTTGCGGCGATTTCGCCCGCATTACGAGGATTGCGGCGCAATGTCTCGACATCAGCATTGGCCAGCCAGTTCTTTGTGAGCTCCTGAACGCGCGCATTGAGCGACGAGCACCAGTCGCCATCCGGCCACGATTGTGGAACGCGCGACGGAACGGTGTAGTCGAACCGCACTGCAACGCCGATCGTCGCGTCGCCCGCGTCATCGAGCTCGTAATTGCGATCGAAGCGCACGAGATTGTTTGCTGCCGGCGCAATACACGGCTGGCCGCCAATACCGGCAAACCCGACGCGGCCTCTTACGACGCGCAGCTCGTCGCCATGACGAACGATGCGCGCGGAATCCGCGGGCTGGATGCGAAACGTGAGGAGCAGCGCGGCGAGAATCGCCAGAATCACGGCGGCCGCGACGAGCGGAGTGCGCTTCATTGCGTCGCGTCGTAACGGCTGGCTTTGGCGCGGTATGCCCTCGAAATCCGCCCAAAAACAACGAGGCCCCCGAAATCGGGGGCCTCGGCGTTACAGCATGAGAAACGATTAGAACGACAGACGCACGCCGGGACGCAGGCTGGGCGGCTGCGTGAACGCGGTACCGGCCTTCAGGTAGTCCGGGTTGGTCGCGGTTGCACGCGGGTTCGGAATCGACCCGAGCGGACGCGGAACCTCGTTGATGCCAGCGTACTGGATACCACCGCCCGAGCCGCAGAGGCCGTCCGGGATACCGGCGCACGGGTCGCCATCGCTGGAGAGGTTGTAGCGCTCGTCGAGACGCGTGATCGACTGGCGGTTCAGAACGTTGAACACGTCGAGGATCAGGTTGAGGCGCGTGGCGCCGAAGTCGACCGGGTAACCGAAGTGGAGGTCAGCCTCGTACTCCGCCGGGCCACGGCCAACCGAGCCGCGCGGCGCGAGGTAGTACTCGTAGTTCTGGTAACCGGCCGAGTAGCCGTACGCATTGAGGGGGAAGCCCGACGCGTAGTACGTCGAGAAGCCGACCGTGAGGCCGTTGACCATGCCCTGATCGAACGTGTACGAACCATACAGCTTGAACTGGTGCGTACGGTCGCTCGAGAGGAGACCGTCGGAGTTGATCATGAAGTCAGCGTAGTCGAACGCCGAGTTGATGTTCGGATCGAGCTGACCGGTCGAAGCCTGGAAGAGACCGTCGTAGTTACCCTCGAGACGCGACCACAGGTAGCTCGCGAAGAGCTGGGCGCGGTTCGAGAAGCGCTTGCGCGCGTGGAGCTGAACGCCCGTGAAGGTACGCTCGACGTCCGGAGCGATGGCCGGCTCGTAGTCGTAGAACGACATGTTGACGCCCGTGCCTTCGCCCGGGTTCGCGATGTGATAGGAGCCGCTGACCGGATCGAGGAAGTCCTCGACGACGCGGCCGAGCGAGCGGTAGGTGCCCTGGATACCAACGGCAAGGTTGTTGGCGAGCTCGTACTCGTAACCGAGGAGGAACTCGTCGACGTACTGGCCCTTGAGGTCCGGATCGACCGGGGTCGCGCCACCGTTGAGGGTGTGGCGAACCGGGGCGTTCGGATCACCGCCAGCGGAGACCGGGTTGAAGAACGGATCCGGCTGGAAGTTGTTCGGGTCCGGCGAGAAGTTGTAGGCGAACGCCTGGAGCTCACCACCGAACGCGCGGATGTTGATGTCCATCGGGATGGACTCGTAGAAGCGGCCGAAGTTCGCGAAGGCCTTGCTGCGGCCGTTGCGCATCACGTCCCAAATGACGCCAACGCGCGGGGCGTAGTTGTCATCGAGCTTGAGCGCGGTCGACGCGAAGCGATCGCCGAGTTCCTGCTGCTCCCAACGGAAGCCGGCATTGAGGGTGAAGTACGGCGTGATCTTCCAGGAGTCCTGGATGAACGCCGCGGTGTTCGTGGTCTCAGGCGTCGACTCGAGCGGCGACTGGATCACCCACGTGGCGGGGTTCGAGCGAACGAAGCCCGGCGCGGTGTCGTCGATGTAGTAACGGTGACGATAGTAGATGCCGTTCGGGTTGGACGGGGTCACGAGGGCATTGCTGCGACGGATGTAGATGCGCTGACCCGCGCCGCCGTTCCAGCTGGCGTTGTAGGCCGAGAGCTTCTCCTGGTCCGCGCCGACTTTGATCTCGTGGCGGCCGAGGTAACGGGTGACGTCGAGTTTGAGGACGTCGCGATCGAACTCCTGATCCTGGTGGAAACCGAAGCCGCCCGAGGTCGGGAGAGTCGCCTGCGTCTGGTCGATGTAGTTCGGGATGCTCTTGCCAGGACCGCTGATGTAGGTCTCTTCGTGGTGCGTACCGGCCGTCGCGTTGACGAGCCAGTTCGTGCCGAAGATACCCGAGTAGCGGAGGATGGCGTCGTTACCACCCGTATCGGCGGCGCCTTCATAGGTGCTGGGCGGGCCGGAGATGGCGAGGAAGGTACCGATGGCGCCTTCGGTCGACGACGGATCGCCGAGAACCGAGAGCGTGAGGTTCTGTCCCGGGGTGGCCTGCCACGTCAGCTTGCCGGCGTAGAGGTCGCGGGTGATGTCTTCGTCGAGAACCGTGCCCGGTGCCGGGGTGCCCGGGGCGCCGTGGAGGTCACGAATGATGCTGTAGGTGTCGGTTTCGTTCACGCGGTTGTACGCGCCGAAGAACCAGAGGCGGTCCTTGACGATGTAGCCACCGACGTTCAGACCGTAGTCCATTTCGCTGTCGACGTCCGTGACCGTGGTGGTCGTGGTCGGACGATCGGCCGCGGTGGAGTTGTCGCTCTGCAGGCCGCCACCAGCGCCGTACGCGAAGATGTCGCCCTTGAATTCGTTACCACCCGACTTCGTGATGGCGTTGACGACGCCACCGGTCACGCGACCGTATTCGGCCGGGAGACCGCCGGTGATGACCTGGACTTCCTGAATGAAGTCGAAGTTGAGGGTCTTGGCAGCGGTGCCAAGCTCGACGCCCGTCGTGTTGAGGCCGTCGATGATGTACTGGTTTTCGGCGCCCGTGGAGCCGTAAACCGTCGTGCCGGCGGCGTCGTTCGACGTGCCCGGCGCGACCTGCGCAACCGCGTAGAAGTCACGCGCGAGCGGCAGCGATTCGATCGTCTCGGCCGTCACGTTCGCACCAGTGGTGGTGGAGGTGACGTCGACGACCGGCGCGTCCGCCGTAACGGTGATCACGTCCGTGACGCTCGCCTGGCTCATCGCGAGCTCGAGCGTGACGGTGCGGTTGAGACCAACGGCGATGTTGTTCTGCGCAAGCGGCGCATAACCAGTCAGATTCGCCGTCAGGCTGTAAGAGCCGGGAGGCAGCAGCGAGAAACGGAACTCACCGTTGGCGTCAGTAACGGCGACTTTCGTTCCCTGCTGAGCCGGCGACTTCAGCTCGACAGTGACTCCGGGCACAGCGCCCGTACTATCGGTGACACGGCCGACGACCGCACCGGTGGTGCTCGTCTGCGCCATGGCCGCTGATGCGACTACGAGCATCAGAAGCAAAAGGGGCAGAAACCTTCTTGTCATCCTTTTCTCCTTTTGTTGAAACCGGGGATTGGCACACTCTTCTGCGTTTTTCGAGGGGACGCCCGCCTCGATCCGCGTTCAGAGACTCATTTCCAAAGATTCCATTACGCGCGAACAGCCTGTTCGTTCCCGTTGGAGCAACGCATCTGCCGCAATGGCGCGCATTCTTGCATGCACTCGAAATGATTGCAGTGACAAGACTTATACAACCATTCAATTCATCGAACCGTATGGCGAGTTCAAAGTATTGAACTGTCTGATTCAGCCGATTGGCGGGAAAAGAACCCTTACAACGGAATATTACCGTGCTTTTTGGGGGGATTCCGATCCCTCTTGTTCCTCAACATCGCAAACGTCGTGATCAGTTTTCGCCGCGTAAACCGCGGCTCGATGATCTCGTCGATGTAGCCGCGCTCCGCCGCGATGTACGGATTCGCGAACTTGTCCTTGTACTCCGTCACCTTCGCGTTACGATCTTCCGCTCCGCGATACAGGATGTTCACCGCGCCTTCCGCTCCCATCACCGCAATCTCGGCGGTGGGGTACGCGAAGTTCATATCCGCGCGAATGTGCTTCGAGTTCATCACGCAATACGCGCCACCATACGCCTTCCGCGTAATCACCGTCACCTTCGGCACCGTCGCCTCGGCCAGGGCATAAAGCAGTTTCGCGCCGTGAATGATGATGCCTCCGTACTCCTGCCCTGTCCCTGGGAGAAATCCCGGAACGTCTTCGAGCACGAGCAGCGGGATGTTGAACGCATCGCAGAAGCGCACGAAGCGCGCGCCTTTGCGCGACGCATCGATGTCGAGCACACCCGCGAGAAACGCGGGCTGATTCGCCACGACACCAATCGATTGTCCATTGAGGCGCATGAAACCGACGACGATGTTGCGCGCGTAGTGCTGATGCACTTCGAGGAAGTGGCCTTCATCCGCGATCGTCTTGATCAGCTCACGCATTTCATACGGCTGATTCGGATTCTCCGGAATGAAACTATCGAGCGAATGATCGACGCGATTGATGTCGTCATTCGTCGCGACGCGCGGCGCTTCTTCCATGTTGTTCGACGGGATGTACGACAACAACTCGCGAATGAGCGCGAGACAGTCTTCGTCCGATTCCGCCGCGAAGTGCGCAACACCGGAGACCTGATTGTGCGTCTCCGCGCCGCCGAGTTTTTCTTTCGTGACTTCTTCGTGCGTGACGGTTTTGATCACGTCGGGACCGGTGACGAACATGTAGCTCGTGTTCTTCACCATCAAAATGAAATCGGTGATCGCGGGCGAATACACCGCGCCGCCGGCACACGGTCCCATGATCGCGGAGATCTGCGGGACGACTCCGGATGCGAGCGTGTTGCGCAGAAAAATATCGGCGTAGCCGCCGAGGGAAACGACGCCTTCCTGAATGCGAGCGCCGCCGGAATCATTGAGACCAATCACAGGCGCGCCATTCTTCACCGCGAGATCCATGATCTTCACGATCTTCGCGGCGTGCGTTTCGGAAAGCGATCCGCCGAACACCGTGAAGTCCTGCGCGAACGCGTAAACGAGTCGCCCCTGCACGGTGCCGTAGCCGGTGACGACGCCGTCGCCGGGCACGCGCTGTTTGTCCATGCCGAAATCGTTCGAGCGATGCAGGACCAGCTGATCGAGCTCCTGAAACGATCCCGGATCGAAAAGTAAAGAGATGCGTTCGCGCGCGGTGAGCTTGTCGTCGTTGTGCTGACGATCGATGCGCGCTTGTCCGCCACCGAGCTCGCTCTGTTGTTTGCGTCGTTCGAGTTCTTCGAGTTTTTGCTGGAGGGACATGCGTTGGACGTTGCGCGATGATCGCGATTACAACGTCACTCTCCGTTCCGCCGCAATGCGGCGCATCTCGTCCGCGATCTGCTGTTCGGTTGCGCGCGGGCCGAGCTTCTGCCGCGCGGCCTGCTCGATCGCATCGACGCCCGCGAAGTTTTCTTCGAGAGCTTTGGCCACGATCAGAATCGCCGCCTCCGCATCTCGAAACTCCACCATTCCTCGGTCTTCCAACCGATTCACGATTGCGCGTGCCAGAAACTCGACAGGGGCCCCGGTGGTGCTCAAGCGGGGCGCATTAAAGCATCAACTCCGCCCCGAAGGAACCTGCTCCGTATGGATACCAGACGCGCTCGGTGGAAACCGCGTCGATGCGCGTGACGCGTACGCGCGATGGATAGACGCGTGTTTTGTCGCGAATGAGCACCGGCAGCACGAGAGATTCGACCGGTCCGAGGAGCGCGATGGCGATGGGACGATCGCGTTCGATCTCGGTCACATCGCATTCGATGCGCAGATCAAATGGCATGCGCACCGGACGCACGCGATAGCTCGGGCGATAGAAGTTGATTGTGGTTTCTTCGACGTGCTGTCCGTAGCCGTCGGTGCGTCCCGCGGTTTGAATGAGTCGCACGTTCGGAGGCGCGATGTCGATCAATGACGGCAGCAACGCCGCGGTGACGTTCGGCGCGAGACGCAATCGCGATGGCGGCGCTACTTCGTTGAGCTCCGCGTGCGCGAGCGCTTCCGCAATCGGATGCAAATCGTCTTCGCGATCGACGAGCACGCGCAACGGCCCGCGCGTGAGTGATGCGTGGAAGCGATGCGTTTCCTCGGACCAGTGCGCATCGCCGTATTCGTGTTCCGCAACGCCGTGCGTGACGATGCAGCGCTCGATAGTGACATTTTGGAGTGCGGTGGCGGCAGCCACCGCTTTCGGTTCTGAAAAGCGATAGCTCTCCCCACCGCACTCCATCGGTGCGCATTCGAACAACTCGCCGTTCTCGCGCGCCCACCCACATTCACTCACGCGAATGCGCGTGCCGTTTTCCCAGCGAACGCTGATACCGCGTTTGCGATAGATCATGCGAACACCGTCAGCATTACAGGCGCGTACGACGCGACGAACAGCTCCTGCCCTTCGCGCGAACAGATCACACCGGGATAACGAATCGCATCGCCTTCTGCACCACTCAATGCGTTCACAATTTCACCGCGCGTTTTGACGAGCGTGAATGGCGCTAACCGCTTTGTATTTGCGCCATCGATCACATCCGCGGCCGAGATGCGCAACGTGATCGTTTGCGTGAGCGGCTCATACGCGCCGCCGTCGACGAGCAACACTTCGATGCGTTGTGCCGGCAACACGAATGGCGCGTCGTGTTGTTGCGCATGCACACGCGTCATGCGTTGCAGCGGAACATCGCGGAACGATGCACGTCGCATCGCGAGCGGCACATCGACGTCGAGCCACGATGGCCATTCGATCGCGGGCTGTTCGTGCTCGAGCGGATGACCGATCGCTTCGTGCAGCAACACCGCGGCGCTGCCGTTGCGCCACACAATCGGCAGAACGCCGGCGTCATTCACTGCGATCGGAACGGCTGCGATCGATCGCAGCAATTCATGATCGTGCGCGAAATGCTCGACATTCGTGACGAGCGAGTGACCCGTTTCACGAAGCACGATCGTCGTCGAAACTTCTTCGCGCGTTGCTTCGACCACGATGCGTCGATGCGATGCGACGCATCGCGCGCGCGCATCGTTCATCGCCGCTTCGCATGCAGCGACGAGCGCGTCATCGCGAACGTCAGTCGCGATGATTCCGTCCGCGTCTTCGCGAGCTTCGCCGTGCGAGAGACGGCGCTCCACGAGGCGGTCAAATGACCACAGCTCTTCGAGCGTCGCGACGGCGTAGTGCGTCAATTGAGATCGTATGAAAACTTCTTGCTGGCCGCGTCATATCGCACCGTGAGGCGATGCGCGCTGCCGGGCTCGAAGCGAACCGCGGAGATGGTGTGATGTTCCTGCACGTTGTCCGCCGGCACCGTGACCCAGATCTGCACGTCGGCATTCTTCGCGGGAATCGAGTGCGACACGCTGATCGGTTTCGCCGCACGCGATGCGCGGCGCAGAAAACGCGCGGGACGTTCCGTGAAGAGCTGCTCGTTCGCAACGATGTCGCCGCCGATGCGCACGACGATGCGGCCATCCGTGAATGGATGCGTGAACGACGTCGTGACTTCCGCGGGCTCGGCGGTGACGCTCGCGGTCGTCGCCGTCATTTCAATTGGCGATGTCGTCGCGGTCTTCGGCTGCGTCGACTTCGTGCGCTGCTGACGCGCGAGTCGCGCCGCGTCGGATTTCTGTTGTTCGCCTTGCGCGAGCTTCAGGTAATCCGACGTCTGCACCGCGTTCGGATTCAACGCGAGCGATTCCTGAAACGACGCGATCGCGTTGCTCCACTTCTTGTCGTTGTAGAACGCGAGCCCTTCCTGAAATTTCGCATCGGCCGCCGCGAGCTGCTGCTTGCCCACGACTTCCTGCTGCCGCATCGCGTTGAGCTTCTCCATCATCGAGGAGACGTACGGCGACTTCGGATTCAGTCGCTGCAGCTCGGCGAATTTCGCGTACGCATCGGTGACGCGTCCCTGTCGCAGCAGGATGTTTCCTTCTTCGCGCAGCTGACGTTCGCGCGTCGCACGCGCTTCCGCGGTTTTGTCGATCTTCACGACCGGCGCGTTTCTGCTGCGAATGACCGCGACGGCTCCGATCAATCCGAGCACGAGCAACGCAACGATCGCGATGAAGAGCGGCGGTGCGATGCGGCGCTTGAAGATCGGTCCTGATGGCGGCTTCGGTGCTTTCGGTGCAACCGGTGCCGGTGCAGGTTTCGGAGGAACGGGACGTGTGCCTGCTTCGACGACCGAGGCATCGACCGCTTGCGGGAATGGCACTTCGAGCGTCGGTGTCGCGGCGAGATTCGGTTTGTCCGTGCGCGTGACGACCGTCTCTTCCGCGAGCATCGGATCGAGCGGACGCACGGGACGCTCGCCGCGCGCAACCGCGCGCAATGCATTCGCCATGTCGCGCGCACGCTGATATCGCTTGGCCGGGTCTTTCGCGAGACAACTTCCAACGACGTCCGCGAATCCTTCAGGAATCTGCGGATTGATTTCGTGCAGCGGCGGAAACGGCTCGTGCACGATCTTGTAGGAGATCGACGTCAGGGAATCGCCGCCGAAAGGCTTGCGACGCGTGAGGCATTCATACAAACAAATGCCTAACGAGAAGATGTCGGTGCGGCCGTCGACGGGTGCGCCTTTGATCTGTTCCGGCGCCATGTAATTCGGCGTGCCGAGAAACTGTCCGGTCGTCGTGAGATTCGATGCGCCCGACGCAATCTTCGCGATGCCGAAGTCAGTGATCTTCGCGCGATAGCCTTCGATGAGAATGACGTTCGCGGGTTTGACATCGCGATGAACGATGCCTTTCGAGTGCGCGAAATCGAGCGCTTCCGCAACCTGCGCGATGATGTCCGCGATCTGTTCGAATGACAGCGCGCGTCCCTGCGCCATCACTTCCTTGAGATTGTTTCCTTCGACGTACTCCATCGCGATGAAGGAAACGCCGCTCGTATCGTCCTGACCGATGTCGTGCACCGTGACGATCGCGGGATGATTGAGGATGCCGGCGGCCTGGGCCTCGCGAATGAAGCGCTGCTGAAATTCTTTCGTTTCGTCGTCGTCGGCATGCGCCGCGGCGCGAATCGTCTTCAGCGCGACGAGACGTCCGATGAGCGGGTCCTTGGCAAGGTAGACGATTCCCATCGCACCCTTGCCGAGCTCGCGAACGACTTCATACCGTCCGAGCTTCAACGCTGGTTTTTCTCCCGCGACATCAGCGGCCAATCATAACCTCTTGCATTCCAGCGAGACAGGTGGAGACGGCGTGAAGAATCGGCGACGGCGGTCTCTTTTCCGTGCGATGTCCGCCACCACGCCGCGCCAACAATTTCATCTATGATGTCACGCCTGTTTTGAAATCCCTTACGGAGTCGAGCTCATGAAGGTTTATTCGGGTTCGGAGATACGCAACGTAGCGATCGTCGGACACAATGACACGGGCAAGACCACACTCGTGTCCCAACTGCTGTTCAACGCGGGCGCGCAGACGCGAATGGGTCGCGTCGAAGACGGCTCGACCGTGACGGATTTCGATCCGGATGAGGTCGAGCGCAAGCACTCGATCTCGGCCGCGGTTGCATACGCGGAGTGGAAAGACACGAAGATCAACCTGCTCGATACGCCGGGCTTCGGGATCTTCATCATGGAAGCGAAGGGCGCGATGCGCGTCGCCGATTCCGCGGCCATCGTCGTCAGCGGCGTCACCGGCGTCGAAGTCACGACCGAGAAGGTCTGGAAGTTCGCTGAGGAATTCGCGCTGCCGCGATTGATCGTCGTGAACAAGCTCGATCGCGATCGTGCCTCGTTCACGCGTTCGCTCGACGCATTGCAGAAGAAGTTCGGAAAGAACGTCGTTCCGATTCAACTGCCGATCGGCGAGGAGAAAGACTTCAAAGGAATCATCGACCTCGTCGCCATGAAGGCGTTCGTCTACCACATCGACGGGTCTGGCAAGTTCGACGCCACCGACATTCCGGCCGATCTCAAGAGCGACGCCGACGAATGGCGCGAGAAGCTGATCGAGAAAGTCGCGGAAGGCGATGACACGCTCATGGAGCGTTTCTTCGAACAAGGCGGCTTGTCGCAGGAAGAGCTGCTCGACGGCTTGAAGCGCGAAGTCGCGCATCATCAGATTTATCCCGTGCTGTGCGCGTCCGCGTCGCACAACATCGGCGGACACGCGATTCTCGATGCGTTCGTGACGATGCTGCCGTCGCCAGATGAAGTGAAGACGATCGAAGGCCGGAACGCGAAAGGCGAAGCGGTGACATTCGATCGCCGCGCCGAAGCATTCCCCGGCGCGATGGTGTTCAAGACGTTCTCCGATCCGTTCTCGGGCCGCGTGTCGTTGTTCCGCGTGTACTCCGGAACGTTGAAGTCGGACACCAGTTACTGGAACACGTCGCGCGATCACGAAGAGCGCGTCGGCAAACTGCAGGTGCTGCAGGGCAAGACACAGGTTCCGGTTCCGGAGCTGCGCGCCGGCGACATCGGCGCGGTTGCGAAACTGAAGGACACGTACACCGGCGACACGATCGCGGCGAAAGATCATCAGATCGCGTTCTCGCACATCGTGTATCCCGAGGCCGCGATCGCATTTGCGGTCGAACCGAAAGCGCGCGGCGATGAAGACAAGCTCGGCGCGGCAATCAATCGCATCATCGAAGAAGATCCGACGATCAAGTTCGCGCGCGATGAGCAGACGAAAGAGTTTCTCATCAGCGGTCAGGGCCAGTTGCACGTCGAGATCGTCGTGGCGAAGCTGAAGAAGAAATACAACGTCGACGTCGTGCTGCATCCGCCGAAGGTGCCGTATCGCGAGACGATCACACGTCCCGCCGATGCGCACGGGCGCCACAAGAAGCAGTCCGGCGGTCACGGACAATTCGCCGATTGCAAGATCACGGTCGAGCCGCTGCCGCGCGGTGCGGACTTCGAATTCGTCGACGAAATTTTCGGCGGCGCGATTCCGCGTCAGTACATCCCCGCGGTGGAAAAAGGCATTCAGGATGTGCGCGTGAAGGGGTACCTCGCGGGCTATCCGATGGTCGATTTCCGCGTGCGGTTGAAGGACGGCCAGTATCACGACGTCGATTCGTCGGAAATGGCGTTCAAGATCGCCGGCTCACTCGCGTATCAGGAAGCGATGGAGAAGGCGAAGCCGACGCTGCTCGAGCCGATCATGCACGTCGACAT
>JACZCU010112333.1_pt1 | contig 23541 bp, 24 predicted proteins | sample 8641851 | NCBI WGS metagenome assembly JACZCU01 (sample SAMN15324605, study PRJNA640507) | soil metagenome | isolation source: monocropping sugarcane control | place: China: Luxin town, Laibin City, Guangxi Province | collected 2019-07-25 | depth 10cm m | reverse complement strand
TACGACCTCGCGAAAGTCGGCGGCGAGACGATCATCGTCCGCGCCGGCAAAGACGGCGAGTCGATGCGCAGCCTCGACAGCGAGAACCGCAAGCTCGACCGCGACACCTGCGTCATCGCCGACGCGAACAAAGCGATCGGTCTCGGCGGCGTCATCGGCGGCGAGAACTCCGAGATCAGCAACTCGACGAAGGACATCCTCCTCGAGTGCGCGTGGTTCGAGCCGTCGACGATCCGCCGCACCGCGCGGCGCCTCGGCGTGAAGACGGACGCGTCGTACCGCTTCGAGCGGCGCGTCGATCCGAACGACACGCTCACCGCCGTCACGCTCGCGGGCGATCTGGTCACCGGCCTAGCAGGCGGCACGCCCGAGGTGCCGGTCATCGACATCGTTGCGCGGAGGATCGAGCCGAAGACGCTGACATTGCGGACGGCGAAGCTGCACGAGCAATCGGGCGGCGCGGTGGGTGCCGGCTACGCGCTCGATCTTTTCCGGCGCCTCGACTTCGGTGCAGAGGTAGTACACGACGGGATCCGCGTCACCGTTCCGACGTATCGCGGCGACATTCACGAAGAGATGGACCTCGTCGAAGAGGTGCTTCGCTTCTTCGGCCTCAACAACGTTCCCGCCGCGCTGCCGCGCGTGACGACGGGCGACATCCGCGTGAATCCGGCGAAGGAAGCGGAAGACGACATCCGCCGCATCCTGGCCGCCGGCGGGATGACGGAGTCGATCAACTACTCGTTCTTCGCCGCCGACTTCAACGCGCTGTTCACGCCGGAGCCACAGATCGCGATCACGAACGCGCTGTCGGAGAACATCGCCGCAATGCGGCTCACGATGATCCCCGGCCTGCTGGAGAGCGTCGCGTTCAACCGCTCGTACGGTACGCGCGACGGCGCTCTCTTCGAGGTCGGCCGCACATATCACCGCGACGGCGAGAGTGTCCGCGAGCGCCACCGTGCTGCCGCCGTCCTTTACGGCGACTACGATTTCTTCGACATCAAAGGCATCGTCGACCAGGTGGCGCTCAAGTTTCACGTCTCGCTCGACTATTCGAACGGCGATGACGAGTGGCTGCAGAAGGGCAAGCGCGCCGTCGCGCGACACGGCGACAGGCACGTCGCGACGCTCGGCTTCATCGCGCAACCGGTCCTGCCGCGTTTCGGCGTCAAAGGCGACGTCCTCGGCGCGGAGCTCGACATCGAGGCGCTGCTCGCATCGACCGGCGAATGGAAGATGGCGCCGGTCGCGCGTTTCCCCGGCGTGCCGATGATCCTCGCGCTCACGCACGGTCGCGACCTCGAATACCAGCGCATCATCGAGACGATCCGCTCGCTCGACGTGCCGTTCCTGCACGAAGTCGGGCTGCGCGATCGTTTCACTCCCGAACCCGACACCATCAAAACCACCCTCGGCATGTGGTATCAGGCATTCGACCGCTCGCTGACGCAGGATGAGGTCATAACGATCCATCAAAACGTCGCGGCGCGCGTCGCCGATCTGCTGCCCGTGAAAGTGCTATGAAGAAAACAAGAGAAGAACAGCTCGCCCTCGCCGGAACGGAAGAAGGGGAGATCCTCGCGAAGCTCAGTGAGCGCGTGGAGCGCGCCATCGCCACCATCAACGACCTCCGCCGCGAGCGCGACGCTTTGAAGTCGCGCCTCGAGGAAGCCGAGTCGAAGCTTCGCGATCAGGACGAAGCGGGCGAACGCCTCACCTCGCTCGAAGAGGAAAACGACCGCTTCACGCGCGAACGGGGCGAGATTCGCAATCGGATCGAAGGCATTCTCTCGAGCCTGGAAGTGCTCGACGAGTGACTTACTAGTCACTAGTCACTAGTCACTGGTGACTAGATCTCGCTCATCAGGCGTTCGCGGCATCCATCCAAGGCCCGCCAGGCGACGGCTTCGTTCGCGGTCGTGTCGACGACGAGGACGAGGTAGTAGCCGTCCTTGAGGTCGCACGAGAAGACGCGCGTCGTTTCGAAGTCGATCTTGAAGCGGTGCGGCTGGCCGGCTTCAACGCGCGAGCAGAGATCGCGGAGCTGCGTGAGGAAGATGCCCTGATACGCGCCGGTGATCTTCAGGCCGTGCTCGTCGGCGTCGAGGGGACGGTCGCCGACGACCTCGACAGCCTCTCCCTCCCAGTCGAGGAACAGCGCGCCGATGGCGCCGGGCGTCGAGGCGACGAGCTCTTGCAGGATGTCTCGGAACATCACTCCCACATCACCAGGAACTTCTGTGCCTCGGCCGCCTCGGCTGAATCGGGCGAGGTTTTGATGACGCGAGTGAGATACGCCTTCGCCGTGTCGATCGAGCCGGCGCGCTGCGCGCAGACGCCGAACCGCAGCATGGCGCCGACCGAGTCGGGATGCCGCTCGAGGTATGTCTTGTACGCGCGTCCCGCCGCCTGCAGATCGCCGCGGCGCTCCTCGAGGACGCCGGAGTAGAAGAGCGCGTCGTCGAGTTGCGGATCGGCCTCCAGCGCCTTCCCAAGCCACGCCTCCGCATCGGCCGGTTTCTGCATCGCATCGAGCGCGAGCGCGTCGTGATACGCGGCGCGCGCGCGAAGCGGTGACGTGCCTGCATAGAGAGCTTCGAACTCCTTTGACGCGCGCGCGTACTCACCGAGGCGAAGCATCGCCACCGCGCGATTGAAGCGCGCCTCCGTCATCGACGGATCGAGCTCCAGCGCCGTGTCGAAGTCGGTGATGGACGCCCTCGGGTCGCCCGCGAGCATCCGCGTCAGGCCGCGGAGGTTTGCGCGCGACGCCTCGCTCCCGCCGTTCGTCGGCGCGCCGTCGAGCTGCTTCAGTGCGCGCGCGTATTGCCCGTGCGTGATCTCCCAGATGATCCGGTCACAGACAGGCTGACCCGATACGGGAAGTGCAAGGATGAGGAGAAGCGCGGCAGTTCTCACGCCGCGCCGCGGACCTGCTCTTCGATGGTGATGTCGCCGCGGGCGACCGCACTCACGAACGCGTCGACCACCTTCGGGTCGAAGCGCGTTCCGGCGAAGCTCTTGATCTTCTCGACCACGTACCCGAGCTCCATCGCCTTCTGATACGGGCGATTCGTCGTCATGGCGTCGAACGTGTCGGCGATCGCGACGATCCGCGCCTGCATCGGAATCTGGTCCCCTTCGAGATTGTCGGGGTACCCGCCGCCGCCCCACTTCTCGTGGTGATACTTCATGCCGGGGATGACGTCGATGAGCTGCGCCACGCCGCTCATGATCGCAGCTCCCTTCGCGGGATGCTGCTTCATCACCTCGAACTCGTCGTCGCTGAGCGCTCCCGGCTTGCGCAGGATACGGTCGTCGATGCCGATCTTGCCGACGTCGTGAAGCAGGGAGCTGACGCGCAGGTTGCGCATCTCCTTCTCCGGCAGGTTCAGGTGCTTGCCGATGGCGATCGAGTAGCGCGCGACGCGCTCGGAGTGGCCGCGCGTGTAGGGGTCCTTCGCGTCGATCGCCGCCGCGAGCATGCGGACGGAGTTGATGAACAGCAGATGGTTCTCGTGCGCCGCCTTCTTGAGCTGCTCGACGGCGTTCTGAATGGCGCCCGACATCGAGTTGAAGTTCTCGGCGAGCTCGCCGATCTCGTTGTGGGTCTTCAGGTCGACGCGCTTCTGGTAGTCGCCGGCGGCGATCTCGCGCGTGCGCTGAACGAGGACGCCGATCGGTCTGACGATGCCCGAGGCGAAGACGACCGAGACGATGATCGCGAGCGCCAGGGCGATGCCACCCCACATGAACGTGGCGCGGATCATCTTGTCGACCGAGACGTACGCGCGTTCCTCCGGCTTCTGCACCACCACGCCCCAGTCGGGATGGCCCACCGGCATCACCGTGCCGAGGACCTTCTTGCCGTTCGTGTCGCGATAGGTTTCCGTGAGCCGCACGGGCGTCTTCTCGAACTCCTTCACGACCTGCAGGCTCGAGACATCCGGATGCTGCACCTCGATCGAGGCCTCGCTGTGCAGGAGCACGCGGCCATTGCGGTCGACGAGGAACGCCGTGTCGTCGCCGCGTCCTTCCTCGCGGATGCGGTCGGCGATGCGGCGGAGGGAGATCAGCCCCTCCACGACCCCGATCACCTGGCCGTTGTCGATCACCGGTACCCCGACCACCACCGCGGGTTGGTTGACGGACTGCAGCATCTGGAACGTGCCGGTGTACTGCTGGCCGTGCTTCGCGGCCTCGAGCGCGAGGTTCAGCTCCTGCATGACCGGCGCGTCGAGGTTCGCCGGCTTCGCCTCGGCCCCTTGTCCCGCGGTGTTGAGGACGCGGAGGGCGAGGAGGTCGCTGTCGGATGTGATGTAGTCGCGGATCCAGCCGGCGGCGGACGAGTGCGTGAACGGATCAGTGCCCGGCGGCAGCGCCGTTCGCAGCACCCGGATGCTGCCGGCGATCTTCGTGAGCTGCTGGGTGTTGCTCGTCAGGAGGTTCTGCAGATCGGTCGCGATGCCGAGGGCCGAGCGGGTGAGGTACTTCTTCTCGAGCGTCTCGAGCGAGTCGCGGTTGATGCCGATGAGGACGTAATGAGACACGACGAGCGGCAGGAGGCCGACGAGCACCATTGCGCCGAGGAGAGTCCACAGGAGTCGGGGCCGCCGCATTGCTGTTTCGATTATAGAGAATGGCTGGCGTGATCGGGGTTTACGTTCATCTACCGTTTTGCCGGGTGCACTGCTCGTACTGTCCGTTCGCGATCTCGACGGACATCGAGCTGCAGGACCGGTACGTCGACGCGCTCGTCCGCGAGATCGGTTCTGAGCCGGCTGGCGCCGATACGGTGTACTTCGGCGGCGGCACCCCTTCCCGGACGTCGATCCCGAACCTCCGCCGGATGGTCGAAGCACTGAACATTGCGCCCGGCGCCGAGTTCTCCCTGGAAGCAAACCCCGAGGACGTGACCCCCGAGGCTCTGGCCGCGTGGAAAGACCTCGGCGTGAACCGCATCTCGGTCGGCGTGCAGTCGTTCCACGACGACGAGCTGAGAGCGATCGGGCGCATTCACGATGCCGGGGGAGCGATACGGGCCATCGAAGCGCTCGACGGCATCAAAACGAACCTCGACCTCATCCTCGGCCTCCCGCACCAGACGCGCGAGTCGTTCGCGGAGACGCTGGAACAGGCGATCGCGCTGAATCCCGGCCACCTCTCGCTCTACATGCTCGATCTCGACGAAACGACGCCGCTCCAGGTGCAGGTGGCGCGGGGGCGCGTCAGCGTCCCCGACGACGAGCTCGTGGCCGATCAGTACAAGTACGCAATCGAAAGGCTCGAAGCGGCCGGCCTCCGCCAGTACGAGATCAGCAACTTCGCGCGCGAAGGGGAGGAGTGCCGCCACAACCTCCGCTACTGGACGCGCGGCGAGTACCGTGGCTTCGGCCTCGCGGCGCATTCGTTCCTCGGCGAGCGGCGCTTCGCGAACACCCGCAACATCCGCGAATACATCGCCGACCCCGAGCATGCGCGGACGTTTGAAGAGGACCTCGGCGAGGACGAGCGGCGCCGCGAGACGCTCTTCCTCAGCCTCCGCCAGACCAGTGGGATAAACTATGACCAGCTCGTCGCTTTGTGCGGCCAGGAGGCAATCGAATGGGTGAGACGGGGATTAGGGGATGGTTGGCTCGAGCAGCACGCGGCGCGCGTCGCGTTCACGCCGTCAGGATTCCTGCTCAGCAACGACTACATTTCGCAGCTCTTCTGATCGCGTTCGTCGCGGTACCGGTGTTCGCGGACGACATCGCGTTCAATCCGACGATCACCGACGCCGAATTCGCGCAATTCTCGCGCCTCGTCGGGCAGGCGATCTTCGCGACGCCGGTGCAGCCGGCGCGCGCCAGCGGCTTCCTCGGATTCGACATCGGCGTCGCCGCCACCGCCGTTCCGATCGACACACAGGCGGCGTACTGGACGAACTCGGTCACCAACACGCGCCTCGAACAGAGCGGCTACCTCGCCCTGCCGCGGCTGATCGCGTCGAAGGGCTTCGGCGGCGGGACGCTCTCCGCTTCGTACGCGGCGCGCGGCAGTATCAAGATGCTCGGCGGCTCGCTCGACATCCCGCTCGTGCGTGGCAGCCTCGCCACGCCGGAGATCGCGCTCCGCGGCTCTTACTCCACGCTGACAGGCATCGACGTGTTCAAGGAGAAGACGTACGGCCTCGAGGCGTTCATCAGCAAGGGCTTCGGACCGGTGATGCCCTACGGCGCGATCGGGCGCGAGCGGAACAACGCCAGCGGCTCCGTGACGGTTGCCACCGTCACCCGCTCGCTCGCCGACCGCTCGAACGTCACCCGCTACACCGCCGGCGTCCGCCTTTCGCTGCTCCTCCCGAAGATCACGGTCGAAGCAACGAAGGCGGAAGTCACCAGCTACGCAGCGAAGATCAGCTTCGGATTCTGATCGTCACTTGACCGCGGCGTTGATCGCGTCGAGGACGACGTGACCTTCCTTGCCGTAGCCGAGCATCTGTCCGTTGATGATGAATGTCGGTGTGGAGTTCAGACCGTTGTCGAAGGCGCGCGAGACGCCGTCGAGGATCGCGGCGCGCTCCTCGTTCGACTTGTAAATCGGGAGGATCTTCGCCCAGTTGATGTCGTGGTCCTCGCAGAAGTTCTGCAGCACCTTGTCGAACGGCTGCTTGCCGACCTCTTCCTGGTTCTTGAAGATGAAATCGGCGTACTCCCAGTACATCGAGGGGGCCACCTTGTGGATCGCGTGCGCGCCGAGGGCCGCGTAGATCGCCCACTCGTGATGCTCGAACAGCGGGAGGTCGAGGCGGAGGTAGTGCACCTTCGAGAGGTGTTTGCTGATGATCGGCTCGAGCTGGCTGTGCATTCGCGCGCAGGTGGGGCACTGGAAGTCCGACAGCTCGACGATCTCGGTCTTCGCCATTGAATTGCCGCGGCTGACCGCGTGCTGCACGCCGAGCGCTTCCTTCAGCGACTTGCCGGGGTCGACGCCGACATTGCCGCGCTTCGCCACCATCAGGAACCGCTCCGACGCGTCGAGGTAGCCGTGATAGCTGAATGGCCCGAACGGCGTCTGCTTCGTCAGCGTGACGATCTTGAGGCCGTCCGGGAGGGGGAACGGCGAGACCGTCGCCGTGACCGGCTCGTGCAGCAGCTCCGAGGCCTGCGCGGCGAGACGCGACGTGACGGGGCGGTTGTCTTCCGGGATCTGGAAGATCGTCCCGATCAGCACCTGCTGCGTGCCCGGGGAGTAGAGCATGTACTTGTGCTCCTGGCAGCTCTCCTCGGACGAGTTGACCTTCAGCTCGTACAGGTTGAAGTTCAGCGGACCGTGTTGCGGGATCGGCTGGAGGTCGATCGTCGTATCGGGGCACTTGAGTGACGCCTTCTTGGCGTACGCCCTCAGTGTCTCGAGGCTGGCGGGAGCGGCGAATGCGCTCGCGCACACGAATAGTGAGATCGCAAGTATCGAGAGCTTCTTCATCTCAGCGCGCGTTAACAGTGTGGTAGCCGCGTTCAATCCACCCCTGCAGGCCGCCTTCGATGTGGACGACGTTCCGGAAGCCCGCCACGGTCAGCAGCTTGGCCGCGAGTGCGCCGTCCGTCGACGTGTCGCCGTACACGAGGACCGTCTCGTTCGTGTAGGGGAGGAGCTCCGGCAGTTGCCGCTCGATCGTGTCCATCGGAGCGTTCAGCGCGCCGGCGATGTGTCCATGCGGCCCGTTGAACTCCTCGGAAGGCCGGACGTCGATGACGACGATCTGGTTCGAGTCGATGATCATCTCGTCCGCCACCGTCGGCGCCACCTCGGCGTAGCCGCCCGGCGTCCGTGAGACGCCAACGGTGGAGCGGCAGGACACGAAAGGCAGAAACCAGAAGGCAGAAACCAGAAGAAGAACTCCCGGGTTTCTGCACATTCCGTCGCGACGGTTGTTTCTGGTTTCTGATTTCTGGTTTCTGGTTTTCATACAAACTCCAAGTCGAATTCTGCACGAACGTCACCAACGAGCGTTCCTGCGTGATTGCGGATTCTCCGGTCGCGAAACTGCTGGAGGGCATGGCGTGCCGAGACGTCGATGCCGAGGGCCTCGAGCGTCCGGATGATCGCCGGATAACGCGCGCGGTCGGCCGAGCCGTCGTGCACCTTGATCGCGATCCCGATCGCCACGTCCTCCGGCACCTTCAGGCGGTCCGAAAACTCGCCGTGGAGCGACGGCGAGATCGCCATTGCGTAAAACCCCTCGGCGCCTTCCTTGCCGAGGACCTCGCCGCCGAACGCCTCCATGAGCGGCGTCGTGATCGAGCCGCCCCCGGCGACGTAGTAGGGGAAGGTGGTCATCGCCTCTACGACGTGCGAAGCGCTCCCGGCGTAACGCTCCAGCGCTCCCGGTGCCCCGGCTCCCTCGCTCGACGCCATCAGCCGCGCATACGCGAATGCGGTGCGGTGCAGCGAAAGGTAGAACGTCGGCACCCCGCAGCCGTCGACCGCAATCGGGATGTCGTCCGACTCCAGCCCGGCGAACTCCGCGACCGTCGAGCGCATCAGGACCTGCGCCGGGTGATCGGGATCGATGTAGCGCGATGACGGCACGTCCATCAGCCGCGTCGCGAGCAGCATTCCGGCGTGCTTGCCGGAGCAGTTGTTGTGCAGCGGCGACGGCTGCTCTCCGGCGTTGCGCAGGTCGTTCGCCGACTTCTCGTCGTACGGCCAGTGCGCGCCGCAGAGGAGGTCGTCCTCGTCGAACTCGCCCTTGCGCAGGAGCGCCGCCGCGGTCGAGACGTGCGCCGGCTCTCCGGCGTGCGACGCGCAGGTCAGCGCGATCTCTTCGCCGGTCAGATCGTATTCGTCGATCCCTCCGTATTCGAGCAGCGGAATGCCCTGGAACGGCTTCGCCGCGGAGCGGAGGAACGTGCGCAGCGCCGGGTCGCCGGCGTAGGCGAGGAGATGCCCCAACGCGTCGACCACAGCGATCGAGCCGGTATGGAAGGATTCGATTTGCGCGCCGCGGTAGACGTTCGCGAGCCGTTGCACGGCCGCAGTCTATCTTGCTGCCGCCGCGCCGCTCTCGGCCGCCACCGCTTCCTCTTCCGTGTTGTAGATCTTGAACACGGCGTCGAGCTTGGCGAGCTTGAGGAGCTTCTGGATTCGTTCGGAGGGGTTGACGAGGATCAGCTTCCGGTTCTGCGTCGTGAACTTGCCGAGGTATCCGACCAGCTCACCGATGCCGGTGGAGTCGATGTAGTCGATTTTGGTGAAATCGATGATCACGTTTCCGCTGTCGTTCTTCAGCACGTTCTCGAGCGCCGAGGAGAAGAACTCCGCGCTTTCGCCGAGCTTGATGAGGCCCTCGACGTACAGAATCGTGAAATTGTCCAGGTGCTTCTTTTCGACGATCACAACACTCCTCCGCCTGCTACGGCTCAGGTAGCAAGGTTCGTACCGCGACTACCGCGTTCATTCCGCCGAAACCGAACGAGTTCGACAGGAAGAGGTCCACTCTCGCTTCCCGCGCGTGGTGCGGCACGTAATCTAGATCACACTCAGGGTCGGGGGTATCGAGATTGATGGTCGGCGGGAGGAAGCCGTCGCGCAGCGCCGCCAGCGAGCAGGCGATCTCGATCGCGCCCGAGGCACCCATCGCGTGGCCGTGCATCGACTTGGTCGAGCTGACCGGCACGCGCGTTCCGAAGACCTCCTTGATCGCCCGCGTCTCGGTTACGTCGTTCGCCCGCGTCGCCGTCCCGTGCGCGTTGATGTATCCGACGTCCTCGGGGCTCACGTTCGCGTCACGCAGCGCGAGGCGCATCGCCCGGGTCGCGCCGTCGGCCGACGGATCGGTGATGTGCCCCGCGTCGCTGGTCGCGCCGAATCCGACGATCTCTCCGAGAATCGGCTGCCCTCGGCGTTCCGTGTTCTCCCACGCTTCCAGCACGAACACCGCCGCCCCCTCGGCGAGCACGAGGCCGTTGCGGTCGGCGGAGAAGGGGCGGCAGGCGCGTTCCGGATGTTCGTTGTCGACCGCCAGCACGCGCATCGACTCCCACGCGCGGATGATCCCGAGGGTGAGCGGCGCGTCGGCGCCGCCGGCGAACGCCGCGTCTGCGGCGCCGGACTTGATCGTCTGATACGCGAGTCCGATCGCATGCGCGCTCGAGGCGCATGCCGAGACGACACTGTACGCGGGACCCTTCGCCGCGAACTTCGTCGCGACCGCGCTCGTCGCAGCGTTGTACATCGACATCGCGATCGACGTCGGCGGGATCCGCGGCTGGTTCTGGCCGTACATCCGCTTGTAGCCGGCGTCGAGCGTCTCGCAGCCGCCGAGGCCCGTGCCGATGTTCGCGGCGACGCGCTCGGGCTCGATGCCGCTGGCCGCGAAGTTCGCCTCCTCCGCCGCCTCCTCGGCCGCGATGAGCGCGAAGCGCGTGAAGCGGTCGTGGCCGCGGTGCAGCCCCTCGTGCGCCTCTCTCGGCACCTCGCCGCCGATCCGGCAGTTCAGCGCCGTGGTGGCGGCCGGCTCGGTGGGCTTCACCCCGCTGGCGCCGTTCCGCAGCGCGGTCACGGCGGCCTGCTTCCCTCGGCCGAACGGCGAGACAATGCCGAATCCGGTGATGGCGACGCGTCTCACGGTGCGGCGGTGAGCGACTCCACGACGTCGATCATGTCGCCGAACGTCTTGATCGACTTCGCGCGGTCGTCAGGGATCGAGATCTTGAACTCCTCCTCGATCGAAAAGAGGATCGTCAGCGCGTCGAGCGAGTCGATCCCCGCCTCCGCCAGCACCGTCTCCGGCGTCAGCTTGTCGTCCGGGATGTCCTTCTCCTGGCGGACGAGTTCCACCAGCTTCGCAGCGATCTCGTCGCGTGTCATGCGGTAGCTAGTCTATCGCGAGGGCTGCATCGCTCACCGAGAGGTGCGGTCGATTCTACGGGCACGCTGCGCTGCCGATGAACGTACCGAGTAGAATTTCCGATATGCAAGTCACATCCGGCCGAGTCGTCGCTGGTCACGTGGAACTCGATACAGATCTGCCCGAAGGTACGAACGTCACCGTCCTAGTGCCCGAGGGGGACGAAACATTCGAAGCCGATCCGGAGCTCGAGCGCGTCCTACTTCAGTCGATCGCGCAGGGGAGGGAAGGCCGAACGGTTTCCTTCGAAAGCGTGCTGGCCGAACTACGCAGCCGAGAGTAAGTTGCTGTTACGCATCGAGGCAACGGAGTTAGCGCGCGAGCTCATCCGCGAAGCCGACTCGTGGTGGAGAGCTAACCGGCCGGCGGCCCCGAATGCCGTGCGGGATGAGCTTGAGCGCATCGCCTCATTGATCACCGTACAACCGAATATCGGGGCTGTCGCTCAAAATGTCACTCTTCCGAACGTACGTAGGATCGGGATGCGCCTCATCAGGTCCGATCTCTACTACCACGTCGTGGGGGAGCCCCCATACATCGAGGTACTCGCAATCTGGCACTGGCGTCGCGGAAGCAACCCTCCGATCTGAGGCGCTCGAGCGAAGCTGAGAGCGCCCAGAAAGTGCTGGCGAATGGGGGAGGAACGCCTACTTCCGCTCATGCCGCGGTAGCGGCCTTTCGGGTGGAGCAGGAAGGGGCTGAAGCTCGAAGTCGAGCACCTTCCCCTCCAGGCCACTCGTGATCACTTCGGCACGCATGAGATGAAAGTTCGTCTTGTATCCGCGCGCCGACGCGCCGATTCCGGACGTGCCGATCAACTTGAAGCTCCACGATGGGTAGCAGAGATAGCTGATGAAATAGTCGCCGTTGGGATCCGTCTGGGAGCTTCCCCAAAAACTGACCTTTCCACGCGGCACTCCGATGCCGGTGACCTGATCGTGCACGCGGCCGAACATCGCTCCGCAGGGCAGATCGAACACGTAGAACGTGCGCGGCGCGTCGACGCCGAGATTCGGATTGATCTCGTGGACGACGATCGTGCCTATCGTCGGCGTGTGATTCGACGAGATGCGAATGGAGTACGTGCCCGGCGCGAGGTCCGGGATCGTGAACGTTCCGTCGGTCGCCGAAATCGCCGTCGCAATGCTGTTTTTGTCCTGAGAGAGCTCGACGAGTGCGCCGCCGACCGGGACTCCGACGGACGCGATGTCCCCGCCCGCCTGCGCACGGAACACGATCGTGCCGTTGAGGACCGCCGCCAGAATGAGTGCGTGAAGCATTCACTCTCATTACGGACGCCGTTGCCCGAGTGTACTCTGTGAATCATGAAGACAGTCGTTGCGGCGGTCATCGCACTCGCGTTCTGTAGAGTCGTGCGCGCGCAGACGCTGCCGGATCGCATCGACGCGCTCGTACACGCCGCGCTGTCGCGGCCGGTCGTCGGGATCTCGGTCGCGGTGGCACGCGACGGCCAGGTCGTCTTCGCGCGCGGCTACGGCATGGCGAATCTGGAGCACTCGGTGCCCGTCACGCCGGAAACGGTCTTCCACATCGACTCGATCTCGAAGTACATCGAATCCGCCGCGTTGCTGCAGCTCGTGGAGGAGGGGAAGCTGAGCCTCGACGACGACGTGACGAAATACGTCCCCGAGGCGCCGATGCACGGGCACAAAGTGACGGTGCGGCAACTCCTCAACCACACCTCGGGGATCTTCAGCTTCACGTCTTTGCCGGAAAGCGACGACAACGAAAGGCTCGACATGACGCACGAGCAGGTCCTCGCCATGATCAAAGACAAACCGTTCGACTTCGAGCCGGGCACGGCGTGGCGTTACGACAACTCCGCGTTCTACATCGCCGGCATGGTCATCGAGCGAGTGACGAAGCAGGAGTACGGCGCGTACGTGCACGAGCACCTTTTCCAGCCGCTCGGAATGACCTCCGCGAGGCTGTGCGACGCGCGGATGATCGTGCCTCACCTAGCGTCCGGCTACGAACGCGACAACGGAACGTTCTTCAACGCGCCGCTGATGACCTGGAAACTCCCGTGGGCCGCGGGAGCGGTCTGCTCGACAGCGACCGATCTGGTGAAGTGGGAGGCGGCGCTCGACGGCGGGCGGGTGCTGCGACTGTCGTCGCTCGCACTCATGCGCACTCCGACGACGCTCGCCGACGGCACGATCATCGACTACGGCCTCGGCACGCGCCTCGGATCACTCGAAGGACACCGCGCGGTCGGCCATACCGGAAGCGGCGGAGGGTACGCCCCGGCGCTCGCGTCGTTCCCCGACGATCACGTCACCGTGGTCGTACTGATGAACACGGAGGTCGGATCGGGAACACCTTTGAGACTCGCCGGCGCGATCGCGCGCGCGGCCCTCGGTCTGTCGGAGAAGAAGGTGCGCGACCTCGCTGTGCCGGAGCGGGAGCTCGCCGCCATCAGCGGCATCTACGAATCCGACGACGGCAGGGTCGAGACGTTCGCGCGGAATGGCAAACCCTACTTCCGACAGCTCCCATCCGGAAGCGAGGCGCCACTCTTGAGAGAGGGCGAAGATCTCTACGCGGTCGACGAGAACACGGAGGTCCGCTTCTACGAGCGGGACGGACGTGCCTCGTGGGTGGTCGCCTATACCGGCGGGCTCATGACTGGCGCGTCGCGCCGCGTCAAATGACCTATAGAACGGCACGGACGGCGTGCGCGACCCGCGCCGCGTCGGCCGTATGCGCCACGGCGACGATGCAGACGACCGCGATGGACGCGTAGACGATCGCCACGAAGAATTTTCCCCACGACACCGTCTCCCACGGATCATGGAACTCTGCATTCCGAACCGGGACGAGCAGGATCGCCGCCGCCGCCGAGATCGCCAGCATCCCGACGCCGGCCAGCATCAACGCCTGGTCGCGAACGAACGCGTCCGCAACGAGGAAAGCGCTCGCGGCAATGCAGGCGATGAGGGTGAGAAGCATCAGGAAGCGGTGTGCGTTCATATTGACTCCCAACTATTATGAACGATTCCGCACCGGTGCGCGATTCCATCGGCGCGGTACGGCGAAGGCGTCCCGCCGCCGCGCGGCGCGCCGTCCGTGAGCGGGAAGCCCGCCATGCCGGTCGAGAAAGGCGAGCGGAAGGCGTAGGCTGGTTCCCATGAAGCGCTTCTCCCTCATCTACGCGTCGTGGATCGTGCTCTGCGCGGTGCTGTTCGTCGGGCTGCGCGGTGCCGAGGATCCGTCGCGGAGAGCGGACCGGATTCTGAACAATGACGCGGCGGCGCGGGCGGAGGCGGTCCTCACGAGCGATGTGCGGTATCACGGCTATCAGGTCGTCCATGTTGCCTATGCGAACCGCGGGGAGGGGGGCGCAGAGGCGCGGTGGGTGGTGCTGCTCGACCGCGTGCCGCACTCGGCGCTGCATGAGGCGCGGGTGGTGGAGTTGCGAGCGAAGGATGGGGCACTGCTCGTGATCCGCAAACCGAGGCCCGAGGCCTAAGGCCCGAGGCCTGAGGCCCGAGGCCTGTAGAATCGGCGCAGTCCATGTCCCGCCCCAAGCTCACGCCGATGCTCGAGCAGTACTTCGAGATCAAGCGGCAGGTTCCCGACGCGATCCTCTTCTACCGGCTCGGCGACTTCTACGAGATGTTCTTCGAGGACGCGGAGCGGGCGGCGCCGCTGCTCGACCTCGTGCTCACGGCGCGCCACAAAGGGCAGGAGAACGAGGCGCCGATGTGCGGCGTGCCGTACCACTCGGCCGACGGATACATTGCCAAGCTGATCCGGCAGGGGATGCGGGTCGCGATCTGCGAGCAGGTCGAAGACCCGGCGGCGGCGAAGGGGCTCGTCCGGCGCGAGATCGTCCGGATCGTGACGCCCGGGACGGCGACGGAGTCGAACATCGTGGAGCGCGACTCCTGTTATCTCGTCGCGCTGGTCCCCAACGATTCGTCCCTCGGCGCCGCCTATCTCGACGTCTCGACGGGCGATTTCTTCGTCACGACTTATCGCGGGATCGACGACGCGCGGCTGGCCGACGACGTCGCCCGCTTCGCGCCGCGTGAGGCGATCTTCCCGCGCGACGGCAACGGGGTGGCGCACATCGCGCAGCTCGGCGTGGCGGCGACGCCGGTCGAGCCGTCGATGTTCGAGGCGCGCGGAGCGCACGAGTACCTGACGAAGCATTTCGGGACGCAGTCGCTTCGCGGGTTCGGGCTCGACGACGACGACGCGCGCATCGACGCGGCCGGCGGCGCGCTCCGCTACGCCACGGCGAGCCATAAACGAACGCTCGAGCACGTGCAGACGCTCCGCGTCGACAACGACGCCGACTTCCTGCAGCTCGACGCGGCGACGCTCGGCAACCTGGAGGTGGTCGAGTCGCGCGACGCCGCGCGGCCGAAGGCGACGCTCTGGTCGGTCGTGAATGCGACGCGTTCGGCGATGGGCGCACGGACGCTGCGGCGTTGGCTGCTGCGCCCGCTGAAGAGCGCCGAGGCGATTTTCGCGAGACATGACGCGGTGGAGGAGCTGACGCGTACGCGGACGCTCCTGGAGCAGATGACACCGCGGCTCTCTTCGATCGCGGACCTCGAGCGCCTGGCGTCGCGGATCACGTTGCGCAGCGCGAGCCCGCGCGAGGTGCTGACGCTCGGCGAGTCTCTGCGCAGCGTCGGCGCGCTCGCGGAGACGATGCGTGCGCTCCAGGGCCCGCTGTGGCATCAGCTCCGGGAAGCGCTGAATCCGCTCAACGACACGATCGATCTCATCGACCGCACGCTGAACGAAGCGCCGCCGCAGAACATCCGCGACGGCAACGCGATCCGGCCCGGCATCGACGCGGAGCTCGACGAGTTGCGGGCGATTGCGCACGACTCGAAGTCGATCCTGCTGCAGATCGAGGCGCGGGAGCGGGAGCGCACGGGCATCTCCTCGCTGAAGATCCGCTTCAACTCGGTCTTCGGCTATTACATCGAAGTCTCGAAGTCGAACCTCGGCAAAGTCCCGAACGACTACATCCGCAAGCAGACGCTCGTCGGCGCGGAGCGGTTCATCACGCCGGACCTCAAGGTGCTGGAGGAGAAGATCGTCGGCGCCGAGGAGAAGGCGACCGCGATCGAGCTCCGGCTGTACGACGAGCTCCTCGGCGCGATCGCCCGCGTCAGCCCAGCGATTCTCGGAACGGCCAAGGCGGTCGGCGAGGTCGATGCGCTCGCGTCGTTCGCGACGACCGCCGTGCGTAACCGCTACGTCCGCGCTGCGCTCTCGAACGACGCGGAGATCTGTATCGAGGACGGCCGGCATCCGGTCATCGAGCAGCTCCAGAGCGAGCGCTTCATCCCGAACGCGACGGAGATCCACCGCGACCGCAACGGCATTCAGGTGATCACCGGCCCGAACATGGGCGGCAAGTCGACGTACCTCCGGCAGGTCGCCCTGATCGTGCTGCTGAACCAGGCGGGATCGTTTGTCCCGGCGTCGAAGGCGACGCTCGGCATTTGCGACCGCATCTTCACGCGCGTCGGCGCGTCGGACCAGCTCGCGCGCGGCGAATCGACGTTCATGGTGGAGATGCACGAGACGGCGAACATCCTCAACAACGCGACGGACCGCTCGCTGATCATCCTCGACGAGGTCGGACGCGGGACGGCGACGTTCGACGGCCTCTCGCTGGCCTGGGCGATCATCGAGTTCCTCCACGACAATGCGCAGCGCAGCGGCATCACGCTCTTCGCGACGCACTACCACGAGGTGACCGACCTCGCGAAGACGCGGCCGCGCGTGGCGAACTACAACGTCGCCGTGAAGGAGTGGAACGACCAGATCATCTTCCTGCGCAAGGTCGTGCCCGGCGCCGCGGACAAGAGCTACGGCATCCAGGTGGCGAAGCTCGCCGGAATCCCACGCTCGATCATCGACCGCGCCCGTGAGATCCTGAACACGCTGGAGCGGAAGGAGCGGGCGATGGTGGAGGAGACGAAATCGCATGCCCCGACGCGCCAGTTGTCGCTGTTCGATTCGCGGGAGCAGGACGTGCTGGACGCCCTCCGTTCCCTCGATCTCGACGGCCTCACGCCGATTGCGGCATTGAATGAGCTAGCAAGACTGCGGGAAAAGTTGAACGGGTGACGGGTGACGGGTGACGGGTGACTGGTCACTGGTGACTGGTCACTGGTCTTTCCAGTGACCAATGACCAATGACTAGTGACATCTTAGCCATCGGCCTGACGGGCCAGTCGATCACCGATCTGGAGCGAAAGATCCTCCGCACGGCCTCGCCGTACGCGGTGGTGCTGTTCGGCCGGAACATCGGCGGGGCGGAGCAGTTGCGGGAGTTGGTGCGCGAGATTAAGTCGGTCTCGGCGCGTCCGCCGGTGATGATGATCGACCAGGAGGGTGGCCGCGTCGACCGTCTGCGGCACCTCGTTCCCGGGTTGCCGAGCGCCGAGGCATTCGCGGCGGGAGAGAAGCCGGTGGAGCTGTCGGAGTGGCTCGGGCGGGTCACCGGAATGGCGTTGCGCTACTTCGACGTCGAATGCGACCTCGCGCCGGTGGTGGACATCCGGGGCGAGCACTCGCCGAAAGGGCTCGAGCGGCGGACGTTCGGGAGCGACGCGAAGACGGTCATCGCGCTCGCCGGCGCATTCATGCGGGGGCTGCACGACCGGGGGACGGCGTCGTGTCTCAAGCACTTCCCCGGGATCGGGATCGGCTCGGCGGATCCGCACTACGGCGCGACGGTGATCGACGTCCCGCTGGAGACGCTGCTCGACCGCGACCTCGCGCCGTACGCAGCGCTCGGCCCCGTGGCGAAGGCGATCATGATCAGCCACGGGACGTATCCGCAGGTCGACGAGAGCGGCTTGCCGGCGACGTTGTCGCGCGCCATGACCCACGACCTGCTGCGCGGCCGGCTGCACTTCGACGGGATCGCGATCAGCGACGACATGGAGATGCACGCCGTCTCGGATCTCGGCTCGTACGAGTCGATCAGCGAGCGAGCTCTGATGGCCGGCAACGACGTCGTCATGTTCTGCAGCCACATCGAGCGCGTGCCCGACCTGCAGCGCTATCTCGAGCATCGCGTCGCCGAGGATGCCGCGGTACGGGCGCAGTTCGAGGAGGCGGTGCAGCGATGCGAGGCGTATCGCGCGCACTGCGAGACGCTGCGCGCAGCGGCTCCGGTGGCGTCGTCGTTCGACGAGGTGATCGACGAAGCGGTCCGCTTCGTGGAAGAGTTCCAGCGGACGCGTCCGCAGCGCGAGGTCTACGTCGCGCCGAGTCACGGCCCGACCGGTCGCGAAGAGTGGACATAAACTTTCGGCCCGCTCATTCGTCTTAGACTCCAACAACATGCGCCTTCGCACGCAGCTCGTTCTCGCGGCGTTTCTCCTGGCGATCGTTCCGCTCGTGGCGATCGTGGTGTATTCCTACGAGACATCGCGGGCGGCGCTCGAGGATGCTTACCGGCGCCAGGCGGCGCGGGTGACAAAGCAGATGGACGCGCGGCTGACGTCGATCCGCGCGGAGCTCGACACGGGACTCGCCGGCCTGTCCGTGCTGCCGATCGAGAAGCTGCCGGCGGTGTCGGCAAAGCAGAGCACGACGCCGCTCAGCGAGATCGTCATGGCGATGGGGGACGCGGCGCCGCTGGTCGACGCGATTTCGATCGAGCCGGCGCATGCACCGGCGCCGCCGCCGCCACCGGAACACGCCGCGCCGCAGGCGCAGGTGGAAGTGACGCCGCCCGCGGCGCCGATGGTCATCGACATCCCCGAGGTGCCGCACTTCGAGATGCCGGCCGACTTCCACGAGAAGATGGCGCAGATCCAACAGCTCGCGCGCTCCCAATCGACGATGTCGGACGATGAGCGGAAGGCGGCGAAAGAGAAGCTCAAGTCGCTGAATGAAGAGCTGAACAGCGAGATGCAGCAGCGCACGGCGGAGTTTCAGGTGCGCGTCGACTCGGCCGTGAAGCGGCGGAACGCGAAGCTCGACCGCAACGGCAATGTGCCGGTCGAGGCGCCGCAGGCCGCCGAGATGGCGCCGGTGATCGTCAGAAGGATGAGCGACGAGCGGCGCGAGCAGATCCATCAGAGTGCCCGCCGAGCGGCACTCCTCCTCGGGCACGACCTCAATGTGCCGTTGCAGACCAACGGCAAGGTGGTCGGCCACGTCACGGCGCAAATCAAGCCGGACGAGGTGATCCGCCGCGTTCTCGGCACGCCGGTCGACGACAGCGAGGTCGCCTTCGCGGTCGACAAGGAAGGACATCTCTACACGCGGAGCGACGAGGAGCGGAACACGATCGCGTCGCTCGGGCTGCAGAACAAGAAGAGCGTGCCGGGCTGGATCGTGACGTCGAAGGACGCCGGCAACGGGGTGCGGCTGGTCGTCGCGCGCAAGGCGGGCGACGAGTTCGAGGAGCTGCGGAACACCGCCGCGAAGAACTTCGGCTACGGCCTCGGCTTGGTCTTCATCGCGCTGATCGGGATCGTGCCGCTGGCGAATCACATGTCGCGCGACGTGCAGACGGTGACCGCCGGAGCGGAGCGCGTCGCGGCGGGCGATTTCCAGACGCGCGTTCCGGTGCATTCGAAGAACGAGTTCGGCCAGCTCGCCATCGCGTTCAACCAGATGGCGCACGACCTCTCGGAGCAGCGGCAGCGGCTCTTCCAGGAAGAGCGCGCGCGCCACGACCAGGAGGTGCAGCAGCGCATCCTGGAGCGGAAAGCGGCGGAGCTCGAAGAGGCGCGCCGGTTCCAGCTCTCGCTCCTGCCGAAGGACGTGCCGCAGCTCGAGCGGTTCCATGTCGGCGCGTTCACGCAGACGGCGACCGAGGTAGGAGGCGATTACTACGACTTTCGCGTCCAGGATCAGTCGCTGACGGTTGCCATCGGCGACGCGACGGGGCACGGCGCGAAAGCGGGGACGATGGTCACCGTCATCAAGACGCTCTTCGCTTCGTACGCCGAAGAGGAGCCCGGCACGTTTCTCGGCGCCGCGACGGAGCGGATCAAACGGATGGCGCTGGAGCGGATGTCGATGGCGCTGTCGCTGGCGCGGATCGAGGGCGATCGGCTGACCATCGCGTGTGCAGGGATGCCTCCGCTGTTGATTCACCGCGCGGCAGATTCGAAGGTCGAGGAGATCGCGTTCTCGTCGACGCCCCTCGGCACGCTCGGCAGCGAGTACGCGCAGCGGGAGATCGCGCTCGCCGAGGGGGATACCGTGCTGTTCATGACTGACGGCTTCCCGGAGCTGACGAATGCGTTCGGGCAGCAGCTCGGATACGCTGCGGCTATGGACGCGTTCGCGAACGTCGCGGGCGGCGGCGCGCAGGACGTCATCGACGGCCTCGTCGCACAGGCGAGGGAATGGCACGGCGACCAGCCGCCGAACGACGACATCACTTTCGTTGTTGTACGTGTGAGGAGGAGTGCATGAGCAGCAGACCACAGTCCGACGAATATTCAGGCCACTTCGGCACGTACATCGACGCGGTGCCGGACGGCGACATCGTGACGATGCTGGAGTCGCAGGGGAAGACGACGCAGAAGATGCTGGCGGCGATCGGTGAGGAGAAGGGCGGCTACCGCTACGGCCCGGACAAGTGGAGCATCAAGCAGGTCGTCGGGCACATGACGGACGCGGAGCGGGTCTTCGCGTACCGCCTGGTGGCGATCGCGCGCGGCGAGAAGCAGTCGCTGCCGGGCTTCGAGGAGAACGACTACGTCGAGGCAGCGAACTTCGACTCACAATCGCTCGCGGAGCTGGCAGAGGGCCTCGCGGCGACGCGCGCCGCGACGCTGGCGCTCGTGCGCTCGCTGGACGCCGAGGCGTGGGACCGTCGGGGCGTCGCGAACAAGAACCCGATCTCGGCGCGCGCCATCGCCTGGGTCACCGCGGGCCACGAACGGCACCACGTCAGGATCCTGCGCGAGCGTTACGGGATCGCGACGTAGCGGACGACGGCGACGTAGTGCAGCACGCTCCCGGCGAGCACGAAGAGGTGCCAGACGCCGTGTGAGTACGGGATCCGCTTCGACATCGCGAAGAAGAAGATGCCGACGGTGTAGACGACCCCGCCGGCCAGCAGGAGCGAGATGCCGGCGGGCGGGAGCGCGTGGGTGAGCGGCGTGAAGGCGACGACGACCAGCCATCCCATGGCGACGTACAGCGCGACCGAGAGGGTGCGGTAGCGACCGTGGAAGACGGCGTCCTTCACGACGCCCGCCACGGCGATACTCCAGACGATCGCGAACAGCCACCATCCCCAGCTTCCGCGCAGCGTCACGAGGGTGAACGGCGTGTAGGTGCCGGCGATCAGCAGGTAGATCGCGCAGTGGTCGAAGACGTGGAAGACCCGCTTCGCACGGCCGCGGAGCGCGTGGTAGAGCGTGGAGCTGAGGTAGAGGAGCACCAGCATTCCGCCGTAGATGGCCACCGCCGTGACCCGCCGCGCTCCGCCGTTCCCCGACGCCAGGGTCACGACGACCGACGTGCCGACCAGGGCCAGCACGGAGCCAACGATGTGGGTGATGCTGTTGAAGCGTTCGCCGGGAAGCATGCAAGGCCTCAGGCCTCGGGCCTCAGGCCGCGGCTCAGAACTTCTCTGAGGCCCGAGGCCCGGGGCCCAGGGCCTCTAAAATGGTACTTCCTCGTCGTCGTCCATCACATCCGGGCCGGCGGCGCTGCCGCTCTTGCGGGCGCCGGTGTATCCGCCGCCACCGCCCTGGCCTTCGTCGCCGCGGCGGTCGAGCATCTTCATGTCGCGCGCGATGATCTCGGTGCGGTAGCGCTTCTGGCCGGACTCTTTATCGTCCCAGCTATCGGTGCGGATGGAGCCTTCGATGTAGACGAGCTTTCCCTTGCGGAGATACTGGCCGCAGATCTCGCCGAGCCGGGCCCAGGCGACGATGTTGTGCCACTCGGTGCGTTCCTGCTTTTCCCCGTTCTTGTCGGTATAGCGCTCGTCGGTGGCGAGGGTGAACTTCGTGACGGTCGAGCCGCCGGGTGTCGAGCGCACTTCGGGGTCTTTTCCGAGCCGCCCGACAAGGATGACTTTGTTGATCATGATCTTTCTCCTGTTTCGTGGAGCCGCAGCGACTTGGCGTGGACTCTGGACACGAGTGTGGGTAGGCGATTGTAATCGCAGGTGCCATGAAGTGCGTCATCCAGAGGGTCCGGAGCGCGTCGGTCACCGTGAACGAGCAGGTCGTCTCTACGATTGGTAGCGGCATGCTGGTGCTCGCGGCGGTCGAAAAAGGGGACTCGGAGCAGAAGATGGTCGATGCCGGCCGGAAGATCCGCGAGCTCCGCATCTTCAGCGACGACGCCGGGAAGATGAACCGGGACCTGGCCGACAGCGGCGGCGAGATCCTCGCGGTCTCCCAGTTTACGCTCGCCGGGTCGATCGCGCGCGGACGGCGCCCGAGTTTCGACAACGCCGAGGAGCCATCGCGGGCGAGGGATCTCTTTGAACGTTTCGTCACGGAGCTCGGGGCCAGCGGGATTTCGGTGAAGACGGGACGGTTCAGGGAAATGATGGTAGTGACTCTCGAGAATGATGGACCGGTGACTTTTGTGCTGGAGCTCTAACTGTGCACAGTGCTCTGTGCACGGTGCACAGTCGCTATACTCCCGCCCCTATGCCTTACGACCCCAGTAGCATCGAACCGAAGTGGCAGCGCGCGTGGGCCGAGGCGCGGGTGGCCGAGGTCGACGTCACGGCGCCCGGCGAGAAGTTCTACATGCTCAACATGTTCCCGTACCCGTCGGGCGACCTCCATGTCGGGCACGGCCGGAACTACATCCTCGGCGACGCGCTCTATCGCTACTTCCGCATGCGCGGCCGCGTGGCGCTCAATCCGATGGGGTGGGACGCCTTCGGCCTTCCCGCCGAGAACGCGGCGATCAAACGGCGCATCCATCCGCGCGAGTGGACCGTCGGCAACATCGGCCGGATGAAGGCGCAGTTCGAGCGCTGGGGCATCCTCTACGACTGGTCGAAGGAGCTGGCGAGCTGCGATCCGGAGTACTACCGCTGGAACCAGTGGCTCTTCATCCAGCTCTACAAGCGCGGCCTCGCATACCGCGGCAAGGCGCCGGTGAACTGGTGCCCGACCGACCAGACCGTGCTCGCGAACGAGCAGGTGATCGACGGCCGCTGCGACCGCTGCGGGAGTGAGGTCGTCCAGCGGGAGCTGGAGCAGTGGTTTTTGAAGATTACCGACTACGCCGATCGCCTCGACGCCGGTCTCGACAAGCTCGAGCACTGGCCCGAGAAGGTGAAGACGATGCAGCGGAACTGGATCGGCCGCTCGGTCGGCGCCGACGTCGAGTTTCAGGTTCCGTCGCTCGGAAAGTCGATCCGCATCTTCACCACGCGTCCCGACACGATCTACGGCGCGACGTTCATGGTGCTCGCGCCGGAGCATCCCGACGTCGCCGCGCTGATCGCCGATCATCCGGAAAAGCCGGCCATCGAGCAGTGGATCGCCGGCGTCCGCAATCAGTCGAACCTCGAGCGGCAGGAGGCGGGGAAGGAAGGGCGCTTCACCGGCAAGACCGCGACGAATCCCTTCACGAACGAGCAGATCCCGATCTGGCTCGGCAACTTCGTGCTGATGCAGTACGGCACCGGCGCG
>JACZCU010174998.1_pt1 | contig 23701 bp, 20 predicted proteins | sample 8641851 | NCBI WGS metagenome assembly JACZCU01 (sample SAMN15324605, study PRJNA640507) | soil metagenome | isolation source: monocropping sugarcane control | place: China: Luxin town, Laibin City, Guangxi Province | collected 2019-07-25 | depth 10cm m | reverse complement strand
GCATTCTGCTCTCAATCCTTGAACGATTGGTGAAGCATGTTGGCTCTTGATCGCTTCGTCGTACCGGTACAAGGCGCCGGCGTACTCGCCCGCACGATGCTGTTCCTCCGCCCACACTGCCTCTGCCTCAGGTACGCCGCGAAGCGCGGCAGCGGCGCGCCGATGGAAGGTATAGGACATCCTTTCATCGGTGCTAAACAAAAAATCTCCAAGTATAAAAGTTTGGATAGGCGTCCTGCTCGCTTCCGGGAAGGTCGAAAGAAGTGCCGCTTCGGCGTCGTCTAACCGTCCCTCCGCTAACATTGCGTAGCGGTCTACTTGGCCCTCATCCAATCGTGCTGTTGCCTCCTTTATCTCGGAGCGCATGTCCGCTTTTGCAGGCGATGTCATCCTGCCTGACCAAACCAAGCTCGATAGAAGGATCAGAGCTGCCTTGCGCATCATTGCTTGCCCCACAATGTAAAATGAAATCGGATGAAAGGAATTTCAGCCCTTGAACGGGGAATACTGTAGCTGCCACAGGTCACCGACACAACATTTTTTGAACGGTGTAATGCGAGCGCGAACCGGAGGCGCACACGCGAGTGCTCACCTTTTTCCCGGAAAATTCTGCGGGGGGACTTGCAATTTTTGCGCGATTTGCCAAACTACCTCTCGAATCGGGGATAAAACGTTGTCGGATGCGCTTCATGGATCGTGCGATGCGCTCTCCCCGCGAAAGACGGGCGATCGCCGAACGGAGCGATTCTTCGAGTTTCTGCCTGTGCAAGGAGGCCCTTTATGGCAGCACGGATGCACCATTGGATTGGTCTAGCACTTCTCAGTATTTCCACCTTCGGTTGCGTTTCGATGGAGCAGTACAAAGCTGCCACCATGGATCGCGATCAATACGCCGCACGATTAGCTGAATCGGAACGAGCCAAAGGCGAAGCCGTTTCCGCTCGGGATGCCTACAAGGCGCAGCTTGATGCGCTGCTGAATAACGGCAATTCCAAGGACGCGCTGGTCACCAACCAGTCGAACCAGATCAACGAGCTCCAACGCCAGTTGGACGAGCTCAATCGCCGCTATGAAGAGGCGATGAGCCGAGTCGGCAAGGAAGTGGCGCTGCCGCCGGAGCTGAGCAACGCGCTGGCCGATTTTGCCCGGCAGAACTCGGACCTCGTGGACTTCGATGCCACGCGCGGCGTGGTGAAGTTCAAGAGCGATCTGACCTTCGCCACGGGCTCGGCCCAGTTGACGCCAGCCGCCAAGAGCGCGATCGAGCGCTTCGCGACGATTTTGAATTCTCCAGCCGCCACGGCTTATGAGCTCATGGTCGTTGGCCACACCGACAATACACCCGTCCAGCACGAGGCGACGATTCGCGCTGGCCACAAGGACAACTGGTATCTGTCGGCTCACCGGGCCATTTCGGTCGGCGAAGAGCTGATGCACACCGGCGTCACCGGAAGCCGGATGGAAGTCGCCGGCTTTGCCGATCAGCGTCCGATCGCCAGCAACGCGACGTCCGCCGGCAAGGCGCAGAACCGCCGGGTCGAAGTGCTGATCCTGCCGACGACGGTTCATCCGTCGAGCGTTGCCTCGGATAGCCCGAGCCCGCGTCGCTCGCGCCGCACGGCTCCAAAGCAGGAGTTCAATAAGGACGCCACTGCGGACACCCCGCAGAAGCCGGTGTTCAATAAGTAATCGCGAGGTTTGTTAACAATGCATTCTCACCGCTCCGGCGCTATCAAGCGACGGAGCGGTTTTGTTTTGACCGGACGGTTAACTTGCCGTTGGCTTTCGACCGGGGAAGGCGCGCACGAGGGTTTGCTTGATCTTGTTGATGGTTTTGGAAACCTTCTTCTTGTTTTCCAGTCGCTCAAATCGGCGGGTGTTTTCAAAGCGGGGCGTCGCCCGCGCGGGTTCTGGTGGAGCGGTGGATTTGACGTGAGGCGGATAGTTCATCGCGCGATTAAATCCCTCGAAGCGCTGCTCGATCCAAGTGAGATCCTCCGGCGGAATGCGGGATGTTTTGACCTGGATCAGGCCGGGTGAAACCGTCTTGAGCAGTCCCTGTCCGCGGGTCTCGACGAAGGTCTCATTGCCATAGCCGGCGTCGGCGATCTGCTCTGGGTCTTTGGGCCAATCGAGCATCGCCTCGCTCCAGGGCAGATCCATCTTCTTACATGCATCTTCCATGACGCGTCGCGGATCATCGGCTAGATCCTCGTAGCGCAGGATAGGCCAACCGCGATCGGTAAAAAGCTGCCAGTCTTCGAGGAAACGCGACAGGCGCAGGCGCAGAGGCGGATCGTCGGCGGTGATGCCATTGCGGCCATATTTTTTCTGGATCAGCGAATTGAACACCGAGCGCGCGTCGCGAGCGACTAATAGCGGCCGAGGCTCCCAGCCTTCATCGCGGAAATAGTCAAACACTTCTGAATATCGAAAGCAGGCGACCGTGAATTTGCACCAGGCGAGCGGGGCCGAGAGCTTGGCCGGCATTTGCGGCAGATGATCGAACCGGGCATCCAAGACGCCATCCATGTCCGGGCGCTGCAGGAAGCACCAGGAGATGAGCGTCGAGCCGCTGCTTTGAAGCCCGCCGCAAAGATAGAGCGGTCGTCCGGCCATGCCTGATCCTTAAAAAACTCGATACGGCGACAATATTAGCACCCGGCGAACAATCCAATGGCTCCGGTGATATACTGTTGTGCGCGTGCGAAGGCAATTTCAGGTTGCTTGATTGCAAAAAGGGCGGACGGACTGCGACGGCAGTGTCCGGTAATCTGAACACCATGCAGTAATTGCGCCGCGCTGTGCAAGATACGTGCTGTGTTTGCCGCCGCCCGACTTCTCGGGCAAGATAGCGCGCACGGCTCGAATTGACCCCCAAGGAGGGGTTTAGACGGATGTTGCTTCAGACCAATAGTTATGTTGTGCCGCAGGACAAGCGGACCGAGCATGTGAAACTGCTTGCGCGCTTCAGGCAGACACTGCTGCGCCTGGGGTGCGACTCGTTTGAAGTCTACGAACAGGTTGGTCCCAACTGGAATACCGCTCAGACATCCGGGCGTTTCGTGCAGATCATGAAGTTTCGCGATCGACGCCACCAGCAGGCGGTGCAGCAAGCCGAGCGCACTGACTCGATGGCCCAGAAGCTGATCGCCGAGTTTTGTGAATTGATCAATTTTCAGTATCAGCAGCAGCAATCGCTGTTCGCCACGAGCTATTACAGCGGGCTTTTCAGCGGCGATGTTTCATTGAAGGGCGAATCGCAAAAGCTGCCGCTGGAAGAGCAGGAAAAAGCAGCGTCTTCTGAGCCTTCGGTATTTTCGCAGGAAGAGCTTACAGCGACCCCGCCGCCGGTGGTCAGCGAAGCGCCGATCGTCGATCTCGAAGCAGCCCCGCCGACCAATGCGCCGCATTTCACTGATGTTGCGATTTCTGCCCAGCGTCCCGAAGAGCTGGGGCCGGAGGATGATGTTTTGGATGGCAAGGCCGAGCCGATCCACCGCGACAATGAACGGGCGGATTTCGAGGAAGAATCCAGTTCAAAAACGTCTGACACATCTAAAACGACGCCGCGAAGTTTGATCGAGCCGCTGGAAGAGCGAAGTGTCCATGCGCCGCAGGATGATGGCTTTGAAAGCCTGCTGGATGAGATGGACGAAAACTAAAATCACATCGGATTGAGTCTTCTCGCTTTTCTTAGCCACACGCGTCACTAACAAATCTCGCGGCTGCGCGTATGATTCGCCACCATGAGTCTTCGGGTCTACAACACGCTTTCGAAGCAAAAAGAGCTGTTTGAGTCAGTCAAGCCGGGCCAGGTGGGGATTTATCTGTGCGGGCCGACCGTCTATAAGCCGCCGCACATGGGGCACATGGTCGGCCCGGTCATTTTCGATACGGTCAAGCGATACCTGCAATACAAAGGGTTTACCGTTCGCTGGGTCGTTAACATCACCGACGTCGATGACAAGCTCATTCGCGAAGCCGAGGAGCGCAAAACGACCGTGGCGGCAATTGCCGAGCAATGCACGCGCGATTACCTGGAGTGCCTGTCGCTGCTCGGGATCGAATCGATCGATCATTTTCCCAAGGCGTCGGAGCACATCAACGAGATCATCGCGATGATCCAGGAGTTGATTGCGCGCTCGCACGCGTATGCAAGCGAAGGCAACGTCTGGTTTGATGTAACGACCGATGCCGACTACGGGAAGCTCTCGCATCGCACCGCCGACGAGCAGGAATCGGGCACCCGCGATTTGGAAGGCTCAGGAAAGCGCAGCCGGCTGGACTTTGCGCTGTGGAAGGCGGCCAAGCCGGGCGAGCCGGCCTGGGAGTCGCCCTGGGGCCAGGGCCGGCCCGGCTGGCATATCGAGTGCTCGGCGATGAGCACCAAATATCTCGGAGAATCCTTCGACATTCACGGCGGCGGACTCGATCTGCTTTTCCCGCACCACGAAAACGAGCTGGCGCAATCGGAATGCGCCACCGGTCATCCATTCGTCAAATATTGGATGCACAACGGCCTGACGCGCATCGCCACCAAGCTGCCGGGCGGTCAGGTCAAGATGGAAAAGCAGAGCAAGAGCCTGGGGAACGTCATCGATGCGCGCGAGTTGATCACCACGCGCGGCGCCGATTTTGTGCGGTACCTGCTGCTGAGCAGCCATTACCGCTCGCCGATCGATTTTGGTGAAGAAGTGATGGCATCGGCCAAGAAAGGCCTGGCGACTTTCCAACGGCTGTTCGATCGCGTGCATAGATTGACCGGAAAGGCGCTGGCCGAAAAAGGCGATGACATGGATCGCGCAGCCGGCGCGCTGCTCGAACGCGAGCATGCCGGTTATGCGCGGGCGATCCTCGCTTTGAAGATGAAGTTTCTGGAAATGATGGATGACGATTTCAACACCGCCGGCGCGATTGCCGCGCTGCATGAGATGGCTGGTGAAGTGAACGCGTTCATCGAAAAGAATGCGCTGGAGCAGAAGAAGCAGGAAGAACTTCTTGTGGCCACCGTGGCTGGCGCGCAGACGATCAAAAACCTCGGCAACGTGTTGGGGCTTTTCAGCGGCAAAACGCTTCCTACCACTGCCCAGCAGGACGCGCTGCCCGGTCAGCTCATGGAACTTCTGATCCGCCTTCGCCAGGAAGCGCGTGAGTCTAAAAACTTCGCGCTGGCCGATTCAATCCGCAAAGGCCTCGCGGCCATCAACATCACCCTCGAAGATCGTCCCGGCGGGACAGAGTGGCGCCGCGAATAGATCGGTGACGAAGCAGCGGGTCCGAGCCATTGTTAGTTTGAAATCTCAGATTTGAAATTTGGAATTTCAGATTTGAGGACTCAAATCAGGTCGTCTTTCCACGCGCTACGCCACAGGGCCGTTGTTACGGAACCGTTCTAATTACCGGGTGTCATAAAATTGACTCGCTATTTAACCACCGAACGTATAATTGAATTACACGTAATGATGGGGTCGGACGAACCGAGGCGTGGGAACTTCCAGACATGGCCGAATCTTTATCATCACCCCCATTGTCTGCCGGCCATTCGGTTGTTACCGCAAATTCATTTACGCGGGTAGGTAGCGCAACAAATATTGCGGACGCAGTAGAAGCGGAGATTCGGCTGGGGGATCAAAGCGCTGCTCAGCGAAATGGGCCGCAGGCGCTCAATCATTATCTTAAAGCGCTTCAACTGACGCCTGGCTCGGCGCAAATCCATTGCAGAGTGGCGGCGGGTTGGTGGATGCAGCGCGACCACCGAAAAGCGGTCGAGCATTTTGAAAATGCGCTGAAGCTTGATGCCAATTGCGTTGAGGCCCATGCATCGCTCGGCGAATTGAAAATGATCTCCGGCGACGTCGATAGCGCGCTAAAGCATGCACGACGCGCTTCCGAGATATCGCCCGACGATCCGGAGATCACCATCTCCTTGGCCTTTATTCTTGAAGCCGCCCGACAGGAACAGGCGGCGATGGATCTGGTGGAGAAGCTGCGTGCTTCCGGTAATCGCTCGCCGCGATTGGCGATGTTGCTGGGGCGATTGGCGGTGCGTTTTAAACAGGAACGCCCGGCGATCGACCTGATCGAAGAGGCTCTCGCGGCAGGCCGGTTTCGCGTCGCACGCGAGCCCTCATCGCTCCTTTTCACCGCGGCTGGGCTGTACGACCGCATCGGGGAATATGATAAAGCCTTCGCGCGAGCAAAGGCCGCCAATGAGTCACTTGGTGCTCGTCACGACCCAAGGCAGGTCGAATCGCTGGTGGAGGATCGAATCGGCTATTTGACGCGTCAGCGCGTCCGCTCGCTCCCGCGCGCAAGCACCGACAGCCAAATGCCGATATTCATTGTCGGAATGCCGCGCTCCGGCACGACGCTCGCCGAGCAGATTTTCGCATCCCATCCGCGTGTGCACGCGGGCGGTGAATTGGATTGGCTGGTCAACCTTGCCGCCTCGACCGCTGGCAAGAGCGAGTTCCGCTGTCAGATCCTGGGAACCCTCTCGCTGAATCATGTCGAGGAACTTTCCGCGGCATATTTGAATCGTCTGCAGGCTCTCAATCCGCGCGTCGATCGCATCACTGATAAGATGCCGTTGAATTTTCTGTATCTCGGCTTGATCGCGATGCTCTTTCCCAACGCCCGCGTGATTCATTGCCGGCGCGATCCGCTGGATACCTGCCTTTCATGTTACATGACTGACTTTGTCGCCGGCCATGAGTTCACGACCAATCTTTCTTGGCTGGGTCATTTCTATCGCCAGTACGAACGCATGATGGCTCACTGGCTCGTGGTGCTGGACTTGTCGGTTCTCGATGTCGAATACGAGCGGCTGGTGAGCGACCCTCAAACGCAGATCCGGCGGATGCTCGACTTTGCGGGCCTGCCCTGGGATCCGCAATGTCTGTTGTTCCACGAAAACGACCGTTTCGCGGCCACCGCCAGCCATCAGCAGGTACGAACGGCGCTTTATGCATCGTCCGTGGGCCGGGCCAAGAACTACGTGAATTATCTCGGGCCGCTCCGGGCCGCGCTCGGCTGGGCGTAGTCTGATTATTCCGATCGGTCGGCTTCCCTTGACAACAAACCCGCCTGCTATCCGGTATTCTCACCGGGCCGCTTGTTCCATTGTTCTTTGGGAAAGGAGAAATCGTGTTCACTTCAATTCTGCCGAAAAAGTCGGCTGTATTGCTCGCCGCCGGCGCGTTGGCGCTGGGTGCCGTCGTGTATGCGCAGGAGCGTCAGGGTCCACAGCAGCCGTGGTCGAAGTGGCATGTCCATGACATGTCGCGTCCCACGCCGCCGATCATTACGCCTCCCACGCCCAGCACGCAGGAACAGCCCGGCCAGCCGCCTTCTGACGCGATCGTGCTGTTTGATGGCAAAGACCTTTCGCATTGGCAATCTCCAGACGGCTCGCCGCCGACGTTTACGCTGCAGGATGGCGTGATGCTCTCGACCAACCTGAAGAATCCGCGCAACACCAAGGATGTTCAGAGCAAGGAGAAATGGGGCGACATCCAGTTGCACCTGGAGTGGTCTGAGCCGACTCCGCCCAAGGGCACCAGCCAGGGGCGCGGTAACAGCGGCGTGTTCCTCTTCGGAAAATTCGAAACGCAAGTCCTCGACAGCTATCAGAATGTGACCTATGCCGATGGACAATGCGGCGCGATTTACGGCCAATATCCGCCACAGGTCAACGCCTGCCGTCCACCAGGGCAATGGCAGACTTACGACATCATTTTCCATCGTCCTCGCTACGAGAATGGCAAGCTGACCCACAAGGCGCATATCACCACAATCCAGAATGGCGTGCTTCTTCAGGATAATCAGGAAATCGAAGGGCCGACCGGTCATATGATCGTCGCCAAGTATCCGGCTTCGATGCCGGACAAGGGGCCGATCGAATTGCAGTTCCATGGCAACCCGGTTCGATATCGCAACATCTGGGTGCGCCCGCTGGAAGAGCTGGCCCATCAGCAGCACACGGGTGAAGTCGCTGCCGATCATCACGCCCAGTAATCACAGTCGATTAGATTTGAACGCACAGCGCCGAAGCGTCACTCACGCTTCGGCGTTTTGCTTTTGAAATGCGCGCAAAAAAAGCCGCCCTGGGCAAGGGCGGCTTCAAATGGGGCATTGAAGAACTCTTGGGTTGTGGGGGGAGAGTTCTCCACATCGGGGGAAGAATGGGTTAGGTTTCTCACAAAATCTCCAGCACAACTCGCGACACATAGACCGCGACATGTGGTGGCGACATTTAGCTATGACAACAATGATGCCAGCCGCGCAGATATTTCGTATTGACACGCGAGATAGACGCTTGCAACCACTTGCGAACAAGGCGTTTGAGTCAATTAATATTGCGGTCCAATGGGAAACAGATTTCAAAACATTGCCATGTTTGCATGTCATTATGGCTTCTGCTGCCGCACTTTCTGCGACAGCACGACCCGTTGTTGATGTTTATCCAGCAACCTCAGCCTATAGCGGACTGAAGCATATCGTGGCAATTTATCCACAGCCGCTGGACGACTGCTTGTCGCCCCGTTATCCATTTGACGCTGGACCACAATCTATAACGAGGTGAACGGTGCGCATTCTGGTTACTGGCGGAGCGGGTTTCATCGGGTCGAATCTGGTCAAGCACTTGGCCGCCACCGGTCATGAAACTTGCGTCGTCGATGACTTCTCGTCCGCGACCTGGACCAACCTCGTTGACTACACCGGCGATGTCGTCACGCTCGATCTGTCGGGCGATGTTTCGGTTCTGGATCGGGGCAAGCCCTTCGATGTGATCTTCCACGAAGCCTCCATCACCGACACGACCGTGATGGATCAGCGGAAGATGATGACCAACAACGTGGAAGCCTTCCGCAACCTCCTCGACCTGGCGGCCAAGTGGAAGAGCCGAATGGTCTGGGCCAGCAGCGCGGCCACCTATGGGCGCGGCGAATCGCCCAACAAGGAATCACAGGCAGCCGAGCCGCTGAACGTTTACGGATACTCCAAGCTCGCGATGGAACGGTTGGCGCAGCGCTATCAGACTTCGCTGGCTCATCCGATCATCGGCCTGCGTTATTTCAACGTCTACGGCGCCGGCGAAGGACACAAAGGCAAATTCGCCAGCATGATCGGCCAGCTCGCGGCTCAGATGCGGGCCGGCAAGCGCCCCCGGATCTTTTATGATGGCGAACAGCGCCGTGATTTTGTCTACATCGACGATGTGATTGCCGCCAACCTCGCGGCAATGCAATGCAAAACGCCGGGCGTTTTCAACGTCGGCAGCGGCAGCTCATACACCTACAACCAGGTCGTCGAGCAGCTCAATCGCGTGCTCAAGACCGATCTGCCTCCCGAGTATTTCGAGAATCCCTATAGCTTCTTTCAGACCTGGACGGAAGCCGATCTCACGCAGTCGCGGAAGGTGCTGGGTTACAATCCGCGATTTGATCTAGCGCGCGGAATCGACGCATATTACGCTTCGGGGAAGCTGGGGTGCTGAGGATCGAAGAGCAGTACCGTCAGCCGAGGTTAGCCGCGACGCGCCAGCGGAGCGCTTTCCGCGTCCGCGCCGAAAGCGCACCGCAAGCGGTAGCGGCTATTGAGCGTCACATAAATCTTGTCCGGTAGGTTCGAAGAATTCGGTTTTGCAAACGCTGGTTTCGTCGAGGTTTTCGCTCATTTTGAGGAACATGTTTTGCGAAAAAGCGGACACGATTAATCTGACTCTCAATAAACTGAGCGAGGGACACTCGTTTTTCGAAAATCCATCCGCTGCTGATTCTCGATCGACTCATTACACTTCATCGTGGACTACGAACCCAGTTGGAGGACCACCGATGAAACGCGCGGCGCCCGCAGATCCCAAATGTCTCTCCACCGGGTCGGCGGCTGATTTCCTTCCACGAAAAATCGAGCTACCTGCGCTCGCTGATGCGTCCGCCAAATGCCAGGGATGCACGCTTTACTGCAACGCCACCCAAACCGTTTTCGGAGAAGGGCCAGCGAGTGCCATCGTCATGTTCGTCGGCGAGCAGCCGGGCGATCAGGAAGATCGCGCGGGCAAACCCTTCGTCGGCCCATCTGGGAAAGTGCTCGATGCCGCGTTACAGGAAGCTGGAATTCCGCGCGAAAAAACCTACGTCACCAATGCGGTCAAACATTTCAAATGGGAGCCGCGCGGGCAGCGCCGGATCCATTCCAAGCCCTCCAGTCGCGAAATCGCCGCCTGCCGCCCCTGGCTCGAGGCGGAGATTCAGGTCGTTCGCCCCCGCGTGATTGTCTGTCTCGGAGCGACGGCCGCGCAATCTCTTTTGGGCAGCGCATTTCGCCTGACGCAACATCGCGGAGAAGTGATTAAAGATTCAAAATGGGCGCCCAATGTGCTGGCGACCATGCACCCCTCGAGCATTCTCCGCCTGCCCGATCATGACGCCCGCGAGGCCGCTCGCCGTTCATTCGTCGAAGACATGAAAATCGTCGCCAAGCACCTTGGCGCAAAATCACGTCGGACAGAGTCCGCGCCGCCCGGCGCTTTAGCAAAGGAACCATCGTCAAAACTCGAAACCGCTGGTTCGCGCCCGCCACGATCGCAACCCGCAAAAACTCGCGCTGCGCGACACGGTCGGAGCTGAGATAATCGCATTTCGCCCGGCCCGCCGCGCACGTCGCTTGGCGGCTTCGCGCCTGGACGTGCTAGTCCGATCGCTCAACCGTCCGCCAATGCGCAAGCGAGTATCCAACAGCTCTCGGCGTTCGGACCCTTCAACCGCAATTTACGCGTTTTTCCACTGCATCTCCCTCCGTGCATTTCCGCGCGATTTCCTATACCATCCCTCGCCCTATGCCAAAGATCATGGTTGACGGCAAGTTAATCGAGGCCAAGGACAGGCAGATGATCCTGCAGGCCTGCAACGACTCGGGGCTGGTGCTGCCTCAATATTGTTATCACCCGGGGCTTTCCATCCCCGCTTCGTGCCGAATTTGTCTGGTGGAAGTGGAAGGGCTGCCCAAGCTGGTCCCGTCCTGCCAGACTCCGGTGCGCGATGGCATGGTGGTTCACACCAAGAGCTCGAAGGTGATCGCTAATCAGAAGCAGGTGATGGAATACCTGCTGATCAACCATCCGCTCGATTGCCCCGTCTGCGACCAGGCCGGCGAATGCTATCTGCAGGACTATTCCTATCAGTATGGCCGAAGCCAGTCGCGCTTCGAGGAAGACAAGGTCAAGAATCCCAAGAAAGACGTCGGCGATAATATTTATCTCTATGCCGACCGCTGCATCATGTGCACTCGCTGCGTGCGCTTCACGCGCGAAGTCTCCGGCACCAGCGAGCTTTTTGTCGAAGGGCGAGGCCACAAGGAAGAAATCGCGATCTTCCCGGGCAAGCCGGTCAATAACAAACTGGCCGGCAATGTCGTCGATCTTTGCCCCGTCGGCGCATTGCTGGATAAAGATTTTCTCTTCAAGCAGCGCGTCTGGCTGCTCAAGCGCTCCGCGTCCATCAGCCCATCCGACAGCGGTGGCGAGAACATTTACATCGAATACAACGAAGGCGTCGTCTATCGCATCAAGCCGCGCTATAACGCGGATGTGAATCAGTGGTGGATCAGCGACGACACGCGCTATTCCTACAAAGCACTGCATTCGGAGAACCGCATTTGTGTGGCTCGTCGCACCGAGCACGGCGCGCAGGTCGAAAGCAGCTTCGAAGAGGCTTACCAATCCGCGATCGCCGGCCTGAAACAGGTCGTCGAGCAGAACGGTCCCGGCAGTCTCTATGCCATGCTTTCACCGATGATGGCTTGCGAAGAGGCCTGGCTACTGGGCCAGGCGATTCGCTCGATCGATCCTCAGGCGATGCTGATTCTCGGTCCGGTGCCGTCGGCGGGGCAGGATGAAGTCTTCAAGAATCCCGCCAATGGGAAGCAGACGTTTGTGATTAAGGCCGAGAAGGTGCCCAACAGTGCAGGCGTTCGCCGCGTGATCCAAATGCTCGGCGGGCCGACCGCAACGTTTGACGACGTGACCGCAAATCGAAAATCGGAATTGCGATCTCTCAAAGGCGGCTGGATCGTCGGCGGCTATCTTTCCAACTGGGCGCAGCTCAATCTGCCAAACCTGCTGCAGAGCGGCTTCCGCGTGGTGCAGGATATTCTGCCCAACGCAATTGTGGACCGAGCAGACGTCGTGCTTCCCGCGGCCGCCTGGGCGGAAAAAGATGGCTGCTGGGAGAATTTCAACGGCCGCATCCAGGCCTTTACTGCAGCAGTTCCACCGCCCGGCGGGGCGCGACGTGAAGGCGATGTCTATCTGAAAATGCTGGGCCGAAGCGGGTTGTACAACGCCGAAATGGTTCGCAAGGAAATGGGCGAGCCGTTTGCGGCTTTGGCTCTGCCTGCCGAAGAAGAACATGAGCCGGCGCCGCAGTTCGTCGAGCTTTGATCCCACGGGGGTCAATGAAGCGAGGTCACGACATGCAGCGACCAAAATTCACGCTCGGCTTTGTGTCCCTAATTCTGCTGGGTGCGCTCTGCGCGCGAGCCGCTGAACAGAAGTACGTAAAGTATGATGATCCAAAGGGACGCTTCCATATGGATCATCCGGAAGACTGGAAGAAACGCGACCCCAACAGCCCCAACGTCGTCATTGCATTTCTCCACGAGCGGGCCGATTTTGGGGACAACATCAACATCGTCAGCACCCAGTTGCCGTCGGAAATGAGCGAAGATGAGCTTGATAAAGTCATCAAGCAGGTGCTGCCGCAGCAGATTCCCGATTTCCACCTGATTTCCGATGAGCCGGAGGACGTGACGGGGCATCACGTTCATCGCATGATCTACACCGCCACGATCCAAAGGCACAAACTGCAGTTCACGCAGGTGGGTCTTGTCAGCGGCAAAACCAATTACACGATCACCTTCACGACGCTTCCGGACCGGCAGGAAGAACTGAAGCCGATCATCGATCACGTACTGAAGTCGTTTAGGTTGGAAGATAAGGGCAAGTAGGAATTTTTAAAAAATGGACCCGTTAAACTGGATTCAGACGCATATCCCTCCCTGGCTGTTCATCACCCTTGTCGTTCACGTGGTGGTGCTCGGTGCGGTGGCTTACCTGATTCTCCTGGAACGCAAAACGGCTTCCTGGGTGCAGGACCGCATCGGCCCCAATCGCGTGGGGCTCGGCTTTGGCATCATTCCTGGCCTCAAGGATTTCCATTTCTGGGGACTCGGGCAGCCGCTTGCCGACGGTCTGAAGTTCATCATGAAGGAGGACTATCGGCCCAAGCATGCCGACTTCATCCTCTTCACGCTCGCCCCGGCGATCATGGTGATCGTCATCATCATCAGCATCGCGACCGTGCCGTGGGGCGGGACCAAGCAATCGACAACCGACGTTGAAGTAGCCACCGCTTTGCACGTGCAGAATGACCAGGCGTTTGCCGAGAAGGTCAGCGACGAGAATTCGCCGGAATATCAGCAGGCGGTCGCCCCGGCGCGAAAATCGCTCCCGATCGGCGATCGAGTCGTTTCCATTCCGCAGCATGCGGTGACTGTCACCGGCAACACCGACGGCACCTACAGCATCGCGGTTGCGGTGAATTATCAGTACGCGTTCCAGATCGCGGATCTGAACATCGGCGTGCTCTATATCCTGGCCATGCTTTCGCTGGCGGTTTATGGCGTGGTCATCGGCGGGTGGGCCAGCAACAACAAATACTCATTCCTCGGCGGGCTCCGCGCCACCGCTAACATGATCAGCTACGAAATTCCGCTGGGCCTCGCGGTGCTGGCCGTGGCGCTGATGTTTGGCTCGCTCGATCTGGCGCAGATCACCAACGGCCAGGCGCAATACTGGCACATCGGTGGTTTCCCACTGCCGGCCTGGAACATCTTTTCGCAGCCGCTGGCGTTTATCCTGTTTCTGGTCTGCATTCATGCCGAGGCCAATCGCGCGCCGTTTGACCTGGCCGAGGCCGAGCAGGAGCTGGTGGGCGGCTATCACACCGAATACAGCGCCATGCGATTTGCCCTGTTTTTCCTGGGTGAATATGCCGGCATGGTCACCACCAGCGCCGTCTGCGTCGCGCTGTTCCTGGGCGGCTGGCAATTCCCCGGCGTTGATCGGCTCGTCTGCTGGATCGTCAATTCGATCACGCATCAGGGTAATGCCTGGGTCGATTGGGCCAACCCTGCCGTCACCAACAGCCTCACCGTCTGCATCGTGCGGGCGCTGGTCTTCTTCACGAAGACGCTGTTTATCATTTTCGTATTCATGTGGGTGCGGTGGAGTTTGCCGCGTTTCCGATTCGATCAGCTCATGATGATCGCCTGGAAGGCGCTGATCCCGATTTCGCTGGCGCTGCTGATGGTGACTGCAGTTGTACTGTACTTTTTCCCTGGCGATGGACAGGGCGGGAGAATTCCGGGAGAGCAGGCGCTAGTGTTGCTGGGAGCGAATGTCGCCGTGTTGGTCGGAGCGATGCTGCTGACAGCGATCTTCCCCAGCACCTATCAGACGAACAAGAAAATCATCGTGCCCGGCAGCCGATACACCCGAACGCCGCTGCCGGCGAGTCAGTCAGTTGTGCATGCGTAACGTTTGGAGGGCGTCACTCCCGTGACGCCGAGATCGTAGCACAGCCTTCCAGGCTGTGAACAAGATCACAGGCTCCGAAGCCTGTGCTACGCAAGGAAGATTGAACCATCATGAAAGATTCCGACGTCATCGTCCTTGAAGAACCCAGACTTTCGCGGGCCGACCGGTTTTATCTGCCGCAGGTTGCGATCGGCCTGGGGACGACCATGAAGCACATGCTCAAGGTGCTGGGCGGGAAAGACCGCGTCGTCCAATACCCCGAGGAGCGGCGCGAAGATCTGCCCGTCGAGCAGGGCGGCATGTTCCGCCAGACCTATCGCGGCGTGCACCGGCTCAATAAGGACGAAGAGGGACGCGTAAAATGCGTCGCCTGCTTCATGTGCTCCACCGCCTGCCCGGCACGCTGCATCCATATCGAAGCCGAGGAATCCCCCTGGCCCGATCGCGAAAAATACCCCGGCAAGTTCGACATCGACGAACTCCGCTGCATCTACTGCGGCATGTGCGAAGAAGCCTGCCCGGTGGACGCCATCGAATTGACCAGCATCTACGACATCGTCGGACTCACGCGACAGGAAATGGTGTTCGACAAGGCCAAGTTGCTGAGGGTCTTCGATCAGACGGTCGAAGCCGAGCCAATGTGATTATTTACGACTCAGATTCGGATGGCACCAAGCTCCGACTCGGGGCCGGTGCGGCTTTGATATTTGTTGCCGGCATCTTCTTTTTCGGTGCCTCAAAGTTTGGTGGCACGCATGTCATCACCAGTGGTTCAACCGTCGTTTATAAAAACGGTTTCGCTTCGGTAGTTTTTGCTATTATTGCCTCAGTTTTGATCTTTGCAGCCGCATTGTCGATGATCTCGGCAAAGGTCAGAGCGCTCAAATTTCTTGCTGTCCTTGCAGTACTGGTCGGATTGCTTGCGCTCCTGGGCGCAGCTGGTGCAATGAGCGATCACGTCATTATCAGCGACCGCTCAATGACGCTGCCGCGCGTTGGCTTTTTTGACAGGTACGGAGAACTGCCTTACGCCGATCTTGAATGCGCCGACTTTCAGCCCAACCAGAAGCAGATCGTCTTTCACAGCAAGGCACGCGATGTCGTCGAGATTCCCATGACCGACCTTGTTGAGGCGAGCATCGACCAGATCCGCTCCGCCCTCGAGTCACACGGCGTAGAAATCTCCAATCGGTAATTTCGAAAATCACTTCTCTTTCGATGCAATCGAAGCGGCTCATGCCGTCAAACCATTGGGCGATGCTGCGCCCTGCACCCCATGCCGTTCCTCCAAACGTTCAACGGTGAGCCAATGAAGCAACGCGGATTCACACTCGTCGAATTGCTCGTGGTCATGGCCATCGCCGCGATCATCCTTGCCCTCACCCTCAGCATCGCCCACGGCGTGATGAAGATGGTGCGAAGTTTGGGGGCGTGAATTCACCGCCGAATGCCGCTGCTGACTGGTTTCAATAAAACTTCGCGGCGGCTTCGGGAATCATTCGATTCGGTTTCTTGCCGTTCCACGAATGATATGATGTTGCTTATGGCCGCTGGGTTTACACTTCGCTTTGATCAAGGCAACATCAGATATTGGGCCTCGCGCTATGAAGATTCAGACGAATCCGTGGGTTTAATTGGTGAGGCTGCGAAAGCACGTGGTCATTTGACAAAAGAAGATTTTGTCACGATCGGACGGTGGAAGTCGCCCCGGACCGCCAAGCGACTGCAGAGCAACAACGAGGATTTCGTTCAGGCGGTCACTGCTGCCGCGCTCGCGGCGCGAAATGAACAGTTCAAGATTGAGTCATTAACGCTCCTTCGCGGAGTGGATTGGCCAACAGCCTCCGTTATCCTACACTTCTGCTAGACGGATCGATACCCGATCTTGGACTTCCGCGCTCTCTGGTCACTAAGCGTGGATGTTCCAAAGGCGTACGACTTCGAGTTCTGGTGGGCTTACACGCTGTTTTGCCGAAGCCTGGCTGAGCGCGCAGGCATGACAATGCGAGCGCTTGATCGGGCGCTGTGGCAATTCAGCAAGGAAAATCAAATCCCATTATCTGTGGAAAGACGTGTTGCCGGTGGCGCAGCCTCGACTCGCATTCGGGTGGAGACACGGTGATTCCCGACGAAGCGTCATTCACTGAAGAATGCGGCATCGAGCGCAATCCACCTGAGCTGGGACGGTGGGCAGATGAATGTATGGCACGACTGGATAGTACCCGGGAGGGCAACTCTGTGGACATGCGGCTTGGCCCTCGCGCTCGCTGGTTGCGGGCATTTGTTCTATGGCTCGGAATCCCATCCGCGCTGGCCCAACTACGCCGTGGGATTCGCAAACAGGACGAAGGCCGAGCTGAGTGGAGTTAGCGCCATTTGGACATGGCGCGGCATTGATTACTCCATGCCATGCGGGCGACTCAACGTCGGTTCGACGGCCGAGGATTTTGAGGCTCCTGATCCCATTCCTCCTGAGATAACCGTGATATGGAAAACGGCTGATGGCAAGGAACATCGCCAGGATATGGTGGTAGCTAAAAAGATTCCCAATATCGTCACTTGGACAGGTACCGTGTGGTTTAAATTCACCGAAATAGGTGTCGAGGTGGTTCCACTGTCGAAAGAGCAGATGCACAAGCTGGCGCAGGAGTTCAAACAGTACCCGTGATCGAGTATGGTGCAAGTGCTGGGAGCTCTCGATGACATCCGATATCCTCACAGCGTTCATCATGTTCCTCTGCGTGGGCTGCGGCTCGTCGATGTTCGATTCCGTGCCACACGCGCGCTGGCCCAATTATGCCATCGGCTACGCGGATCGAACTAGCGGCCGCCTCAGCGCCGTTGGGGTTCACTGGCGGTGGAAAGGCAAAGACTATGAATGGGGCGGTGGTGAATTTGACGTGGGTACGGTCAAGCAGTTCGGCGATGCCCCTGACCCGATACCACCCGCCGCTACCGTCATCTGGAAAACGCCGGACGGCAAGGAGCATCGTCAAAAACTGGAAATACCAAAGAACATTCGCGACGACGCGACTTGGACCGGGACGGTGTGGTTCAAGTTCACCGACAAGGGCGTGGAAGTCGTGCCGCTCTCCCGCGCAGACATGCACAAGCTGGCGCAGGCGCAAAAGGAATACCCTTGATCGAGCACGGAGTCTATGCCGGTTTGAGAGTCCTCAATGACTTCCGATATTCTCAAGGCGTTCGTCATCTTCCTCTGCGTGCCGGGGAAAGGCGTCGCCAGGGGTCGGGGACGAATGGCATTTGTTCCCGACCCCTTTGACGGTCACCGCTGTGACCCTCAAAGATGGAGCGTGATATGCCCGCGATTAACTCTCGCTTACGAACTCTTATCGTGCTGATCTTTTGTGGCTGTGGGGCGATCGGGAGTACATCCGGTCCGAACCGGAGAATTCCCAACTACGCATTTGGGTTTGCCAATCGCACCCAGGATCAATTAACCGACGTGCGATGCCAGTGGACGTTCGATGACACAAAACTAACGATGACGTGCGGTCGGCTTGGCCACGACTCGAAGAAACAGTATCGCGATGCTCCCGATCCCATACCGCCTTCGGTATCAGTCATCTGGAAGACGCCCGATGGCAAGGAGCATAGTCAAATAGCGGAAGTACCAAAGAGTATTCGCGACGATGCGACCTGGACGGGAACCCTCTGGTTTAAATTCACGGACCAGGGCGTCGACGTCATACCACTATCGAAAAAGCAGATGGACGATTTGGCCGACGCGCGGAAGGGGTACCCTTGATCCCGTATGGAGTCGATGCCGGTTTGCGAGTCCCTCTATGAGATCCGATCTTCTCACGGCGTTCATTATCTTTTTGTGCGTTGGCTGCGGCTCGTTGATCTTCGACTCGGGGCCACACGCGCGCTGGCCGGACTACGCGATGGGCTACGCGAACCGAACCCAAGGCACCCTCAGCGACGTTGGCGCGCACTGGAAGTGGAAGGGCAGGGACTATGAGTGGGGCGGTGGTGAGTTCGGCTTGGGCACGATCAAGCAATACCATGGTGCCCCCGATCCGATACCAGCTTCGGTGTTGGTCACATGGAAGACACCCGATGGGAAGCAGCATCAAGAAGCAGTGGAGGTCGCCAAGAAAATCCCGAACATTAGTTGGTGGGCAGGCACGATCTGGTTCCGGTTCACCGACAAGGGCGTTGAGGTCATACCGCTGTCCGATCAAGAAATGGACCGGATGGAGTGGAGAGATTATCCATAGGCGATCATTCATTTCTCATATCACCAATAGTAAATATGAGACAAATGGGACACTTGTCCCACCGAGCTCAGCATTAAATCGAGAACTATAAAGATTGTAATTTGAATGAGTTAACGACAAAAGCCCGATGCAAAAGAGGTGATTGGGACACGCAAAAACTGTCCCACTGTCTCATTTCGTCCCATGTTGTTCGACAGAGTCGGGGCGGGGCCTTCACCATGTCCGGGAATTGGGCCGAATTTGACCGTCCAAATAACCGGTGCTATATTTCACTGTTTGCTTGGCCAGAAGCTCGTTAAGCATTGCTAAAGTTGAATTTACGAAGAGTTGAGGCTACCGGATAAGAGATTGCCGGCCGGGGGCGCTGCTTTGCCAGAATCGGCAGCGGCCCTTTGGGCTTTTTCTAGGGCAATTTCACATCGTGTCGCGTTGATTCGCATCGGTTCCAGCACTGGCAGGTTGTACTCAATAGTCCAGGTGGGATGCTCGTGAAAACGATTCAAGCCGGCGATTTCAAAGCGCAGGTGCTGCAGGCGGTCAATATCGTCGAATTGATTGGCCGGAGCGTCGCTCTCAAGCAGCGGGGGAAAGATTACCTGGGACTCTGCCCGTTTCATCAGGAAAAGACGCCTTCGTTTCACGTCAACCCGGCAAGGCAGTTTTTCTACTGCTTTGGCTGTAAGGCGGGGGGCAATGCGATCAACTTCGTGATGCTGCGCGATCGCGTCGAATTTCGCGATGCGCTGCGCACGCTGGCCGACTCGGTCGGATTGGAGATGCCGCGCTTTAATGGCGCGGCTCAAGTGAAGGAAAGCAATCGGCAGGCGCTGTTTGATGTGCAGTCTGCCGCCTGCGCGTTCTTTGAAAAGCAGTTGCAGGAGCCAGCCGGCGAAGCAGCGCGGAAATATCTAGCCGAGCGCGGCTTTAATGAGCAGTCGATCCGTCGCTTTCAAATTGGCCTGGCGCCCGATGGCTGGGACGGTCTTTTGCGAAGCCCAGTCGGCAGGAAATTCAGCCCAGAGCAACTTTTGGTCGGCGGGCTGGTGAAGAAGAGGGAGAAGGGGCCCGGATATTACGACACGTTTCGCAATCGCCTGATGTTTCCGATTCGCGACGAAGGCGGTCGCGTCATTGCATTTGGCGGGCGAGTGATGCCTGGCTCGGAAGACCCGGCCAAGTATCTCAATAGCCCCGAAACGCCGCTGTTTTCCAAGAGTCGTTGCGTTTTTGGTTTGGATTTGGCGCGGCAAAAAATCGTAGAAACGCGAACTGCCGTGGTTGTGGAAGGGTATACGGATGTAGTGATGTCGCACCAGTTCGGCGCGGAATATGTCGTGTCGCCTTTGGGCACGGCAATGACCGAACAGCATGTGGGCATTTTGCGAAGATTCGCCGATCGTATCGTGCTTTTGTTTGACGCGGACTCGGCGGGTGATGCGGCTGTGGATCGAGCCGTCGGATTGTTTTTAACGCAGCCGGTGGAGATTGCGATTGCGTCAATGCCGGAAGGTATAGATCCCGACGAGTTTTTGCTGAAGCATGGCAATGAAGGGTTCCAGAAGCTGGTCGATGGCGCGGCAGACGCGCTGACCTACAAATGGAAGCAGCTTCATTCGCGCTTCAGCGAAGAGGCAGACAGCCTGACCGCACAACAGAAGGCGGTCGAGCAATATATGGAAGTGTTGAGCAGCGCCCGAGGCAGCGGGCCGGTCGATCCGCTGCGGTGGGGCGGTGCCGTGGCGCGTGTGAGCCGGCTCACCAGTATTCCAGTCGAGCAGTTGAATCGCCGATTCCGTGCCACGCGATCGACTAAGCAACCGGTTGCCGCGCCGGCGCCGGAGGTTGAGCAGACGCAGAGTATTTCGGTTCAGCAGGCATTGGATGCCCGGCAACGCGCCGAACGCCGGTTGCTGGGCGTATTATTGATCGAACCGCAGCGCTGGCTGGACGTGCAGAAGAAGGTGAGCGTCGAGGATTTTGCCGATCCGGCCCATCGCCGGCTGGCTGAAATCTATTGGGCGCATCAACGTGATGAGGGAGAGCCGGTATTTAACGAATTCCTGGGATTGTTAACTGAACCGTCGCTCGTTGAAGTCGCTGTTTCAGCGGCACAAGAAGCCGAATCGTTGTCGGCTCCGGTCGTGCTGATCGAAGACGCGATGGCTTATTTCGCCGAAGTTCAGCGAACGCGAGAAACGCAGAAAATTCAGAGCGAAATTCGACAAAAAAGCCCGGAGCAGGATGAAGGGCTATTATTAAGGAAGCTCCAGGAGCAGGCCCGCCAGCCCAATTTGCGGCGTGCCTGAGTTTGTTGCCGAAGCCGGGCGTTTGCGAACGCCAGAAATCGCAAATGTATCCGAGGACTAAAACACTTTTCCGGTTCGTGTGCGAGAGTCAAGTGATTTGACGCAATCGAGCCGGTGAAAAACGATTTTCCCATCGACCTTATGCCGGCGATGGTGACACGGGCGCTTGCGAGCGCCCAAGCGAGGGGGCAGAAGATTGCGCCGCCGATAGTGCTGAAGGCCGCGTTACAGGGATCGGGAATGGCCCCGAGTTCCTTGGCCCCCCTTCGCGTTATCGTCAAACCTCATCGGGCCCACGTGCCCTTTGGGGAACCCCCGCGGGAGGTCCGCGGGATGGCCCGCCATTGTATCGGCGGGAAATGGTTCGGTTGAGGTATGAAGGAAACGGTTATCGAATCCCCCCTGATCGGCTCCGGGTCACAGGAAGAAGCCGACAAACGCGTCAATATTCTTCTGGAGCTTGGCACCTCGCGTGGGTATCTCACCTACGAAGAGCTTAACGAGCGCCTGCCCGACGAGGTTGTTTCTCCCGACAAGCTCGACTCGCTGCTGATGATGATCGATGAGATGGGCATCCGCCTCATCGACGAGCAGGACGTCGGCGAATTCAGCAAGTCCGGCAAGAAAGCCAAGCCGCGCATCATCCCGGTGCCCAGCACCGATGGTCAGCCCGCGCAGCATGGCTCGCGCCCCAAGCCCATCCGCCCGATCGAGCCGGCCGAGGGTGCGGTTGCCGAGGACGAAGACGAAGAAATCGATCTGAATCTTGAGGAAGAGCTGGCCGAGGCTTCCTCCAAGCGCATCGACGATCCGGTGCGAATGTACCTGACCCAGATGGGCGAGATTCCGCTGCTCACCCGCGAGCAGGAAATCGCCCTGGCCAAGAAAATCGAAATCACCCGCAAGATTTTCCGATCGAAAGTTCTCGAAAGCGATTACTGCATTCAGTCGGCTGTCGAGATCTTGCAGCAGGTGGACGACGGCGATCTTCCCTTCGATCGCACGATGAAGATCTCCACCGCCGAGGACAACCCCGACAAAAGCACCATTGGCCAGCGCATTCCTCTGAACCTGGAATCGGTGCGCAAGATGATTTCGCGCAACCGCGAGCAGTGGGACGAGCTTCGCGCCGCCAAGACGCGTAAGGAGCAGGAAGAAGTTCTCACCGCCATCCGGCGTCGTCGCCGCCGCAGCGTGAAGCTGCTCGAAGAGCTATCGCTTCGCACCAGCAAGGTGACGCCGCTGATGAAGAAGCTGTCTTCGATCAGCACCAAGATGGTCGAGCTCGAGCATCGCATCGAAGAGCTCAAGAAGCTCAAAGAGCCCGGCGAAGATCTCGAAGTTTGCCAGGAAGAGCTCAGCGGCCTGGAAGATCTGGTTCTGGAAAACGCCCAAGATCTGCATCGCCGGGTCGTCCAGATCCGCAAGATTTACTACAAATACGAAGACGCCAAGCGCAAGCTTTCGGGCGGCAACCTTCGCCTGGTCGTCTCCATCGCCAAGAAATATCGCAACCGCGGCCTGAGCTTCCTGGACATCATCCAGGAAGGAAACACGGGCCTGATGCGCGCGGTCGATAAATACGAATATCGCCGCGGCTTCAAGTTCAGCACGTATGCCACCTGGTGGATCCGCCAGGCGATCACCCGCGCGATTGCCGATCATGCCCGAACCATCCGCATTCCGGTGCACATGATCGAGACGATGAGCAAGCTGCGGAACATCTCCAAGGTCCTGATGCAGGAGCTTGGCCGCGAGCCCACCATCGAAGAAATCGCCCGCCGGGCGAAGATGTCGGTCGGCGAAACCCGCCGCGTGCTCAAGATCAGCCGGCATCCGATTTCGCTCGATCGCCCGGTCGGCGAAAGCGAAGACAGCTACTTCGGCGACTTCATCGAAGATGAAAAAGCCGACAATCCGGTCGAAAGCGCCACGCAGGAAATGCTCAAGGACAAGATCGAGCAGGTCCTCAAGACGCTCACCTACCGCGAGCGCGAAATCATCAAGCTTCGCTACGGCATCGGCGACGGGTACACCTACACGCTTGAAGAAGTCGGCCGAATCTTCAAAGTGACGCGCGAGCGCGTCCGGCAGGTCGAAGCCAAAGCCATCCGCAAGCTCCAGCACCCCGTCCGCGCCCGCAAGCTCGAAGGGTTTTTGCCCGGTGGAGTGCCGCGGTAAACGAATCGGTCAAAACGCAAGTGAATTAACAAAACAAAGGAAGGCGCCCTCAAAAGCGCCGTCCTTTTTTTATTTCGACGGATTACTCACCGCAGCGGACGCGAGCTACGCACTGTACAGACCGGAGAAATAGGTGACAGTCGTTCGAGGACATAGGTAACACTTTTTTCGAGGGCATGATGCACGCGGAGGTGCATATGCCTTGGAAGCAGTGTTGCACCGTGTTGGATCGCAGACAGGAGTTCGTGGAGCTGGCGTGCGTTGAGTTTCTCGGATCTTCCCGCCGACAAAACATCATTCCTTCCCGCCCAGGGGGAGCTAAATGAGAAGGAAGAGCGGGTGGGAGAGGGAGTGTGAGGGAGAGGGCG
>JACZCU010038981.1_pt1 | contig 23731 bp, 25 predicted proteins | sample 8641851 | NCBI WGS metagenome assembly JACZCU01 (sample SAMN15324605, study PRJNA640507) | soil metagenome | isolation source: monocropping sugarcane control | place: China: Luxin town, Laibin City, Guangxi Province | collected 2019-07-25 | depth 10cm m | reverse complement strand
TGCGGCCCCCCCCGACCGCCCAGGCCCCCCGCACCGCCCGGAATGACCCGCGGAGACGGCGATCGCACACGCCGCGAGCGCGCACGCCATCGCGTCGTTGCTCGCGCGGATGACGAGCGTGATCCACGTCGGCAGCGACGCGATGAGGACTGCGACGATCGCACCTCGGGAACCGAAGAAGCGATGGCCGATCGACGCCGCCGCCAGAATGACGATCAATGCGAAGAACGCGGAAAGGAGCCGCAATCGCCGCAGCTCCGCGACCGCGCTCCCGCCCGCTAGCCTCGCCGCGATCGCGTAGTAGAGCGGCGGCTGCTGCGCCTCGTAGTTGGCGCTCTCGTACGGCTCGAGGTCGGCCGCGACGAACGGACGATCGACGATCGGGCGTACGGCATGGACCTCGCCGAACGCAGGCAGCTCATCACCGCGAATCGCCCGGCCGATGTACGGCGGGATCGAGCGTTCCACGATGTCCGGCTGCCGGTGCTCGCGGGCCACGAACGCCACTCGCGCCACGTGCCACGCCTCATCGAGTCCCGCGTATGGCGGCATCGCCGCGACGGCGAGCAGCAACCGCGCGCCCGCGGCGACGATCAGCAGCGCGTACAGCGCGCGCGTTCGCATCGAACGCGATTGTAGAAGCTACCGGATCGCGCGTCGTCTCTCCGGCTGGAGGTGGATGAGGCGCCCCGCGAGCACGGAATGTTGCGGATCGACGTCGATCCGGTACGCAACGACGAAGTCGTTCGAGGTCGTCGCGACGACTTTCGGCTGACGGCCCGCGTCCGCGATCGGAAAGGGAGCGGCGGTGCCGTCCGGCCCCACGACGAGGCCCATGAACGCCGGCGACGTCCAGACGAGGAGGACGTCGTTGCCGTTTCCCGCGAGCGCCGGCTCGCCGATGGACCGGAGCACGATCGAGCTCGTCGCCTTCGTATTACTTCCGATGAAGAGGAACTCGGTGCCGGTCAGAAGGCGCGTGACGCCGACACACGCCGCGCCGTTCGGGCCGATCAAGGGCATTGGATTCGCTGAAGACGTCGTCCCGGCCGGGATGCTCAACGAGTAGAGCACACTCGCGGAGCTCGCGCCGCATGTGAACGTCACGGTGGCGTTTGCACTACAAGGCGTATACGGAAAAAACCCGCTCCGCGGACAGGCGACGTTTGGCGCGTTCACGTCGACGGTGCCGACGTCTCCGGTCCGCGAGAGTGCCGCCGCAAGCTTGTGGCTAATGAATACGCCGGACTCGAAACCGATCTTCTCGTTCAAGACGTAACGCAGATCGCCGGTGTAGATCACGTACTTGCCGTCGACGCCGGTGAGCAGAGGCGCTGCTTTGGTGATGTTGATCTCCTGTGCTCCTGCGAGGTATTTGTCGGCGTCAGGCGACAACACGGCGACGTAGGCGAACTCGGCAAACCCGGTACGCCGCTCGTGCCACGCGACCATGACGCTCGTTCCGTCGCTCGCGATCGCGGGAGTGACGGCCGCAGTCCGCGGGTCGACCAACGGAATCAGGAACGGCGCTCCGGTGAGGTGCAGCGTCGCGTCGAGATGTCCCGTGTAGAGGCGGCCCCCTGCCGTCCAGGCGAGCACGAATCCATCGTGCTGCGGCGCGATGTCATAGTCGTCCAACGCCTCGATCGGGGTGGACCTCACTTCGGGACCGACGACCGGCTGTGCAAGCGCGGACGTCGCGATCAGGAGTGTGAGGAGAAAGGCTCTCATCGGATCGCTCTCTGTCTTGACGGTTGCAGGTGAATGACGCGACCGGCGAGGGCCTTTTGGCCCGAGCCCGCATCGACGCGAAAGAAGATGACGAAGGCGTTCGATCCCGCCGCGACCACGTGCGGTTCATCGATCGAGCCGTCGTCGATCGCGAACGGCTCGGTGACGGTACCGTCGGCATGGACGACGATTCCCATGAGCGGTGGACCAGCCCAGACGACCATGACGTCGCTGCCATTTCCGCCGATCGCCGCGTCCGTGAGAATGACCACCGGAAGTGTCGTTCGTTTGTCGGCCGCGTCGTCAAAGACGTGAACGTCGGTCGTGTTCGGAAGTCGGGCAAGGCTGGTGAACGATGCGCCGTTTGCGGCCACGATGGGCGAGAGTAAAGAGACGGTCGTGTTGTACTTGACCGGCACCACGTACAGCGTGCGAATCGTCCCTGATTGCAGCGTGAATGTGTAAGTCACGGGGAATCGGCAATCGTCGGTGTTGCACACGCCATTGAAGATGTTGAAGCAGACGCACCGAAGCTGCGGGTCGCCGTCGCGGCTGGCGAGTGCCACGCTGCCGTCGTTCGACACCGCGGACGTAGTCCCATCGGTCCAGCCTCGTACCACGGACGCGTCGAGCGTGTCGGTCAAGCGGAACTGGATGCCGCCCGAGTAGACGACGTATGACGCACCATCCCATGTCACGGCTGCAGGCGTGACGCCCCGATTCAGCGCTCGTGGAGCTTGCAGCAGGGAAACGGGATCCGCCAGGACGGTGGCGACGACGTTGGTGTCGAACTGCAAGTATTCGTGCTCGTGCCACGCAACCAGCGCGCTCGAACCGTTCGTCGCAAGAGAGACGCCGCTCACGTCTCTTCGGCCCTCGGTGGCCTGCAGTTCGATGGGACATCCCTCGAGTTGCAGAGCCGAATCGAGTTTGCCGACGTAGACGTGGTTGGACGCGACCCAGGCGATCACGAACCCATCACGCAGTGGCGCCAGCGCGACATCGCCGAGTCCCTCAATCGGCGCCGAGACCACCTCGGGTCCGACGACCGGCTGCGCGAGGACCGACGACGCGGCGAAGACCGCGACGAAAAGGAGAGCCTTCACCGCGCCGCCCTCTGCCGGCTTGGTTGAAGCTCGATTTTGCGCCCGGCGAGGACTGTTCCACCCGGCACCTCATACGTGTACGTCACCACGAATTCCGAGGAGCTCGTTGCAAACGCCTTCGGAGCATGGACACCGCCGGGTGCAATGAGGAAGGTCGGAGGCACCGGGTTGTAGACCTCGAGAAGCTGCCCGTTCAGATTGCCGTTCCAGGAGACGAGCAGAACGTCCTTGCCGTTGCCGGCCAGCGCGATCAATAGCGCGTTCGGAAGTACCGGGAGGGCCCAATCGCCGCTCGGAATGGCGGGCGTCATTTCGATGACACGGGTCTCGTCTCTCTTCGCGAGCAAGCCGACGAAGTGATCGCCGTCGGCCGCAACGACGGGATCGCGCAGCAGAGGCGAATACGTCGGGTCGTAGAAGCGCGCCTGCAGATCAAAACTCCGGTGAAACGTGGATGACGAGAGAGTGTAGGTATCCGTGGTGGAACAGGTGGCGAAAAAGCCGTGGCTACACGTTACGGTCGCGGTAAGAGTCGCCGTTCCTAGGTCTCCAGTATTCGTCTCGGCTGCGGAAACGAACGGATCGATGATCGTCGTCGACTCCGTCACGAGGCGGTCATTCATGATGAGGAGCTGATTCCCCGTTGCCACCTCGTACTCTCCGTTCCTGACGCCCGCGGCCGGAGGGGTGGCGAAGTAGCTCACGACGAGCGGACCCGCGAGAACAACAGGCGTGTCGGTGCGGACCGTTGCCGCGTATGTGACGTGGAACGGGGGATTGTCTTCATTCCACGCCAGGAGTGCGCTCGTGCCATTCGTCGCGACCGTCAGCGACCGAGCCTCCGACGACGGCGTCGACAACGGGATGTCGGCCGGAGTCGCGGTCAGATGCAGTGTCGAATCGAGGCGTCCGGCGTAGAGATGACCTTCCTGCGCCCACGCGAGGAAGTATCCGTCGCGCAGCGGAGCCAACGCGTAGTCGGTCAGTCCTGCGATCGGCGGCGACGAAACCTCGGGTCCGACGACCGGCTGTGCGGCGACAGAAGTCGCAACGAAGAGCGCGAATAGGAACGCTTTCACGGTCCTAGGTACGCAGCCGGGTCCGCGTCCATCTATCATCGGCGCCGTGGCGACGTTCCGTAGTAGCAGCGATCACGAGCCGATGCTCAGCGTCGAAGAGGCGCAGGAGCGGGTGCTCGAGCTCGTCACCCCCCTCGGCGTCGAGCACATTGCGCTCCACAACGCGCTACACCGTGTTCTTGCCGCGGATGCCGTCGCCGCGTTCGACGTTCCGGAGGGGGACAACTCCGCGATGGACGGCTATGCCCTCATCGCGGACGACACGCCGGGCACGTTGCGGGTGATCGAGGACATTCCGGCCGGCACCGTTCCGCAGCAGCGCGTGGAGCGCGGCACCGCGTCGCGGATCATGACCGGCGCGCTCGTCCCCGAGGGCGCCGACGCCATCGCGCAGGTCGAGATCACCGACGGCGGGAGCGAGACGGTGCGCGTCGATCGAAAGGTCGCGCCAGGAACGCACGTCCGCCGCCGCGGCGAGGACATGCGGAGCGGCGACACCGTGATCGCGCGCGGGACGCGCATCGGGCCGGCGGAGATTGGCGTCCTGGCGAGCGTGCAGCAGTCGAGGGTGACCGTGGCGCGGAAGCCGGCGCTCGCGATCCTCGCGACCGGCAACGAGATCCTCGACGTCGGTGCCCCGCGCCGCGCCGGCTCCATCGTCAACTCGAACTCCTACGCGCTCGCGGCGCTCGCGCGCGAGGCGGGCGCCGAGCCGCAGCTCCGCGGCATCGTGAGCGACACGCGCGAGGCGACGGTCGCAGGTCTGAGCAATGCGCTCGACTGCGACTTCATCGTCACCTCCGGCGGCGTCTCCGCCGGCGCCTACGACTTCGTCAAAGACGCCGTCGCCGAGCTCGGGGCCGACACCCGCGTCTGGCGCGTCGCGATGAAGCCGGGGAAGCCGGTGGTCGTTTCCAGGTTGCCGGGTGGCCAGGTTGCCTTTGGATTGCCCGGCAATCCGGTCTCCTGCATGGTCGCATTCATCCTCTTCGTCGCGCCGGCCATTCGGAAGGCGATGGGGGAGGCGCCGCTCTTTCCGCCGGCCGTCAGCGTGCGGCTCGACGCGCCGCTCCGCTCGCCGGGAGACCGCCGCACGTACCTTCGCGTCCGCGTCATCGCGCGCGACGGCGACCTCGTCGCCGTGCCAATGAAGGCGCAGGGATCGCACGTTTCCACGTCGATGCTCGGCGCGAACGGCCTCGCCATCCTCGAGAGCGGCATCACGCGAGTCGAGGCCGGCGAGCAGGCGCCGGTGTTACTAATCGGGAACCCCTTCAACGGTATGTCGCATGCAAAGTAGTACTGGTGATGCGCGAAGGCCCGATCGCCATTGTCTGCGGTTACGACCGCTTCTCCGACCTGCACGTTTACGCGGAACAGGTCGCCTCTGAAATCGCGCTCGCGCGAGTCGACCGGATCATCGTTACCGGCGGTTTCACGAGCCGCGACTCGTACCATTCCGAGGCGTGGATCATGGCGAGCGTCCTCGCGGTGAAGCTCCCGCACGCCGTGGTCGTCCTCGAGGAGTGGGCGATGACGACGGTCGACAACCTCGTGTTCAGCCGCGCCATCGCCGTGGAGAAGTTCGCCGCCGCCTCATTCGTCGTCTTCTGCGATCACGCGCACCGGATGAAGGCCGCCGTCCTGACCCGCATCGTCCTCGGCGCGAACGCCACCGTCCGCTCGATCCCGCGCGCGGTGTCGTGGATGACGCTCGCGTTCGAGCCGGTGTCGATCGTCTGCGAGGCCGTCTGCGCCGTCACTCCGCCGCTGCGGAAGCTCCTCAGCCGTTTCGCCGCCTGGTCGAAGGGCGTCGCCCCCGAGCCTACGGCGTCTTTTGCACGTCGCTGACCCAGAACGCGTCGTCGACGACGTGCAACTTCGCGCGGATCTTCGACCCGTCCGGCGGAAGCTGATCGACTTTCGCTCCGCGTACCGTGTAATCCATCGTCATCGCTTCCATGAAGCCCTTGATCGCTTCGTGGTCGATCTGCAGCGTGTTCTGGTTCCGGTCGCGCGAGACGATCTTGCCGCGCATGTCGTAGACCTTCTGCCCCGCGACGTCGACCGGCTTCTGCGACTCCGACTTGCCGCATGTGATGAGCGAAACGGCGATGAGTGCGATGAGGAGGTGTTTCACCGGGCGCGGATTATAGAATCGCCGCCGGCAGAGGAGGTCCTTCATGCTTCCGGACAAGACGTTCGAGGGCCGCACCGGCATCATCACCGGTGGCGGGACGGGAATCGGTTTCGGGATGGCGCGCAAGCTGGTTTCGCTCGGTGCCACGGTGGTCATCGCGTCGCGCAGTGAAGAGCACCTCGCCCCCGCCGCGGAGACGTTGCGGAGCGAGAGCGGGCGCGCGGATGCCGCGCACTTCATCGCCGTCGACGTCCGCGACGCCGAGGCGGTGGAGGGGATGGCCGCGAAAGTGGAGAGCGACCACGGCAAGATCGACTTCCTCGTCAACAACGCGGCCGGCAATTTCATCTCGCCCGCGGATCAGCTCACGGTCAACGGCTGGAACACGGTCATCAACATCGTGTTGAACGGCACGTTCTACTGCACGAGCGCGGTCGGGAAGCGGATGATCGCGAAGAAGAGCGGCTCGATCCTCAACGTGATCGCCAACTACGCCTGGACCGGTGCGCCGGGCGTGGTCCATTCGGCGAGCGCGAAGGCGGGCGTCCTCGCGATGACGCAGACGCTCGCGGTGGAGTGGGCGCGCCACAAGATCCGCGTCAATGCCATCGCTCCCGGCCCGGTGCACACCGAGGGGGCGTCGAAGCGGCTCTTCCCGAACGAGATGATCGAGCAGGGGATCCGCCGCACCATCCCGCTGCGCCGCTTCGCGACGCTCGACGAAGTCGCGAACGCCGCCTCGTATCTGCTCAGCGATTACGCGTCGTACGTCACCGGCGAAGCGTTCGTGATCGACGGCGGCCAATGGCTCAGCGGCGCCGACTACTGGGGCCGTATTCAGCAGATGGCGCCCCGAACGTAGCCGAAAGGGGATGAGATGAAGTTCATTTTGCTCTCGCGGCACAGCGGCGGCAGCTCAGTTCCGGAAAGTGAAGCCGCTCAGAATCTGAAGGACATGGGTGAGTGGATTTCCTTGCTGGGCGCGACCGTGGCCATGCCGATCAGGGGCGGAAAGACGGTCACCGCAAAAGACGTCACGGACTATGCCGGCGATCTCGGTGGGCTACTGATCTTCGAAGCGGACAATCTGGATGAAGCCGTGGCGTTGGCGAAGAAGTCGCCAGGCCTGAAGTACGGGTTCACACACGACGTGTTCCCCGAAATCTCCCTGGCAGACGCGGCGAAAACGTAGGACGGGCTTCAGCCCGTCCCACGCGCCGAAACGAGATGGCCGGAAAAAGACAACAGCGCATGGTTGGCTCAGTAGTCAAGATCCCGCTGGGAGGATCGCTTCATACGTACGGTCAGATCCTGAGCGAGGCCGACGTCGCATTCTTCGATATCGAGGCGACAGAAGACGTTCAGGTCGAAGAGATCGTGCAGCGAGCGGTGATATTCCGGATCGCGGTCATGAACCATGCGATCACGAAAGGCAGATGGCCCAAGGTTGGAACTGCACCCATATCGCCCGCGCTCGCGGCGCCCCAACCGAAGTTCATACAAGACCCTCTCGACTCTTCCAAGCTGCAAATCTACCTCGCTGGAACCATTCGTCCGGCAACACGCGCTGAATGCAGGGATCTCGAAAGGTCCGCAGTGTGGGAGCCTGAACACGTCGAAGATCGACTGCGAGACCATTTCGCCGGCCGCCCGAACAAGTGGGTCGAAGCTCTCAGAATCCGATAGGGAAGCGCGGACCCGGATGAGCCCCAATGCTGGGACGGGCTTCCGCCCGTCCCACGCCTCGTCTCCATTCACTGCTGGGGAGCGGGCTGCGTCTTCTTGCGCCGCGCAAGAGCCTTCAGTCGCTTGATCTCCTCGACCTGCGGGAGCAGGTCCGCGTTGGCGGGATCTTTGGCGAGCTGCGATCCGAATAGGTACGCCTGCGAACCGATGAATGCGAGCCGCTCGCGGCGCACGATGCTCGCGCTCTCGATGGCCTTCAGGAGCGTGCGCAGCTCGTCGGCCGCGGCGTCCCAGCCGATCGCCTCCACCTGCAACTGCCGCACTTGATCGAGAGGCTGCCCGACTGCCTGGGCGACCGTCGCGGACTGTCCGATGACGTTGATCGACGCCTCGACGATGTGTTGCGGCTGTCTCCGCGTCCGCGCCTTGAGCAACGCGCGCTGCTCCTTCGACACTGGCGTTGCCTCCTCGATCTGCGATGCGAGGACGCGGAGCTGTTCGATGACGGCTTCTGACGTGAGTTTGGGCATGACAAATCCTCCTTCTGCGATTGATGATTTTCGGAATGCGGACGCACCCCGACCGACCGCGGTAGGAGGAGCAGAGCTCAAACTCCCACGCCGGTGTGATTTCACGTGCTTTAAGCACCTCACACTCGCCGCATACCGCGACTAAGACACTACCACCGCTGTCAATCCCTCTCCCGCCGGGAAAGGGTGGCGCGGTACGACGCGGATGCTCCTCACCCGAAAGCACCTCCGCCCCGCGTCGCCGCACGGCCTGTCGCAATCCGTCGCCGCCGGACGCCACGGTTTCGCCGCGCGCGTCACAATGCGTCGTCGCCGCGCCGCACGCCGTCGTTCGACGCGCCGCTGTACGGCGCCGGATGCCCACCGTGCGGCGCTCCGTCATCGTCGTGCGGCGGCCGGTACGTCACCCAGCGGCGCAACGTCATCGGCTTGCGGTGGAGGATCCGTGATGCTACGGCGCTGGGCCATCGCCTTGCGGCGGTGGATGCGCCACCCTCCGGCGCTCCGTCATCGCCGTGCGGCGGTGGATCCCTCACCTTGCGCCGCTGCAGCGCGCGATTGCGCCGTCGTCGCACAAGATGGTCGAATTGATTCGCAGGAAGCTCACTTCGCCGTCAGGTAATCCACCGTGACGTGCGCCATCGCGCGAACGCCTAGCGCGAGGCCCGATTCGTCGACGTAGAAGAGCGGCGAGTGGTTCGACGCGGCTTGCTCCGCCGTCTGATCCGCAGGGCGCGTGCCGAGCCAGAAGAAGAGGCCGGGGACTTTCTCCTGATAGAACGAGAAGTCCTCGGCGCCGAGGGTGGGGTTCACGGTCCAGACGTTCTTCGCGCCGCCGGCGACGCGTTGGAGCGTGGGCACCATCTTCTGTGTGAGTGCCGGGTCGTTGTACGTGATGGGATAGCCATCGGTGATCGTCACGTCCGCGGTTGCGCCGCCCGCCTGGGCGATGTCCTTCGCGGTGCGCTCGATGCGCGTGTGGATGTCTTGGCGCATCTTCGAGTCGAGGGAGCGGATGGTGCCGAGCATCTCGACGGTGTCGGGGATGATGTTGTTCCGGACGCCGCCTTTGATGGCGCCGACGGTGACGACCGACGGCGCGAGCGAGACGTCGACCTGGCGAGACGGGATCGTCTGCAGGCCGAGGATGATCTGCGACGCGACGACGATCGGGTCGACGCCGAGCCACGGATACGCGCCGTGCGTCTGCTTGCCGTGCACGACGATCTTGAACGAGTCGACCGCCGCGAGCTCCGCGCCCGAGGTGTAGGCAATCGTCTGCACCGGATAGCGCGAGGTGACGTGGAGGCCGAAGACGGCGTCGACTTTCGGGTTGTCGAGCGCCCCCTCCTTCACCATCAGCGCCGCGCCCCCTTCTTCGCCCTCGGGCGCCCCTTCCTCGGCCGGCTGGAAGAGGAAGACGACGGTTCCCGGCAGCTCGCTCTTGATGCCCGACAGCACCTCGGCCACGCCGAGAAGGATCGCGACGTGCGCGTCGTGCCCGCAGGCGTGCATGACGCCGACGTCCTGCCCGTTGTACTGCGTCCGCACGGTCGACTTGAACGGCAGGTCGACCTGCTCGACGACCGGAAGCGCGTCCATGTCGGCGCGCAGCGCCACCACGCGTCCCGGCTTGCCGCCGCGGAGGATGCCGACGACGCCGGTGTGCGCGATCGGCCTCTTCACCTCGATGCCGAGCGACTCGAGCTTCTCCGCGACGAGCTTCGACGTCCGGAACTCACGGTTGCCGAGCTCCGGATGCTGGTGGATGTCGCGGCGGCAGGCGATGACGGACGACTCGACTTTCGCGGCGGCGGTGTCGATCTGTTTGTCGAGATCGGCGGTGGCGGCGGAGAGGGTGGCGGTCATGAGCGTGACGACTCCAATCGCAAGCAGGCGGATCATCGTCCGCGATTTTAGTCGCGAACTAATTCCGTGCGCAGCGCCTCGGCTTTCGCGATCAGCTCATTGAACCACTCGACGAAGTGCGTCTCGCCCTTCTCCTCGGCGACGTCGCGCGTATGGGTCGCCATGGCGATGAACTGGTCGACGTACGTCCGCAGGTCGTCCGATGCCCCGAACGCCACGATCGTCGACGCCTGGTTCTCGATCGCCGTCAACGCCTGCAGCGCCTGGGCGTACTCGTTGCTGAGCCACTCGAACGTCTGGCGCGGGTCGTCGGACATGTCCATCGGATTCGATGCAGTCACTGCGCCATCGCGCTCAGCTCGTCGATCGTGCGGACGACGCCCGAATGCACGACGTACTTCACCTTTCTGAAACTAGCGACGTCTTTCGAAGGATCGGCAGCCAGGATGACCAGATCGGCGTCTTTGCCCTTCTCGATCGTCCCGACGCGGGCATCGAGGCCCATCGCGCGCGCGGCGATGAGGGTCGATGACGTGATCACCTGCATCGGCGTCATGCCGTCGGCCTGCATCTGGTCCATCTCCGCGTAAATCGCGGGGCCGTGGAGGGTTAGCGGGTTGCCGGCGTCCGTGCCGGTGGCGATCGGGATGCCGGCGGCCATCAGGCGCTTCAGGTTCGCGGACATGACCTTCGCGGCATTCGCGGCGCGCGCCTCGGCGCGCGCGGGGCGGTCGGCGGCCATCAGCTTCGGGTCGACGGTCGCGGTCTCGTTCAACTTCGCGATCGTCGACTTGTCGACACAGTGGTTCGGATCGTCGATGACCGGCGGCTTGCGATCGGCGACCGACTGGAACATCCGCATGTAGCCGTCGAGGACCGTGAGCGTTGGGATCAGGATCGTGCCGTTCTGCTTCGCGAGCGCGAGGAACTCGTCGTCGACCGGGAGGTCTTCGACGCTGTGCACGAGCACCTTCGCCCCTGCCCGCAGCGCCGCCTTCGCCTCGGCGAGCCCGGTCGCGTGGACGATCAGCGGAACGTTGTGCGCCTTCGCCGCGGCGCCGGCAGCAACCACCGCCGGTTCCGACTGCTCGACCGGCAGGTTCTTGGTGACGATGTACCAGACCTTGATCGCGCGCGCCCCCTGCGACGTGAGGTAATCGACGCCCGTCTTCGCGCTCGCCTCGTCGGTCACGTGGATGAACTGCCGCTCGCCGGCGAGGTTCACCCAGTGGTCGAGCGTCGAGAGCAGCGGTCCCGCCGCGTGGATGTTCGGCGCCATCGTGTTGTTCGCGAAGCGCTCTTCGAGCCGCAGCGTCCACGGATACCCGCCGACGTCGAACACCGACGTGACGCCCGAGCAGACGTACGACTTCGCAAACCGCTCCGGGTTCGCCTTCAGCTCCGCTTCGGTCTTCTCGTACGGGTGCGTGGCGCGGACGTCGAGCGCGTCCGGCCGCCCATCCGCCCACCCGGTCTGCGAGAAGTGGACGTGCGCGTCGATGAGTCCCGGCGTGACGAACATGCCGTGCGCGTCGATGGTGGTGACGCTCTCCGGAACGGGACACCCGATGCAGTCGATCTTCCCGTCGCGCAGCACGATCGTCGTGTCGGGCATCGGCGCTCCGCCGCGGCCGTCGATCACGGTCGCGCCGACGATCGCGCGCGGTGGGGCAGGCGTTCCGGCGGGCGCGTCGATCGCGCCGGTGACGGCGATCTTCCAGCCGTCATTGGTCTTCACGAACAGCCGCTCGCTGATCCCGCTGTGCTCCTCGGCGCCGTAGCGGACGCGATAGCGATACGTGCCGTACACGACGCCCGGCTGCACGCTGACGAGGTGAAGATCGGATGCGTCGAAGGTGTCCGGCCAATTCCCGCCGGCGCCTTTGGCGAAGTCGTCGTAGCCGGTCGTGAAGCCCTGCGGTCCGCCGCGCGCAAGCGAAGGCGAGTGCACGTACGATTGCAGGTACGTGTCGCGGTCGCGGGTCCGGATCGCGTTCAGGTTGCGCTCGAACAGAGCGCGCGCGGCCGCGATGTCGGCGTCGTCAGCGAACAGAGGCACGGCGCACAGGGCGACCAGAAGCAAACGGACGATTCGCATGTCCCGGATTATGCATTGGAGCGCGGACATTCTTGTCCGCGCGAGGAGGTTTCAATGGAGATTCAATGGACTGATGACGTGGATCGAGCGCTCGCGGAGGCGAAGCAAAGCGGCAAGCCGCTGTTGCTCGACTTCACGGCCGCACCGATGTGAGGGGGATGCGCTCGGCTGGAAGCCGAGGTGTACCCGGAACCGCGCGTGACCGAATTCATCGCGAAACATTTCATCCCGGTGCGGCTGCACGTGAAGACGCATCCGGAGGCGATGAGGCGCTTCGGCGCCGACTGGACGCCGACGGTGATGCTGCTCGACTCGAACGGACAGGAGCGGCATCGCATCGAAGGTTTTCTCCCCGCCGACGATTTCCTCGCCCAGCTCGAGCTCGGCCTCGGGCATCTCTACTTCAAGACCGGCCGCTTCGCCGACGCGGAGAAGCAGTTCCGCGGTGTCGTCGACAAACTGCCGGATACGACGTCGGCCGCCGAGGCGCAGTACTGGTCGGGCGTGTCGAAGTACAAAGGGGGCGACGCCAGCGCCCTTCCGGCAACCGCCGCCGCGTTCAAGCAACGCTACGCCGACACCGATTGGGCGAAGAAGGCGTCGATCTGGGGATGAGGAGCACTTGCGCGTAGGGATCATCAGCGACACGCACGGGGTGCTCCACCCGCGCGTGCCTGAGGTGTTCGCGGGCGTCGATCACATCATCCACGCCGGCGACGTCGGCGGGGACGAGATCCTGCGCGCGTTACGCCGCATCGCACCGGTGACGCACGTCGAAGGCAACATCGACGACGGCAGCGGCTACAACGTCGCGCGCGTGACGCTCGACGGCGCGCGCTTCCTCGTCACGCACATCCTTCCGCGGCCGTCGGACCCCGAGGCGCACGTTCGCAGGTCGCTCGAGCGCGAGCCCGCCGACGTCGTCGTCTTCGGCCACAGCCACCTGCCGCACGACGAGTTCGTCGACGGTATCCGGTACTTCAATCCCGCCAGCGCCGGACCGCGCCGCTTTGACTACCCGACCTCGGTCGGCATCTTCGAGAGTGGCACTTGCGTGCACGTGCCGCTCGACGAACGTTCCGTCGCAGCGTTGAAGAAGCGGATGAATCAGATGCGGTGAGCGATAATCGCCCGCCCATGCCGTTCCTCGAAGCGCGGACGCTCTCGAAGACCTATCGCAACGCCGAAGTGCCGGTGCAGGTCTTCGACGGGATCGATCTCGAGGTGGAGCGCGGCGAGATGCTGGCGATCGTCGGCCCGTCCGGCATCGGCAAGTCGACGCTCCTCCACCTCCTCGGCGGGCTCGATCGTCCCGACCGCGGGACCGTGCGCGTCTCGGATCGCGAGCTGACGTCGATGACGAACGACGAGCTGTCGCGATTCAGAAATCGAAACGTCGGATTCGTCTTTCAGTTTCACCACCTCCTCCCGGAGTTCAGTGCGCTCGAGAACGTGGCGATGCCGGGATGGATCGGGAAGATGCCGCGGGACGAGGCGCTCCGGAAGGGGGCGGCGCTACTCGCGGAGCTCGGGCTCGAGCCGCGGGCGAAGCACTTCCCCAATCAGCTTTCGGGCGGCGAGCAGCAGCGGGTGGCGATCGCCCGCGCGCTCCTCACGGATCCCATTCTCTTCCTCGCCGACGAGCCGACCGGCAACCTCGATCTGGAGACGAGCGAGAAGGTGTTCGACCTGATGCGCGAGTGCCACCTGAAGCGGGGCCTGACCTCCGTGATCGTCACCCACAATCCCGACCTCGCCGCGCGCTGCGACCGCGTTTTCGAGATGCAGAGAACGTAGGGCGGGCTTAAGCCCGCCCCCACGTGTCACGAAACGTTGTGACGCACGCCCGAGGTCGGCGCGCCGTTCGCAATCAGAATGCGCGATGGGAGGGACCGGGTTCTAACGACAGCAGCGTTACACTAGGTCCAAGGTCATGTTCGAAAAGTACAACGAGAAAGCTCGCCGCGCTCTCTTCTTCGCCCGTTACGAGGCATCGAAGCTCGGCTCCCGCGTCATTGAATCCGAGCACATCCTTTTGGGTGTCCTCCGCGAGGGCGAGGAGATCATCAAGGAGATCTTCTCCCGCTTCAACGTGAAGCCGGAGCAGATCCGGCGTGAAGTGGAAGGCGACCGGCTGTTCGTCGATCGCATCTCCTCCTCGGCCGAGCTCCCTCTCTCCGAGGAATCGAAGAAGATCCTCGCCTACGCCGCCCACGAGGCGGAGTCGATGCTCCACCAGTACGTCGGGACGGAGCATCTCCTGATCGGCATCCTTCGCGTGGAATCGTCCACTGCAGCGCGCATCCTGACCTCGAAAGGGCTCAACGTTTACGGCGTCCGCGAGGAGACGATCTCGATCCTGAAGGAGCGCGAGGCCGACAAGCAGAAGAAAGAGCTCCCGTTCCTCGCCGAGTACGCGCGCGATCTGACCGCGATGGCGCACTCGCAGCAGTTCGATCCGCTCATCGGCCGCGAGAAGGAAGTGGAGCGGATCATCCAGATCCTCTCCCGCCGCACGAAGAACAACCCGATCCTCCTCGGCGAGCCGGGCGTCGGCAAGACGGCGATCGTCGAAGGGCTCGCACAGCGCATCGTCGACGGCAACGTGCCGCTGTTCATCGCGAACAAGCGGATCCTCTCGCTCGACCTATCGCTCATCGTCGCCGGCACGAAGTACCGCGGGCAGTTCGAAGAGCGGCTCAAGGGGATCATCAAGGAGCTGAAAGAGAACCCCGACATCATCATCTTCATCGACGAGATCCACTCGCTGATCGGCGCAGGGTCGGCCGAGGGGTCGCTCGACGCCGCGAACATCCTGAAGCCGGCGCTCTCGCGCGGCGAGATCTCGTGCATCGGCGCGACGACCATCCGCGAGTACCGCCGCTACATCGAGAAGGACCGCTCGCTCCTCCGCCGCTTCCAGGCGATCACCGTGAATCCGCCGAGCGAGGAAGAGACGCTGCAGATCCTCGAGGGCGTGAAGGAACGCTACGAGTCGTTCCACAAGGTGAAGTACAGCGATACCGCGATCCGCAGCGCGGTCTATCAGTCGAACCGCTACATCACCGACCGATTCTTCCCCGACAAGGCGATCGACATCCTCGACGAGGCGGGCGCGAAGGTGAAGTTGCGCCGCGTCGCCGACACGCAGAACCTCCGCCGCCTCGAGGCCGAGGTGCGGTCGATCGTCAAGGAGATGAAGAAGGCGATCTCCGACAAGGACTTCGAGAAGGCGGTCTTCCTCCGCGAGCGTGAGATCGAGCTGAAGGAAGAGATCGAGCGGATCAAGCAGGAGCGCGAGTCGATCGGCGAAGAGATGATGGAGGTCACCAAGAAGGACGTCGAAGAGATCATCTCTTCGTGGACCGACATCCCTGTGACGTCGATCGAAGCCGACGAAGCGGCGAAGCTGATCAACATGGAAGAGATCCTGATGCGGCGGATCGTCGGTCAGGACAAGGCGATCAAGGCGATCTCGCGCGCGATCCGGCGTTCGCGCCTCGGCGTCGCGTCACCGAACCGGCCGATGGGGTCGTTCATCTTCCTCGGCTCGTCCGGCGTCGGAAAGACCGAGGTGGCGCGGCGTCTGGCCGAGTTCCTCTTCGGCTCGCAGAAGCACCTCATCCGCTTCGACATGTCGGAGTACATGGAGAAGCACGCGGTCTCGAAGCTCATCGGCTCGCCTCCGGGCTATGTCGGACACGAGGAAGGCGGCCAGCTCACAGAGCGCGTGCGCCGGAATCCGTACTCGGTCGTCCTGCTCGACGAGATCGAGAAGGCGCATCCCGACATCGCAAACATCCTGCTGCAGATCCTCGAAGACGGCGTGCTCACCGACTCGCTCGGCAACGCGGTCGACTTCCGCAACACGCTGATCATCATGACCAGCAACCTCGGCACGCGGCACCTCGCCACGAAGGGTCACCTCGGATTCCGCGAGCAGACCACCGAGGGTGAGTTGAAGAACGCGGAGCAGCACATCCACACGGAGCTCAAGCGCGAGTTCTCGCCGGAGTTCATCAACCGCATCGACGACATCATCATCTTCAACCCGCTCAGCGAGACCGAGCTGCGCCGGATCTGCCTGCTGCTCATCGACGACGTCAACCTCGCGCTGGTGAACAAGAACGTGAAGATCGCCGTCGACGACTCCGTCATCACCTGGCTGCTGAAGAAGGCCGGCGAGGAGACGAACAGCGGCGCCCGTCCGCTCCGCCGCGCCATCCAGCGCTACATCGAAGACGAGCTGTCGGAGTACATGATCCGCCAGAAAGAATCCGTCCCCGAGCTCATCGACTTCACGATGGCCGGCGACGAAGTCCTGCTCGTCCCGAGGGGCGCAGCGGAGGCGCTGACGTCGTAGGCAGATGACGAGACTAGAAGCGATTGAAGAGCAGATTCAGGCGTTGTCGCCTGAGGAACTGGCGGAATTGACAGACTGGCTTCTCGAGCGCGAAGCGGAGCAGTGGGACCGCGAAATCGAACGGGATGCCGCTTCCGGCAAACTCGATCAGGTGTTTGAGAAATCGCTCTCAGAACACCGCGCGGGGAAGAGCCGCGAGATTTGAAGCACTTAACCAGTGCCGACTTCTGGGCGCTCTTCGACTTCTTACCCCCTGAAATACAGAGTCTCGCTCGCGAGAACTTCGATCTTCTGAAGGAAGTTGAAAAGGGAATTCTGTGGGTCTGGACAGGCTCGCACGACGAGTATCTGAGGCTCATCTACTCCTAGCGGTCAGCCTCGTTATTGCACGGGAGGGAGAAAATCCTGGTTTCGGTCACTCCCACATCGAAGGGACCGAATCATGCCGCGACTAACCGTTGTTGCGTTTGTCTTCGTGAGTTCACTTTTCGCTACGGTGATCCGTGCAGCCGACATGCGGATCACTCTCATCCTCGTTCCCGAGCGTGATGCGTGCGGTGGTGGAGACTACAACACGAAATGCAAGCCGATTGACATCGACGACGTTGCCGACTGGGCTGACAACCCGCAACGGCCCCATGTCACGCAGACGCTTCGAGCGGGATCGCAGGCGTTCAAGATGAGCGACGAGTTCTTTGACTTCTTCAAAAGACTCGTGGATTACGATCCGTCCGCGAGCCCGGACCGGCGTTTTGCAGTCATCGTTTACGTAACGAGTGGAAAACGAAAGAAAGAAACCAATGGCTCGCTCCGTCGGGGTTCAAAGCCACCCCTTATCTCCAGCACCGAGGCCAGGGTCCCCTTGAGTGTCCTCGGACGTGGTTTCACGCACCAGCGAGCCGACGCGTTCAAGCCGGCATATGCGATCGGGTGGAAGTTGACGGTTGATGATGTGGCGTACCGCTTCTTCACGGAGAAGCCATGAGTGTTGACGCGACTAAATTCGGTGCCGTCGGAGCGGCCGTCCTTGCGCTCCTGAATCTCGTCGCGACTGGTGCGGTAAACAATCACTTCTCCGCGAAGCTCGAGTCGACAAAAACCGACCTGCAACAGAAGCTCGAGAGCACGAAGACAGACCTCCAGGCAAAGCTGAAAGAAGTTGACTCTAGGATCAAACAACAGGAGGCGGTTGCGTCCATCGAAACCGAGGTCTACTTGAAGGACCGTCTCAAGACGGCAAAGGAGCAGATCGAGGATCTCCTTCTACAGGCGAGAAAGATCTACGAGGGCGAGCTCGAAGGAAAAGAGGCTCGAAAGAAGGCCGACGAAGTCCGTATCAAAGTTCTTCTCGCAATCTCCGCCGCCCAGCCGCGCCCGGATGACCCGAAGCTCCGAGGGGCCGCGCAGAAGCTAACTGGCGCAATCGAACAGCTTCGCACCTCGATGGTCGAGAACAATGTTGACTTGGGGCCACAGGCCGGAGCGGTCATCATGGCATGGGGTGACTTTCAGGCGGAGGTTTTCCGAGTTGCGAAAGGGGACTAGCGTCGATACCGGAACGGTCCCGCCTCCCGTTTGCCCTTCGCGTTGATGAACTCGATCGTCAGCGCGTCTTTCGTGATCTCCATGGCGGCGAAGGCGATGGGCTCGCGGAAGTGGGTTTCTTTTGGCCAGACCGTTTGGGCGCGGACGGTGACCATCGGGACGGGGTCGGAGCCGGCGCCGCTGACGAGGATGAGCGGCGGACCCAGATTCAGCAGTTCTTCGTGATGGTCGTGGCCGTCGATGTAGGCGTCGACCTTCTCCTGGCGGAGGACCGGCAGGAGCGCGCGCATGTGCCGCGCTTCGCTGCGCGGGAAGATCGAGTGGAATCCGCTCGACGTGATCACGTGATGGCCGACGGCGAAACGCCACGTCGCGGTTGACGACGCGAACGTCTCGCGCACGTCGTCCTCGGCGCGCTTGCTGTTCCCGTACGCGTACGGCGTCGTGTCGAGCATCGCGAAGTCGGCGAGGGAGCTGCGGAGGACGTAGTCGCGGGCCGGCATGTGCCAGTTGGGGACATTCGCGTTCACCTGGACGTCCGGCTTGCCGCAGTAGTCGTGATTGCCGAGGACCGCGTAGATCGGGATGTCGAGGTGAGCGAGCGCGTCGACGACGTGCCACTTCGGGTCGGTGGCCGACCGCACGCCGCACGGATAGAAGTTGTCGCCGAGGAGAATGATCGCGTCGTACGGCTTCGATCGGGTGATCGCGGAGGCGATGGTGTTGGTCTGCAGGCCGGTGTCGCCGACGATGGCGAGGCGGAGGGCGCCGTTGTGAACCGGCAGGGTTACCTCAGGCAGAGGAGTGCCTGCAGCAACACACAGAATCGCAAGCGCGATTAGAATCGCGCGCGCAAACATGCCTCTCGTCAAGATTCACCTCCGCAAGGGGAAGACACCCGAATACATCCGCAGCGTCGCCGACGCCGTGCACGACGCGCTCGTGGCGCATGCGAACGTTCCTGCCGATGACCGCTTCCAACTGATCCACGAGTATGCGGCGGACGACATCATCGCCCATCCGTCGTATGCAGGTGTCACGCGCACCGCCGACCTGATCATCATTGAGATCACGCTCAACGTCGGCCGGACGCTCGAGATCAAGAAGGAGCTGTACGCCGGCATCGCGAGGCGCCTGGAGAAGGACCCGGGGGTCCGTCCCGATGACGTTCTGGTGAACCTTGTCGAGGTAGCGAAGGAGAACTGGTCATTCGGCCGCGGTCTCGCCACCTACGGTTGAGTTCGGGCTAGAATGCGCCGCGCTTCCCGGCTGTTCACGGTCGCACGAAACCGCAACTCGCGGTCGTGCGTCACAGTTCAGGCGCAGCACGCCCCTACCTTATGAAGAAATTCACATCTGTCTGGCTTGCAGCCTTTCTGCTCGCAGGACCGCTGCAGGCGCAGACGCCGCCGCAGCAGCCTTCGCCTGCACAGCCGGCGCCGCAGCCGAAGACCCGGCCGCGTCCCGGAACCATCATCGATTCCGGTTCCGGCAAGATCACCGACCAGCCGCTGACCGCGAAGCCGGCGCCGGCGCCTGTCGCACCGTCGGCGCATCCGAACGTTCCCGGGGATGCGCTTGCCGGCTTGAAGATCGATCGATTCGAAGTCGTCGGCAACACCTCGGTCGCCAGCGACACCATTCGCGTCTACCTTGGCGTCCAGCCGGGCGATCCGTACGATCCGACTGCGATCCAGAAGAACTTCCTCAGCCTCTGGCAGACGGGCCTCTTCGACGACATCACCATCGAAGCCGACAAGAGCGAGACGGGCGGCGTGATCGTCCGCGCGATCGTCAAAGAGCGGCCGCGCATCGGCTCCGTCGAGTACCGCGGCAACAAAGACCTCGCCACGAACAAGATCACCGAGGTGCTGGAGCGCGAGAAGATCGACCTCCACATCGGGAGCACCATCGAGCAGACGCTCCTCAGCCGCGCCGCCGAGGCGATCAAGAAGGCGTACACCGAGAACGGCTACGAAGACCCGCGCGTCGATCCGTCGATCGTCGACATGGGCGCCACCGGCGAGAAGAAGATCCTCTTCAACATCGACGAAGGCGTGAAGGCGAAGATCGCCTCCATCGAGTTCACCGGCAACCGCCACTTCTCCTCGCGCCGCCTTCGCTCGGTGATGAAGGAGACCAAGACCCACAACATCATCACGTGGATCCGGAAGAAGGACCTCTACATCCCGTCGAAGCTCGACGAGGACATGGAGCTCCTGAAGAACTACTACCAGGACTACGGCTACTTCGACGTTACGTTCGGCGAGCCGAAGATCACCACGGTCGGCAAGAACACCAAAAAGCCGCGCGTGAAGATCCTGATCCCGATCGAAGAGGGAACCGTCCACACGTTCGGCGAGGTCAGCGTCGCCGGCAACACCGTCTTCACGAACCAGGAAGTCATCGGGAACTGGCCGATCAAGAAGGGCCAGACGATCCGCCGCAAGCCGATCCAGGACCGCGCCGATGCGTTCGGCGAGGCGTATCGCATGCGCGGCTACATCTACGCGTACGTCAACCCCGAGTACGTCAGGAAGCCGAACAACGTCATCGACGTGAAGATGAACATTTACGAAGGTGACCAGTTCCGGCTCGGCAAGCTGGAGTTCCAGGGCAACACGGTCACGAAGGACAAGGTGCTCCGCCGCGAGATCTTCCTCGAGGAAGGCTCCATCATGGACATGGAGACCTTCAAGCAGAGCCTCTACAAGCTCGGGCAGCTCGGCTACTTCAAGGTGACCGACAACCCCGACTTCAAGGTGAACCCCGACACGAAGACGGTCGACATCCTCGTGAAGGGGAACGAAGAGGGAAAGAACGACGTCCAGTTCGGCGGCGGCTACTCCGAGGGCGGCGGCTTCTTCCTGCAGTCGCAGTTCGCGACGCGCAACTTCCTCGGCCAGGGTGAGAACCTCTCGCTCAGCGCGCAGAAGGGAACGCGCGTCACGTATTACGCGCTCTCGTACGCGAATCCGTGGTTCATGGATACGCCGAACTCCCTCGGCATCTCGATCTTCAACCGCAACACGGTTTACCCGGCGGCGGTCGGATACGAGAACCGCGGGAAGGGCGGCTCGATCGCGTACGGCTACCGCCTCCATCGCTTCGACAGCCTCTCGTTCGTTTACGCCGCGGAGCGCGCCAAGATCCACTACGAGATCACCTCGGCGCCCGACGCGAACGGCAACGTTCCGGTCGCCGACATCGCCGACTACAACTACACCGTTTCGAGCGTCGCGCCGTCGTACGCCTTCGATTCACGCGACAACCCGTACGACACGACGCGCGGCGGCAGGGCGGTCTTCTCGCTGGCGTATTCGGGCGGCCCGCTCGGCGGCTCGATCCACGCGCTGAAGCCGACGCTGAACCTCACCAAGTTCTTCCGGCAGTCGAAGCGGACGACGTTCAGCCTCAACCTCGAGGCCGGCCGCATCTATCCGCTTTCGAAGAACTGCTCGAACAGCCGCGAAGAGCTCGAGGCGACGAACAAGGAGCTCTGCGTTCCCGAGACGGAGCGTTTCCTCGTCGGCGGCGAGTACTCGGTCCGCGGCTTCGAGAGCTACACCCTCGGTCCGACGCAGACGATCGGCGGGATCACGCAGCCGGCCGGCGGCTACAAGTACGACGTGCTCAACTCCGAATACATCATCAAGATCAACGACCCGCTCCGCTTCGTCCTCTGGGCCGACGCGGGCCAGGCGTATGCCTATGCGGAGCGGTGGGACCTCACGAAGACGCGCTACACGGCAGGCGCCGAACTGCGCATTTTCCTGCCGGTCTTCCAGTTCCCGCTGCGTTTCATCTTCGCCCACAACCTGCGGCCGCAGCCGGGCGACAAGTTCCAGAGCATCCAGTTCACGATCGGGAATACGTACTAAGAAGCGTTCTATTTAGTTTTCACCAGTCGGTCCACGAGCAGCGAATAATCGGGGCCGTCACCACGGCGTGAGTCATCAAGAAGGAGATCCCCATGAAGAAGTTCCTAGCAGCAGTCGCCATGGCGGCGTTGTCGGTTCCCGCGTTCGCACAGGGCGCACCGCAGCGGGTGGCGGTCATCGACGTTCAGCGTGTGCTCCAGACCTCCACGGCCGGCAAGGCCGCGTACGAGCGTCTGAAGAAGATGCAGGACGAGCGGGTCGCCCGTGCCCAGAAGATGGACGAAGAGGCAAAGGCGCTCGAGAACGACATCAACACCAAGAAGCTCTCGCTCTCCGAGGACAAGCTGACCGACTTGCAGAAGCAGCTCTCCGACAAGCGGATCGCGATGCAGCGCTACGCGCAGGACGCTGACCGCGAAGTCGGCGAGGCCCGCGACAAGGAGCTCGCCGCCCTCGAAGTGAAGATCAAGCCGGTCATCGACGCCATCGGCAAGGAGATGGGTCTCGCGGCGATCTTCAACAAATTCGAGTCAGGGCTCGTCTACGCCTCCGACGCGATCGACATTACCGACACGGTGATCAAGCGCTTCGACGCGTCGCAGGGCACGGCCCCCGCGAAGTAAGCAACGCACGTCACACTCGTGAAAGGCCGCGGAATCCGCGGCCTTTTTGCTTTTTGGCCTAGAATGCGCGCCCGTGTCGGAGGTGACTCTCGGTGAGATCGTCGACTTCGTCGGCGGCACGTTTCGCGGCCCGCGCGACCAGCGCGTCGAAGGCGTAGCTCCGCTCGCCGACGCCACGGAGAGGCAGATCAGTTTCCTTCACAACCCCAAGTACGCCGGGCAGGTCGGCTCGACCCGCGCGGCTGCCGTGCTCGTCTCCAACGACCTCACCGGCGACGACGCGCGCTGGATCCGGGTGAAGGACCCCTACCTCGCGATGGCGCAGGTGGTCGGCCGGTGGTTCGACAACCGTCCGAAGCCGCCGGTCGGCGTTTCGCCGCTCGCGTCGGTCGCGCAGTCGGCGAAGCTCGGCAAGAACGTACGCGTCGGCGCGTTCACCTCGATCGGCAACGACGTCGTGATCGGCGACGACGTCACGATCTACTCGCACGTCGCAATCGAAGACGGCGCCACGATCGGCGACGGTTCAACGCTCTACCCGCACGTTTCGGTCTACCACGCCTGCCGCATCGGCAAGCGCTGCATCCTGCACAGCGGTGTCGTCATCGGGAGCGACGGCTACGGCTTCGCGACCTCCGGCGGACGGCATCACAAGATCCCGCAGATCGGGATCGTGCGGATCGAAGACGACGTCGAGATCGGCGCCGGTACGACCATCGACCGCGCGGCCCTCGGCGAGACGGTGATCGGCGAGGGGACGAAGATCGACAACCTCGTGCAGGTCGGTCACAACGTCAAAGTCGGCAAGCACTGCTTCCTCGTCTCGCAGGCCGGTATCGCCGGCTCGACCGAGCTCGGCGACTACGTCGCGGTGGCGGGGCAGTCGGGCTTCGCCGGGCACCTCAAGATCGGCAACCGCGTGCAGGTCGCCGCGAAGAGTGCCGTCCTCGAAGACGTGCCGGACGATACGAAGGTCATGGGCATCCCCGCGGTACCGTTCCGCGAGTTCGCCCGGCGCGAAGGCGCGCTGCGGAGATTGGTGAAGAAGAAATGACTAACCGTGTCATCCCGAGCGTAGCG
>JACZCU010105729.1_pt1 | contig 23752 bp, 21 predicted proteins | sample 8641851 | NCBI WGS metagenome assembly JACZCU01 (sample SAMN15324605, study PRJNA640507) | soil metagenome | isolation source: monocropping sugarcane control | place: China: Luxin town, Laibin City, Guangxi Province | collected 2019-07-25 | depth 10cm m | reverse complement strand
CGCTACGCTCGGGATGACACATGGCTCTTTCATCTCCTACCGTCCTGTAGAGGCGGCGCCGGTACCGCTGGGCGGCGGGAGCGGCGGCTGATTCGGGACGTTCAAAGTGGGACCTTCGTTGGGAGCGGCGGCGCGCAGCTGCGTGATGCCGATGCTCCAGATGTAGTCGCGTAGGTAGTCGGTGAGGGCGACGGCATCGCCCATCGTCTGTTTCAGTTGCTTCGGATCGTTGTTGAAGTACGGCAAGAGAGCGGTCTTGTATTGCGCGAACGCCGGGGTGTCGATCGCCATCGCCAGCGGCGACTGGAACCCTCCCGTCGCGGCGTCGCGCGGGAAGTTGGTCGGCATCCGGGTGTTCGGGATCATCTCGTTCGGCCGGCGCACCCAGTCGGGGATCCAGTCGTGGCGCAGGCGGATGCGCGCGAGCGTCAGGTTCGGCGCGAGCGCGTTCAAATCCGCGAGGTTCGGCGTGGGCGGATTCTCGGGATTCACCGGCGTCGTCGAATGGCACTGCGAGCAGCGGAGCATCGTGAAGATCTCGCGTCCGACCGCGATGTTCTGCTGTGACGGCGTGGCGGTGTACTGGTTGTCGAACGTCTGAGCCTTCCCTTCCGCCGCGAAGAAGGCGACGAGCGTGTTTGCCTCCTTGTCGGTGAAGTGGAAGGTCGGCATCCGGACGTTCACCCACGGGCGGATGTGCATGACGGTCGGGTCTTTCAGGAAGTTGTAGAGGAACGGTGACTGCGCGCGTCCCCCCTCGGGCGACAGGTCCGGCGGGAGGAAGTTCGCGTCGGCGATCTGCGACGCGATCGCGCGGCCATAGCCGTCGACGATGTGACACGCGCGACAGTTGTGCTGCGAGACGAGCTTGCGCCCCTCTTCCGCCGCGCGCGAGACGGGGTCGCGCTCCGCCATCTTCTCGGCGCCGACTTTGTCCTTCGTCAGGCCGAGAACGACCATCGTGACCATCCGAGCTTCCTCCTCGCTGAGGTGGAAGTTCGGCATCTTCAGCTTGTCGTTGTACGTCTTCGCGCGCTGGTCGTCGTACACGCGCGGGCTGCGAACTTTGTTGTAGATCCACGACGGAACGGTGTGGAGGATGTGCTCCTCCTTCCCGCTTTCATGGCGGTACTCGTGGACGAAGCCGAAGTCGAAGAGGTGGAGCGCCTTCGAGCCTTCGAGGGTCAGCTCCGTGCCGATCGGTTTGAGGCCTTCGAATCCCTTGATGTTGTGGCAGGAGTAGCAGCCGTACTTCTCGATGCTGCGCTGTCCGAGGTAGGTGAGCTGCTCCTGCATCGGCATCGAGCGCAGCTTTGCCTCGGCATCGACGTCGCTCATGGTGTTGATGAGGTACGTCTTCGCGAGGTCGTGCACCGCCTTCGGATCGGGCGGCGCAATCGGCTGCTGCATGAACTGCGGCTTCTGCTGCAGGAGGAGGTACGCCGTGACGTCGGACGCTTCCTGATCGCTGAGGCGGAGCGACGGCATCGGCGCCTCGGGGTAGTACGCCTTCGGGTTCTTGATCCAGTTGTAGATCCAGGCGGCGTTCGCCTTCGTTCCGATGCCGGTGAAGTTGAAGCCGTAGTTGCGCTCGAGCGGGTAGTCGTCGCGTTTGGCGAGACGCATCTGCCCCGTGTTCGGGTCCTTGATCCACTCGCTCGGGACGTGGCAGCCGAGGCAGCCGACGGAGCCCACGATCTGCTCGCCGCGCTTGGCGTCGCCATTGAGAGGCGTCGGCCAGGTGCGATGCGTCGAGTTCGCGAAGAGGTACGCGACGATCGCGTGGATCTCGGCGTTCTGGAACTTGATGTTCTGGGCGCGCTCTTCCGGCGGGACGAACGGCCCGATCATGTTGCGCTGATAGAAGAACGACGGCATGCGCGTCGTGGAGCGGAAGCGCTGCGGCTCGGAGATCCAGCGCATCGCCCACTCCGGCGTCGTCTTCTCGGCGATGCCGTTGAGGTCGGGACCCGGCTTACGGAGATCGGTGAAGCGCCAGGTCGCGATCTTGTGGCAGGCGTAGCAGCCGTACAGCTCGACCGTCGCCGTCGCCTTCGTGATCTGGTCGCCCCCACGCACCTGCACCTGGCTCGAGTGGCACTTCTCGCAACCGGCCTCGTAGTACTGGCGCGGATACATCGGCGTCTCGAGGAACGGGTTCGCCTCGTAGGCCCAGTGCCGCTTGTTGTAGTCCCACGGCCCCGGCAGGAGGCTGACGACCGCCCCTTCCCAGCGATGCTCCATCTTCGGGCTGGCGGGAACGTGTCCGGCGCGGCCGAACTCGGTCGCGCGGTCCTGTCCGCGATGGCATCCGGTGCAGCCGAATTCGAGCAGCGGATGCGGCGAAGCCGATCCGACGAACATCTCGAGCTTCGGATGGGTCCGGAAGGGATTGAGGATCTCGGTCGGCTCGTCCTGGATGTGTTTGAGGTCGGCGACGCGCTGCTCGGTGTCGGCGCGCTTCTCCGGCGGGATCTGCCCGGAGTCGAGCTTCGCCTGGAGATCTTTCTCGAGCCGCGCGGCTTCCTTCTTCGACTCGAAGCCGGGACGGTCGATGGCGCGGTGGCAGGTCATGCAGCGGTCGACGCGCGGAACGTCCATGTAGTTGACGTTCACGTACATGTCGGGGATCACGACCTGGTCGATCTTGAAGGTCGGCGCGATGAAGTCGAGCATCGGCGCGTTGAGGAGGAAGAAGTTGCTCGACGCCTCGACGGTGGAGAGCTGTTTGTTGATCAGATCGATCGACGCCGTCAGCTCTTTCTTCTTGTCCTCGGCGTCTTTGATCCGCTTCATCCACGTGTCGACGACGGCGCGCGCGGCATCGCGATGGCGCGTGACGTCCTGCAGGCGAAGTTGCAGGTCGTTCACGTGGTTGTTCAAGTCGTCGTACTGCTTCTGCTTCGCGGGGAGGTTCTTCGCGTGCTGCGTGATCGCGGTCTCGAGCTCGTAGCGCTGGGCGTCGAGATTCGCCTTCGCGAAGCGGTAGTCCTCATCCGCCGCGTAGTGCTTCCCTTCCCAGTCGTCGAAATCCTTCTGGGCGAGGACGTACTGCTCGCGGTGCTTGGCGATCGTCAGCTCCTGCGCCTTCACCTGCTGGTCGAGCGCGGTGAGCTGGTTCTTGTTCTCTTCCTGCTTCGCCTCGCGGAGCTGCGACTCGAGCCGGTCCTGCTGGATGCGGAGGAACTCCCACTGGAACCACTTCCACCCGCGCACGTAGTCGTACCCGACCATGAGACCGGTGAAGACCAGCAGCCCGAGCGCCGAGAACGCGAAGATCGCGTTGAGGCGCCCCATGCTGTAGTTGTGCGGAATCGGTTCTTGCGGTTTCACTCAGTTCCTAGATGTTGAAAAAGATCTCTTGGATGTGGACCAGGTACTTCAGGTTGAACAGCCAGCGCAGGACCATCTTGATCGGCAGCGACAGCATGAAAAGGAAGAGGAACGAGCCGACGTAGTAACGCGGTGCGCCCATCTTCAGGTAAAAGCGGCGGAAGGGGCCGAGGGCCAGGAGAGGCGGCAGGCCCATGTAGCCGACGACGAGGCCGATCCCGAAAATCTCGCGGATCACCCACAGCTTCGGCAACGGCATCGCCAGGAGCTTGACCCAGATCAGCTCCGACAGGTCGACGTTGACCAGCGGTACGAGCTTGTTCGGATCCCAGTATTCGTATGGCCCGAAGAAGTTCCAGTTCGGTCCGCGCAGGAACGTCCCGGTGATGATGAGGAACGACCAGAGCACGAGGAAGCCGTAGAGGAAGACGCCGATCTCCCACTTGCGCTCGCGGAACGCGTAATAGCCATTTCCTTTGGGATTGGTGTCGATGTACGGAATCGCCATGAGGCCGACGATGATCAGCGTCGGCAGGACGACGCCGGCCAGCCACGGATCGAAGTAGACGAGCATCTCCTGCAGGCCGAGGAAGTACCACGGCGCTTTTGCGGGGTTGGGCGACGACGTCGGATTCGCCGCCTCTTCGAGCGGCGCGCGGAGCGCGACGGACCAGACGATCATCACGATCGTCAGGAGGATCATGCAGAGCATCTCGGTGTAGACGAGGTCGGGCCAGGTGAAGAGCTTCTCGTCCGACTCCGTCTTCTCCCACGGGATACCGCCGAGCGCGATCTGGCGATCGTTCAGATACGCCTTGCGCAACGCGACCCACGTGAAGATCGCGAGGAGGAAGATCATCGCGACGATCGGGACGTTGTCCGGCTTCGCGGCGATGAGGAAGAAGTTCGGGTCGAACATCGAGATGCCGAACGCGCCGGCGCCGAAGATCAGCATCCAGAGGCCGGTCTTCGTGTCCCACAGCCGCGGTCCCAAGTTGGCGAGCGCGAACATGATCAGGAGGTAGGCGATCCCGAGGTACAGCAGCGGACGGATGAAGAGCCCGACGACGAGCGCGATGACGCCGAACGCGATGAAGCCGGCGCCGCCTTTCGACTTCAGACGGCCGTCGAGGAGGTTGAAGAAGACGATGCTGCCGAAAAGCGAAGACAGAAGCAGAAACGAGATCGACGCGCCGGACAGTACGTTGACGAAGTCTTTGATGAACGTCATCGTCGGCTCGCTCCTCGCCTACAGTGGACCGGAAATCCCCCCGTCTTTTCGGACTCGCCAGAAGTGGATCGCCATCAGGAAGCCGGCGGCCAGCGGAATCACCATGCAGTGCAGCACGTAGAAGCGCAGCAGCGTGGCCGGCCCGATGGATCTGCCACCAATGAGGGCGAAGCGGGCGTCGTCACCCGCGTGTATCAGTCGTATGTCCCCGAGTTTTACGAGCCCCGACATGGGGCCCTCATTTCCCGCGCCGGGTGTGGCGCGCGCCATGTTCGAGCCGACCGTGATCGCCCAGATCGCGAGCTGATCCCACGGCAGCAGATATCCGGTGAACGACAGAAGGAGCGTCAGGACGAGCAGCACGACGCCGACGTTCCAGTTGAACTCTCGGGGCGGCTTGTACGAGCCGGTCATGAAGACGCGGAACATGTGCAGCCACACCGCGATGACCATCGCGTGGGCGCCCCACCGGTGCATCTCGCGCATGATCCCGAACGGCGCCTGCTCGCGCAGGTCCATGATGTCGGTGAAGGCGTACTCGATGGTCGGCCGGTAATAGAACATCAGCAGCAGGCCGGTGACCGTCTCGACCAGGAAGAGGAAGAACGACGTCCCTCCCATGCACCAGGTGTAGCTCATGCGGACGCCGGAGCGCCGCACCTTGACCGGGTGGAGGTGGAGGATCAGCGAGCCGAGGACGGCGAGAACGCGCTTGCGATTGGTATTCGGGACGCCGACGCGAAAAATCGACTTCCAGACCTGCGAGTTGACGATGCCTTCCTGAACCTGTTTGAGCTTCGCCATCCGACTCCTCTCCGCTAGGTCTTGATGAAGGCTTCAGGGTTCGTCCACTCGCCGCGTTCCTGGTGGAACTGCACCGACTTGTCGACGACGATTTGGCCGTCCGAGGGATCGAGAAAAATCTTCGCGCGCTCGAGCGGCCGGGGTGCCGGCCCCTCGAAATTGACTCCGGTTCGGTAATAGCCGCTGCCGTGGCAGGGGCATTTGAATTTGTTCTGGGACGGCAGCCAGTTCGGCGTGCATCCGAGGTGGGTGCAGACGGTGATCAGGGCGTACATCAGGTCCTCCTGACGCACGATCCAGATGCCGTACTTATCCTTCCACCGCTCGTCGACGTCGCCGATGGTGTAGTCGGCGACGAAACCGGCCTTGAACTTCTGGACCGGCTCGAAAAGGACGTTCGGGAACATGAAACGGCCAAGAATGGAAGCGAGGCCGCCCAGCGCCGCCGCCAAAGCCACCCAGGCGGTCGTGAGAACGACCGGGAAGCTCCGACGGGAGATTTCCCCCTGCTCGCGGATATCGGCCGCGGCACTCCCCGCCAGGGGAGTTTTCGGGTTCACCTGATATGGAGTGATGTCCTCGGCCATTTGGAACGAAGAGCTACGATTCGGTGCCGCCTAATATCAGCGATTCGGGAAAGCGTGTCAACGAAAAACGTGATCCTTGACACGCAACGACGTGATGTCGCAACTCGTTGCTAGCGCGGGAGATGAGCGAGTGCTTCTTTCGCGGCTGCCGCAACGCGGAGGTTCGGATCGTGCGTGAGGCGCACAAGGTCCTGTGACGCGCTCTTCCCGACGAGGCGCGTGTAGGCGTTGATCGCGACGATCATCGCCTCTTCCTTCTGGTCTTCCCGCATGTCGCGGACGTTGTTCAGTCGGCTGCGGTCGAGCATCTCCCGGAGCACGCCGATCGCCCGCGGGTCGCCCATCCGCGCCAGCGCGACGGCCGCGTTGTAACGGACGTCAGCCGTCTCATCGGTCAGTTCGCTCGCGAGGAGGTCCGAGGCCCGACGGTCGCCGATCGATCCGAGGGTGTAGAGCGCCGTCTTCCGGACGTCTTTTTCGTCGTCGTGGGCGGCGGCCATCACGGCCGGGACGGACGCCGGATCGCGGAGATCGGCGAGCGCCAGGAGGGCGTAGATGCGGGTGTCGACGTCGTTCTCTTTGAGGGCATCGACGAGGAGCGGCGTCGCTTTCCGGTCGCCGAGGGAGCCGAGGACCATCGAGAGGTAACGGCGGATTCGGGGGTCATCGTGCTTCGCGGCGACATAGATCGACGCGACCTGCTGCTCGAGATTCGGATACCGCTTCGCCTCGCCGCGCTTGAGCGACTTGGAGAGCTGATACGCCGCCTGCCACCGCTCGTGCGCGCTACCGGAGCGGATCTCGTTGAGGTAGTCGGGAATCGACTGTTCGTCCGAGGCGAGCTTCCCGAAAAGCAGGAAGACGCCGACGGCGATGACGACGATCCCGAGAGGGAAGATGACGAACTGGAAGAGGATCGTCCGCGCCGACTCCTTCGGCAGGTCGTCGCGCTCGGGCAGGTCGGGCTCGCGCGGCGGCATCAGCGGCCGGTGCCCAGCACCACGAAGTCCGGCAGGTACGTCTTCAACTGCGTCGGGGCGTTCGGGACGACGATCGCGTCCTTGTCGCAGACGCTCTCACAGAGGCGGCAGGCGACGCACTTGTTCTTGTCGACTTCCGCGATCTTGTAGTGATTCGCGAGCGTCTCGTCCTGCGCGTCTACCATGTGGATGCACTCGAACGGGCAGATGTCGACGCAGAACTCGCATCCGGTGCAGAGCTCTTTGATGACGTCCGCCTTCGGGATTTCCTTCGGCTTGACGCGGGGGATGAACTCACCGTGCTGGTTCTGGATCGCGTCGACCGGGCAGTAGATGCCGCACACAGAACAGTCGATGCAGCGCTCAGGGTGAATGTAGTACTGCCCCTTCGCGGCGCCCCAGATGGTGTTGGTCGGGCACTTGATCTCGCAGACGCTGCACCCGATGCATTTGTCGGTGATGAAGTGAGGCATGCTGGTTAAGTTTCCAGATTTTACCTGATGCGCGCCACCATCGCACGAGCATTGACGCAGAGCGGCTCGACACGGTGATGCGCGGCGATGAGGCCGAGCTCCCGTGAGCCGCGCTCGCCGATCCAGATGTACGGCGGTTGCGGTACGACATCCTTCGCTGTTGCAAACGCGCGCCAGCCGGGATGCATTGCCTGCTCGACGGGGAAAGCGAGGGCGTCCGGACGGCCGGCCTCGACGGTCTCGAGGTAGAGATAGCCGCTGGCGATGATCCGATCCTGCCGGGAGACGTTGTGCACGGTCCACGCGGCGATGCGCCAGTAGTCGTCGAGCGGCCGGTTCGCGTGATCGACGATCCCGAGGACGCTCCAGATGGCTGCGACACCTAGGACACCCGCCGCGAGCGCCTCCTGCAGCATCCCCTTCCGCGCCTTCACCCCCTCGGCCACACAGAGCGCCAGCGGCGTCGCGATGACGGAGTCGAAGCGGAGCGGAACGTAGACCCGAAGGACGATCGCGAGCGCCAGAGGCACGAGGACCATGGCGAGGTACTTGTTCCACCGCAGCGATCCCAGGAGCGCCAGGCCGCCGACGATCGCGAGCGCCAGAGGCGGGCGGGTGAAGAGCGCCTCCGGCCAGGCGAACGTCATCCACTGGCGCGCACCCGCCGGCTGCACGGCGGCCAGCGCGAAACCCGGTACGAAGAGAAGGATCGCGAGCGCGAGCGACTTCGGCTTCCGGACGAGCAGCGGGAAGAAGAGCACTCCGTAAAAGTGCGTGTACGCCGCGAGCACGAACGCGATCGCGTCGTATTTTTCGTACAGAACGCCGATCGTCACGAAGAGGGCGCAGAGCGCGTACGCGCGTGCGTCCGCTGCGAAGAGCACGCTCGGCGGAAACACCGCCACGAACGTCGCCGCGAGAAAGTGCTTCTCGCGCAGCAGGAGGACGACCACGATCAGCGACGCGATGAGCGAGATCAGCCGGCCCGCAACGAAGAGGTGAACGAGGAAGTAGTACAGCGGGGGCCCGGAGTCGTATCGCAGCGCCTCTACGATGCCGGCGAACGATTTCGCGCTGATCCAGCGCGTGAACAGCTCGTCGAAGAACGGCTGCCTGTAGTGAAGAAGAGGAAGACGAAGGGCGAAGAAGAGGGCGAGGATGCCAGCGGCGGCCGCGCCTTCGCGCTTCACACCGCGAGGAGTTCCGAGATCGTCTTGATCAGATGCGACGACTGGATCGGCTTCGAGATGTACGCGTTCGCGCCGAGTGCCAGGCCGCGCTCACGATCCTCCTCGGCGCCTTCGGTCGTGATGATGATGATCGGGATGTTCTTGAGCTGCGCGTTCTGCCGGACGAGCGAGACGAGCTTCAGCCCGTCCATGACCGGCATGTTGATGTCGGTGAGGATCAGGTCGATCTTGTCGGGTCCGGAGAGTTTTTTGAGCGCGTCGACGCCGTCGACGGCTTCGATGATCCGCGCGTTCTTGAATCGCTTGAGCGAGAACGAGATCAACTGACGCATGGTCGGCGAGTCTTCGACGACCAGGAAGTTTGCGTTCTCTAATGCCAAGCCTTATCCCCTAATTCGTGGTGAGTAGATCGAGGAAGCTCTGGATGGTGTTGAGCTTCCGTTCCGATTGCGAGTAGAGCTTCGACGAGAAGATCGCCGTCGCCGCGTGCGCCGCGAGGAGCGAGAAGAGCTCGTAGTCGACGGCCGAGAACGAGTCCTTCTGCTGCAGGAGCTTGTAGATGACGATGAGGCCGATCACGTGCTCCTTGATCTTCAGCGGCACGGCGGCAAGCGGGCGCTCGAGGGTGATCTGTCCCCCCTCCACGTCCTGGTTGATGTAGTAGCTCTCGCCGGTCTTCGCGACCTCGCCGAGGATGCCGTCGCCGAGCCGCGCGGAGATGTTCTCGACGCCGGGCATGGCGTCTTCCCCTTCGCACGCGATGGTCTTCAGCTCGTTCGTCTTCTCGTCGAGCAGGAGAATCGCGAACGCCTCCGCGCCGATGAGGTTGATGACGATCTCCTGCACGATCTGGATGACTTCCCGGAAGTCGAGCGTGGAGTGGAGCTGGTAGCTGGCGACGTACAGGTTCGCGAGGTTGTTGTTCTGCTCTTCGATCTCGATGTAGCGGTTCGCGAAGTCTTTGTTCTCTTCCTCGACCTCACGGAAGCGCTTGGCGATACGGCGGTTCTCGTCGGTCAGCTGCTGGATCTCGGCGCGGAGCCGGTCGACCTCTTCGCGCGGAGCGCCTTCCGTTTCCATCGACGCGAGGCGGAACCGCAGGCGCTGGTTCTCCTTCAGGAGCTCTTCGGTGAACTCCTTGCCTTTGTTGAACAGCTCCAGAAACTTTTCCGCGCGGGATTCTTCGCTCATGACCGGACCGTCGCGGCAATGTAGCACAACAATTTAGGCGGACGAAGGGCCGATGCAGAGCCGGTGAATTGCGTTCGGGATTTCCGGCAGCGGCAGAATCGATTCGACACAGCCGGTTTTGATCGCCTCCCCCGGCATGCCGAAGATGATCGCGGTCTGCGACGACTCGGCGATCGTCCGTCCGCCGCGCAACTTTACGTCGCGAATGGCCTCCGCACCGTCGTCTCCCATCCCGGTCAGAACGACCGCTACGAGCGCCGATCCGACAGCGTCGCTCGCGGTCCTGAAGAGTCGATCGACCGACGGCGCGTACAGGTCGCTCATCCCCGCGGGAAAGACCCTCACGTGCATCCCCTCGGCGTTCTTCCGCACCTCGGTCTGCATGCCGCCGGGCGCCACGTAGACGCTTCCCGGCTCCAACGTCTCGCCATCGACCGCCTCGCGCACGTTGTACGGCGTCAGCCGGTTCACGCGATCGGCGAAAAGGCGCGTGAAGGTCGGCGGCATGTGCTGCGCGACGACGAACGGCACCGGCAGCAGCGGCAAGGCCTGAAAGAGCTGCTGCAAGGCTGGAGGACCGCCGGTCGAGCAACCGATCGCCACGAGGTCGATCCCGCCGGTGCAGACCAGCGGCTCGGCCGTGGCCGCAGCCGGTGTCTCGGTCGTCTCTCCGGCACGCCGGCGCAGGTTGTCGAGCCGGACGTTCGCGACTTCGAGAACTTTGGTGACGAGGTCGCGCTGGATTTCCTCGAGCCGCGGCGACACCCGGCCGCCCGGCTTGGCAATGAAATCGAGCGCTCCGAGCTCCAGTGCCTTGAAGACGCTGCGGTCGCTCGCGCGCGACGAAACGACGATCACCGCCGTCGCGAGGTTCGCCATCAGCCAGCGAAGGAAGGCGAAGCCGTCCATGATCGGCATCTCGAGGTCGAGTGTGATCACGTCAGGCTTGTGCTTCATCGCCTGCTTGATCCCATCCTCCCCGTTCACCGCCGTCGCAACGACCTTGATATGGGTGTCCGACTCCAGCATCCGCGTGATCGTCACGCGGTTGTACGCGGAGTCATCGATGACGAGTGCGCGGACCGACACGGCGTTGCGGAGTTTAGTGCACTACCTCTGGTACACCATGTCGTTCTTCAGGTGACGCAGGCGGAATTGGGTGGAGAGGGAGATGAGGGACTCGGAGTGGCCGAGGAGGAGGTAGCCGCCTTCGGTGAGACGGTTGTAGAAGCTGGAGACGACGTGCTTCTTCGAGGCGTCATCGAAGTAGATGATCACGTTGCGGCAGAAGATGACGTCGAGGTGGCCGAGGAGGGAAACGCGGGCCTGGTCGTACAGATTCATGCGGCCGAACGAGACGCGGTTGCGGATCTCGTCCGTGACGTGCCATGAGCCGTCCGCCTCCTTGGTGAAGTACTTCTCGCGGAGTGCGGCGCTGGTCGCACGGAACGCGCTCTCGCGGTAGTTGCCGCGGCGCGCCTTGGCGAGCACCTGCTGGTTGATGTCGCTTGCGAAGATCTCGAACGCGGCGCGCTCGAAATAGCCGCCCTCCTGGAGCAGCATCGCGATGGAGTATGCCTCCTCGCCCGAGGAACAGCCGGCGCTCCAGATCCGAACCTTCTTCACGCTCTTCCGCGCCAGGATCTCCGGGACGATCTCCTCGATGAACGCGGCGAGCTGCGCCGGCTCGCGGAAGAAGTACGTCTCGTTGGTCGTGACGAGGTCGTAGATCTGGTCGAACTCGGCGTCGGCGCGAGGGTCGTACTGGAGGAAGTAGAAGTACTTCTGGAACGAGTCGAAGTTCAGCTCGCGGGCACGGGGCGAGAGGCGCTTCTGGAGGAGGTACTTCGACGAGTCGGCGAACCACATGCCGGTGCGCTTGTAGATTTCGTCTCTCATCAGCCGGAACACGTCGTCCGGCAGATCGATGTGATGGTTCAACGAGAGACTGAATGTCGACATGAAGCGCCTTCGCGCCTACTTCTTCATCGCCTGCAGAATGGCCGCGATCACCACCTCGCGCCGGCTGTCGGCCGTGCGCCAGGCCTCTTCGAGCAGATCGCGGAACAGATCCTTGTGACGAACGAATACCTCCGAGACTTCATCGAGAATCGCTGCGTTTTCGAGTGCTTTGAACAGGAATGGGAACGAGGAACGATCGGAAATGCGGTCGAGCGCGAGCACCGCCGATTGCTGGACGTACGTGTCGGGATCCTCGAGCGCGCGGTGCAGCGCCGGCAACGCGGTCTTGTCGCCGCGCAGCGCAATGGCCGAGGCGGCGGCGGCGCGGATGCGCCAGTCGTCGTCGGTGAGCGCGAACATCAGGTAGTCGAAGACGTCGTCGCCCGGGATGTTGCCGAGGGCGAGAAGCGCGGCGCGCCGGATCTCGATGTCGTGCTCGTGCACGCACGGGAAGAGGACTTCTTTCACCCGCTCGTCGCGTGACTTGCCGAGCGCCTCGATCGCGGCGATGCGCACCGGCGGGACATCCGACGCCAGGTGCTTGGTCAGCGGCTCGATGGCGCGCTCGTGCCGGTACTCGCCGAGCGCCTGCGCCGCGGCGGTGCGGATCCAGACGTCGCTGTCTTCGAGCGACGTGATGAGCGGATCGAGCCCCTTCTCGGGCCGCAGGTGCACGATCGCGTTGATCCCGGAGAGGCGCACCGCGGCCGATTCATCAGCAAGGGACAGGACGAGCTGATCGGCAAATCGCTCCTCGCCGAACTTGCCCATGAGCGAGACCGCCTTCTGCCGGAGAATGGGATCGCTGTCCTTCGACGCGAGCAGCAACTCGTCGTGATACCCCTCCCCCTGGATGTTCACGAAGACGGAGAGCGAATTCAGCTTCGTCGGCACCGACGGCGACTGCAACAGGCGCCGGATCTTCGCGAGGGTATCGTTCTTGATCTCCGGGTACGCGGCCTCCAACGCGGAGATCGAGTTCACCGCCGCCTGCTGGCACGCGATGTCGGAGTCATCGAGCTTCGTGAGGAGGTAGTCGACGGACGCGGGGTTGGGGATCTCGCCGAGTGCCTCGATGGCGAGGCGGCGGATCATCGCGTTGTCGTGGTCGAGGAACGGCATGATGCTGCCGATCGAGCCGGCGTCGCCGATCACGTTCAGCACGCGGATCAGGAGCGCCACGATCTCGTCTTCCTCGACGTTCTGCAGCGACTCGAGAATCGCCGGAACCGCGGACGGCCCGAAGTCGATCAGCGCCTGCGCCGCGATCTCGGCGGTGTCGGGCTGCTCGAGGAACTGCAGCAGCACCGGCAACGCGCGCTGATCGGCGGACCAGCCGAGGAACTTGAGGATGAACTGCTTCACATCGCGCTTCGGCGTGCTGTGAAGGTGCTCGATCAGCGCCGGCACCTTGTCCGCCGGAAACGACTCGCGGAACTTGCGCTGGATGATCTCGTGCTCTGCCTGCGCCACGACGCGCGGCTTGTCGGCTTCCGCGATTCGCACCAGAGATCGGAGCGCGGTGAGGTTCAGCTTCTCTTCGTCGTGAATGATGCGGAGGAGGAAGTTGACGGTGCCGACGTCCGCGATCTTCCCAATCGCCTCGAGCACCGGCTTTCGTAGCGACTTCTCCGCGTACAGCGGCAGCACTGCGGGAAGCGCGGAACGGTCGCCGATGTCGCCGAGCGCCTCGACGATGTGGAACTTGAGCCAGAGATCCTCGCGCGTGCGCAGGAGGCGGAGCAGCACCGGGAGCGCGGCGGCGTCGCGATACTTGCCGAGCGAAGCCACGATCGACGACGCGACGTTGATGTCGCTCTCGTGCTGGAGCAGCTCGAGCAGGAGGTCGAATCCGGCGTGGCTGCGGAGATCGCCGAGAAGGTTGACGAGCGAGAGCCGGACGTCGATGTCGCCCTCGATCCGCAGCCGGTCGACGATCGGCACGATCGACGCGTCGCCGATTCGGATCAGCGCCTCGGTCGCGGAGTTGCGCTTCCCGGCGTTCTCCGCGTCGGCGAGCGCGTTGAGCAGCCCCTCGATGATGTCGATGCGCGCGTCGCGCACGAAGCCGTCGACGACCGTCTTGCGGACGCGCCAATCCTTGTCGCCGAGGAGCTCGAACATCAGCGGCAGGTTGCGCTCGTTCGTCGACTGCGAGACGAGATACGCCGCCTTCTGCCGCGCATCGGGATCGGCCGAACGCGCCTGCTCGATCAGTTGCGGGTCGGCCGTCATGAACCGTTCGTCCCCGTCTCGAGGCGCTGCATCTCTTCGCGCTTCATCTGCACGAACTGCTGGAGGGTCTCGGTGAAGATCTCGCTGTCGCGGAGGACGCGCTTCGGCACGCGCGACTCGTAGTACTGCCGCCCTTCCGCGATCTCGTCGCGGAGGAGCTCGAAGAAGTTGTTCTCGCGGATGCCGCGCTCCACCTTCGCCGCGTGGTAGATGATGATGTCGGAGAGGATGAGGCGCGCCAGGCGGCGCGCTTCGTCGAACTCGCGCGACTCGACCGGCATGTCGACCGTCGGGCCGAGCTCGGGGAAGAGTTTCCGGATGATCTGTTTGAACTCTTTCTCCGGGATCTGCTCCTCGATGTATTCGTCGGCGCCGTAGAGGTTCGTCGGGTTCGCGCGGAAGCGATTGGCGCGGAAGAGCGCGCCGATGAGGATCACGCGCGTTCCGGAGATCACCGGATCGGCTTTGATCTCCTCGGTCACTTCGACGCCGAGCTTCCCTTTCAAGTAGACGTTCACGATGACCAGCTCGGCGCGTGATTCACGCGCGAAGTCGGTGACGTGCTCGCCAGTGTCGAAGTAGGTGACGTCGAATCCGATGCGGCGGAGGTGCTCGCCGAGGAAGGAGCGGAAGGGACGCGGCTCGTCGGCAATCGCGGCGACTTTGCGGCGGCGAATCGGCGTCGGCTCTGACGCGCGGCCACTTTCACCAGCGGGTGCGGGCTTGAGCACCATCTGGTTGTGGCACGACGGACAGGCGACGCGCGCCGGCGCGGTCAGCGGGAGATCGAGCGCGGCGCGAAAGCGAGAACCACAGTGTTTACAGGTGAGTTCCATGGGGAAGGGCAAGTAGCTTGTCGAAATCGAGGAGGATCGTCAACGCGCCCGTGTGCCGGAACACTCCCCGGATCGAGTCGTCGGCCTCGCTGGCATGGACCACAGGGTGCGGCTCGACGTCGTTCCGCGCGATCTTGACGACCCGCTGCACGCGGTCGACCTCGAAACCGATCGTCTCGCCGTCCTGGTCGACGACGATGACGCGGGTGTCGGGCGTCTCCTCCGTTTTCGCCTGACGCAGACGGCTGCGGACGTCGATCAGCGTCACGATGGTCCCCCGCAGCGAGACGATGCCGACGATCGACTCCTCGGCGTTCGGGACGCGGGTGATTGGCCGCGGCCGGACGATCTCGACGATCCGTTCGATGTCGACCGCGTACTGCTCGCCGGCGATGACGAACGTGAGAAGCTCGAGCTGGCCGCTGTCGGCCGCCTGCTCGACCTGTGCTTCTTCTTCGACCGTTTCGCGGAGCTTTCCGGCTTCCTGCATGAAGCGGGAGAGCTTGTCGGTTGTCTGTGGTTGGTTGTCGGTTGTCGGTTGCGGGGTTTCGGGGTCACGAGGTTCCGGGGTGGGCTCTGTGCTCTGTGCACTGTGCACTGTGCCCTGCTTCTTCGCCTTCTTCCGCAGCTTCACCAGATCAACCATGGGCGTGCTCCATCCGGTGCTCGCGGGCGGCGGCTGAGATGCGTGGGGTGTCGATCGTGGCGGCATCCTCACCGAACGCGTCGAGGAGGGCGGTCGTCGCGAGGGTATTGATCAGGCGCGGAATCCCGCCGCTGACCAGGTGAATCTCTTCCATCGCTCGCTGATTGAATGGATTCCTCGCGCCGCCGGCGATCTCGATGCGGTGCGCGATGTAGCGGCAGGTGTCGTCGAGCGTCAACGGGCCGAGACGGTAGCGGAGGCCGATGCGCTGGCGGAGCGGCGCGTAGGCGTCGCGGTCGAGCCGCGATTCCAGCTCCGGCTGTCCGATGAGAATCACCGAGAGGAGGTTCTGGTCGTCGAGCTGGAAATTCGTCAGCAGCCGGATCTCGTCGAACGTCTGCTTCGACGGGATCAGTTGCGCCTCGTCGATCATCAGCACCGGCTCGCGTTTCTCCTCGTAGAGCGCGAAGAGGCGCGTGTGGATCTGGTCGAGCAGATCGTTCCGGAAGCGCGCCGGCTCGATGCCCAGCCCTTGTGCAACGGAGCGGAGGAGCTGGACGGGCGTGAGCCGCGGGTTGATCAGCAGAATCACCGGGCGGGTGTCGCCGATGCGGTCGATCAGGGCGCGTGACAACGTCGTCTTCCCCGATCCGATGTCGCCGACGAGCAGCGCGAGGTCTTTCTCCTCGACCGCGTACTCGAGCCGCGCCAGCGCCTCGCGATGCTGATCGCTCTCGTAAAGGAACGCCGGATCGGGCGTCTTCCCGAACGGCTTCGTGCGCAGGCCGAAGAACTCTTCAAACATGCGCCAATGAGCGCGCCTCGCGGGCGCGGCCTCCGAAGTTGTCGATGAGCGACCCGACGTCGATCACCAGCACGATCTCGCTCTCGCCGACCTCCGTCGCGCCGGCGACGCCGGGCGTCGCCTTCAGCCGCTCGCCAATCGACTTGATGACGATCTCCTGCTGCCGCACGAGTGCATCGACGAGGATTCCGACCGTCTTCTCCCCCGCCCGCGTGACGACGACAAACCACTTCGTATCCGGCCCGTGATCGTGATCGTCGGAAAGGGCGAAGGCATCAGCGAGCCGCAGCAGTGGCAGGGTGAAGTCGCGGAGGGTGAAGACTTCGCGCCGCTCGACGGTCCGGATGTCGCGCGAGTAGATCCGCAGCGACTCTTCCACCGACGTCAGCGGGATCGCGAACTCTTCGCCTCCGGCACGGACGATCAGCGCCTGGATGATCGCCAGCGTGATCGGAAGCATGATCCGGAACGTCGTCCCCTGCCCCGGCGTCGAGACGACGTCGATCGTCCCCTTCAACTCCTGGATGTTCTTCTTCACGACGTCGAGACCGACGCCGCGCCCCGAGATCTCGCTGACCTGCGAGGCGGTCGAGAATCCCGGCGTGAAGATCAGCTCGAACGCGCGCTTGTCGTCGATCGTCTCTTTCTCGCCGATGAGGCCGCGCTTGGCCGCGACCGCGCGGATCTTCTCCGGATCGATCCCCTGCCCGTCGTCGATGACGTCGAGGACGACCGAGTTCCCCTGCTGATACGCGTTGAGCGTGATGTGGCCGCGCTCCGGTTTTCCCGCCGCGCGCCGCGCCTCGGCGGGCTCGATCCCGTGGTCGAGCGCGTTGCGGATGATGTGCATCAGAGGATCGGTGAGCTCCTCGATCATCATCTTGTCGAGCTCCGTGTCCTCGCCGCGCAGCACCAGGTCGATCTCTTTGTTCAGCTCGCGCGCGATCTTGCGCACGATCCGCGAGAGCTTCGAGTAGATCTGCCCCACCGGCACCATGCGCGTCTCGATCACCGACTTCTGCAGTTCGTTCAGCTTCCGGTCGAGGTTGCGCGAGATTTTCGTCAGCTCGTGCGAGAGCATCCGCACCTGCTGCACCTCGGCGGAACGCGTGAGGGTCTCGAGCTGGGTCCGCTCGATGATCAGCTCTCCCACGATGTTCATCACGTGATCGAGCTTCGCGATGTCGACGCGGACCGTTTGCGACAGTGACCGCAGCGACAGATCGTCGTCGACCGGTGCTTCCGGCAACGCCGGGCCGCCCTCCGCGATCGTCTTCACAGGCGACGTCGCCTTCCGCAGCGAGACGACGCGAGCCTCGGGCGCGATTGCCGCGACCGCCACTTCGTTCAAGGTCGAGCCGTAGAGCAGGCGGAACGCGATCCGGTTGCCGCCGCTGGTGTCGATCGCCGGCAGCGTCGAGATCACCTCGCCCGCTTCGCGGAGGTTTGTGGTCAGCACGCGCAGCTTCTCGTCGAAGTCGGCGAAATCGAATGTCTGCTCGACCGAGAGGATGTACTTCCCCGCGCGGACGTTCTCGACCAACCGGTGCTCTTCGTACTCGGTGAGCGACTTCTTCGTCTGCTCGTCGATGGTCAGCTCGGAGAACGGATCGTCCGACTTCTGCTGCGGCTGCGCGGCGACGATGTGATGGATGCGCCGCGTCAGCGCGGTGACGTCGACGAGCGCGCCAAGGGACGGATCGTTGATCGCGATGACGAGGCGGTTGAGCGAGTCGACCGAGTCGTAGAGAAGATCGATCAGGTCCTTCGTGATCTCGATCTTCCCCATCCGCAACCGGTCGAGCATGTCCTCGAGGTTGTGCGCGAGCTCGGAGATGTCGACGAATCCGAGCATCCCCGCCAAGCCCTTGAGCGAGTGGATCTCGCGGAAGATCTTGTTGACGACCTCGGGGCGGACGTTCTTCCCCTGCGCTTCGAACTCGACCAGATCGCGCGAGAGAGTGTCGAGGAGCTCTTCCGCCTCGCTCGTGAACTCTTCTCTTGCGCGATCGTCCTCGCGAGTCATGCGACCTTCAGGAGTCTCCGCAGCTTGTCGATCAGATCGCCCGTCTGGAACGGCTTGACGAGATACTCCTCGGCGCCCAGCGCCGCGGCGCGCCGCCGGTCCTCGTCGCTCGACTCGGTCGAGATCACCATGATCGGGATCGACTTGTAGACCGGATGGTTCTTGAGGAAGCTCACCAGCTCCAGACCGTTGATGTCCGGCATGTTGATGTCGGTGAGGATGGCGTCGAACTTGTGATGCGGCAGCGTCTTGAGCGCTTCGAAGCCGCTGGCCGCCTCGACGATCTCGAGCTCGTAGCTCTCGGTGCCTCCCTCGATGACCGTGGCGAGGTACGCCCGCATCGAGGAGGAGTCTTCGACGACGAGAATCTTCATGGACGGCCGGCTCGCTCCGACGCGAACACCGCGTTGCCGAACGCATAGCCGGCCTGTGAGAGGAAGATCTCGAGGCCGGTGACGCTGTCGATCGGCGCGCGGTGCTCCGCGTTATCGCCGTACAGAATACCAATGGCACGGCCGGAGTGGATGATCGGAAGTGCAACGACTTCGGTCGGCAGGACGCCGCCGAGGCCGTTGATCAGCTCCACGTTGGCGGCGGTCTTCTTCATCTTCCCGCGGTGCGGCTCGCCTCCGGTCGCGACGTCGCCGAGAATCGACGGCACTTCGCGCTGGAGACGGATGCGCTTCACCCGCGCGTCCATGTCTTCCCCGCCGCCGGTGATCCCGAACCCGCCGAGGCCGACGAACTCGTTGTCGCTCGCCATGAAGAGGGCGCCGCGGTCGAGGTACTCCGCCGAGAGGCGCAGGATCGTCGCCGATACCTGCGAGATGTCGTTCGGATTCGACAGCTCGTTGATCAGTTGCTTGAGGACCGTGAAGCTGCGATCGAGCGAGTCCTTCGACGCCTGTTCGTAGAACTTCTTTCCCGCTTCGGCGCCATAGCCGCCCGCCATTTGCTCCCACTGCTCGAACGCGCGCTCGCTGAAGAGCACCAGTTCGTCGGCAAACAGCGCCAGCTCCTCCTCGGCGAGTCCGGGCTGCAGGCGCGCCGCGCTCGGCTTCGTGAGATAGAGGTCCGCGCCGGCGCGGAGGAGGTCGTGGCGACGCCGGAGGTCGGCTTCGTTGTCGACGAGGACGACCGGCAGCCTTGGGTTCTTCCGCTTCAGCTGCTGCATCAGCTTCTGCGACGACTCGTCGCCCGTCAGTTCCAGAAACGTGACGAAGAAGCTGTTCGAGCGAAAGAGGTCGCTCATCGCGTTCCGCACGTCTTCGAGCGATCCGTACTGGAACGTCTTCACGTTCTTTTTCGTGAAGGCGCGCTTGGCGGCGACGCGGACGAGCGGGTTGCGTTCAAAAAGCACGACGTTCCGGTACTGCGCCTCTGGGGTCTCGATCTCGAACAGACCGCCGGAAACCTTGAATTGACCGCTGTTCGGCGACACCCGTTGTTGCGGCCGCTGCGGCTCCCCCAGTGGTTCCTCATCAGGAATCGGCTCGAACGTCTTCTCGAGCGACGGAAACGGAACGACGTTGTCCGTTTGGGGCGTCTCCGGAAATGGTGCTGGCGGAGGCGGTGGCGGTGGAGGCGCGGTCTCGATCGGCTGTCCGAGGCCGAGATTCAGCGTTGCCGGCGTCGTCTCGGCCGGAGCGGAGCCGCGCAACAGCGCCTTTCCCGCCTTCAGCGACTCTTCGAGGCCGCGGAGCGGTTTGATCTTTTCCCCTTCCCCCGCGCCGAGGATCTTCTGGGGCGCGATGCCGCCCTCTTTGAAGACCGTGTCCGGCTCGTATTCGATGTCGATGGGCGTCATCGAGTCGCTGAGGATGAAGTTGAACTCGCCCTCGCGGCTGTTCATCAGCGGCGTGACGACGTCGACGATCCGGCCGCGGATCGCGTTGCCGAGGTCCTCCTGCTTGACGAGGTTCAGCTCCAGCGCGGCGGTGCCGTACGGGATGCCGCCCTCTTCCATCTGCCTCAGCGTCTTCAGGTTATCGGCCGCGAGGACGCCTTTTTCGACGAGATACGTCAGGAGGTCGGGGTGATCGGGTGACGAGGCGTTGACGATCAGACCGCCGCGAAAAAGCACGGTATGCCGGCCGCGATCGTCGACGATCTCGAGGACGCCCGTGCGCCGGCTCAAGAAAACGATCTGGACGATGTCGGTGAGAGATAAATCTTCGAGCCGGCCGAGCAGACTCACGAGGCGAGATTGTATCGCTTGAGAATGCCGTCCAAGATCCCGTTGATGAACTGCGACGACTTCTGCGTGCCGTACTTCTTCGCGATCTCGATCGCCTCGTCGATGATCACCAGCTTCGGCGTGTCGGTCTCGTGCAGGAACTCGTACACCGACATCCGGATGATGTTCCGGTCGACGACCGCCATCCGCGAGAGGCGCCAGTTCTCCGCCTGCGCCTGAATCATGTCGTCGATCTCGGAGAGGTGGTCGACGGTGCCGCGGAGGATCTTGATCGCGAACTCGCGGGTGTTCGGCTTCGACTTCTGCAGGTCGTCGAACGTGGTGACGATCATGTCGGGCTCATTGCCGGACATGTCGTATTGAAACAGCATCTGCAGCGCGAGCTCACGCGCTTTGCGCCGGGCACCCATCACGATTCTCCGCTGCGAAGCGCGCGCCACAGGTTCGCCATCTCGATCGCAGCGAGCGCCGCTTCCCATCCCTTGTTCCCGCTCCCCTGCGCCGAGCGCTGCATGGCTTGTTCGTACGTGTTGCAGGTGATGACGCCGTACGCGACCGGAGACTGCGTGTCGACCGCGACGCGCGAGAGCTCGTTCGTCACCTGGGATGAGATGAAGTCGAAGTGCGGTGTGTCGCCGCGCAAGAGGCAACCGATCGCGACGATCGCGTCGTAGCGGCCGGTCAGCTTCCGCGCGAGCGTCGGAATCTCGAACGCGCCCGGAACGCGGAAAAGGTCGATGTCCCCATCGCGCGCGCCGTGGCGCGTCAGGCAGTAGAGAGCACCGCCCAAAAGCCCCGACACGATCTCGTCGTTGAACCGGCTCGCGATCACGCCGAAGCGCAATCCGGTCGCATTCAAATCACCTTCGAAAGAACGAGGCATCGCGGGCGCGGATTGTATCGTGCCCTATGTTGTGAGTCGCGCAAGCAGCTCCGCCGCGGTCACCACCGTCGCGTATTCGCCATCGAGGTTCGCCAGCGACATGGCGTGGACCTCGGCGGACGTGCGCCAGCGGCCATCGTAGTCGCGGCGGCCGAAAGTCGCGGTGGCGTCGGCGACGACGAAGGTGACGAAGCCGAGATTGCCGGCCATGCGGGCGGTCGCTTCGACGGAGTTGTTCGTGATGACGCCGGTGATCACGACGGAGTCGATGCCGGCGTCGCCAAGGAGCGAATCGAGGTTGGTGCCGACGAACGCGCTGTTGGTCGACTTCTCGATCACGCGCTCGCCGGGCAGCGGCTGCACTTCGTCCTTGAACGCGAAGCCGGCGCCTTCCCGCCGGTACGTGGACCCGGCCTCGGTCGACGCGTGGCGAACGTGAACGACAGGCCAGCCGCTGCGCCGCCAGTGCTCCAGCAGTTGCGCGATCGTCGCCTCGGCGTGCGGATTGTTGCGATCGCTGCCCCAGCTCGGATCGTCGATCGCTTTCTGGACGTCGATGACCAGAAGCGCGGGAGGCTTCACCGCCCCGCTCGCGACGCGATGACCGCAGGGGCGCTGTCCTGGGCCTGGTCGGCGTAGAAGCTGACAATGCCGCGGTAGATCGCCTGCGCCGTGTCTTCGCGCCACTTCTGCGTCTTGAGGAGCGCGCGGTCGTGCTTGTTGCCGAGGTTGCAGATCTCGATCAGGGCGCGCGTCGGGACGAGGTTGTAGCGGATCACCGCCGGGACCCATTCGCGGTCGTCGCGGACGACGTTGTCGCGCACCGGATTGAACGGATGCACCTTCAACCCGCGCTCGTCGAACGAATCGATCACCGACTGCGCCAGATCGCGCGACAAGCCTTCCGCTTCCAGCGACTCCTCTTCCGAGTGCCGCACCAGCGGGTGCTCGCGCACCTCGGCGCGCGCGAGATAGACGTCCTGCCGTTTTTCGTACGTGCCGGTGACGTACTGCGCGCCGGGGATGTACGCCATCGCGCCGCGGATCGACGGATGGAGCGAGTCGGCGTGGATCGAGAGAAAGACGACCTTCTCCTTCGGCACGCCGTTCTTCATCGCGCGCGCAAAGATGGAGTTTGCGAGATACCAGCGGAGATTTACGCCGATGACGGAGTCGTCGAGCGAGTACCGCGGCGTCGTGAGAACGAACTGGTCCTGCTGCGGCTCGAGCTCGTCGTCGTCCGCGATCTCGTACGAGTGCGCCTTCGACCGCGTCGTCACGCGCACCGTGGCACCGCTCCGTTTCTCCAGCACGCGTTTGAGCCGGCACATGACGTCGTACACGTACGTCGCCTCGTAGACGTCGTCGTGCGTGGCGCCGACGTCGCGTCCGCCGTGGCCGGCGTCGAGGATGACCGTGACGCCGTCGAGATTCTTCGCGCGCGCGCGTTTGGCGAGCTTCGCACTCGCCAGCTTCGCCTTCTCCGCGGCGATTCGCGTCGGATCGTCCGCCGGCAGGTACTCCGGCAGGAGCAGATCCATCGGAATGCGGACGGCGTAGCCGACGCGCAGTTTCGCGACGTTGTCGATGCCGTTGAATTTCACGATGCGATCGAGCACGTCGCCGACGTCCTTCGAGTAGACGCGCCCCGTGAAGCGGATCGCAACGGAAGAGTAGAGCGCCTCGCCCTTCTGCAGCCGGTACACGGCATACGGAACGCCGGCGGAGCGCTCGTAAGTCAGCGACGGTAATCCTGCGGTTTCCACCACGGACGACGCCTCAACATCTTCATGCGCTGATTGACGCTGAGACGAATCGTGCGATGGTTGCCGAATCTCCGAAGCCGCCGACGGTGCATTCTCTTCCTCCACCCCACCGCGCTTCACGCTTCTGAACGCCACGGTGAGCAGTTCATTGGGAATGACGATGACGTCACCCTTGCGGGTCGAGAGTCCCTGATTCGGATTTGCCTTGCGGATGGCGGCGTAGTTCGCGCCGTCGCCGGTGAACCATTCGGCGAGGCGCCAGAGCGACTCGCCTTCGATCTCGCTGCCGACGACGACGTGCTTCCAGCCGGCGGCAGACGTGGTGTCGGAAGGGAAGAGCGTCTTCACGATCTGCCGCTGCAGCTCCGGCCGGAGCAGCGCGAATGGAATGTGGACGATCTGATCGGTCGTGAGGGTGTCGCCTGCCTTGTTGAAGGCGGCGATGTCATGCCACCGATCGCCGTCGCCCGTCACGCGCTTCGCGAGGCGCGACCACGCGTCGCCTTCGTGCGGCTTCACGTCGACGTCGATCACGTAGTCGTGCGTCAGCGACGCGCGCAGCTCGGGCGTGACACGAGCCGTGGCGATGGGCGTTTCTTTGGGAGTG
>JACZCU010122159.1_pt1 | contig 23816 bp, 21 predicted proteins | sample 8641851 | NCBI WGS metagenome assembly JACZCU01 (sample SAMN15324605, study PRJNA640507) | soil metagenome | isolation source: monocropping sugarcane control | place: China: Luxin town, Laibin City, Guangxi Province | collected 2019-07-25 | depth 10cm m | reverse complement strand
GACGCTGATCGAGCACTGGAACGGGTCGAGCTGGAGTGTGGTGAAGAGTCCCAGCCCTGGCTCAGGTGGCGACCTGCGGGATGTGACGTCGGTTTCAGCCAGCAATGTCTGGGCCGTGGGCTACTCATCCAATAGCAGCTCCGTCCAGACCTTAGTTGAACACTGGAACGGCACGAGTTGGCAGGTCGTCAAGAGCCCCAATGTCGCGACAAGTCCCACCTTTACGGCAGTGGCAGCCGTCTCAGCCCATGATGTCTGGGCTGTGGGTAGCTACCACAACAGCAACAGCAACGCGTTTTTCCAGACGCTCACCGAGCAGTGGAACGGCCAACACTGGAGCGTCGCGAAGAGCCCCAGTCCAGGTTCATTTAACACCCAACTTTTGGGAGTGGCAGCGGTCTCGCCCACCAATGTCTGGGCCGTGGGGGTTGCTGATAGCAATACATTGACCGAACAGTTCCATTGCTAAGTGGGTTAATCTGCAATGAACTGGCAAAAGGGCCTCACCGTCATATTCGGTGAGGCCTATTTGAGCGCCAGATCATTGTGAGGTTGGCTTTTTTCTGTACCGGACCTGCACAGGATAGTCGTAGCTGCAAAGAAGCCCTTGAGCCTCCTCTCCGCAGGACGGATCCCATCAGTCTTTGATCGATTGATAGGAAATCGGAAAAAACTTCTCCGATCTTGCTGATCCCGCGTGCATGAGGCTCTCTGTCAGCGTCATTGCCGGGATCTGTCAACCATCCGGGGTCTTCCGCTCTTTTGATGATTCGAGAAAAATACCGCTCGCTTGTTGACAGAAAGAGAGCTATCGAGTAGACTTGAGAAGCGGCTTCAGGACAGTCTGAAGAATCGGCGAAATCGTCACACGTCCTCTTTATAGCGCCTCATCCTCGAATCATCAAAAGTGCGTTAGACCCACCATCCGTGGCGAGGTTTGGTATCTCTTCCAGCATAGCCTATCCCCCGGTCAATGATACATTCTGTAATGGCTCACGTAGTCGTCTCTTTTTAGGCTCACACTTACCTATCCACCTGTTCACCTGAACACAGGGTGCCGCTTACATCGGCTCTCTGTCATTTTGACTCAACTGTTCATTTTCAGGCAAACTCGATATAGATTTGTACTGTGCTGGCAAGAAATAGCAAGGAAGAAGCACGTATCCGCATCAATTATTTCACTTACATATTCTCAACAGAAATGTTATACTCTATTTCAATAGATACTTGTTGCTCACTATACCTCTACTCTTTACAAATGAGGTGAACTATGGCGCTAGAAGGGTTACAACTGGGCCAGTACCGTCTTATACACCTCCTTGGAAGCGGCGGCATGGGCGAAGTGTATTTGGCAGAAGATGCACGGATCAACCAACAAGTTGCCATCAAAGTCAGCCGAACCGAAGCTACTCCTTATCCTAACAATAGCACTATACAGGATGCAGTACGCCTCTTCCAACGTGAGGCCAAAGCTATTGCCAGGCTCGACCATCCACACATACTTTCTCTCTTTAGTTATGGAGAAGAACATGTCAATGGCATGACACTGATCTACATCGTTATGCCATATCGTCGTGAAGGTTCATTTGTCAACTGGCTGGAACAGCGCGGTGATAACGAATTGCTTACAGTGCAGAACATCGCCTATTTTATCAGCCAGGCCGCTGACGCACTTCAATATGCACACGATAACCAGGTTGTTCATCAAGACGTCAAACCTTCCAACTTCCTTATTCGTACGAATAAAGAGCATCCTCAACTTCCCGATCTTCTTCTTGCTGATTTCGGTATAGCCAGATTAAGCACTTCAACCTCAAGTATCAGTCACTCTATTCGCGGCACTCCCACCTACATGGCCCCTGAACAGTGGAGCGGTGAACCTGTTTATGCTACTGACCAATACGCTCTTGCCGTCCTCGCCTACGAACTTCTCGCAGGACGTCCTCCCTTTGTGGGACGGCAAGAGCAGGTCATGTACCAGCACTTTAGCGTTCAACCACAGCCCCCTGGCACATTCAATCCACAGCTTTCCAAAGATATTGATTCTGTTATTCTCAAAGCCTTAGCCAAACAACCTGAAGACCGTTTTCTCTCCATTTCAGCCTTCGCTAACGCCTTTAAACAGGCAACACTGGGTCTTGATGCATCTACCATCATCAAAGCACCCTATACGCCAAAAAGCAGAGATCTTCATGCGACACTGGCTATCAGCAAAGTTGAGGCACAAACCGGCACTAACCGGATACTGACGCTACCAGGAGGTCGCCAGGTTTCTGTACCCGTACCAGCAGGTGCCTTCAATGGTCAGGTCCTTCGTCTTCGAGGAATGGGCGAGCCATTGTATGATGGTGGGCAAGCAGGTACATTAATTCTTACGCTTTCCGTTCAAGAAACAGGTGAAATAGCTTCTCTAGCACAGAGTAGTAATCTCGACCGAACTGTTCCCGCCTCAAACCGCAATACTTCAGACCGAACTGTACTCTCCTCAGACAAAGGCAACGGGCTGCCTGTACCTCACTCCTCTTCTTTTGCTCCAAACGTAGCTGAAGCAAACCATCCTCAACCAATCATGAGACAACAAGGTGTTTCCACTGGTACAGCTATCTTGCTTGTTGGCCTGGCTTTTCTTATTATCGTGGGAGGTCTTGGCTTCTTCTATCTTTCTAATCTCAATCGCTCATCTCCCAACGCCACCAACTCTATTACTACTACCGACCAAAACGGAAACACACCCAATATTGCTGCCACTTCTACCGCTCAAGCCAACAACGCTAATGCCACCACTACTGCTATCGCTCCTAGCACAGCTACGTTTGCTGTTACCGCTACTTCCAATAACTACGTCCAACTAAAATCTTCCTATAGCGGAACTGCTTCGGGCTATGCAGATGGCTCTGTAACTTTCACGCTCGAATCGGAAGACCAACAAGGCAATATCAGCATGCAGACTACATTTCAACTGCTTGGAGGTTCCCAAAAAACGGCTAGTTATTCCTGCCAGGGATCATTGACTATGGACAGACATATAAACCTTCAGTGTAGCAATGTAACTGATCCAAGTTATTTGTTAACTGTTCAAGGGTATGTTTTTCCGGATGGTCATATGGAAGGAACAGAGACAGCTACAAATACCAATGATCCTAACTATAACCATGTCTACTCCTGGAAGGCCTACTAACTGTCAAAACTTTTTGTGCGAAGTTGCTTACTTGAAGCAAAGCCAGAACAACTTTGATGCGAAAGTATGGAAATTTTGAGCAGACTTCGCCAATTGATAAGTATTATTTTGCTTGTTGTCTGCGACGGCTTAATGCAGTAACCTGAAGAGAGTATACAGGTGGAGCGTTACAAAAACGTTACGCTTAAGGAACTGAGATCTTGCCAGCCAGATCAAGGTCAACGGAATAGACGGGAGGGAGAGAGGTGTTCTCGCTAGTAGAACAGGCTCTTCTATGGAGAGATGTTTTCCACAACAGGCAGCAGAGGAGGCGAACGTGAACTACACCATTCTTAGCAGGGACGAACTCCAGCGTGATGGGAGCAACTATGAGTTTGAGGGATACCTGCATGGAGATACTAATACCAACGTTTCTTTTATTTGGGTTGACCTGCCACCAGGGGGTGGCCCACGGCTGCATAAACATTCCTATGAGGAGATCATTATCATCCAGGAAGGCCGCGGTACTTTTACGGTAGGCTCGACGACGCTTGAAGCGAAGGCAGGACAGGTCGTGATTATCCCTCCGGACTCGCCTCACAAGTTCTTCAATTCCGGTGAGGGGCCGCTGAGGCAGATTGACATCCACCTCAGCAAGCAGATAAGCACTCAATGGCTTGAAGACTGAACCCGGTCACCAGACATGGCGCATGTTCAATGGGCTTCACCATAATACCCCTTAGCGAGACTCGGGCGAATGACTCTCCGGTTCGCGCCAAGCATCAGCATGCCAGACGGCCTGTCCAAACAGCCTCCACGCTCCCACTAGGAACACGATGGCGAACACGAGCAAGCCGGGAACTAGCAGAAATGCTCCGCGAGCCAGGTCGTTTATCACGTCAACAATCTGAATGAGGGCGGTCAGCACCATGAACCCGGCCAGCATGCGCCGAGCCCTTAGCGCCAGGAGAAGAAGCAACATCACCGCCAACGGCAAGTTGCGCGCAAACATATAGTCCGCATATACTCGCGCCGCATCTGTCATGGCGTTGCCGCTTGTCAGCATCGTGGGAGCCACCTTACTGATCACGGCGCCCGCTACAGTCAATACAGCTCCCAGGATGACAACTGTGGACACCCACCACGGAATGCTCGCGACAGACTGAGGCGTCTTACGATCATCCGCCTGCGCGGCATCATTCAATTGCGCCGAATCCTTAGTCATAGTTGACGCTCCTTGCCTTAATATTGAACCCTTTCTGAGGGAAGAGATGCCTGAAAAGGGGGTTGGTTCTTTCCCAGGTAGTTTTATGCAGAAACGTCTCGTCGCGTTCTTGCCCTATGACAAACTCCCACTCTTCCTCTTGCTGTTGGGCAAAGGAAGAGTGACTCTCTGCTCAACAATCTAACATATTGTGGAGTCTACGTCTAGATGCGTTTACCATTCTGGTCGTGAAACCCCGATCAAGTATCGTATTATTGGAGATTCAGTACTTATACCAATTCGCAATCTGTCGTATCAAAGAATGGTGGCCTCCCTCGTTTTCATACCGTCACCGAACCTGTTTTTTCAACAAGCTTCGACCGATTCTGCAACACGTCAATCGGACTGCCAAATGCGTTTGGAAACTGCTTCCACGCCGCTCTGCCGATATAGAGCACCCGCCCGTCGTGATCCAATCCCTGGAGAGCCTCCAACGGGCGACCACTAAAGCGATATTCGCTATCATAGTCGTCCTCCAGAATCCATGCCCCAGCCTGCCTGGCCCAGTCCAGCAGGATCATCCGGCGAGGAAGGCTCATAGTTACCCCCGTGGGGAACTGGTGTGAGGGGGTGGTGGAGACCAGGTGCGCCTCTGGACACCGCTCTCGCCCGATCTCAACCATGAGTCCTTGCTCATCGATCGGCACGGGAACCAGGCGCGCCCCCGCGGCGAGCAGGGCGCCCCGTGCGCCAAAGTAGCCGGGATTCTCCAGCCAGACTGCCTCATCAGGACTCAACAGCGTGCGCACAGCCAGATCAAGCGCACCCTGGGAGCCAGCAGTCATGATAACTTGCTCAGGGGTACAGCGCACTCCACGTGTGACGCCGACCCGTGCAACAATGGCCTCCCGCAGCGGGTAATAGCCAGCAGGCGGCTGGTAGTGAGCGAATTCCCGCACCGATTGTCGCGCACGGCGCGCGATCAAACGCGCCCAGACCTCGTAAGGAAACAGATCGAGCCCTGGCTCGCCACCAGAAAACGTCCCGCCAGTTTGCCCCTCTCTGCGCGAAGGCCATGGGATGTCCTTGAGCGGGGGCAGATATGAAGCTAGGTGGATGGGGGAAGTTTTCCCTGAGTCTGTTCGCTCCTCCCGCTTGCTGCCGATCTCGGCGCCCAAAAGCGTCGCAGGCAAAGAGCGCGCCACCACTGTCCCCTGTCCCACCCGGCTTTCCAGATAGCCCTCCAACACCAACTGTTGATAGGCCAGGGCCGTCGTCATGCGTGCCACGCCCAGCTCGCAGGCTAATGTGCGTGTGGAGGGTAGACGCGCCCCACGCTCCAATTGCCCTGTCAGGATGGCGCAGCGTAAGCGCTCATAGAGCTGCCTGTAGAGCGGCACTGGCAATGTAGCATCCAGTCTGATCTCTGGCCACTTAATTGGCTGAACGCGCCTGGACATGATCGCTCTCCTCATTGATCGGTCCACAGTGTTCCATCCATGACCATCCTTTTAAATGGCATAGAGAGTTTAGCAAAAAGTGGCTCTTCGCACAAGTCCATACTGATGGTATGCTTCAGACATGGAAATCAGAGTCAAAGCCTGAGAAAGTCGGCGTATGCCGAAAAGGAGAGATCATGACTGCACGTCTTCTTCAGATCGTCGTTGGGATTGCCGGACTGTGCGCCCTGGTGCTTGGCCTGTTCATCTGGATCGCAAACAGTGACCTCACTGACATCCATATGCTCTTCGGCCTTCTTGTCACCCTGGGACTCCTGGTGATGAGCATCATCGCACTCACCGCCAGGGGACTGCGCATCTGGGGTATGGTCGGGATCGTCTACGCCATCATCGTGCTGATCTTTGGCGTGTCGCAAGTCAACATGCTCGTCGGGAATCTGCACTGGCTGATCCAGACGCTGCACACACTGGTCGGCATCGGCGCGATCGTGCTGACGGGCTTTCTCGGCGCGCGCTTCAGGACGCTGAAGCGCGGCGAGGCTAAGCCCGCCGCTGAATCTCAAGCGCTGCGCTAGGAAGCTTCCGTTTTCTGAAAGGATCGAGCCGATGGAGGGCTGGCCGGGCAAAAAGGAGCAAGAATCGTATGGCAAAGCCCTATCGAGTCAATACGTTCGTGCGCATCAACAACACCATGATTTCATCGTTGTTGCGCCTGGGCATCAAGGTGTGGAGTTTCTCCCTGCTCACGGTTCGCGGGCGCAAAAGTGGCAAGCCCATCGTGACCCCGGTTGCCATTTTTGTTCAGGATCAGAAACGCTACCTGGTCGCCACGTATGGGGTCGTGAACTGGGTGCGCAACCTCCGAGCGGCGGCAGGTGTGGCGACACTGACCCGGAGACGGCACAGCGAAAAGATTCGTGCCATCGAGCTTTCGAAAGACACCGCAGCCCTCGTCTTTCGGGAAGCGTTGCGCTCTGGTCCCCCAGGCATTCCCGCCGTGATCTTTCGCGTGTACCGCGCTCTCTCGGTCCTCCCTTACCTGGGCGTCACCGAGAACGCTTCGCTTGAGGAATTTGAGCGCGAGGTATTGACCCACCCTGTTTTTCTCGTCCAATCAGCTTCGGAGCATGCCTGCGAGTAAGCAGGGGAAGAGTCGCCGTGAGCGGGAAAAGGCGGGCACCGTTCGTGAGCCGTGGCCCGCTCTTTTCCTCCGCGATAACGCGTCCCGGCGTGAGAGAAGAGGCGGCCTTCCGGCATCCGGAGAGCAGTGCAACAGATGCGACATTCGTCGGCCTCTTCCTTCACGCAAGGGAAACACAGGCATCCAGCGAGGCTCGCAAAGGGGATGGATGATAGGACGCCGCCCTCCTGCCGCTGCGGTGTGTCCCAGGAACCCACCGGTTTTGACAGAGCTCAACCGCACCTGACCCCTACCATGGAAGCGGTGACTCTTTTGTTGGGGTCGCCGTGTTCACAAGGACCTCTAGCGGGGCGACGGTTGATCTACTCGCACCCCCGCGTGTGCCTGGGCAGGACGGCAGAAGACGAGGAACGTGACCAGGGTTGCTATGCCGAGTGCGGCGATGACGACCGCCATCGGAACCGCGGTCGTGGTGCCGCCGAGGCCAACCAGTGGCGCGACTACGGCACCAATTGAGAATTGCAACACGCCCAGCAATGCCGACGCGCTCCCGGCTGTCCAGGTGTTAGTGAGCGCTAGCGTCGTCGCATTCGGCACGATGAGGCCCAGGCTGGTGGCCATAACAAAGAACGACGCCAGCAATCCGACGAGACCGATACCACTGAGCACAACCACGAGAAAGGCCGCCCCACCAAGGGCCATAACCGCAACTCCCCAGGTCAGGAGCTTTTGCGACGGCACCCGACGGACAAGCCTTCCGTTGACCTGAGCCATGATGGCGAGCCCAAGGGCATTAGCGCCGAACAGGATGCCGAAGAGTTGGGGCGAGAGGCCGTAGATGTTCTGCAAGATGAAAGGGGAAACGGAATAGTAGACGATACAGGCAGCGAAGGCGAAGCCACAGGAGAGCGCGTAGCCGACGAAACGGCGGCCTGCCAGCAGCACACGGAAGGCCGAAAGCGAGGCAGAGATGCCACCACTTTGGCGGCGATCCAGAGGCAGCGTCTCGCCGAGCCCGAACGCGGAAGCCGAGAGCAACACAACGCCGATGAGAGCGAGGACGACAAAGATCCCACGCCAGGAGGTAAACGTGAGCAGCTGGCTGCCAAGAATGGGCGCGACCATGGGTGCGAGGCCGTTTATCAGCATCAGTAGAGAGAAGAAACGAGCCCGGACGATCCCAATATAGAGATCGCTGGCAATGGCGAGGGTAATCGCGATACCGGCTGCTCCAGCGACCCCTTGCACAAAACGCAGCACGATGAGTGCGGCAATCGAATGAGTGACGCCACAGAGCAGAGACGCGAGCGCGAAGACAACAATTCCTGTGAGCAGGGGCCGACGACGCCCGAGAGCGTCACTGATGGGTCCGGCGATCACCTGGCCCAGCGCCAGACCGAGGATACAGACACTTAGGGTAATCTGTGTCTGCGACATCGTGGCGCTTAGATCGTGGCTAACAGCCGGGAGAGAGGGCAGATACATATCGTTAGACAGCGGCCCAATCGCGCCCAGTCCTCCCAGGATGAGCACATGGAGCGCCCGGATCGGGGTCGATGTATCCTTGCTTTCCGGCACCATCTGCTCAGTTCCCTCAGCGGAGGGGGAGAGTGTTGCTTCCTGATAGCTTTGTTGCTTTGATGAGAAATTCCTTGTGGACATTGTATTTCCTCTATGTGACTGCTCATTTTACCACCGGTCCCAGTGGAGCACGGATTCCAACGGTTTGCGAGCAGCGGGCTTGAACATGGTCCCCAGCGTGTACGCGACGGGGATGAGCCCTGCTTGCATGACCTGCTCGTAGGGGATGCCCAGCACGTCCGCCGCCTCCTGCTCAAAGTCAAGATGGATGGTTGTCAGGACGGTGCCCAGACCACGTGACCGCGCGGCCAGCATGAAGCTCCAGGTCGCAGGCCAGATCCCACCCCAGCGAGCGGCCTGCTCAGCAGCAGACCGATTCTCGACGCGGCCTTCGATGCAGGGAATGACGTGGACGGGAACCTCGTGCAAGTGTTCGGTCAGGTACCGCGCTGGGTCGACCTTCCTGGTAAGGTATGCTGCCTCCTTCTCATCGGCAGCAGTGGCTATTATTTGCTTCAATATATCCTCCTGACCACCTGGAGAGTGGGCACCTTTGCGATAGAGCGCTGCTAAGGCCCCCCGCTGGGAGGGATCGGTGACGACAATAAAGTGCCAGTTTTGTTGCGAGCCTGGGGTAGGAGCCTGCACGGCCAGTTCCAGGCATTGCTGGATTTCCTCTGCTTCCACCGGGCGCGTGAGATCCAGGCGCTTGCGCACTGCGCGGGTGGTGGTCAGCAGTTCATCAATGGAAAGATCGAGGATAGGCATGATAATTTTTCTTTCTCTTGTTCATTATTCTGTTAAGTACTATGCTCATCAATCGTTGATCACGAATTTCGTCTTGTCTTCCTTCGCTTGTCAGGAGTATACCCATCTGCTACAATGAACGCAAATCATTTTCGTCATGGTCTTATGAGGGACATGCATATGAACTTTTCACAACTCCAAAGCTTTGTAGCGTTAGCCGAAACGGGCAGTTTCACCGAAGCAGCCTATACCGTTAACCTGACGCAGTCGGCGGTAAGTCATGCCCTGGCTGCCCTCGAAAGCGAATTAGGTGTGACACTCCTTGAGCGCAACCGTACAGGTGTTGTGGCACTCACCAACATCGGGCAAAAGATCATCCCACACGTGCGTGCGCTCCTGGCACAAGCAGAGGCCATCGAGCAAGAAGCAAAGGCTGCGCATGGCGAGGCCTCTGGGAAACTTCGCCTGGGCAGTATGCTCTCCATCATCTCCCCACGTTTGCTCGCCAGTGTGCTGACCTGTTTTCGAGCCTCGTATCCCGACATAGAAGTGGTGCTTTTTGAAGGTACGATGCGCGAAGTGGGTGAGTGGATTGAGAGCAGTATCATTGATGTCGGGTTTGTGCTTCTCCCCGCGCAAGGGATCGAGAGTACGCTGATTACGACTGACGAACTATGTGTGCTCGTTCCGCCTGAGCACCATCTGCGCGCTCAAAGGGCAGTGACTCCCAGAGAGCTGCGTGAAGAAGGATTTATCATGGAAAAGACCCAATGCGCACTTCAGCTCCTGGAGATGGCTGGCTTTGAGCGGAGCAAGACCAGGCCACTTATTCGCTATCAAGCCAGTGATAGCGCAACTATTCTTGCCATGGTTCGTGAGGGGCTCGGCATCACGCTCGTGCCACGCAAGGTGCTCCCGAAAAAGCTTGAGGGAGTAGTTGCTCTTCCGCTTGATCCACCACACCACTTGCAGATCGGACTCGCTGTCAGGTCGCAGGCAATGGCATCCCCAGCAGCAAAATTGTTTGTCCAAACGGCAGTGGCCTGGACGCAAGAGCAGGCATCTCTGCTTGCTCGCGCTCGTTGAGTTCCCTGCAAACAGCTCCGCGATGCAAGCCTATATCATCTTTTGAAAATTGATATGTGTTAGTCGCGTCTCTTTTGCTGCTGCATGGAAGGAACGGGGCGTAACTATTCAGACTCCTATGCTTACGATTACGCTGCTCCATCTATCACTTTGCCGCGCGTCTCCATCCAGATGTAGAGGAGGGGGCTGGCGACCAGCAGGAAGAGGATGCTCGCGATGAAGACCCACGTCAACGGATTTGCTTGATTGAAGTTGCTCCACGAGAAGATAATCGCCAGGCCAATTGCGACAATCCCGATCATCTGGCTCTGGAGCGCGATGCGTGCTGCACTCCAGCGAACATCGAGCGCGATGGCAAGTTCACCAACTCCTGTGAGGGCAAATAGGGCTCCCATGACACGCGCCGTGAGCGGAGTCAACTGCCAGGGCCAGGTGCTGATCATGAAGCTGGGCTGCAGGAAGAGAAAAATACTGGTGAGCACTGTCAAGCCACCCACTATGCCAATCACCAGACGCACAAGACGTGGCACACGGCGATCGGGGGATTTGTTCGGACCAGGGTCCGTGGATCGGTTGCGCAGCCAGAGGAGGAAAACAATGAACGGCGTCGTGAAGTACAATGCTGCCCAGGCAAAGAAAGAGATGTGACTATGATTGAAGCGATCCCAGTGCAGGATAGTCGCAATCCCCATCAGCGTGGCAAAGGTGGTGACAGGAAGAAAACCGACCTTGACCCAATGCCAGCGCGCAAGGGTGGCAACACGCACAAAGAAATAGGCTCCGCCAATATAGGCCGCACCCAGCATCATGGCGCTCATGCGTGGCTGGATAGTCCAGGCGAACAACTCCTTCGTGTGATCGGGGAACAGGTAGAGGATGCCGAAAGCGGCCACTAAAAAAGGGACGATGATCATCGCGACCCAGCGTGTTTCTGGGAGAATGCGATCGTTGTGCCCACCGCTTCCTCGAACGTTTTCCGCGTTTCCAGTGCTCTCCATAACAACCTTCCTTTCGCGAAGGTGCATTCGCGCTTACGCTTCCAAGAGCCATAACTGCTCAGTTATTATAGCAGAAGCCCACGCTGATGTACGGATCATCAGCATGGTCACATGTGAGGTAGTCTCGGCCATACCAAAACAACATGTCTCAAAATGAGACGCGTTGGAGCCAGTTTGGGGACAGAGCGCACCACGAGCACGTGATGGTGAGGCTTTCTGAAGACCTCGATCACGAAAGTCGCAGGAGAGCCTAACCTTGACAGCAATAACTAATTAGCACTCCCTGGCGGAAGATGGTTGTCGGTGGCAGTCAAGAAGGGGTTTCGCTGTCGATTCGATAAGCCAGGAACGCATCTTGCCCGACTTTCGCGAGACCCCGAAAGTATTGCTTGAATCTGGGTGCGCGTCAATCTTTTGGAGAGACGGGTGCGTGGGTGGCGGGCGAACACCCACATACAAAAAGTAGACGCGTACTCCTCATAGCCCTATCTTGTAGCCTGGGCGAAGTATCTTCGTTATCATAAAGTAGAGGGAAAATCACAATATCGATCAGTACCCTCAGAATGAACGACGAAAACATGCAGGGAACGCCTCGCTCCTGCAAGGGAGGTTCGGTCATGGTCGACCGCGTAGGCCAACGCCTGGGGAACTATCGCCTGGTGCGTCTGCTGGGACGAGGGGGCTTCGCCCAGGTCTATCTCGGTGAGCATCTGCGGTTGGGAACGCAAGCTGCCATCAAACTGCTCTCTACGCACCTCGCGGATAACGAAATGGAGCAATTTCTGGGAGAGGCGCGCACCATTGCTCGTTTAGAGCATCCCCATATTATCCGCATTTTGGATTTTGATGTAGCGCAGGATACCCCTTTTCTCGTCATGAGCTATGCGCCCAACGGGACCCTCCGCCAGCGTTACCCGAAGGGAACGCGCCTGCCACTGGGCAGCATCATCATCTACCTCAAGCAGGCTGCTAGTGCGCTCCAGTATGCACACGATGCAAAGTTGATCCACCGGGACATCAAGCCGGAGAATCTGCTGCTGGGTGGGCACGACGAGATACTGCTCAGCGACTTTGGCATCGCCGTGGTGGTACAAAGTTCGCGCTCGCAGAGCAAGCAAGATATCAGCGGCACCGTCACCTACATGGCACCGGAGCAAATCCAGGGTAAGCCACGTCCGGCCAGCGACCAGTATGCATTAGGCGTGATCGTCTACGAGTGGTTATCTGGCTATCATCCCTTTCACGGCACAACAGCTGAGATAGCTACTCAGCACCTGCATGCAGACCCGCCTATCTTGCGTGAGCAGGTTCCCGGCATTCCGCCCGCCATTGAAGCGGTTGTGCATAAAGCACTGGAAAAAGACCCTCACCGGCGCTTTACGTGTGTACAGGAGTTCGCGACTGTCTTTGAACAGACCTGCCAGGACTTCCGGCCAACTCCAACAACCATGCTATCGGGCCCAACTTCCCGGTTCGCTTCTGCAACGCTTGCGCATGGGCAAGCTCCCCTTTATGCTTCCTTCACCCAGGCAGACAGCGAGTTTCAGCCACCTCAACCTACTAAGCGTGGCATCCCAAGGCGTGCGTTGCTATTTAGCGCCATAGGCGTGTTGGGACTCGCTGGAACAACTGGCGGGCTTGCGTTGTGGGCACTTTCGCAGAAACCACGTATGGGAAGCACTCTTGTTATTTATACAGGGCATCTGGGTCCGGTGGCAACCGTCGCCTGGTCCCCTAATGGGACACATATCGCCTCTGGCTCCCAAGATCAGACGGTGCAGGTCTGGATTGCGACCAGCGGTGTCCATCCATTCATCTATCGTGGCCATACCACGAATATCAACGCGGTAGCGTGGTCTCCTCCACGTACCAGTCAGCGTATCGCCTCGGCCAGTGGCAATAGTTTTTTTGGAGGCGAGCATAGTGTGCAGGTCTGGAACGCAGTCACCGGAGCACGTATACTCACCTATACAGGCCACGCGCAACCGGTGCATACAGTGGCATGGTCGCCCGATGGCAAACGCATAGCTTCCGGGAGCGAAGACAAGTCGGTACAGGTCTGGGATGCCAGCAGTGGGAGCCTCGGCCTGTCTTACTCGGGACATACGGCTCTGGTATCTTCCGTGGAGTGGTCGCCTGATGGCAAACGCATCGCCTCGGCCAGCGCTGATACCACGGTGCAGGTGTGGGACGCGCATACAGCCTCGCTCATCTTTTCCCTCGCTCATACGAGTACAGTGAATGCCGTGGGGTGGTCGCCCGATGGCACACGCATCGCCTCGGCCAGCGGCAATTTCTTTTTAGGAGGCGAGCATAGCGTGCAGGTGTGGGATGCCGCCACGGGAGGACATCTCCTCACCTATCGCGGACACACAACTCCCATAAGTACCATTGCGTGGTCGCCCGATGGCAAACGCATTGCCTCAGCTTCAGCAAGCCTTGAGAAGACAGTGCAAATCTGGGATACGACGAGCGGAACCACTATCTACACCTATGGCGGTCATACGCTTGGGGTCAATGCCGTGGCATGGTCTCCAGATGGGCAGCTTATCGCCTCAGCCAGCAACGATGGAACAGTGCGGGTATGGAGGGCTTCTTGAAAAGGAGACCAAAAAAACCAAAAACAAACCAGGGTCGAGAACACACCTCAACCCTGGCTTGTGTTAAAACTCTGTCTGATCCAGGCTTGCCAGTCCCGGGCACCGGGCACGCGCAAATAGCGTTAGTTGCGTGCGACTCGGACCTTATCGTAGCAAGGGCTGCAATAGACAGGGCGATCATTCTTGGGCAAGAATGGTACCTGCGTCTCAGTACCGCACTCGGCACAAATGACCGTGTGCATCTCGCGGGGTGCACGCTCAGAACGTCCGCCCATGCCAGCAGAACCATTACGGCGCGCTGCGCGGCAGGAAGGACAACGACCAGGTTGGTTTACCAGACCTTTTTGCTGGTAAAACTCTTGCTCACCGGCTGTGAATACGAAATCGTTTCCACACTCCCGGCACTTAAGGGGTTTGTCTTCGAAGCTCAACTAGGGACCTCCTTGTGATATGTTGGTATTCCTTGCCTTTCAGGTCCATATCCTTGCAGATGTCACCAGTCGCCTACTCCCCTTACCAGCGAGGGACTGGACGGAAAACCTGGACGTGCCATCTTTGTATGTAGGAGCCTCTTGCGCTGCTCTCACATATGTTGCGAGACTAACTAAGACCTTTTGGGATACCGCAAAAAAGCATACATCATCTATTCGCGTTTTGCAAGAGTTTTCTCGGGTAATTTACCTGTTATTATTAATATCTTTATATATTCTTTATGTGTATTTCTAACACTAAGTACGGTATTTGTGTAGACGGAACATATGTTTCCTGCCCGTACTTGCATATCTAAAAATGGTGTGCTATCTTTCAAGGAACGTTGTTTGTTGTTCAGGTACGTTTAATTTAGGAATACATGCCACCATTTTTTTCTTTTAGCATAGATGCCGAATGCCTGGGGAGTTGGGCACGTGCGGGCACAATCCAGACCCCCCATGGCACCATTCATACACCTATCTTCATGCCTGTAGGTACTCAGGCAACCGTCAAGAGTGTTTCGCCGGAGGAACTGCATGCCGCCGGTACCCAGATTATCCTGGCCAACACCTATCACCTTATGTTGCGACCTGGCTCGGAACTCATCGCTGACTTTGGTGGGCTACACTCTTTTATGCAGTGGGATGGCCCGATGCTTACTGATAGCGGGGGTTTTCAGGTCTTTAGCCTGGGGCACCTTCGTAAGTTAAGCGAAGAGGGAGCCGCCTTCAAATCACATCTTGACGGCTCGCCGCACCTGTTGACACCAGAAAGTGTCATGCGCATCGAGGCCGAACTGGGTGCCGATATCATCCTGCCGCTGGATATTTGCGCCGCTTACCCCTGTTCCGTTTCTGAAGCCAGGGCTGCTATGGAGCGCACGCATCGCTGGGCTGAACGTGCCTTACTGGCCAAAGAGAAGTACCGGCCCGAGCAAACCCTCTTTGGTATTGTACAGGGAGCTTTTGACCCGGAATTGCGCCGGCAGAGCGCCAGCTTTATTGGCAATCTGCCTTTCCCGGGGCTTTCCATTGGCGGCTTGTCGGTTGGCGAACCCAAGCAGATGATGTGGGACATGCTGAGCTATGTCACGCCTGCCCTGCCACGGGATAAGCCGCGTCATTTATTGGGTGTGGGATCACCCGAAGACCTTGTGATCGGCGTTGGGTTGGGTATGGACATGTTCGACTGTGTCTTGCCCACCCGTGTCGCTCGCCACGGTGGCCTCTTCACCTCCCATGGACGCGTCAATATCAAATCCGCGCGCTTCCGCGCGCAGCATGGACCGCTCGAAGAGAGTTGCGATTGCTATACATGCCGTAGCTATAGCGCCGCCTATGTCCATCACCTGGCGCGAACAGAGGAGCAGCTTTACTATCGCCTGGGCAGCATTCACAATATTCGCTTTATGTTACGCCTTGCCGGCCAGTTGCGCGAAGCTATTTGCGCTGGCAATTATCCTGCCTTCCGCGACGATTTTATCGCCAGGTATGTACCCGCTTCGGAAAAGGTGCGGGAGGAGCAGCGTGAAAAGTGGAAAGCAGCACGAAGGACCTGATTACGTATGCACGAGCAGTACCGTTTTATTCAGACCGGACCAATGGATGCCGCTTTGAACATGGCCATCGATGAGTCGATGCATCTCCATCACCTGGAAGGTTCAGTTCCTCCGACTTTGCGCGTCTTCCGCTGGGAGCAGCCCTCAATCTCGTTGGGACGCTTTCAGAGCATTGAGCGTGAAATTGATACTGAACGTTGTCAGCAACTGGACGTCGCCCTTGTACGGCGGCCGACGGGTGGCAGAGCGGTCTATCACCGCGATGAGTTCACCTATAGTATTGTGATTGGGAAACACTATGGCGTACCCTCGGGAGTAGTGGCCGCTTACGCCTACCTGGCCCAGGGACTACTTGCTGCTCTACAAAACCTGGGCGTATCAGCTGTGCTAAGCGATGAACGTGTGAGCAAACATCCCTCGGCGGCCTGTTTTGCCTCTTCAACTCAGGCTGACCTCACCAGCAATGGCTTTAAGTTGGTGGGCAGCGCGCAGGTGTGGAAAGATGATGCACTGCTGCAGCAGGGTTCATTACCGCTCGATGATCGCTCCGCCGAGTTTTTCTCCATGCTGCGCTATGCCTCTGAGGCCGCTCGCGAAGAGGCATTGCAGCTCTATCGTGAGAAAACCACGCCCCTGCATAGTTTTACGCCCACGACGACATGGGAGCAGGTAGCTCGCGCTTTTCGTGATGGCTTCAGCTCAGCTTTACATGCCGAATTTTTACCGGGCTCATTAACTCAATCCGAACTGGATGTAGCTCATCAACTGGTCGCAGAGAAATATAGCAAGCTGGAGTGGCGCAAAGACAGGGTACGCTTGATATCGTAGGCGCACTGTCTCCACAAACTCGTCGAATCTTCTATTTGTTGGGCTATTTTTCCCCTTGTGAGTCCTGCCTCAATACGCTATACTTGCAACAATGTCTCATAAGTCATTATAATTATTGAGAATATTTAGGAAGCGTTTTTTTTATATGCGTTTCCTGGAAAAGGAGCAATCTGCGTGAACCTGTCAATAGATGTGGCGCGTAGAATACTAGAAGCGAGTAAACAGCGCGCAAAAGAGCTGCGAAGCCCTGTAAGCATCGCGATTGTCGATGCGGGAGGTCATCTTGTCCTTTTTGAACGTATGATGTCTCCCTATGGTTGGGCGACAGGTAACATTAGCATTGCCAAGGCAAACACAGCTGTGATGTTCAATCAGTCGACCGATGCTGTAGCTCAGTGGGGATCAGGTATCCCCGGCTTTGCTTCTAGCATGGCAGAGATGACGCAAGGGAAATTTATTATGGCTGCTGGTGGCTGGCCCATCCGTGTGGGCGGAGCCACTATTGGTGGTATTGGTGTAAGCGGTGGTAACGCTCCTGGACGAGATGATGAGATCGCTCGTGCCGGACTGGGGGCACTAGAAGCGGCCGCGCCACCTGTACCTTCTCAGCCGCCTATTCCTGCCGCTTCACCACAACTCCAGCAGCAGCATTCACAACCGTACATGCAGCCTACTCCTTCGTACCCATCTTTACCATTGTCTAATAACAACCCATCCGTGCCACAGCCGAACAATCAATCTACGCCTTCACCGGCTAGTAACGCGTCTCAACCACCATCTACCCATGATAGTGGTCAGCAAAACCAGCAGCAGAACGCCTTCGTGAACTCACCACAAAATGTGCCTGCGAGCACGCAAAACCTGGTATCGGATCAAGCGCAAGAAGAGAACCCGTATAGTGAGCAGATGTACACGCAATTTGACGACAAACGTTCTGGAGGACAACAATGACCCAGGCTTCTGATCGTAAGCCTCTTTCTACACATAGGCGTTCCACTCGTGGCTCGCGCAATCGCCCTGAGCTTGTCACTACAAATACAAATGAGGACAACGAATATGTTGCGGAGGATGCTACTACAGCTACTACCAAAGTAGAGGAGAGTTCTCCAGAAGAGCAATCCTCAAACCTTGCAAAGCCTCCCACAAAATCAACCGGCATGAGGCTGCCCAAGTTTTTCTCGACTGTGGGTAAGAGCGAGCAAACCTCGACGGACCAGGAGGATGCAGCTGCTAAAGCCAGGTTAGCTCGGGCAACGCGCGGCAAACTTTCGTCGACGCCAGCCAAAGCTGCCAGTGAAGAGGAGAAAGAAACGCGCAAACCCGCTGCCAGGCCAGCGGCACCAGCTCGACCGGCCAGCGGCAGTCTCTTTAAGACCCGCTACTTAATCGGTATGGGATTATACCTGATCGGCGCGAACTTTATTGGCATCTTTGAGACCAACTTCTTTAAGTCACAAGGCATTGATAACGTTCTGGCTCAGTTCCCCTTCTTTGGGAGCAATGTAATTCTCAGAACATCAACACTGGCATACCTGGCCACTTTAGTGATTCTGCTGGTGCTTCTGGCGCGCTTTGACCTGATTCCACGCAGCTTTAGCGCGATGACCGGTCAGTCACGCAACGCTCGAACAAGCACTTCCAACAGCAGGTCGAGCAACACGGAGGGTACGCGCAGCGCTCCACCAACCATGAAGCAGGGCGTGAAAGGCGCAAACGACGACCTTTACCAGCAGTACCGCGCTAATCAACGCCGTGACCGCAAAAAATAGTCGTTAGTTCTGCTGTACTAAACATGAAGCAGTTCTCATGTGGGCCCGCGGGCTCACATGCGAACTGCTTCATGTTTAGTACAGTTTGCTACCTCTTTACTTTTGTTGTGTCAACCCCTACAATGATCCCAGATTGATAAATTTTGATATTTATGGAGGAAATAGATACGCATGGAAGGTAGATCACACCTACTGGTTGGTCTTACTGCGGGAGTTGTTTTAGACAGTGTGGTACACTTAACAGGTGATCCCCTGACAATGGCAAAATATGTTCCTTTGACACTGATAGTAAAAAAGGCCGTCTATTATTTCATGGTGGGATTTGGGTCACTGCTGCCCGATATCGATAATGCACATAGTACCCTGGGACATAAATTTGGCTGGATTAGTAAACAAATCCAGCACCTGGCGGGACATCGCACGCTTTTTCATAGCCTGTTGGGCCTGGTTCTTGGTTCATTGATAGCCCTTGGCATGGAGCAACTGGTTAGTTATCTGCTAGCTACCCGTGGCCTCGTCGTGCCAGCACAGCTTGTACGGGGATCACATCTCGTCTTTTTCGCGGTATTATTTGGTTGTATTATGCATATTGGCGCCGATGCCTTGACGGAAGGTGGTGTTCCATTGTTATGGCCCAATCGTAAACGCTTTGGCTTCCCACCGAATCCCCATTGGCGTTTTCGCACAGGTACCTGGCCCGAATTTGTGATCGTGTGGTCATTTATGATTCTGGTCGGGCTGGGCATCTGGCAAACAGTTGTAGTAGTTTAGATATGCTGAAGCGATTTGATGGACGCAGACAAGCGCACATAGCATGGTGGCTCTTACTCCTGGTCACATTAACTTATATCCTGGAGATGGGCCATCAGGCGCTGTTGCGCTACGATACATTTAAAGCCACGGCCTTTGATCTGGGCAATATGGACCAGGTGCTCTGGAACACTATTCATGGACGTCTGTTTCAATTCACCAATCAAGCGGTTGACTGGTACGGACCTCCTACGCGCCTGGCTGTCCATTTTGAACCAATTCTTTTGCCGTTGTCCTTGCTGTACGCCTACCACGCGGATCCGCGCTTCCTACTCATCTTTCAAACGTTAGCGCTGGCCTCGGGAGTATTACCCGTCTTTCTGCTGACGCGCAAATATCTGCCGGAGTGGCCTATCCTGGCTTCACTGATGGCCACAGCCTACCTGTTATCCCCAGCCGTGCTTGGCCTCAATATTTTTGACTTTCATCCTATCGCCCTGGCTACACCTCTGCTGCTGTATGCCGTCCTGGCTTTGACATACAAGCGTTATGTCTGGTTTATCGTTGCCTGTATTCTGGCCGCATCCTGTAAAGAAGATATTCCTCTCACGGTGGCTATCCTGGGCCTCTTCCTCATCTGGCGGTATAAGCTGCCGCGCCTAGGTATTGCGCTTACTATCGGGTCAATCCTCTGGAGCGCTCTCGCCTTTGGCATCATAATTCCTCATTTTTATCCAGGTGCCCAGCACAACAACTTCTGGTATCGCTATGAGACACTAGGTAGCTCTCCTACGAATGCCATCATAAACGTCGTGCTCCATCCCTGGCTGCTCTTTACTACGTTTATTACGCTTGACCGCGTTTACTATCTGGCCAGCCTCCTGCGCAGCACAGGTTTTCTTGGCGTGCTTGCTCCAGAGTGGCTGCTTCTTGCGCTGCCTGGCCTGGCTGAAAATATACTGAGTACTGATCCCCTGCTATACAGTGGGGCCTATCACTATAATGCCGCTATTATTCCTTTTGTGATGCTCTCAGCCATTCATGGTACGCGCCGTTTCATTATGCTCTGGCGCAGATGGCGTGGAGAAACCCCTGTATATTCCGCTCAGGAGGATATGCAGGAAGATACAACTTCTCCGGTCAAGGTGAGCGCAGCTCTGACGACATTGGCTCATCCTATATCAGTACGCCTGCCATATCTCAAGACCTCAAAAGTGGGCCTGACGCTGTCACGCACAAACAGCGCATTGATTGTCCGGTTGCATGGGCTGTGGCAACGCATCAGAGTATCAAAAGTTGCTGGCTTTGTAGCAGGTACAAGAAAATCATTAGTTACCTGGTTAACTATACAATGGCGACGTTTTAGCGACCGCATGGAGCCTCTTGCCAGGGGGATGTCTGTGACACGTTTACAATGGATAGCATTCGTCTGGATCACGTTAATGATAGGGCTGAATTATATGCTGGCTACCCCCGTGCTAAGTAGCTTCTGGGCCGATCACGAGCCCGGGAGTCGCGAGCAGCATATACAACAGTTGCTGGCAATGATTCCACCTGACGCCTCCATCTCGGCCGGAAGCAATATTAATCCTCATGTGAGCGAACGCCAGCACCTGGCTGTATTTCCCTCCATCAGTGATACTGGTAACGATACAACTGATACTGTACAATATATTATTGTGGACTTGAATGCTGTCTTCCCCGAAGATCGCGCGAGGATCACCAATGAGCTTGACCATTTGGTGCGTTCGGGTCAATATAGCGAGATTGCGCGTGCTCAGGGCGTTGTCCTTCTCGTTCGCCGTAGCGGAACAGGGTAAAGCATGTTATAATCGATGGCAGATGATAGAACCACTTTGGTGAGTGTTTTATCGCGTTTTTTGCGATTTTATGGAGGTCAGCAGTATGTCGAATGATCCGTACTCGAATGATCCGATTAATGCTCAATCTACGGATGTTATTCCTCCTCATATGCCGGATTTACCACCAAAGCAAGTCCCGCAGACGCCTCTCAATGAGAGTGTGGCCTATCCTGTTGCCGTAGAAGATATAGCTGAGATACAGCAGGAAAGGGCCAGTACTCTTAAGTTTATTATTGGTAAAGTGGGCGATTTTCTGCGCTGGTTCCTGATTGTACTAGAAGTGACCCTGGCGATACGCTTCGTCTTTATGCTGATTGGCGCAGATCCTACGAATATCTTCGCGGAATTTATTTATGCTTTGACCAGTATAATGCTCTTTCCTTTTAGCAATATTGTCCATAATCCTTCCTTCCGTGCCAACGAGGCCTTTGAAATTACGACCCTTATAGGTATGGCCATCTACTGGTTAATCTTCTGGCTGTTGATAAGCTTTTTTCGCATTCTCGTCAGCGAGCCAAAAGAGCCAGTTGAGTAGGTCAGGTCGGCTAGTGGTGGGTAGGTCGTGCTAAGAGCCACTTCCTATAGCGCATGTATAGCTCTGGCGGCAAGAGGAGCCCCACAACGTGGCGCGATCCATAGCGTCTTTCGTTCTGCCGCCAATATTTCCTTTCCCACGGGTTTTGTGCTTTCGCTTAATGCTGCTAGCTCTCCCGCGATGCCTAATGGCCTCCAACTCTCTTCGCCTGCCGGAAGCTGGCCTTTTTCCGCTCTGCGCGTGGGCATGCCAGTCCTCTTTGGCGCTCAACGCCTGCATATTGAAGCTGTGAATTGTTCGCTTGACCTGACCAATTGCCCCCAGTGGGATGCACATATCATCAGGCCATCTGTACTGGATATGCACGCGATTGCGAACAATATGCGCTACTTGCAGCAGCATCTATCGGCCTGGCTGCCGCAGGATGATGCATTGCGCGCCCCTTTACTTGACGATGACTGGCGGCAATGGCGTGATGCTTATGCCTCAGCGGAAATTGCTCGCGCTATGGCTCGGCATTTCTGCGGTCGGGGAATTGGCTTAACTCCGGCAGGTGACGATGTGTTAGCCGGCTGGATGGCCTGTAACTGGCTACTTCACGGTCCCACATCCCGCTTGCTTGAGGCTTGCCAACAGATCTTGCTCGTAGCTCGCCAGCAAACCCATCTTCTCAGTCAATGCTGGCTAAGTTATGCTGCTGAGGGAAATGTCGCATTACCTGTGCGCAACGTATTGCTAGCTCTAACGCAAGAGCATCAAGCACAACTTATCTCTGCTGCTCAGCAAGTGCTCTCACTGGGGGCTTCGTCAGGCTATGATCTGGTCCAGGGGATGTTGCTGGCAGGACGACAACTGATATCCAGCACTGGCAAGTAACATGCTCTGCGGGTGAACACTGCGGTTTACATAAATAGCTTCTCTATGGTATACTCAAAAAACCAGGAGGAGCGCATGGAAGAACTAAGCATTTTTACGGGTAATGCAAACCGCCAACTGGCGGCTTCTATTTGTCGGCACTTACGCATGCCGCTTGGGGACGCCGATGTTTTTCAATTTAGCAACGAGAATATATTTGTCAAAATCAATGACAACGTGCGAGGCAAAGACGTTTTTGTCATTCAGCCCTTCAGCGCGCCTGTCAACCGTTCCATAATGGAACTGCTGATTATGATTGATGCTCTCAAACGTGCCTCGGCTTCCCGTATCACAGCTGTCATTCCTTACTATGCCTATGGGCGTACCGATAAGAAAGACCAGCCTCGTGTGCCTATCACCGCTCGCCTGATCGCCGATTGCATTACCGTAGCCGGAGCCCATCGTGTCCTGACTATGGATATGCACGCGGGGCAGATTCAAGGTTTTTTTAACATACCCGTTGATGAACTAACCGCGCAGATTCTCCAGGCGCGCTATTTTGTGCAAAAGGATCTCTACGACTTTACAGTTGTCGCGGCCGACGAGGGATTTGCCAAGAAGGCCCGTCAGCTCGCTGACCGCCTTGATGCTCCGCTGGCCATTGTTGAAAAGCGGCGTATCGGTAACAATGGCCACATCGAAGCGATGGGCATTATCGGCAGTGTCGAGGGCAAACACGCTCTGATTGTAGATGATGAGATCGATACCGCCGGTTCACTAACGCAAGCCGTCCAAGTAGTACACAAGCATGGTGCGCGCAATATCTACTGCTGTGCCACACATGGCGTTTTATCCGGCCCCGCCATTGAGCGCCTCAGCAACGCTCCCATCAAAGAAATTGTCATCACCGACTCAATCCCTCTGACCGACTCCAAACGTCTCCCCAACATGACCGTTTTGTCGGTCGCCGAACTCTTCGCTGGCGCCATCAGCCGCATACACGACGGAAGATCGGTGACAGAGCTGTTCAGGTAAAAAGCAGCCAACTGATAAATCAGGCGGAACTCTTCAGGTCGTTCCGCCACCTCCGGTGGCTTCCTAATTTTTGGGAGTGCTGTGGGTGGGGCAGCCACAGCACTCCCAAAAATTAGGAAGCGCCGCAGGCGCCTCTGCTCGCCTCTGCTGAGCGCAGCGCGACGCCACCCTCACCCTCT
>JACZCU010011268.1_pt1 | contig 23829 bp, 30 predicted proteins | sample 8641851 | NCBI WGS metagenome assembly JACZCU01 (sample SAMN15324605, study PRJNA640507) | soil metagenome | isolation source: monocropping sugarcane control | place: China: Luxin town, Laibin City, Guangxi Province | collected 2019-07-25 | depth 10cm m | reverse complement strand
TCCTTTCGTCCGTGTGATGCGAAGGTCGGCGACACCGTGGAATTCGAGCAGCGACCATTCCAGACGCTGTACTGGGGCGGCAAGCTGATGCTCATCATGCGTGAAGAGGATCTTTGCGGAATCAGGGAGCCTGCTTGAGCCGGCGTCACAACACGGTCCGCAATCCCGTCCGAGGGCCCGCGCGTGTCCTCGACGGTTTTGCTACCTCCGCGCCAGCCGATCCGCCGCCGCTCGAACGGACGCCCGAGGAGATCGCTCAGGCCGCTGGCTGGTGCAAGGGACAGTTGCTCAACGTCCGCAATGCCGGATCGCACTACAACGTGACCCTGCTGGGTGAGGAATACGACCCTCGCCACCCCGAACGCGCCATCCAATTCACCAATCCCGCCGACTGTCAGAACTTCGTGAGCCGATGGTATGCCAGAGAAGCCGACCCGCGCGCGTCGTAGCAGCTACACCTACACGGTGAAGATCGCCGACGAGATCGTCGAGTGGATCTCCAAGGGTAAGACCCTGCGCGAATTCTGCCGCCAAGAGGGGCGCCCGACCTGGAGCACGGTCTATCACTGGCTGGAGGCTGAGGAGGACTTCGCGACACGCTTCGCGCGCGCGCGTGACATGGGTCATGACGCCATTGCCGAGGAGGCCCTAGAAATCGCCGACAGCCCGCTCGAAGGCGTGCGCCGGGAACTGGGTGGCAAGGACGGTCCGAAAGAGGTCTACGAGGACATGCTCGGCCATCGAAAGCTGCAGGTTGAGACGCGCCTGAAGCTCCTCGCGAAATGGAACCCGAAGAAGTACGGCGACCGCCTAGCGCTGGCCGGCGACCCGTCCGCGCCTGTGGCTCTGAAGCTCGAGGGGTCGGACGTCCATGGGTGAGCCATGAGCCTGCTTCTATTCAAAGTCTTCTGCGCGGTAGCTTTCGTCGCGCTGCTCGTATTGGTCCTCTGTATGCCGGCAATCATCGGATTGAGCGTTATTTCTGGCGCCAGATCTGGGAGTAAACGGTGATGTTCGGCGAATTCATCTACTGGACCGTGCTGCACGTCATTCACGATATGCAGTACGAGCACCGCCAGCAGTTGACTGCCGATGATGACGGCATGCCGGTGGCGCCCGGCCATGGCTGACTTCACCCTCACCGCTAAACAGCAGGAGGCGCAGGAGCTGCTCAACGGCCCTGCGCAACATGTGATGCTGGCCGGCGGCTCGCGCTCCGGAAAGACGGTGCTGATTGTCCGCAAGATCATCCAGCGCGCGCTGAAGGCGCCTGGGTCGCGCCACGCGATCCTCCGCTTCCGGTTCGGGCACTGCAAACAGTCGATCGTTCATGGCACCTATCCCTGGGTTCGCAAGAACTGCTTCCCGCAGATCCCCTACAGCCCGAGCGAGATCAACCACAGCGACTGGTTTTCGACGCTGCCGGGCGGGAGTGAGATCTGGTTTGGAGGGTTGGACGACAAGGAACGTGTCGAAAAGATCCTGGGTAATGAGTACGCCTCGATCGGCCTGAACGAATGCAGCCAGATCCCCTACAGCTCGCGCAACATGGCTGTGACTCGCCTGGCGCAGAAGGTGATGGACCGGGCCACCGGCCAGCCGCTGCGCCTGAAGATGTACTACGACGAGAACCCGCCGGACAAAGGCCACTGGTCGTACAAGCTCTTCAAGACGAAGGTGGATCCAGACACGAAGGCGTCGCTCGGCGACCCCGACAACTACGCCTTCATGCAGTTGAATCCCCGGGACAACATCGAGAATTTGCCCCCGGAGTACATCAAGACCCTGGAGTCACTGCCGCCGCGCCTGCGCAAGCGCTTCCTGGACGGCGAGTTCCGGGATGCATCCCCCAACGCGCTGTTCTCCGAGGAGATCTTCGAGCGCTGGAGGAATCTCGACGGCGAGCTGCCGGACATGCTGCGGATCGTGGTCGCCGTTGACCCGTCCGGTGCTGACGATGAGGAGAGCACTGACAATGACGAAATCGGAATCGTGGTCTGCGGGCTCGGCGTTGATGGAAACGGATACGTCCTCGAGGACCTTACCTGCAAAGTTGGCCCCGAGAAGTGGGGAAAGATCGCTACTGGCGCATTCGACCGACACGCTGCAGACCGTATTGTCGCGGAAGTTAACTACGGCGGTGCAATGGTCGGAGCAGTTATCCGCGCCGCACGCCCGCGTACGCCATTTCGTGCGGTTACAGCTAGCCGCGGCAAGGTTGTTCGCGCAGAGCCCATCTCAACCCTCGCCGAGCAAGGAAAGATCCGTATGGCTGGCATCTTCCGCGAACTCGAAGATGAACTCTGCGCTTTCACGACATATGGGTATACCGGTGACCGGTCCCCAAACCGCGCCGACGCCATGATCTGGGGATTCTCTGACTTGTTCCCGGAGCTGACAAAACAGGAAGAGAAGGAGCAGTTCGTGCAGCAACCCGCGTTCATTCATCGGCGCAGCAGTCACGGGTGGATGCGGCGATGATCACGCTCTACCGCGGCGAGCCGCTGCAACGCAGTTGGATCGGCATCCACAAGCGCATCGCCTGTGAGAAGGGAAAGACGACGGCCGAGCCGCCAACGTACTGGCTCACCATCACTCTGCCGTGGAAGCAGCGCATGTGGGATGTGAATCAGGATGCTGTGATGCTTACGTGGCCGCGCCTGTCGATCGGCTTTCGTTTCAGGGTGGGTGTATGAACAGACGCCAATTCTTCGGAATGACCGCCGCGGCCGTGGCTGCTGCCGGGTTGCCCGCGCTGGTATTGCCAGAGCGGACGACCTTCCTGCCTCCTCGCCTCGGTTGGTTTCAACCGCCGATGAGAATGAGAGAGGTGCAGCAGTATTTTATCAATGAAGATGCTCTCGCCATGCGCTGGGATATGGCGTGGATCACCGCACTTGGGGAATATGAACAGCATTATTATGCGCTGAGTACGCCAAGACCTTGGACGGAGGGGATTCCCGAAGAGTTGCGCACGCTCGTTCGTGAAGATGTTCGTGCGGAACTTATCGCCAAGATTCCTCGGGGTGCGAGGATGGTCGAATTGGAGTTGCCTCGCACTGTCCATTGGGCGGCATACGTATGAACACCCGCGATCCCGAATTCGACGCCATCACCGAGAGTGAGATTTTCCTCGAGGCGAAAGATCGCCTGCAGATCGCGCTCGATGCCGAGTCATCCAATCGAACCCGGGCCAAAGAGGACATGATGTTCCGGGAAGGCGACGGGCAGTGGGATGACGATCCCATCACCTCCGCCAGCCTGGACGAGCCCGAGCTGACCATCAATCTGACCGATGCGATGTGCGCGCGCGTCGTCAACAACATCAAACAGCAGCGGCCCCGAGGCAAGGCGCATCCGGTCGGTGATGGTGCGGATATCGAGATCGCCGAGGTCATCAACGGCATCGGCCGGCACGTTGAGACGCGCTCGGAAGCCTCTGTCGCCTATGACACGGCCTCTGATTGTGCGGTGACGGCCGGCTGGGGCTACTTCCGCCTCCTTCCCGAGTTTGTGGCCCCCGACAGTTTCCAGAAGGATCTGCGGATATTCCCGATCCTGAATCCCTTCACCGTGTACATGGACCCCGCTGCGATTATGCCGGCCGGCCAGGATCAGGGCTGGTGCATCATCTCCATCATGGAGAAGCGCGCGGAGTACCGGCGCAACAATCCGCGGGCCTCCAACGCTGGTTGGCAGGATGGCAACCGGGACCACTACGAGTGGGAGAACCGCGAAGAGATCCGCCTGGCCGAATACTTCCGCATCCGCGAGAAGGAGGAGAAGCTCTACGGCCTGCGAGGCGTCGATGGAACGGAGTTCACGCGCTTCCAGTCCGAGATGCCGAGCGAAGAGGCCCTGCAGATAGCCGGGATCAGCATCGAAGGCGACCGCATGTCCTCCCGCCGCGCCGTGGAGTGGTTCAAGTTGAATGGCGTGAAGGTCGTTCAGCGTGAGCAGTTCCCCGGGCAATGGATACCCGTGTTTCGCGTGGTGGGCAACCAACGCAACATCGACGGGAAGGTGGTCCGCCGCGGCATGGTGAGGTTCATGCAGGACCCCCAGCGCATGGTGAACTACGGCGAGACTGCCAAAATCAAACGCCTGGGACTCGCGCCGAAGGCTCCGTGGGTCGGTGCAGAAGGGCAGTTTGACGGGCATCCGGAGTGGGATGACGCTAACCGGCAGAGCTACTCCAAGCTCGTATACAAGCCAGTCACCATCCAGACAGCGAATGGCGAAGTACCGCTTCCCGCGCCCCAGCGTCAGCCACCAGCACAGTTGGAGCAGGGATTTTCCGAGTTCGTCCAGGGCATGCGCACCAATCTGCTGGCAGTTGCTGGGATGCCGAACGAGCCCGGGGCCGATATGCAGGGCCAGGTCATCTCCGGCCGCGCGCTGCGTAAGCGACAGTTCCTGTCGGATCAGTCGCACTATCAGTACTACGACAACACCACACTGGCCATTGCCCAATGCTGGCGCGTGATGGTCGAGTGGATTCCGCACTACTTCCGCGAGCCCGGCCGCATCCAACGCATCATCGGAGAGGACAGCACCCCGCAGATGGTGACGCTCAATGAGCAGGTAACCGAAGGCGAGGGTGAAGACGCCGTTGAGCGCGTCAAGAACGATCTGACCATAGGTCGATACGACGTGGTGATGGATACCGGCCCAGGGTATGAAACCCGCCGGGAAGAGGGCGCCGAGAACCTCATCGAGCTGCTGAAAGTGCAGGCTCTGGCCGAGATCATCGCGAAGACGGGCCCCGACCTCGTGTTCCGCTCGATCGACCACCCGTACATGCAGGAGTTGGCAGACAGGTTGATGGCCGCGACCCCGGATGGTCTGAAGAAGATCGTCGAGGGGCTGTCCTCACGCGCGAAGTCGATCGTCATGGCGCTGGGCAACGAGAACGCTGCTCTCAAGCAGCAGTTGCAGGCGGTTCAGGGCGAGTTGAATTCAAAGCTGAAGGTCGAAACTCTGCGCGCGACAGTCAAAGCGCACGACGTCGAAGTGTCCAACGAGACCAAACGCCTGGACACGGAGAGCCGCGAGCGCACTGCCGTCCAGATCGAGAGCATGCGTGGCCACGTCACACTGGCGAAAGAAGAGATCGCAGCCGGCGCATCCCTGCTGAACACCCATGCAGAGGCCAAGCACCACCGTGCCGAGGCCGAACGCATGATCGAACAGGCCTCACAAACTGAGAAAACCGTATGACCACAACTGTGCTCGACAACAAAGACCTGACCAAAGCGCTGACTACGGGCGAGATCCCGGTTTCGGCTGAAATCGCGGCCGACAACGCCGCACAGGCTGCGAAGCGAGAAGATAAGAAGGTCGATCCGAAGGTCGAAAAGAAGGTGGAGGCCAAATCTGACACCAAGTCTGAGGCGAAATCCGAGGACGATGATGTCGAAGGTGAAGACGGCCTGACACCGCGCCAGAAGCGTGAATTCACCGAGTCGATGCTAAAGGCCATCGGCAAGAAGCACAAGCAGTTGAAGGAGGCCGAGGAGTTTGCGGCCGCGCAGTACAGCGAGAAGAAGCTGGCCGATCAGCGCGCTGAGAATCTGCAGCGCCAGTTGGAGCAGCTGAAGACGCAGCAGCCCGAGAAGCCCGTCGATCCCAACGAGGGCAAGCCCAAGCGCGAATCGTTTCAGACCGAAGAGGCTTATCGAGACGCAGTGGATGACTGGCGCGTGGATCAGAAGTTCAAGGCGCGGGAGGTCGAAGCCGCCAAGAAGCGCGAAGAGGAGCGTTTGCAGGAAATCAAGACAGCCGCCAGCGCACGCATCAAGAAAGCATTGGATCTCGTCCCCGATTATCAGGAAGTGACTGAAGCGGTTGACATGGTTGTCCCGCCTGTGATCGCCGGATACATGCAGGAATCGGAGATGTTGGCCGAGTTGGGTTACCACTTCGCCAAGAATCCAGATGTTCTGGAAAGACTCGCAAAGATGAATCCCGCACGCGCACTAGTTGAAGTTGGAAAAATTGAGAGTAAGCTAGAGCCATTCAAGCCCTCGTCTGATGACAAGGGCGGGAAAGCCTCCAACGGCGCAGAGCCGAGCAAGACGGAAAGCGCGAAGAGCGCAACTCCGAGCAAAACGGGAACCACCCCGAGTCAGTCCCGCGCCCCGGTCATCACGCCGGTGACGAATTCCAGCGCCAGCCAGGTTGAGAAGGCTCCAGAGGAGATGAATATCCGGGAGACCATCGCAGCCTGGCAGAAGAAGCAAGGCGTCAATCTGGAGCGTCGCAAGCGACACTGATCTCACGCGCGGAAAACAACAGGTTTCTGCGCGTCCTACGCTGATTGAATCGCGAGGACGCTAATGTGAGGCGTCCTTGGCTAACCAACTGCTTACGATCAGCATGATCACCAACCGAGCACTGCCGGTGCTCGCGAACAAGTGCATCCTGGTCGATAAATTCAACCGGCAATACGACAAAGAATTCGGCCAGAAGGGCAAGAAGATCGGTGGAACGGCGAACGTGCGTTTGCCGCCCCGGTACCTCGGCACCTTCGGTCCGGCACTGAACGTGGAACCCTCCACCGAGAACTATGTTCCGGTGTCGATCCTGTATCAGTACCACGTTGACATCCAATTCAACACGATCAACATGCTGCTCGACATCGATGAGTTCGAGCCGCGCTTCATCCATCCGGCCTGTAAGGCGGTTGCGAACCGCTGGGACTCGGACGGCTCCTACTTTGCCTTCCAGCAGACCGCCAACCGCGGCGGCACGCCGGGTACCACCCCCACAGCCTTCAAGGCTTTCTCGGATGCACGAGCGATCCTCGTATCCGAAGGCATGATGGGCATGGAAGAGGTCATGCCGGTCGCTGTGCTGCATCCGCTGGCGCAATCCGCGATGGCCGACTCTCTCAAGGGGCTCTACAACCCGCAGGCTCGCATCAGCGAACTGTACGAAACCGGCATGGTCGCCGCGAAAACCGCTGGCGCTGACTGGTTCGAAGATCCGAACATCGCCAACTACACTACCGGCACGCTGACGGGTACCCCGGTCCTGGCAGGCGTCACCACGGGCACGGGCGGTTCAGCGATTGTCACTTCCGGCTGGGCTCAGCAGGGCGTGTTCAACCTCTCCGGTCTGACCAACTCCGCTGCTCAGTGCACAGTCGGCGACACCATCCAGGTAGCGGGCCTCTTCCCGGTCAACCCGCAGAACCGCGGTCGCTACGGCAACCAGCTCAAGCAGTTCGTGGTGTTGCCACCGGCTGGCTACGCACAGATGGTGGGTGTTGCAGGCCCCGGCGGCCCGCAGTTCAACCCGGCCACTCTGGCGGCGGGCACCTTCAACGCTGCGACGGGTGTGTACACCTCGAGCGGCTCCGGCACCCTCGCGATCACGGTCGGAGAGTGCGCGATCACGGGTGGCCAGTTCCAGAACGTGGCAGCCACCGCGGCTTTCACCGGCACTCCGGCGGTCACCATCAACGGCGGCGCGGCCTCGGGTACGGCCTCCACGGAGAACCTGTACTTCCACCGCGATGCCTACGCAATGGCAATCGTCGATCTGCCACTGCCTCGCACCGCTGCGGAAGCGGCGATGGCCTACGACGAGGACTTGGGCCTCTCCATGCGCATCGTCACGCAGTACACGGTCAACAACGATGCGGAGCCCACCCGTATCGATACCGCGTACGGCTACGCGAGTCTGTACCGCTCGATGGGCTACCGGATCTCGGGTTAAGGAGCACATATGGCATTTCCTGCAGTCACCAACGTCGATGGCTCCAACCCGGGTCCCAACGCAGCGAACCTGCCGGATACCGTACAGAGCCCGGTCGGCAATCTCTGGAAGGTCGGCACGTTCGCGATCCCCCTCACCCCGGCGGCGGTGCTCACCATCACCGCTCCGATTCAGAACTTCGCTGCCACCGGCATCGGTCTTCTGACAACGGACGCCGTGTTGGTCGTGCCTCCCTCGGCAACGGCCAATGTCGCCCTGGCCTCCGCCTGGGTGAGTGCGGCGGATCAGCTCTCGATTCAGTGGGTTAACCCCACGGCGGGCTCACTGACGCCTCCGGCCGGCAGTTACCTGGTCACCGTATTCCGTCGGCAGCCCAACTGGTCTGCCCCGGCCTCCGGCAACCAGCTCGACTGGTAAGCCGCCATGCCAGGTGGAACTCGATCACAACTCGGAAATGAGCTGTTTGGGCAGGCGCTCTACCTGTCCGCAGTCACCTTCCCGACGCTCGGTGCGAATGCCACGAGCGACAACACGGCCACGGTCCCCGGCGTACTGCCGGGTGACCTCCTGTCCTGGAATCTGCAGGCGCCCCCGGCGCATCTGATCCTCGATAACGCCTTTGTGTCGGCGCCCAACACCATCACATTCCGATGGAGCTCGGATGGCACCGGCGTGACTGGATCAACGGTGGCGATGTTGCTCGAGGTGACGCGGCCAGAGAACGCCTCACTCGGCATCACGCAGCTGCCGAACCAGATCCAGTAAATGTATCCACCGGTCACGCAAGATCCGCGGCTGCTCCACAGCACATCCGCTATCAACGTCACAGCGGGTCAGGTGGGTGGCGCGGGTGGCGCGGCCGGCGATACTCAGCTCCTGCAGGTCGTGATCCTGAAGAACGCTGGCCCGGCAACTCTCACCATCGCGGGATTCAGGGGTGAGGACGGAACGGCGCGCAGCATCTTGCTGTCCGGATCGACCGCGGCCGATACGGTCTACAACTTCGCAGGGTTGCGTAATAGCGGCGCTGCGATGACCCTGACCGCATCAGTGGCCGATACCTGTCTCGTGGCGCTGGCGCCCTCATGACATGCCCACGATGCCCAATGTCGCCGGCACTCTTCTCCCAGCCGCGCAAGCCTCACTGCAGAGCGCAGGCGTCCTGAATCTCGCCACGCTGGGCTACTTCGGCACGTGGCCGATTACGGTGAAGTGGCAGACATCCGGGGGTAAGCCTGGCGTCGTCACCGGCCAGGCTCCCGCGCAGGGCCAGACCATCGCCGAAAACGCGCCTGTCCAACTCAATGTCGTCGAATTCCCCAACGGAGTGGCCTACCCATGAGCACGGCACTCGACATCATCAAGGCGGCGCTGCGACGGTGTAACGCTTACCAGTCCGGTGATCAGATTGCACAGCCAGACGCCCAGGATTGCCTCGACACCCTGAACGATCTGTTGGACTCGTGGAGTACCCGAGAGCTGTACGTTTTCGGCACGAATGAGACGATCCTGCAGTGGATTTCGGGCAAGAATCAATATCGAGTAGGCAATCCCAAGTGCACCGACATCGGCGAGCAGCCATTCACCGGGACCGTGACCAATGGGTCCGCTGTCATCACAGGCGTGACCAATATCCCGGCCGACCTCATCGCGGGAACCGCGGCCAGTGGCGTCAACGCAGGATCAGCGCTCACTGACGTTCAGAATGTCATTCCGGTCGGCGCCTATGTGACCGCGATCGGCGCCAACACCGTGACCATGAACACGCCGGCCAAGGCGAGCTCGAGTGGTGCGGATTCGATCACCTACACGATTCCGGGCGACTTCGCGATTCCACGACCCCTGCGCATCACTGGCGGCTTCACGCGCTTCAACTCGCTGGATTTCACGCTCGATGTGTACGCGGATCAGAACGAGTACACCAGCATTCTGTACAAGGCCCAGCCGGGCCCGTGGCCGACCATCGCCTGGTACAACATGGGCTATCCGTACAGCATTCTGAATGTCTACCAGACCCCAGGAAACGGCGCAGAGTTGCATCTTTTCACGGACACGATCCTGGCCAACCTGACGTTGAATCAGACCGTTCAGTTGCCGCAGGGATATTCCCGCGCGCTGAAGTGGTGCTTGGCGCAGGAGTTGTGCGGGGAGTTCGGCTATCCACTGACCGATGTGATCAAGGTCAACTCGCGCGACGCGTTGGACGCCATCAAAGCTTTGAATGCCATGCCAGCGGTGCGCTCTACCTATGACCGCGCGTTGGTTCGAGGCAATAAAGCCGACGGCGGATGGATACTCCACGGTGGCTACGGACGGTGATCCATGGCCTTTGAAGTATTTGGCAACTTCGGATTCGTGGGTGGACAGGATCACGCCCCCAACCCGTATCAGAACAAGCAACTCTGCATAAACTTCTACCCAGAGATGGACAAGCAGAATCCGAAAGAGATTCTGGCGCTTCTGGGGTGCCCTGGTCTGGTTCAATTGGCTGCAGCACCGGGCGGCGGGGCCCCTGGTTTCTCTTCGAGCATGACTGCGTGGCCGCAGCCATCCGCTGTAACCTCATTGCCAGTCAGAGGCCTATGGGAGCTGCCGAATGGCTCCCAGGCGATTGCAGTGATCGGCGGGACCTGTTATCGCGTGGATACGACTCCGGCCACTGCTTCGAGCTTTCCCACTCTCTCCTTGACAGCAGTTGGAAACCTTCTGACCTCATCAGGTCCCGTATCCATTCGAGACAATGGACCCGGTGGAGTCGTCGTCATTGTCGATGGCCCGAATGGATACTATTACGTGTTTGGATCAGGAGGATCTGCCGTAGGACCCATCGGGACCTTTAAACAGATCACAGATCCCGCATTTCTGGGCGCCACCCGCGTGGCTTTTATTGATGGTTGGTGGATTTTCAATCAGCCCAATACTCAGGTGTTCTATACCCCGGCACAGCAGTATGGAACAACTTTCAACGCCTCCAATTTCGCGCTGAAGGATTCCTCCACTGATCTTCTCATTGGACTGATGGAGAGCAAGGAAGAGCTGTGGCTAATCGGGAGTCGAACCACGGAAATATGGTACGACGCCGGAGGGCAGTACTTCGCATTCCAACGTCTGGTAGGAACCCCACTTCAGGTCGGGTGCAAAGCGGCCCAGTCGATCGCACGATTCAACAGCGATGGCGAGGACGGTCTGATCTGGTTCGGTCGGTCTGACCGTGGTGAGAACGTTATCGTCAAAACACGTGGCCTGACAGCGCAGACGATCTCTCCGCCGTCGTTTGGCGATGAGGTAGCGACCTATCCCATAACTTCCGATGCGATTGGATATACCTACCAGGAAGACACGCACGAATTCTACGTGTTGACTTTCCCGACCGCGGATGTGACGTGGTGTTATGACGCTCAGACTGGGTACATGCATAAGCGGACTTCCTACGATCCCTACGCGGCAAAATTCCACAGGCACCGATCCAATTCCTTCATGAACTTTGCCGGCATGCGGATCGTTGGGGATTACCAGAACGGTGCGATCTATCAGTTGACTCGCAATGCCTACACAGATGCGGGATGGCCGTTGCTCGCGAAACGTCGAAGTCCTCACATCTGGGACAAGGGCGGACGAACCCGAGTGTTCATGTCCTCGTTGCAGATCGATATCAACCCAGGAGTGGGGAATGCATCGGGCCTGGGCGCGAACCCAGTGGCCACGCTGACTATCTCGAGGGATGGCGGGAAGACATTCGGCAATCGATTCTCGACCCCCATTGGCGCAATTGGTCAGAACAAGACTCGCGCCATGTGGCGACGCCTCGCGCTCGGTCGTGACAATGTGCTCGATATGGAGATCATCGATCCGGTTCCTCGAGACATCGCAGGAGCCTCTCTCAAGGCATTCAGTCAAACATGAGTCTCCTGCCCGAACAGATTCCGCCACCCAATCAGCCGTTGGGAACGTGGACGATGCCGGATGGAAGCCGTGTCCCGGTCCTCATCGATAAGAATTTCTGGTTGTTCTTGTACAACCTAGCGTCCAAGGTGCTGGGGACCTCGGGTGGCCTCACAGCGGATGCACTGCAGATATTGGAAAGCATCGATATCGATGCACTGAACGCGGATGCCGCGGTTCTGCGCGCACCTATCAGCAATGCCACGCTCTTTGCTCTGGACCCGCCGCCAGATCCGCCTATTCCATCTCCGACGCTACCGTTCATGTTGGCGGAGGATACGGTCCCAATCGGATCGTTGCCGGAGACCAATGGTGGTACTGGGCAGACCCAATTCGCAATCGGCGATCTGCTGTATTCGGCCGTTGCCAATAAGCTTGCGCGGTTGACTGGCAACACAACTACGACCAAGAAATTTCTCACGCAGACAGGAACCGGCAGCGCTAGTCAGGCGCCCGGGTGGAATACGATCGCGCCGGCCGACTATTTCACTTCCACTGGCACCACCGCTGCAGTTGCATCCGGAACGCCGACGACTCTCTTTACGGCGCCCGGCAGTGGCTGGGCCGCCTATATCGTCATGGCCACAATTTCCTCCTCTAACGATGTGGCGAACTACGGCGCCGTATATCTAGTGACCATGGTCGGTAGTGCCCTGGCGGCCACAGCAATACATAGCGCAGCGCTGATGACAATCACCATCAGCGGACTCAACGTCCAAGCCACTCAGAGCAGTGGCGCATCCAATCCGATCAATTTCACCGTTATGAGGGTCGGTTAATGACCACTGTCACCGTCGTTCAGCTCGTCGCTCCCCTGCAACTGAGCAACTCGGATGCATCGCTCTATACGGCTCCAGCAAACACATCAGCCAAAATCGGGAGGGCGGTATTTACCAATACAACCGGTGGGGCGGTAACGATTACCGCCGGCATCAACACGGGTGGAGCATTGGGAGCCGGCACGACGCTCATTTCCGCCCGATCACTCGCCCCAGGGGAAGCCTATGTCTCTCCCGAGCTCGCCGGTCAGGTGATTCCGGCCGGATCTCAGATCCATGCCTTTGCAAGTACTGGCGCAGCAGTTACGTTCACAGCGTCAGGATTGACTGTGGTGTGAGGGCGCTTATACTTCACGCACGCCACTTACTGGCGAGTCGTTTCCCATTCTTGGAGCGCCTCGTCAGTGTCCGAAGATCCCGCCTATACCGCTCGCCGCATCGCCTGGGACATCTTTTTCGCAGGCGTCGTATCGATCAATCTACACCCCGGAACCACCCGGGATAAGGCGCAACCTCGTTCCATCGAAGAATGCGCACAGATCGCCGATCAGATGCTCGCCGAGCGCGTGAAGCGCTGGCCATGATCGAAGCGCTCCCATTCTCATTGTCGGTAACCGGGCTGCGCGAGGAACTCTCGGCACATCCTGATGTGTGGGATCGGTATCGGTGGCGGACCGAGCATCCCAGGTCTCCGCATCGAGAAGTGTCGGATATCTGGTGTCGATATAACGCCCTCGACAATCTCGGCCCCAATTTCAATGACGAGCACGAATCAGTCTGGTACCCGGTAGTTGATAAACTGCCGTCTGTGCCCCTGCTGTGCGATGCCGTCATGGCGCAGTTGGACAATCGCGAGTTGGCTGGCGTGTTGATCACGAAAGTACCGGCAGGCAAGCAGGTATACCCCCACGTTGATCGAGGCTGGCACGCGGAGAACACCGACAAAGTAGGCGTGCTGGTCCAAGGAAACCTCGGACAGTCGTTCTGTTACGACGGAATTCAGCACCGCTGTGTCGCCGGCAACTGTTTTCTGTTCGAGAACCAGGTCTCGCATTGGGTGGAAAATCCAACAGCTGAAGACCGCATTACCCTCATAGTCTGTATGCGAAGGAGCCACTAACGTGCCGTGGGGCGTGGCTGTAGCGGCGGGGATCGGCGCTGCTGGAAACATCATAGGCGCTGGTGAACAAGCAGATGCGCAAAAACAGGCTGCTGCGACTCAGCAGGCCATGTTCAATACTATCAACCAGCAGGAGCAGCCGTTCATCCAGGCCGGATACGGCGCGACCTCGCGGTTGAACGAATTGCTGGGTACGGGAGGTGATCCAAAATCTGCGGGCTACGGCTCGCTGACTTCGAACTTCACGCCTCAGGATTTTCTCAACAACCTCGATCCTGGCTACCAGTTCCAGTTGCAGACCGGCGCCCAGGCGTTGCGCAATTCTGACACTCCAGGCGTGGGGGCGCTTTCTGGTCCGGCCCTTAAAGATCTCATGTCATTCAACCAGGGCATGGCATCGACCGGCTATCAAAACGCTTTCAATCGCTTTCAGACTCAGCAGAACAACATCTTCTCACGGCTATCTGGCATTGCAGGATTGGGTCAGAACGCGGCCACAAACGTCGGCACGGCGGGAACCTCTCTCGGCACAGGAATGGCGCAGGCGCAGGCGGCGGCCGGTAGCTCGATTGGCGCAGGAATCGTTGGGGCCACAAACAACATCAGCCAAGGCACCACATTGGCCTCTCTGATGAATGGAAGCACGAGCAGTCCGTTCAACTCGAACAACTACTCGTCCAATTGGGACACTGAGAGTCCCGGCAACTTCCAAGACTTCACTCCTTCAACGGGAGGTAGCTAATGGCCGACTTCGGAAGTCCCGTTGCCAGTACGACCTCGAACCCAACAGGTCAGGCCGTTCAAACGCTGTCTGGGCTGCTCAGCCTGCAGCAACAGAGGCAGGCCCTGGCGGGTCAGGCGGCCGATGTTCAGCAGGCACAACAGACTGCGAATCAGCGCGCGCATATCGCGACCTTCATGCAGAGCTTCGATCCTACGAAGCACGTTGGATCGGATGGTACGCTCGATCTCGATGAAGTGCTGACCGATCCGAAGCTTCGGGCTGCGGCTGGCGATCAGTTCCCGCAGATCATGCAAACGATGATCCAGGCAAAGCAGGGGCAACTCGCCAACAAGCAGAGCTTGGCCAATCTGAACGGGGAACTTCGAAACCAGTTCTCATCGACGGTGGGTTCGTTGCGCACAGATCCGGAGATTGTCAAAGATACTCCCGAGGGACGTGCAAAAGTTCAGCAGGCGCTCGGTGACTTCGCGGAAACCGGTGGTCCGGATGCGGCGCGCATCGCCGACGTTTATCAGGGCGTCATTCAGCATGTTCCTCCTGGGAAACTGTCTCAAGCGCTCTCCAACTTTCAGCTGCAGGCTATGGATGCCTCAACGCAGGCCGGCCGTCAGGCGCCGAGCTATACCGATGTGGGCGGAAAGCTGCAGCAAACCAATCCCCAGGCGGCAGGTGGCGCACCAAATGGAGATCTGGAGAAAGGAATTCCGCCCGGCGCCTTCGTGGTTGAAGACGCCTTTCACCGGAAGTTCGTTCTTAATCCGAAGACAAACTCCGTGGTCCCACTGGGGGAAGGCGGCGGCGAGAATCCGTCAACGAACGCAAAGCAGGGCGGCGGCTATACCCAGCCGGTTGCCAACCAGCAGCAAGTCCTAGACTCCATCGAGAACACGCGCGCGATCGGCGACACGGCTCCGAGCTTCCGAAACACCAACTCTCAGTTGTTGCGATTGTCAAAGGAGACGATGACAGGCCCGGCCACGCAGACGCTGCAGAAAGTGGCGGCCATCGTGGGTCTGCCCTCCGGATCGAACTATCAAGAGATCTCAGCGTATCTCGATCGCCAGGCAGCGATGCAGGCCCGCGCGATGGGTGTTCCAAACACGAACGCGGGTCTCGCCGCCGCGGCCAGCGCCTCTGGCACGACCGAATACACCCCGAAGGCCCTGCAGGAAAAGGTGAAGTTTGCCGATGCGATGAATTCTGGAGCCATCGCCTACCGGCAGGGATTGGACAAATCCGTAGGAACAGGGCCAACACCGGATCTCTCGAAGTACCAGTCGTTTCGCTCTGCTTGGACAAAGAACTACGACCCCGACATTTTCCGCGCCGAGGATGCGCAGCGCCGCGGTGACACCGAGGAGCTCGAATCGCTGAAGAAGCGGCTCGGCAAAAAGGGCATGGCCGATCTAGCCACGAAGAGCGCGAACCTGCGGCAGCTCGAGAACGGGCAGATACCCAATGAGTGATCCGCGTACTGATTTCTTCTCCTCTGGCGGGTCAGACGGAACCAGTGATGACGCGCGCACGAGCTTTTTTGCGAGTAGTGCACCTGATTCCAGCGCCGATAGTGGAGCTTGGAGCCTTCATCTCGTCCCATCGCAGAGCAAGCACGAGGCGACTCCACCGCTGATTCCCACACTATGGGAGGGTGGAAAATTGCTCGCGCAGGGTGCTGTTCATGGCGCAGGCACGCTGGCAGATGTGGTGACCGGTACCGCGCCGGGCGCTGGCAGTCATGCGGAGCGCTGGGCATCGGCTATCCCGGTCGATCCTACCGTGGGTGGCACGATCAGCGGCGAGCCAGAAATTTCGCCCGAGCAGATCAGCCGGACCTACGACAGAGCCTTCGGTACCGGCCCGGCGGCCCAGACCTTCAAAGAGCGTATACCACAAGCGGCCGAAGCTATCGGCATGGTTGCTCCGGTCATTCGCACGGGCGGTGGTGCTATCGCATCCAGTGCGGCAGCCCGCGCGGCGGCCCCTGCCACCGCAGCGGAGGCCCTCGAGCAGGCTGCTCGCAATAGCCCTCAGTCCATGGGTGCCGCTTCCGCTGCTCCTCGCATGACCGAGGTGAGCCCGGAGCTACAGAAGGCCGTGTTGGATGCGGCCCGAAAGAATGGCGGTGCTGTCCATCCCGAAGCACTCAGCCGGCACGTTGAAGCAGACACGCTGCCAGTCCGAATCCAACTCACCCCGGGTCAGGCGCTGCAGGACCCAACGTTGATCTCTCATGAACTCAACAACCGAGCGCGCACGCCTGGATTGCCGCAGCTCTTGGATGAGCAGAATAAAGGATTGAAGCAGAACATCCAGACCATTCGCGATCAGGTTGGGCCGGACGTCTTCACCACCAATCCGGTCGAGCACGGTGATGCGCTGATGGCGGCTTACAAGGCGAAGGATGAGCCCATTCGCCAGCAAGTATCGGACAACTACAAGGCATTTTTCGACGCCGCGGAAAAGTCCAACGCGACCGTAGATGGTCCCGGATTCGTGCAGAGTGCTGAGGCCGGGCTCAAGAAAAAAATGAAGGGCGCCTTTTTGCCCCCAGGCATCCAGTCGATTCTCACCGAGTTTCGCAGCGGCGATACTCCGATGACGTTTGAAAACTTCGAAAATGCACGAAGCATTCTCGCTGCCGAAGCCCGGAAGGCTGAGCGAGCTGGCGACGGCAATGCCGCGGCGGCGATAGGCATCGTGCGCGACAAGCTCGAAGACTTGCCGATGACCGGCGGAAACAAGGATCTGAAGGCGCTGGCCGACAAGGCCAGGTCGAGCGCCAAAGCTCGGTTCGATGCGCTCGACGCGGACCCGGCCTACAAAGCCGCGGTGAACGACTCAGTAGCGCCGGATCAGTTCGTGCACAAGTTTGTCACAGGACCTTCGGCCACTCGCGACAACGTGGCTCGCATGAGCGCTTTCCTCGGAGACGATGAAGTCGCCAAGCAGACCATGGCTGTGGCGGCGCTCGATCATCTTCGAAAGTCTGCCGGCGTTGATCCGATGGGAAACGGGACGTTTCTCCAGTCCGGCTATAACAAGGCGCGAACGGCACTCGATCCGAAGCTCAAATATCTCGTCAGTCCCAACACGGCCGATCAGTTGGAGCAGCTTGGGAATGTGGCCCGCTACACACAATTCCAGCCGAAGGGCTCTTACGTCAACAATTCAAACACTCTGGTTGGGGCGCTTGGCGAGCATGCGGCGTCAATCGGCGAGGCATCTGTCAATGCAAAAACGTTCGGGGTAGGTGGATCTCTGATCCGCAAGGCGGTCGAGGGCCGCAGTGCCAAGAAACTAGCGCGTCAAACGATGTCGCCTTACGGCGGACTCGATCAGCTGGGCGAGCCGCCGCAATGATCCTACGTGTTGGTACGAACGAGGAATATGACCGCGTATACGGCAACGGCCGCCGCGCACCAAAAAGCGACCTTGCGAAATCCGCGATTGTAGGTGGCGAGAGTTACGACCCCGAGGGCAAAGACCCATTGCATGACATGTCCTTATGGAGTTCTAGCAATGCCCTGAGTCTGCGCGTTTGCGATCCGATCGGCAATGAACGCGTTCACATTTCACTTAATTATGGAGGTGGTCAGTGGCCATCGGTGTAGCCTCTCCCACTCCAATCCTGCAGTTCTTTGCGAACAATGGCCTGCCGGCCGTTAATGGCTCGCTGCTGACTCAGGTCGGCGGCATCAACGCTGCGACCTATCAGGATGTAGGTCTCACTACCCCGTTGCCGAATCCGATTCCGCTGAACTCTCGCGGTGAGGTGTCCAACAGTTCAGGGGTGTCCTGTCAGCTCTTTCTGACGCCCAATACTGTCTACACGTTCACGTTGTCAGATGCGCAGGGAAACCAGCAATGGACTGCGACCTATGTGAACGGGATTCAGGTCTCTCAGTCGCAAATTGCGCAGCTAATAAACCCCCAAGTACAGGCTGAGATCACTCTCGGCGTCACGCCTTCAAATTATCTGTATCCGGTCGGGCACGTGTATCGGTATGGGACCAATACAAACCCCGGAACGACGGACATGACTGCGCCGATCAACACGGCTGCGAATGTTTGTCGGCAGGGCAACTATCAGCTCCTCCTTCCGGCTGACCCATTGCTTGTCTCCAGTTCGGTGAATTTCAGCGGCATCACCGTGCAGGGGCTGGGAGGAGTATTTGGCGGGTCTGGGTACATTATTCGCACGGCTGGATCCACCTTCGACATCGTGACCAGCACCGGAAATACGATCCTGAAGGATATGCGGGTGGATGGTGCAAATCCCTCGCTGACCGGAGGACTTGTCGGCGACAACATTTCATTCAAGGCAACTTCCCCCGCGCATCCATATCTAATCACGTTGATCGATGTCGCTTCGACCAATGCGCGAGCTCGATGCTGCTACATAGAGCGCGGCGGATATACATCATTCTTTCATGTGCAGTTTCTGGGAGCAGGATTGCATGCGCTCGAGTGCGTTGGCACTACAGGCGATTCCTGCACAACTATTCGAGACTATGGAAGCTCCCAATTTTCCAGTTGCCCCAATGGATTCGGCATTAAGCTCACGGAAACTGCTGCCATCGGCTTTCACGACAGCATCGTGGAGAGCACTGGCGGTATCAGTCTCAATGGGTCAACAAACAATGAAGCGATTACATTCGATGGGGTCTATCAAGAACAAACTTTCGGATCATCCTTCGTAGGAAGCATCTCAGGTGGAGTTCTCACCGTCAGTTCGGTGACTAGTGGATTTGTGGCGTCCGGACAGGTCATTACGGGGGCAGGTGTTGCGGGAGGAACATTCCTCGGAACGCAATTGACAGGTCCAGTCAATGGGCCCGGTACCTACAACGTAGCCCCGTCTCAGACGGTCGCTTCGACCGCGATGACTGGCAGTCCAGTATTTATTACTGATAATGCAGGCGGCAAGGGCATCACTTTTCGCGGTTGCTTCGGCGGCAACACCGGCATGCCGCAATTCACAAATTGGCTGAATGTCTACTACCAGGGCAACGCGCTACTGACGGAAAATTTCACCCAGCTCAATGGTCGTATGCAAACCAATGCAGCAGGCCAAGGAACGGTGAGTACAACGTCCGACGTAACAGTGGCCCAAATCGCTTTGGGAAATACTGGTACCTATCGAGTCAGCGGCAGGGTGCAGACGATCTTATCCAGTGGCGCTGGGTCTATAACGCAGTTGGCCTGTCAGGTTTCGACGAATCCTGCGGCCTCGGGGCTCAACAATTCCACGACCTCTGGAGGCTTCAATGAATTGGCCGACCAGACACAAAGTTTTGATAGCACTCAAGGGGGTGCCGTGAAGGTGTATGGAATCTTTACAGGCGGTGGAACCATTTACCTGAGGGCTCACATCGTATTGTCAGGTTCGATAGTCGAAGCGTACTACGGGTTCTTGCGCGCGGAACTGATCGAATGAAAAATCAGCCGCGCTTGCTCGAACATGGGCGTGTCGAGGCGCTCAATCTTAACTTCGCACCCGAGTGCCGCGCTCACTGCATCCAGGTCGTAGATGTACATGGGAATCGTGGGTCCACCGACCGGGAAAAGGCGTTTTGCGATTCGCTTTCCTATCCGAAGCGCTCGCCATGCTCGGCTAGCCTTGTCTCTTATGGGGAGTTCGATGATTCCTGTACCTTCGAGACGTGCTGCGAGTCGCGAGAGGATCGGCACTCCAACGGTAGGCGGGATGTGCTGAAACACCATCATGCTCAATATGAAGTTGACCGGCGTCTCGGTCATTGCTTCGGCATCCTCGCAGGATACGTTGCTGCCGATTTGCCGTACATGTTCGAGCATATCGCGGGAGATATCCACAGCGATGACGTGCGCGAATCTCCCCGCAAGGGGGCGTGTCAAGCGGCCAACGCCACAGCCGTAATCGAGTGCCGTGCCGAAATTCAGCGGACCGAATGCGGCTTCCGCCCTATGAATGGCGTCTTCGACGTTTCCCACTCCAGAAGCGAAGAATCGCTCGAGAGACTCGCCGGTGATATTCCGCGCTCTGAACTCGGGTATGGACAGGACCCCGTAATAAGGGTCGTGCTTGCCGTAGTGATCCCAAACGGTAATTTGTTTCTCTCCCTTCCCTGCCCCGGCGCGGAGTATAGCCATTGAGTGATCATCCAATCAAAACTGCCGTTGATGTCGGCGCCGGAGTGACTGCCATCGCGACCATTGCGAACTGGCTTCCGTCGATCGCCGCGATATTCACCATTGTGTGGTACGGCCTGCGGATCTGGGAGACAGATACCGTCAAGAGTCTCCTGGGACGCAAGTGAGCTATTTCGATGCTGCCTTCGGGATCGTGGTAGGGATCGAGGGCGGTTATATCAACGACCCGAAAGATCCGGGCGGTGAGACAAAGTACGGCATCAGCAAGCGCCGCTACCCGAACGAAGACATCAAAAATCTGACCATTGAGCGGGCGAAATTCCTATTCCAGCGCGACTTCTGGAACGCCCACAAATGCGACGGAATGCCGTGGGAGCAGGCGCTGTTGGTGTTTGACACTGCTGTGAATGGTGGCGCGGCTGATCGCTGGCACGGACTCTACTCTGGGCTACCGGCGATCGACTTCATCGAGAAATTTCAGGCAGAGCACGCGCTTTATCTCGCGAGCCTGCCTGGGTGGACCAACTACGGACGCGGATGGATGCGTCGCGCCTTCAAAATTGCCCGCCTGGCTGAGAAACAACCATGAATTTACTCAAGGAAGCGGGGCACGTTCTCGCAACTGTGGCTCCCACGATCGCCACCGCGGTGGGCGGCCCTTTCGCTGGCATGGCGGTCACGGCTATCCAGAAAGCCCTCGGCCTTACTCCCGGCGACAGCACGGCGGGGAGCCAGGCGGCTATCGAGCAGGCCCTTGCCGTCGCCACTCCAGATCAGATCCTAGCTTTGAAGAAGGCGGAGAACGACTTCACTGTGCAGATGGAGCAGCTGGGGATCACGAAGCAGCAACTCGTGTATCAGGATATCGCTAGCGCCCGAGCGCGCGAGATCGCGGTGAAGGATTCAACACCGCGGTACTTGGCCTATCTGGTGACACTCGGATTCTTCGGCGTGCTTGGCTGGCTGCTCATCGAAGGTAAACCGGCCGAGGGTGGTGACGTAATGATGGTCATGGTCGGATCGCTCGGCACGGCGTGGACCGGAATTGTCGCCTATTACTTCGGATCGTCTTCCGGATCAGCAGCAAAGACGGACGCGATGACAGCTGCACTCGCAAAGAAGTGAACTACCAATCGGCCCAACGCCGAAACATCTCTACCGGATCGACCTTGTACGCCGCGGCGAGCTCGAACAGTTCCGAGGCGTAGACCTGTCGCTGACCTGTCTCGATCTGCGCCAGCTTCGACTGTGACCATTTCATTCGATCGGCAGCTTGCTGCTGAGTGAGACCTGCTTCACGCCGGCAAGCAACGAGCACTGCGAGCAAAGCCCGGTGCCTGCGCGACCGGATGGACTTTGCCATGGATGCCCCGCACAAACCGCGAAGCTTCCAAAAATACGATAAGGACTCCTACAGTCGATTTCACACTTATTGAGTCGAAATCCGACTTGGAGGATATTCAGGGAAACTCTTAGCCAGGGAGGCACGTATGCCGTCTTTGCCGCCGCTCTCGACGCACTTCTTCCTCGAGGTCAATCTGTACTGGCTACTGGCAGTGTTCGTCGCCTGGACCGTGCTATGGGGCCTGATTGGGTACTTGATCGGATACCGGCAGCCGAAGTACATCGTTGTTCGGGATAGCGATCTTGCGAGCTGATTTCGGGAGGGCCGGGGTCGGGCCTCATCATCGTCCTTCCCCGGTCGTTTTTGTGCAGTTTAAATGCACACTGCTTATATTAAAGCCTGAGTTTTCCGACATTTGTGGCGGCCACTCTGTCCGCCAGTAACTTTTTGCTCCTTTGCTTAGTGCACAAAATTGCCAGAAATTTCTGCATTATGCCCGTAGTGTGGCTTCCACATTTCACTTGGCAGTGAAAGTCCGCAAAATTGTGTGCACTGTCGATTGCACACAGATTCCGGGGGACTGCACACATGGCGAGCATCGTGCCGTACGGGAACGGCTGGCGTGCGTATCTGCTCAAGGATGGAAAGCGGTACACGAAGCTCTTCGCGACCAAGGCAGAAGCCGAGGGCTGGGCGAAGAAGCGAGCGGAGCAACTGAAGGCTCCCGATGTCATCACCTTCGCGGCAGCCGCCGAGCGATGGCTCGAGCTCAAGCTACCTAGCCTCGATTCGGGACCGAATCAGAGAACGGTCGAGCAGAGCATCCGAACCCATGCCATTCCGCTGCTGGGCCACAAAAAGCTGACCGAGATTACGCGCGCCAACTTGGTTGAAGTGGTCCGTAAGATCGCCGCCGATGGGAAGATCGAGACTGCCCAGCGAGTCGGCCAGCGCCTATGCAAGATATTCGATCTGGCGGTGGACAGTGGGGATATGGAAAGTCACCCCGCCGCAGGGCTGGCCCGTGTCCTGCCGAGCCGGAAGCGCAGCCGTATGCCAGCGCTGAAGCCCTCAGAGCTACCAGCTTTGCTGGAGGCTATACATGGGTACTCGGAGCCAGTGACGCGCGCTGGCCTGCTCCTATTGGCCCATACATTCACACGAACGACTGAACTGATTGGAGCTCGCTGGGAGGAGATCCGAGATCCGGAGACTTGGGTGGTACCAGAGGAGCGGATGAAACGCAGGCTGCCGCACGTTGTGCCGCTATCACCTCAGGTCCGATCAATCCTTGAGGACGTTCGGGCGATGGGCGATGGAAGTCGGTACTTTCTTGCCTCGAGCGTTAACCCGATGAGCGGCCTGTCATCGAACACGCTTCTGTATGCACTCTACAGACTGGGATACCGCGGAAGAATGAGCGGGCATGGATTCCGGGCCATCGCATCGACCGTGCTGAACGAATCTAAGCTCTTCCATCCCGATGCGATCGAGCGGCAGTTGGCCCACGGCGAAACGGATGCAGTCAGAGCTGCGTACCACCGCGCCGAGTATCTAGAGGAGCGGCGGCGGATGATGAACTGGTGGAGTCAGTATTTGGAATCTCTCGCTGCCAGCACGGCTTCATAGGGGATTCGGCCGCATTTGTTACGCGGCAAGTTTAGCTTCCTGGCTGTTGGCACGGATATATCCAACATCTCCGCAGCTTGTTTCAACGTGACCATGGTTGGGACTGGCCGGCGAGCCAATACCTCCTCTGCGGCGCGTACGCCAACACGAAGCGCTTCTTGTTCTGTCAGTAGAGTAGCCAATCAATCCTCCTTAAATGACTCTGAGGGTGAAATCACAGAAGGTCGCGCAGCCGAGCGCCAACGCTTCCTCCTGAGTGACGTGAAACACGCCATCGAGCGGCTTGTCCTCCAGGAGCAATCTCGCTCGGAGTCGCAGTGCGGCCAGTAACAGTTCGTCGAAGGTTCTCATGCCTACGATTCTCTAGTGAAACCTTACTCAGAGCGCCAAGGGTAGCGCCACGCTGGCGACTTCC
>JACZCU010032339.1_pt1 | contig 23927 bp, 25 predicted proteins | sample 8641851 | NCBI WGS metagenome assembly JACZCU01 (sample SAMN15324605, study PRJNA640507) | soil metagenome | isolation source: monocropping sugarcane control | place: China: Luxin town, Laibin City, Guangxi Province | collected 2019-07-25 | depth 10cm m | reverse complement strand
GGGAACCCAGAACATCTTCTGGACCGGCATCTGGACCGACCCGCGGGCGGCGAGCGCGTCGAAGATGCGGTTTGCATCGGCCGTCGATGGATAGGACAAACAGACGCGGAAGCCGTGTGCCCGGGGGAACGGTTCGGTCGTCATCCAGTCGGACGCCATGAAAAAGCCGCCGTTATCGAGGTCGAGACGCGCGTGCATGATTGCGTCGGCGTGTTCGGCCGGCGTTCCGGGCATGTCCTTGCCGGTGACGAGGCGGAGTTTCCCGCCGAGCGCTTTCTCGTAGAAGCGCATCGCTTCAGCGCAGTTTCCGTTGAAGAAGAGGTAAGCGTTCACGTCGATCATCGTCGTAGCTCCTTCGCGACCTCGGCAGGCGACCGATGATCGCGGTCTATCAATAGATTGAGGTGGCGCATCTTGGCAACGTCAAGCGTATTGCGCAGCGACTCGAGCGCGGCGGGCGCGGCGGCGCACTTTTTCGCGAGGTCGTTTCGCTGCACGATGACCGTGTCGTAGGGAGGGAAGAAGTGGCGGTCGTCGTCGAGCTGCAGGAGCGAGAGCGCGTCGATTAGGCCGTCGGTCGAGTTGCCGGCGATGAGGTCGACCTGGTCCGATGCGAGCGCGCGATAGGTGAGGCCGAGGTCCATCGTCCGCGGCGGCTGCGCGAAGTGGAGGCCGTACTTCTGCTGCAGGCCGTTCCAGCCGTCGGGACGTTCGACGAACTCGTAGCCGAAGCCGGGACGAAACGTGCTCTCGACCGCGTGCAGGTCCGAGATGCGCCGGAGGTTGAATCGTTGCGCGTCGGCCTTTCGAACCACCATTGCGAACGTGTTCTCGAAGCCGAGCGGCGGCGACCACTTCAGCCCCCGCTGCGCGTACGCGTCGCTGACCGTTTTCATCACCGCCGCGCGATCGCCGCTCGCCGGCTTGTTCAGGATCGCCGTCAGCGCTGTTCCCGAATACTCGGGATAAACGTCGATCGAGCCAGCCGTGATGGCGCGGTCGCACACGAGCGTCCCGCCGAGATCGAGCTTGCGGTCGACTGTGCAGCCGGCGCTCTCCAACCTTTGCGCGATGACTTCGCCGAGGAGCACGGACTCCGTGAAGTTCTTCGAGCCGACCACGATCGGCTCATGCGCACGTTTGCAGGCGGCGAGAAGGAGCAGCGCAGCGAGAAAGCGTTTCATGCAGCGCTCCCAAACCTGCGCGCGGAGATTCGTTCGAGGGCGCCGAAGACGAGGTCGGCGATGAGGGCGAGAGCGGCGGCGGGGAGCGCGCCGGCGAGGATGCGCGTGGTGTCGACCATCGCCACTCCGCGAAAGATCAGCGTGCCGAGGCCCCCGCCACCCACCGCGGCCCCGATGGTCGCGACGCCGATTGCGATCACCGACGCGATCCGCAGGCCGCCGAAGATCGACGGCAGCGCGAGTGGCAGTTCGACGTTCATCAGCCGCTGGCCGTCCGTCATCCCGACCACGATTGCCGCGTCGCGAATGAGCGGATCGATTCCGTTCAGCCCCGTCACTGTGTTCCGCACGATCGGCAGGAGAGAGTAAAGGATCAGCGCCACGATCGCAGTCCGTATCCCGATCCCGCCGATGAACGGCACCGGAATCAGAAAGCCGAACAACGCGAGCGACGGAATCGTCTGGATGATGTCGATGATCCGCAGCGTCACCTTGCCGAGGCGTGCGCGGCGGACGCAGAGGATGCCGAGGGGGATCCCTGCCGCCGTCGCGACGACCATCGCGACCGCCACGATGACGATGTGCTCCCCGGTTGCGCGCGCGATTTCTTCGACCATCACACCTCCGGCAGCCTCGATGCCTCGATGAAATCGCGAACGAGCGGCAGCGTCGAGCGGACGAACTCCTCGCGTGTCGTGTCGCAGACGATCTCGCCGCGGTCGATCAGGACGATCCTCCGCGCCACCCGCAACGCCTCGGCGAGATCGTGCGTGACGAACAGCATCGTGACGCCGGTCCGCAGGCCGATGAACTGCTCCTGAAGGTCGTGGCGCACCAGCGGGTCGAGCGCGCTGAACGGCTCGTCGCAGAGGAGCAGCGCGGGATGCGCGATCATCGCCCGCGCGATCGCGGCGCGCTGCTGCTCGCCGCCGGAGAGCGAGCGGGGAAAGCGCCCGCCGAAACGGTCGAGCGGGATTCCGAGGCGGCCGAGCATCGATGCCGCGGCGTCGCGCGTCCGTTCTTCCTGCCAGCCGAGGAGGCGCGGGACCGTCGCGACGTTGTCGTAGACGGAGCGGTGCGGGAAGAGCGCGGGCGCCTGAAGGATCGTTCCGATGTTCCGGCGGCGACGCGGGAGATCGTCGCCGCGAAGCTCGTTGCCGTCGATCAGCACGCGGCCCGAGGATGGTGTTGCGAGGCCGTTCAACAGGCGAAGGATCGTCGTCTTCCCGGCGCCGCTACGGCCGATCAGCGCAACGGATTCACCGGCGTCAATCCGGAGACTGACGCCGTGAACGATCGCCTCCCCCCGGGGGGTCGTGACCGTGACGTTGTCAATGAAGACCGCTGACGCCACGGCCACGAGTTTAGAGGACTACGGCTGCGGAGTGGTCTTCCACCAGCTCCCGTTCTCGCCGTAGTAGGCCTTCAGCGCGTTCGCGAGCGTGACATCGAACTGGTTGTTCCAGCCGGTCGTCGACCCCTTGACGCCGATTCCGAATACGTCGACACGGTTGTTGTGGCAGCCCGCCGCGCAGGTGTTCGGCATGCCGCCCTTGTCCTGGTACTTCAGCGTCAGCTCGGGCGAGATGGCCTTGAACGTGTGGCCCGCGGCCGCCATGTGGCAGTCGGTGCAACGCGAGAGGCCCATCATGCGCGCCGGCGCATACGGGTGGTTCGAGTGCGTCGAAATGGCCTTGCCAATCTTGTCGAGCGCAGCCTCGTTGCCGTTGACGCTGTCGAGCACGTCCTGCTTCGTGAAGCCGGCGAAGGCGCCATGGGTCGCATGGCAGGAGATGCAAAGCGAGTTGTCCTCGGCCTTGGTCGGGATGGTGAGCGTTCCCTGAACCGCCGTCTCGCGGATGAGCGCTCCCTCCCCCTCGGCGTGCGGATCGTGGCAGTCGGGGCAACCGACCGTGTGCGCGGTGAAGGTCGCGTGACTCGACTGCACCCACTGATCGTACGGGCGCCCACCGTTGGTCGTCCCATCCGGCCAGTACTTCGCGTTGTTCGTGTAGAAGGTCGACAGGGCGATGCCGTTCGCGGCATCGAATGGCGTCCACTTCGTGCTAGTGGCGTCGTTCATCGGCCAGTTGTAGAGGCCACCCGGGACCGACTTGCCGGTGATGTGGCAATTGCCGCAGATCTCGGCCTGCTGCGCCGGCTTGAGGTTCGCCGGATTGACGATCTTGCTCGGATCGCCGCTTCCGAGGATGTGGTTCGAGCCGGGCCCGTGGCAGGCTTCGCAGCCGATGTTCACGGTCTCCATCTGCCCGTCGCCGTCGTAGTCGACGACGGTCGGATCGTCGGCGTTGAAGAGAACGTTCTTCGGAAGCGTCGCTTTCGCTTCGCCCGACGCGGTCTTCGCCATCGCCTGCACGCCGGTGGTGTGGCAGCCGACGCAGCCCGCGGTGTGGCTCGACGGCCCGCCGGACGCGACGAGCGCCGCGGAGCCGATGCCGGCCGCGAACTTCGGCGCGTTCGTGGTGCTGTCATACCAGCCCGAGCCGACGGCATAGCCGGTGGCCGGGTCGAACGTGAACGGGCCGTAGTAGGCGGCGGTGGTGAGGCCGTTCGTGGTGTCGGTCACCGGAACGCGCACGACGTAGCGCTGCGCCAGGCTGGCGCCCTTCATGCCGGCGATCGTGAAGACGACCGGCATCTTCAGCGTGCCGACGGTGATGAAGTACGTGCCGTTCTCGAGCGAGAGCTTCGGCGCGTTCGGTTTGTACTTGTCGAACACCGACGAGATGTTGTTGAAGTCGAGGCCCTGCGCGAAGTCGTCGACGCCGTTCTTGTCGTAGTCGTTGATCACGCCCTTGCCGGGGATCAGCGAGTACTGCGGGAGCGGGCGCCGGACGAACGCGGCATGCAGGGTGTCGCGGTAGCTCGCCATGCTCGTGTGGCAGGCGAGGCAGAAGTTGGAGCCGACATACACCCCTTGCGCGAGCTGGTCGGCGGTGTAGATCTTGGCGAGTTGCTGCGCCGCGCTTTTCACCGCGGCCGAATTCGAGCTGACCGCTCGCGACTTCGTCGCCGGGAAAGCCGGAACGGCGAAGGCGACGAGCAGCAACACGAGAACCATCGAGTAGATACACGTGCGTCTCATCTTTCCTCCTTCTATCGGTCGAAGAGATTCGCGTCCCGGTTCGATCCGTGGATCGCGACATGACAACTGACGCAGGAGCGGTACTTCGCCTGCGTGAGGTCGTGCGTGGCGGAGATGCCGGCGTGGCACTCGAGACAGAGCGTCGTCACGCTGGCGCGTTTGAGGCGCCGCGGGTTCACCGAGCCGTGGCTCTCGTGACAGGTACTGCAGCCGCTGACCTGCTGCGGCGCATGTTCGAAAACATGCGGGCCGGCGACGTCCATGTGGCATTCAGAGCAGGCCGAAGAGACCGAGGCCAGGCCGAGCCGGTCGGCGTGGCGCTCGTCATGGACGCGGTGGCATTCGTTGCACGCGAGTGGCGCGCGGCCGTCGCGGTGCGCGTAGGGGCGCTGGAACGCGGCCCGCTGCGCGGCGTGACACGAGCCGCAGTTGTCGCTGCGCGTGACGACGTGGCCTTTGAAATGACAGCTCGCGCAGGAGACGTGTTGCGCGTCGTGCGCGACGGCCGCGGGAAGGATGTGGCTCTTCTGCGACGGGTGACAGCTGATGCACGCGACGTCCTTCGGATTCCGCGTGACGGTCTCCTTCGAGGGCGACTCGAGGTGCGCCGGCTGCACGTCGTGGCAGGTGACGCAGGCGGTGGCGTGCGGCGAGCCTTCGAGCGCCTTCGCGGCGTCTTCATGGCAGGGAGTGCAGTCGCTCGCGCCGATGACGGCTGCAAAGAGGGCGGATGCGAGAACGATCACGGCAGCCTCCATCCGAGCAGCACGCCGTATCTCGTGACGCCGAAGTCGGCGCTCGAGGCGAGCAGCTCGTTGTACGACCAGCGTTCGCCGAAGACGCCGAACTCCGACCGCGACGGCCCGCGCACCATTACGCGCGCGTCGCCGTTCCAGGTGCGGACCGGCCACGTCGAGCCGTTGTCGCGCGCGCGCGTCAGCGAGCCGCTGATCCGCACGCGCTGGATTGCGTATTCGGCGTGCGCCGTGGCGGTGAGGAGCGAGAGGTCGTAGACCGACGTTCCGGCGGTGTTGCCGGGAAGCACCAGGTCGGTGCGGGTGTGGAGGTTCGTCGTGCCGACGTTGACGCCGACGAGGGCGTCGCGATCGCGTGGCGCGAAGGTGACGTCGAGCGAGCCGCTGTTGAGGCGGTGCGCCAGGTTCGCGACATCGGTCGGATTCTCGCCGCGCTCGAACCGCCCTTCTCCCTGGATGTTCCAGCCGGAGCGCGGAACGGTTCCGGCGCGGAAGTGGAAGCGGTTGACCTTCTGCGGATCGGTGCGGAAGACATAGTGCTCGAACGAGCCGTGTTCGGCGTCGGCGGTCGTGAAGAAGCGCGAGCCGCGCCACGAAGCGCTGAGCGTCTCGCCGGTCGAGTGGCGGTGCACGTCGCCGAAGTAGCGTTGCGAGGCGAGCGCGCCGGCGCGGATGGTGAGGTGTTCGCCGGCGCGTTCGAGCTCGACCCGCTCGTTCGCGTCGGTGAACGAGAGGATGGAGTGGTTCGAGAGCGGAGCGGTGAGCTCGAGCGTCGCGCCGTTCGGGTTGATCATCTGGACGAGGCGCTGGCCGAGGAGCGTCGTGTCGGTCGACGTGTCGCGGTAGTCCGTCGTCGCGCGGGCGATCCAGCGCGGCGCGAGACGCCACGCGAAGCGGGCGTTCCCGGCGAACGCGTCGCGGCTCGCGGAGCCGGTGACGGTGTCGATGAACGAGACGCTGCCGGCGTTGCCGCGGTCGATCCCGAACGTCGTCGTCACCGGGACGGTGGCGTTCAGCTTCGCGGGCGTGTAGCGCATCGCGACGGCGCCTTCGAACTGCGATCCGCCGAACGACGTCGAGAGGCGTGACGTCGGCATGTTCTGCACGTCGTCGCGCGTCGTGCTCGACGCGAGCAGCAGATCGGGATCGGTGACGCCGATCGCGTTCGCAGAGTCGGGCGAGATGCGGTCGCGCCGCTGCTGGCGCGCGAACGACTGCTCGAACGAGAAAGGTACCGGACCGCGCGAGTCGAAGCGGACGCTCACCTCGTCGGAGCGTTGATTGAGGTCCGTCAGCAGCGGGTAAACCTCGTTGAGGCCGAACAGAGGGGTCACCGCGCTCCCGGTGTGCGAGAGGCGCCGCAGCTCGAGCGTCAGCTTGCCGGAGCTGAGGCCGTCATACGTCGCGCGTGCGCCCCAGCGCTCGATCTTCGATTCGTCGCGCAGCGGGTCTTCCAGCGCGAAGAACGAGTCGCGGCGGTCGTACGTGAGCGACAGCGTCAGCGGCGCGTGGAAGCGGACGTCGAATCGCGCGCGGCTCGTCTCGGCTGCCGGACCGAAGCCCGACGCGCGGAACGTGATGTTCTGGCGCTGAAGGACAAGCTCTTCGAACGTGAATCCGCGATGGATATCGCGTTGTGAGAAGAAGCTCATTTCGTTCCCGGAGACCGATTGGCCTGCTACGGCCACGGTCACGCCGCCGCTCCACTCTTGTGCGTGCGCGCCGCCCGCGCAGAGGAACGCAGCGACGGTGATCGCAAGCGGAAGTTTCAAATCCATATCGCCGTCCTTGGCGCGCAACGTAGGCGTTCGGAAGACGCGACACAGGAAGATTCGTCATCCCTAACGGGTACGCCGGTCATAGGGCGGTGTGTGCGAAACGGCTGTTCCGCAGAGGCGCCGCGTCGCGTCCGCTGCGACGACTCATTGCGGCGCCGAGAGGCGCGCGCGTCACTCGGTGTTGAGTGCCGCGATCACACGTGCATCGTTGCCATAGACGTCGCGGTGATATTCGATGTCGCCGTCGGTCGCGGGCCACGCCGTCCAATAGAGGACGTAGACCGGCACCGGTGTGGTGATCGGGATCGTCTTGGTCTCGCCACCGGTCATCGCGCTCTCGACTTGATCGCCAATGAGGTAGTGCGCGAGGTCGAGCGGGCGCTCGATGCGGATGCAGCCGTGGCTGAACGCGCGGACCGTCGCGTCGAAGAGCGACTTCGCGGGCGTGTCGTGAAGATAGACGTTGAAGCGATTCGGCATCTCGAACTTGATGCGGCCGAGGGAGTTCCACTCGCCGGGCCGCTGCCGGATCCGTCCGTCATTCGTGACCACCATGTGCTCGCGTGCGAAGTAGCCGCGATCGCGCCGCTGCTTCGGCCATAGCTCGTTGTCCGCGATGCTGTCCGGGACGTTCCACCACGGGTTGACCGTGACGTCGGTGATCAGCGCCGCGAAGAACGGCGTCTCGTGGTAGAGCTTCCCGACGACGGTCTTCATTGTGAGCACGTTCGTTCCGTGCTCGTAGACGTCGAGGTGGAAGCCGGCGATGTTGACGACGACGTAGCGCTCGCCGAGCGGCCGCGGCATCCAGCGCCAGCGCTCCAGGTTTGCCTTCACCTGTTCGACGCGTTGTCCCGCGGTGACGTTCAGCTCGCGCAGTGTGTCGCGGCCGATGACGCCGTCTGGCTCGAGACCGTGGTGTTTCTGGAATTCGATCACCCACGGCGCACGCACGCCTTTGCGGACCTCGGCGCCGGCCGGAATCTCCGTCGGTGTTCCGCCGCGTAGCAACCGCAGCTCGTCGCGGAGGCGCCGATAGCGCGGATCGTCGGGCGCGAGCTTCTCGATGGTCGCCTCGACGTTTCCATTGTCGAGCGCCGACTGCAGCACGGCCGCAAGGTCGATCTTCGGCTCCGCGCACCACGCGGCGCGGAGAAACTCGGGGTCGACCGCGCCACGTGAAAGGTTCGACGCGAGGCGCAGGAAGGCGTCGCTGGCCAGGACGTCTCGCGCATCAGTATCGCTCGCGGACGCGAGCACGCCGGCGTGGTATCTGCGGGGATCGAGGCCGTGCGATTCGGCGCCGGCGATCGCTCGCCTCAACGCGGCGAGATTCGCTTCGTTCCATGCCGGCTGTGACGCACGCCGCTGGTAGAACGTCCGCAGCGCCGGCGCCATGCAGATCTTCTCGCCGGCGACGACGCTCGATTGCGTGTAACGCTCGATTCTCGCGGTGTCGTCGCTGCCCGCCGCGACCAGGAGAACTGCGAAAAGAGCGAACGCGCGCATGACACGTCCTCGCTCTCAATGTGGGTCCGGAGCCGTTCCGTCGCGACGTTGGTCATCACTCTTGTTGGGTGACCTTCGAAGCTGCCGCGGCGCGCGCGCGGCCCGACGATGCTTCCGGAGGTGTCCCCCATGGCCACCGTTTCTCTTCACCATCCAGCGACCCTCGGCCATACGCACCACCTGGCCGATCCGCGGCTCACGTTCGCGGCACTCGTTCCTTTTGCCGCCGGCTTGGCGATCGCGTGGCGCCTCGACGGCGTCCTTCATTTCCGTGCGATGGCGACGATGATGTTGATCGTCTTCGCCTCGGCGGCGGTGATCTTCCTGTCGTCGCTTCGGCCGCTGCTGGTCGCGTGCATTCCGGCGGTCCTGCTGGCGACGGTGCTGCTCGAAAGCGGCACGTTCACGCCCGTGGCCGTCATCGACGCGCTCGTTCTGGCGCTTCTGATCGCGAATGTTCTCCTGGTGAGCGATTCGCCCGACGATCGGACGACAACGCTCGTGAACACGCTCTTTACGATTGCCTTCGCCGTTCCGCTCGTCTGGGGCATCTACGCCGGGCCGTTCCGTCTCAGCGCGGTGTTCTTCGGCGTTCCGCTCGCGATCTTCTCGTCCGAAATGCTCGACCGGAAGCACGACCACGCGCCGCACCTGGCCGAAACGGCGACCCTGCTCACGTTTGTCGTGACCGGGGTCGCCTTGACGCTTGCGGAATTGATCGGGTGATGGATCTTACGGTTCCACGCTCGCGACGGCCTGCGTCTTATTCCACTCGACGAACGAGCCGTCGTACAACTGCGGGTAATAGCCGAGATAACGGAGCACGAAGTAGGTCATGGACGCCTGCGTGCCGGTACGGCAGTAGACGATGACGTGCTGCTGCGACGAGACGACGTCGACCGACGAATACTCCGATGCGAGCTCGCGCGGCGACAGCAGCACGCGGGCGCCGTGCTCCACTTTCGTATTCGACTCCCACGGCATGCACATCGCGCCGGGGATGTGGCCGGGAGTATCGACCTCGGCGCTCTTGGCGTGGCCGAGGTAGTCGTCGGGCGCACGCGCGTCGAGAATGATCGTGTTGGTCGTCTGCGCGTCGACGACGCGCTTCACGTCGCCGAGCGTGGCGAGCACGTTCATGTTCACGACCGGGCTGAAATTGCTGTCCGGTTTCACGTTTGGCGGCGCCTTCGTCCAGGTGCGATGCTCGGCGAGCCACTTCACGTTGCCGCCATCGAGAATCGACGCCCGATCGGAGTAGCCGAGGTAGTCGAGCGTGAACCAGAGCCGCGTCGCGAGCAGCGGATCGTGGCTGGTGATCACGATGCGATCGGTGTCGCGCAAGCCGGCGTTTCGAAACAACCTCTCGAGCTTCGGCAGCGACGGCAGCTCATTCGGGATGCCGTTCCGCCGGACCATCAGCTCCGATGGGTTGATCATCACGGCGCCCGGAATGTGGCCGAGTTTGTACTCGCCGGGTGTCGACACGTCGAGCACCAGGACGTCCGGGTGGTTGATGTTGTCTGCCAGCCAGTCCGTCGACAGGATGAAGTGCGGGTGCAGGGTTGCGGCAAGTGATGCCGCGAGCAGAAAGGAAAGCATAGGCACACCTCCTCGTATCAACCTGCGTCGCGTCACGGTGACGACAAGGTCGTGTGAGCACGACGGCCGTGCGCGAACGCACGCATGTGCTGTGGCGCGTGACCATGCGTTGCATTTCGCGGGAACCGAGGTTCTGGGTAGAGGAAGCAAGTCATGCGTCAATATCTCTCTCAAGACGCTCCGGTTCTGATCTGGACCGGAACCGAAGTGCTCGACGGCCGCCTGACCGTCCCGCAGACCGCGCCCGGGGTCGTCATCATCGCGAGCCTCGGCGGCACGAACCATCACGACGGCTATCGCGCCCTCGCGGAGCACCTGAACCTGAACGGCTACGCGACCCTCGTGGTCGACCTGCTGACGCCCGACGAGCAGCAGGTCGACGCGAGAACGGGCCACTTTCGATCCGATCTGACCCTGCTGGCGATGCGAATCGTCTCGGCGTCACGTTGGCTCGAGAAGGAGCCGGCTACGGAAGGCCTGCCGCAGGCATTCGCGGCTAGCAACGTGATCGCGTCGGCCGGGGTGCTCGCCTCGGCGAACGGCGCGCTGGAGCTGTTCGCGATGGTCCTCGTCACGCCTCGCCTCGATGTCGTGCGCGATACTCTCTCGCAGCTCGTCGCTCCGGTCCTGATCGTCGGCGACAGCGGAGCGTTCGACCACGTCTCCGAGCGCGACATCTTCATGCTGCGCTGCGAGCGCCGTGTCGCCCACGTCGCGAACGTGACACCGTTCCTCGAAGACCCGGCCGCCCGCTCCCGAGTGCTCGACCGCGCCGTCGAGTGGCTCCTGGTCCACGAGCCGGCGGTCCCGGAGCTGGCGTAGACGCCCCTACGCCCGCTGCTCCTCGCGCGCGGTTTTGAGGCGGTTCTCCATCTCGACGACGCGCGGGATGAGGACGTTGTTCTCGAGGTGCATGTGGCGGTGCGCGTCGTGGTCGAAGGCGTCGAGCGCGTCGAGGACGTCGGTGTGCGGGTACTTGGCGCTGCGAAGACGGAGTGAGAGCTCACGGATCCGGGCGAGCCACTCGTGCACGAGGTCGTGCTCGACGAACTCGGCGAGCAGGGGGCGGCTCATCGACCCGAAACGGATGCGGTGCGGATGGAGCTCCAGCGCTTCGATCGGCGGAAAGAGCTGCCGCTCTTCGCGCAGCATGTGCGTGTCGATCGCGACGGCGAGCGCCTTGAAAATCCGGGTGATGCGGCGAAGGTCTTCGGGCGGGTCGACGATCGAGTTGAGCTGCTTCTGGATGATGCGCGACTGGTCGGATGCGAATCTGTGGTGGTCGGTGATGATCTGATGAATCAGCTCCGCGAGCGTGCCTTTGTCTTCCTCCGGCTGGCCGGCGGTGGCGCGCACGATCTGGAGGACCTGACTGGCGTCGTGACCGGCGTACGTCGCGGCGTCTCGCAGCGTTCTCCCGCCCTTGCACGCGTAGTCGATCTCGAGCTCCTCGAAGAGGGCGATCAGCGTGGGATGCCGCCGGGCCAATGCGCCGACGGCTGCGACGTCTTCGATCTGGATGTTCATCCCTGCACCTTACGCAATCAAGGAAATGTTGCCGGTGAGCGCCTCACAAGTCCGCGGTGAGCTGGCTCACATCGATACGAGCGTTTCGAGCGCGGTCCGGTTCCGGATGACGAACGAGCTTCCCTTGATCGAAATGAGCCCCTTGTCGCGGAAGGCGCGCAGCAGACGCGTCACGGTCTCGCGAGACGTGCCGATGAGCTGCGAGATGTCGTGGTGCGTCATCAGCACCTGGATGCGCGTCCCGTTCCCCGTTTCGTGGCCGTTCTCGTCGCACCACGTCAGGAGCAGGTGCGCCAGCTTCTCGGCCGCCGAATGCGACAGCCCGATGGAGCGGACGTCGTCGTTCCACGCCTCGCACTCCTCGGCGAGCTGCCGCGACGTCTGCCGCGCCACGTCCGCATGCTCGGCGAGAAGCCGGAGGAAGTCTTCGCGGCGGACGATCTTCACCTGCGACGGTTCGAGCGTCTCCGCGGTCGTCCGCGAGTCGTGGCCGCTGATCGCGCTCGCCAGCCCGAGGACCTCGCCGCCGTGCGCGATGTGCGTGATCAGCGTCTTGCCGTCGTGCGAGGCGATGGAAAGCTTTGCCGTCCCCTTGCAAAGCATGTAGATCGCGCGCGGCGACTCCCCCTCTGAGAAGAGCACCGACCCCGCCGGGTAGACGTTCGTGAACGCGATGCGATCGAACACCTCCAGCGCCTGCGCATTGATCGCGCAGAAATAGCGGTCCGTGCGCCACGCACACGTGGCACAAGTCTCGAGCGCATCGAAACCGTGTTGCGAACGTCGCATCGCCGGTGTGAAAGCTACGCCGCGAGTCACTTTTTGACGGCAGCGGGTGTCACAGATTCCCGTGACCTTTGACGCGGTGCGTCGCTCCCCGCGGCTCGAACATCCGTCGGAGCCACTCGATGCACCGCGAGCTGGAACAGATTGTCGCTGCCGACGAGGAGGCGCGGTCACGCGTCACCTTCGCCGAGGAGCAGAGCGCTCGCGCGTGCGGCGCGGCGAATGACGCCGCCGACCTCGCGATTGCTTCGAAGCGGCGCGCGGCTGCGGCGAAGCTCGAGAGCGAAGTGGACGCCATACGGGCCGAGGGAGAGGCGCAGATTGCCGAAATCCGCGCGCGCGACGATGACTATCTCGCTCGCGCGCGCGACGCAGGAGCGTGCCAGCTCCGGCAGGCGGCGGAGTTGTACGCGCGAATCGTCCTGCGCGGACCGGAGGAGAAGCAGTGAGCGCGCCGGCGCGCGCGTATGCGTTCGCGCGGGTCTGCGCTTGGCGCGGGGCGATGCTGCGCCCCGAGGAGCTCTTCGCCGTACTCGGGACGACGGACGCACAGGCGTCGCAGCACGCCGCGTCCGCGCTCGGGATCGAGAGCGACGCGAAACGGTTTGCGCGTCTGCTCAATCGCTATCGCCTCGTCCTGCGCGTCTACCCGGAGCACGCCGGCCTCATTGGCGCGCTGCTCCGCCTCCACGAGATCGAGAACGTGAAGCTCGCGTGGCGCGCGCTCGGCCGCGATGCGGATCCGGAAACGTGGGTGCCGCTGTGGCGTGACTTCGGCGACTTCGCCACGATCCCGCGTGTCCGCGGCGTCACGTCGCTGCACGACTTCGTCGAGCTGCTGAAGGCGACGCCGTACGGCGCGATCGCGGCCGAGGTGTTGAAGGTGTCGCCGCACGCCGAGATGGCGTTCGATCGCTGGGCGTCGGCGGAGGTCGTGTGCCTCGCGAAGGCGCTCCCGCGATCGGAGGCGCTGGCGCGCGAGCTCGCGCTGCGGATCGTGCGCAAGCGCGACGACGAGCTGCGCGCTCGCGGTGCGGCAACCTTCGGATTGTCGGAAGCGGCCGTCGATGCGGCGATCGTCGTCCGCGAGCGGCCGCCGCGGCGGATGCACGATCCATTTGCGGGTCAGGCGTTTCGATTGGCGCCGGCGTTGGCGCTCATCGAGCTCGCGGAACGCGAATACTCGCAGGCGACCGCGGTGGTCGAGCGAAACGGCGATCCGGAGCTCGACGACGCCACGGACGCGAGGACCGCGCGATGCTGAAGCCGGTCCCGATGGCGCACTTCCGCGTGCAGGTGCCGTCGCATGACGCGCCTGCAGTCACGCGCGTCGTCGCGGGGGAGGGCTTGCTCCATCTCGTCGACATCGCGCACGGCAAGACGCCGTACGACACGGCGCCGCCCGGGACGCGCGAGCTGTACGCAGCCTTCCGCGACCTCTCGGCCCGCGTGCGCGTCGTCTGCGAGCGGCTCGACCTGAAGCTGCCCGATCCCGAAGGAACGGTCAGCGACGACGTCGACGACTTCGCCGCCGAGCGGGAGAAGCTCGCCGTCGAGCTCGAGCCGGTCGAGAAGCGAGTCGACGCGCTCTGGCGCGAGCTGGCGGCGTCGCGCGAGCGCGAGGCGGCGGCGCGTGAACGGGAGGCGATCGCGTCACGGCTTCGCGATGCCGAGGTCGACGTGAAGCGGCTGGCCGATCTCCGCTTCTCGACGCTGAAGCTCGCGCTCGCAAAGAGCGACTCGCTCGATTCGATCGCCGCGATGCTCGCCCCTGCGCCGTTCGTCATCGTGCCGCTCGATTCCGGCGAGCCGATGCTGGTCGCAATTGCGATCGCGAACTTCGCACGCAGCCGCCTGGACGAGGCGCTGCGCGTCGCCATGGCGCAGACGGTGGACCTCGCCGATGTAGGGGCCGGCTCTCAGCCGGCCCTCGGTGCCGCTAAGAGCCGCACCCTACACGAGATCGCGGCCGATCTTGCGCGCCTTCGCGATGAGTGCGGGAAACAGATCGCCGCGATCGTGCAGCGCGCGGAGTCGGCGTCGTTGCTCCTTTCCGCGCAAACACACTTCGCCGCCGCAGGTCGATTCGTCGTCATCTCGGGATGGGTCCCGGCTGAAGACGCGGAGCGAATGCGGAAACGGATTCGCGACGTGACTGGCGATCGCGCCGTCGTCGACGTCGAGCGGGCGGAGGAGATGCCGGGCGTCAACGAAGGGACGATCCGCGTTCCGATCCTCCATCGGAATCCGCTGCTGCTCCGGCCCTTCCAGCGCCTGGTCGACCTCTACGGCACGCCGTCGTACCGCGAGGTGCAGCCAACGGCGTTCTTCGCGATCGGCTTTCTCCTGATGTTCGGCCTCATGTTCGGCGACGCAGGGCACGGCGTCGTGCTCTTCTCGGCCGGCTGGTGCCTCTTCCGCTTCATCCCGCAGTACCTCGACTACGGGATCCTGTTGATGGAGGCGGGTACCTCGTCGACGCTCTTCGGAGTTCTCTACGGCAGCTTCTTCGGCATCCGCGGTCTTCTGCCCGTCCTCTGGCTCGAGCCGATGGACGACCTGCAGCACTTCATGTTCATCGCGGCGGGCCTCGGCGTGATCGTCGTCAGCGGCGGCCTCGCGCTCAACGTGATCAACACGTGGCGCAGCGGGAACGTCCGCGAGGCGCTCCTCGGCACGCGCGGTCTCACCGGCGCGCTGCTCTACTGGGTCGCGCTGGTCGTGCTCGTGCGCGTGTTCGTGCCGAAGAACGTGACGGTCCCGAACACGATCATCGCTGTCCTCGCGCTGATCGTCGCCGCGATCCTGATCGGCGGCCGCGCCATCGCGCGACACTTCGAGCCGGCGCGCGCGAAGCCGCCGGTGCGCACGACGCCGCGTTCGCTGGCGGCGCTGGAGACCTCGGTCGAGCTGGTCGACACGCTCTTCTCGTACTTCGCCAACACGATCTCGTTTGTCCGCGTCGCCGCGTTCGCCGCCGTGCACGCCGGCGTCTTCATCGCGATCTTCGCCCTCGCCGACACTATGTCGAAGATGCGCGGCGGCGGCGTGCTCGCGGTGCTCGTGCACGTCGCCGGCAACGTCGTCGTCATCCTGCTCGAAGGGCTCACCGTCTCCGTCCAGGTGCTGCGCCTCGAGTACTACGAATTCTTCGGGAAGTTCTTCCGCGGAGGCGGCGAGCCGTACCTGCCGCTGATGCTGCGGCGCGGCCCGCAAACGCCGCAGCGATTGGAGAGCAAACATGCTTAACGCAAGTCTCATCCTCGTCGTATCGCCGGACATGGTTCGATGGGGTTTCATGGCCGCGGCGATCGTCGCGGGCCTCGGCGCGCTCGGCGCGGCGTACGCGGTGGCGGTGGTCGGCGCGGCGGCGATGGGCGTCATCGCCGAGAAGCCGGACCTCGCCGGCCGCGCGCTCATCTTCGTCGGCCTCGCGGAGGGGATCGCGATTTACGGCCTGATCATCGCGATCATGATCCTTGGGAGGCTCGGATGAATCCCGTGGTCATCGGCACGCCGGACGAGGTCCTCGGCTTCGCCCTCGCCGGCGCGACCACGTTCGCCGCGACGACGAATGCCGAGGTGGAGAAGGCGATCGACCGGGCCGTGAAGACGATCGACCATCCCATCGTGATCCTCTCGCATCACGCGGCCGAGCTCGTGCACGAGCGCATCGACGCGTGGGAGCACGGCACGAGCGGACCGCTCTACGCGATTCTCCCGGCGGCATAGCGATGCAGGCGATCGGCAGCGTGGAGTCTGTGATGGCGGCGATTCGCGACGACGCCGGAGCGGACGTCGAGCGCATCGAGAAGACGGCTGCCGGCGACATCGGCAACATTCGGAAGATGGCGGAGGACTTCACGCCTCCCGGCGACGAGAGCGGCCTCAAAACGGCCGCCGCGCGACGCAACGCGGAGCTGCTCGCGCAGGCGCAGTGGGAAGGGCAGCGCCGCTTCATCGAGCAGCGCGAACGGTGGATCGCGGAGGTGATCGCGGCCGCCGCGCCGCTGCTCGCGAACGCGAGCGCAGACGATCTCGCCGCGCTGGAGCGCGAGGCACGCGCGGTTGCCGGCGACGGCACATGCGAGCCGGCGCCGGGCGGCGGCTGCATCGTGCGCGGCAAGAACGTCGTCTTCGACAACAGCTTCAAGGAGCGCGCGCGCCGCTTCGAGCCGCAGTGGCGTAAGGCGCTCGCGGAGCTCTACCGCCCATGAACGCCGCCGCCGGCCAGCTCACCGACGTCTCCGGCTGGGTCGTACGCGCGCGCGCCTCGCGTGCACTGGCGCTGCGCGAGCTCGTTCACGTCGGCGAAGAGCGACTCATCGGAGAGGTCATCGCGCTCGATCACGACACGGCGACCGTGCAGGTCTACGAGGAGACCGAGGGGCTTGCGCCGGGCGATCCGCTCTACTCGACTGGCGAGCCGCTCACGATCGAGCTCGGGCCGGGACTCCTCGGCACGATCTACGATGGCGTGCAGCGGCCGCTCGCCGCGCTCGCACGCGACGGCGGCGACTTCATCGGACGCGGCGCTCACGCGTTCGCACTCGATCGCGAGAGGACCTGGTCCTTCGAGCCGAAGGCGCGCGAGGGTGAAGAGGTCCTCGGCGGAATCACGTTCGGATTCGTGCAGGAGACGCCGGCGCTGCGGCATCCGATCCTCGTGCCGCCGGACGTGCGCGGGATCGTCACGTTCATCGCGCCGGCCGGACCGCTTCGCGTCGACGATCCCGTAGCCACGATCGAGCGCGACGGCATGGTGAAGACCATTACGATGGTGCAGCGCTGGCGTGCGCGCGTCCCGAGGCCGATTCGGGCACGCCTTCCGATCGCGCAGCCGCTCGTGACGGGACAGCGGGTGCTCGATACGTTCTTTCCACTGCTGCGCGGCGCCGCGGCGTGCATGCCTGGCGGCTTCGGAACCGGGAAGACCGTCACGCAGCAGCAGCTCTGCCGCTGGGCGGACGCCGACGTCATCGTCTTCGTCGGCTGCGGCGAGCGCGGGAACGAGATGACGCAGCTCGTGCGCGAGCTGCCGGAGCTGATCGACCCGCGTACGCAGCGCCTGCTCGCGGAGCGGACGGTGCTCATCGCGAACACGTCGAACATGCCGGTGTCGGCGCGCGAAGCGTCGATCTTCACCGGCGTCACGATCGGCGAGTACTACCGCGACCTCGGCTTCCACGTGCTGCTCCTCGCCGACAGCATCTCGCGGTGGGCGGAGGCGCTGCGCGAGATCTCCGGGCGTCTCGAGGAAATGCCGGCGGAGGAGGGATATCCGCCGTACCTCTCGAGCGCGCTCGCCGCGTTCTACGAGCGGGCAGGTTCGGTGACGACGCTCGGCGAGACGCCAGGGTCGCTGACGCTGATCTCCGCGATCTCGCCGCCGGCCGGCGACCTCACGGAGCCGGTCACGCGGCACGCGCAGCGATTCGTCCGGACGTTCTGGACGCTCGACCGCCAGCTCGCGCAGGCGCGCGTCTTTCCGGCGGTGAGCATGAGCGCGTCGTACAGCGAGCTGCCGTCGGCGAATGCGGCGCGCGACGAGGCGCTCGCGTTCGTCGAAGAGGCGGGCCGCATCGAGGAGACGGCGCGGCTGGTCGGCGTCGAGTCGCTGCCCGATCGCGAGCGATTCCTGCTGCGTTTGTCGGAAGTCTTTCGCGAGGGATTTCTGCAGCAGAGCGCGTACGACGAGGTCGACGCGTTCTGCGCGCCGGAGCGGCAGGCGGCGCTCCTCGCGCTCTTCTTACACGTCCGGCGGCGCGGTCTCGAGCTGATCGAGCAGCAGAAGCCGCTCGCGAAGATCCTCGCGCTGCCGCTCATGACGAACCTGCAGCGGGCGAAGAGCGCTCGCGCGCTCCCGACGATCGCGTCGCTCGAAGAGGAGCTGGCGTCATGCTGAAGAGCGCCGCCGGCGTCGAGCGCAGCGGGCTCGCGGATATCCGCGGCGCGTTGGCCTTTGTCGAGATCGAAGGGGCGTACGCGCCGGCCTTCCACGAGGAGGTGGAGGTCGTCGGCTCGGACGGCACGCTCCGTCGCGGCCGCGTGCTGTCGACGTCCGCGCGCGGCGCCGTCGTCGAGATCTTCGCCGCGACCGAAGGGCTGCAGCTCGACGCCTCGCGGGTCCGCTTCCGCGGCCGTCCGATTCGTTTCGGCGTCGGCCCCGGGCTCCTTGGCCGCGTCTTCGATGGCACCGGCGAGCCGCGCGACGAGCTGCCTCCGCCACCCGCTGTCGAGATGCGCCCCATCGGCGGCTCGCCGATCAACCCGGTGCGGCGCGCCTATCCGCGTGACTTTCTCGAGACCGGCGTCTCGTCGATCGACGCGCTGAACTCGGTGGTGCTCGGGCAGAAGATCCCCATCTTCACCGAGTCGGGGCTGCCGCACGACGAGCTCGCGATGCAGATCGTGCGTCAGGCGCACGCGCCGGGTGTGGAGAAGTTTGCGATCGTCTTCGCCGCCCTCGGCCTCCCGCGCCAGATCGCGCAGCGGTACCTCGACGACTTCGTGACGACCGGCGCGCGCTCGCGCCTCGTCGCGTTCCTCAATCTCGCCGACGACCCCACCGCCGAGCGGTTGATCGCGCCGCGCTGCGCGCTCACGGCCGCCGAGTACCTCGCGTTCGACTGCGGCTATCACGTCCTCGTGGTGCTCCACGACATGACGAACTACGGCGAGGCGCTGCGCGAGATCTCCGCGGCGCGCGGCGAGATCCCGAGCCGGAAGGGATATCCCGGCTATCTCTACAGCGACCTCGCGTCGATCTTTGAACGCGCCGGCCGCATCGAAGGGCGCCCCGGCTCGCTGACGCAGATCCCGATCGTGACGCTTCCGTCGGGCGACATGAGCCACCCGATTCCCGACCTCACCGGATACGTGACCGAGGGACAGATCGTGCTCGACCGGACGCTCTGGCGGCGCGGAGTGAAGCCGCCGGTCGCGGTGCTCTCGTCGTTGTCGCGCCTCATGTCGGACGGTATCGGCGCCGGCCGCACGCGCGAAGATCACGCCGACGTCGCGCGGCAGCTCTACGCGAGCGTGGCGCACGTCGAACGCGCGCGATCGCTCGCCGCGATCATCGGCAGCGACGAGCTGACCGAAGTCGAACGGACGTACCTCGCGTTCGGCGAGCGTTTCGAGCGCGAGCTCGTCTCGCAACGGAACGACGAGTCGCGGCCGATCGCCGAAACGCTCACGATCGCCTGGAAGCTGCTCTCGATGCTGCCGCGCGGCGAACTGACGCGCATCCGCGACGCGTTCGTGACGAAGTACGCGTCATGATCGTCTCGACGTCGCGCTCGCGTCTCTACGAGCTCCGCCGCGACCGGATCGCCGCCGCGCGCAGCGCCGAGCTCCTGGAGCGAAAACGCGAGGTGCTGCTGCGCGAGACGGCCGCGCGGACCGCGAAGCGCGACGCGCTGCGCGGGACCGTTGCGCGTGCGCTCGCCGCGGCGAATCACAAACTCGCGATCGCGCGCGTGCACCACGGGCGCGACCGGATTGCCGCCGTAGCGCTCGCGCAGCCGCTCGCCTGCGCCATCGAGTCGCGCGAGCTGTCGATCATGGGTGTCCGCCTCGTCGAGCTCCGCGCCGAGGCGCAACCGTTCCGCGCGATGTACGGCCCCGCTTCCACCTCACAGGCGCTCGACGACGCCGCAATCGCGTTTCACACCCTGCTGCCCGACGTCATCCGCCTCGCCGGCGAGGAGCACGCCGTCTCCCGCCTCCGCCTCACGCTCCGCAAGACCACGAAGCTCGTGAACGCGCTACAAAAAATCGTGCTGCCGCGCCTCGATCACGACATCCGCGTCATCATCGACTCGATCGAAGAGGAGGAACGCGACGAATCGGTGAGGCGGAAGGTCTGGCTCGCGTCCGCCGCCGCGTTCGGATTCAGCCGCGGCTCCGCCCCCGACCAGTAGAACGCGTTGGCGAGGATGCAGAAGCCGGTGGCTGCGAACCAGAACATCGCCAAGCCGACGAACCCGGTGAAAATCAGCCACCACGCGCTGTGATACAGCGACAGCACTGAAGCGATCGAGATGTTGAATCCGACGATCGGGAAGATCCGGCGCTCCAGGTACCACGTGTCCGTCTGCATGAAGTACCACTTCTCGGACCGGTGTGAGTCGAGCAGGCCCTTGCAGCCGAGCCGGTTCAGGATGTTCGAGATCGGACAGAATCCCGTCACCGACACACTCATCGAAACGAGTCCCGTGGCGACGACCATCAGGATCGCCCAACGGTTCCAAAGCGCAGCCGCGGCCGTGCTGACGACCAGAACGATTCCCGCGATGACCCACACACCGCGTTCGGCGTACCAACGGTCGGTGGGAACGATGTAAATACCGGATTGAGTGCTCATGGCTTGCTCCTGATTCAGGATCACGCCGCCTCTCGATCCGGCCAAGAGGGCGAATCACGACGCCTTGTAGCGCCGCTCACCCCCCGACGGTGCGCGTCGTCGATTTCACGAGCACCATCGTGAATTTCATGAGCGCGAAGGTAAAATTTACCTACGATCTCGTGGATTTCATGAGATCGCTCGTGAATTTCACGATGGTGCTCGTGAATTTCACGATGGTGCTCGTGGATTTCACGTTGCTCCTCGTGGATTTCATGATGGTGCTCGTGAATTTCACGTTGTTGCTCATGAAATTCACGTTCGTGCTCGTGAATGCAACGGCACGCGTCATGAACCGAACTGACGAGTGGATCATGTGCCGGTCGAAGCTGTCTCCGTCGCCGTCTATCGCATCCCCACTGCAACTCCCGAGTCCGACGGCACGTTCGAGTGGGACGCGACCACGCTCGTCGCGGTGCATGTCGTCAGCGGCGGGAAGCGGGGCTTTGGGTACACGTACGCCGATCCTGCGACGGCGAAGCTGATCGAGACGCTGGCGGAACATGTACGGGGGAAGAGCGCGCTCGACATCGATCGGATCTGGGCGGAGCTGATCTACAGCGTCCGCAACCTCGGGCGCCGAGGGATTGCGGCGATGGCGATCTCCGCGATCGATGCGGCGCTTTGGGATTTGAAGGCGAAGCTCTTTGGCGTCGCGCTCGTCGACCTGCTTGGCAGCGTGCGTGAAGCCGCGCCGGTGTACGGCAGCGGCGGCTTCACGTCGTACTCGATTGCGGAGCTGCAGGAGCATCTCGGCGGGTGGGCGGCGGAGGGGATTCCGCGCGTGAAGATGAAGATCGGGCGTGACGCGACCGCCGATCGCGAACGCGTCAGGGCCGCGCGCGAGGCGATCGGAGATGAGTGCGAGCTGTTCGTCGACGCGAACGGCGCGTACACGGTGAAGCAGGCGATCGCTCAGGCAGAGGACTTCGCGAAAGCGGGCGTCGCCTGGTTCGAGGAGCCGGTCTCGTCGGACAACCTGACGGGCCTCCGCTTCATCCGCGAGCGCGTCCCGATGGACGTCGCGGCCGGCGAGTACGGCTACGAGCTGCAGTACTTCGACGAGATGATCGCGGCGGGGGCCATCGACGTGCTGCAGGCAGACGCCACCCGTTGCTGCGGCATCACCGGATTCATCAAGACGTCAGCGATCTGCGAGGCGCGCTCGATGCCCCTTTCGGCGCACTGCGCACCGTCGCTTCATGCACACCTCGGATGTGCGCTGCTCCCGCTCCGTCATCTCGAGTACTTCTTCGACCATGCGCGAATCGAGTCGATGCTCTTCGACGGCGCACTGACGCCGCGCGACGGCGCGCTCCATCCCGACCGCTCGCGGCCCGGACTCGGCGTGGAGCTCAAACAACGCGATGCCGAACGATTCGCAATCTGACGCCTACCCGCCGATCGGCGATTACGCAATCATCGGCGACACGCGCTCGGCGGCGCTGATTTCGCGCCACGGGTCGATCGACTGGCTCTGCTGGCCGCGCTTCAACAGCCGCTCGGTCTTTGCGCGCATGCTCGACGCGAATCTCGGTGGCTATTTCGAGATCCAGCCGGCCGTCCCTTTCGAAGCGGGGCGCCGCTACGTCGACGCCACGAATGTCCTCGAGACGACGTTCATCACCAGCGGCGGCCGCGCGCGCGTCCTCGATCTGATGCCGGCGCTGACGGAGGAGAAGAAGGATCGGGTCCTGCTCCCCTTTCGCGAGCTGCTGCGGCGGATCGAGTGCGTCGAAGGCGAAGTGCCGATGACGGTCAGCTATGTGCCGCGGCCGAACTACGGCCGTTCGGTGCCGCACCTGGCCGTGCGTCACGGCGACACGATCGCCTGCATGGACGGGCCGGAGGTGTGGTGCCTGCGGTCGGACGTGACGATGAAGATCGTCGATCGCGGAATCGCGCGTGCCGAGGTGACGGTGAAGGCGGGGGAACGGCACGATTTCGCGTTGTCGTATGAGACGCATGCGCCCGCGGTCTACGCGCGCATCAATGGCGACACCGACGCCGTCATCGACGAGACGCTCTCCTTCTGGCGGGAGTGGTCGTCGCAGCTCGAGTACGACGGTCCGTATCGCGAGCAGGTGCTGCGCAGCGCGTTGACGCTCAAGCTGATGGCATACGCGCCCTCGGGCGGCATCGTCGCGGCGCCGACGACGTCGCTGCCGGAGCTGATCGGCGGCATCCGAAATTGGGACTACCGCTTCTGCTGGCTGCGCGACGCGTCGTTCACGGTCGCCGCGCTTTATGACTGCGGCTTCGAGACGGAAGGGAGCGCGTTCGTCGACTGGCTGCTTTACGCCACGCGCCTGACGCAGCCGAGCCTGCAGATCCTCTACGACGTCTTCGGCGAGTCGCGGCTTCCGGAAGCGCAGCTCCATCATCTCGATGGCTACCGCGGCTCGCGTCCCGTGCGCATCGGCAACGCCGCGCGCGATCAGCTCCAACTCGACGTCTACGGCGAGGTCCTCGGCGCGATCGAGGAGTACACCGAGCGCGGCGCGACGCTGCTGCACGACGAGAAGCGGCTCGCCTGCGGTCTCGCGAAGGTGGTCATGAAGCGATGGCGTGAGCCCGACAGCGGGATCTGGGAGAAGCGGGGCGGCCGCAAGCAGCACGTTCACGCGAAGATCATGTGTTGGGCGGCGCTCGACTCCGCGGAGCGTCTCGCGGAAAAGGGGAGGATCGACGGTCCGGTCGACCAGTGGCGGGCGACGAAGGACGAGATCAAACGCGTCGTGTTGGAGCGCGGCTTCAACCGCAAGCTCAATGCGTTCGTCAGCGAATTCGACGGCGAGGAGCTCGACGCGAGCCTCCTCTACGTCTCGCGCGTCGGCTTTCTCGAAGGCGACGATCCCCGCATCCTCGGCACGATCGACGCGATCCGGAAGAAGCTCGGCCACGACGATCTGATTCTCCGCTACCGCAGCGAGAAGACCGACGACGGCCTCCCGCCCGGCGAGGGCGCTTTCCTTCCTTGCAGCTTCTGGCTCGTCGAGGCGCTCGCGATCGCAAAGAGGATGGACGAGGCCTCGGAGCTGTTCGAGAAGCTCATCGGCCGCGCGAATGACCTCGGCCTGCTGTCGGAGGAGGCAAGCGTTCCCGACGGCGATCTGGTCGGGAACTTCCCGCAAGCGCTCACCCACATCGGGCTGCTCAACGCCGCGATCCGCCTCCAGCGTCCGATCGCGCGCCGCGGCAAGGGAAGCGAGGCGGAGAAGGGTGTAGGGGTCGGCTCTTAGCCGACCCAGGGCCGGCTGAGAGCCGGCCCCT
>JACZCU010011645.1_pt1 | contig 23966 bp, 19 predicted proteins | sample 8641851 | NCBI WGS metagenome assembly JACZCU01 (sample SAMN15324605, study PRJNA640507) | soil metagenome | isolation source: monocropping sugarcane control | place: China: Luxin town, Laibin City, Guangxi Province | collected 2019-07-25 | depth 10cm m | reverse complement strand
CTCTCAGCCCGCCGAATCGTTTCGTAATCGGCGGGCTGAGAGCCCGCCGCTCCACTTTCACATCCGTGCCGTGTCGTTACAATGCACGCCGTGCATTACCGCAAGCTCGGAACGACCGACATTACGGTTTCGGAGATTGGCTTCGGCGCGTGGGCCATTGGCGGCTCGACAGACGCCGGCGGAACTCCGGTGGGGTGGGGCAAGACGAACGACGATGATTCGCTCGCGGCGATTCGTCGTGCGCGTGAGTTAGGCGTCACGTTCTTCGACACGGCCGATTCATATGGCTTCGGCCGCAGCGAATCGCTCCTCGGCATCGTGCTCTCGCGACGTCGCAACGAAGTCGTCATCGCGACGAAAGTCGGCGTCGTGCGTGGTCCCGATGGACGGCTCACGAAAGACTTCTCCGCGCATCACATCACGCAAGCGGTCGACGGATCGCTGCGGCGACTGCGCACCGACTACATCGATCTCTATCAACTGCACAATCCATCGCTCGACGATCTGCGTCACGACGAGATCCACGAAACGATGGATCGATTGCAGGAGACCGGCAAGATTCGCTTCTGGGGCGTTTCGGTCAGCACGCCGGAAGACGGCATCGCGATCATCAACAAGAACTGGGGCTACGCGCTTCAGGTTCTGTACAACGTGCTCAATCAGGCGCCGGCGAAAGAGCTGTTTCCGCTCGCGAAGCAGAAAGGCTACGGCATCATCGCGCGCGTGCCGCTCGCGTCCGGATTGATGAGCGGGAAGTTCCGACCCGACACCGTCTTCCCGAAAGACGACGTGCGCCAGAACTTCCTCACGCCGAAGCGACTCGAGGAAGTGATCCCGCGCGTCGACGAAGCGAAATCGATCATCGGCGGCAGCGCCCGATCTCTCGCCGAAGCCGCATTGCGATTCACACTCGCCGATGACGCCGTTTCCACCACGATCCCCGGCGCGCGCAACGTCCGCCAGGTCGAGATGAACGCCGCCGCGGATGAAGTGCGCGTGCCGCAGGAAGTGATCGATAAGCTGCGCGCGCGACTGGGCGAGGTCAATTTTTATCAGAGGCATGGGATCAGGATCTGAGTGATGAGTGATGAGTGATGAGCGATGAGCGATGAACCGCGTCGCCAGCATCACGCGTTGCGAGATGGCGTCAGTTCGTAAATCGTGACGCCTTGGAAGCGCCGTTCATCGCTCATCGCTCATCACTCATCACTCGTCTCACGAAGACCCGCGCCAAGGACATAACTCCCCGCTCTGAAACGTTCTCCCTCCGATGCCCAATCGCACCATTTCGATCCGCGGGGCGCGGACGCACAATCTCAAGAACGTCACGGTCGAGATTCCGCAGCGACAACTCACGGTTCTAACGGGCCCATCGGGCTCCGGGAAGTCGTCGCTTGCGTTCAACACGCTTTACGCCGAGGGACAGCGGCGTTTCGTCGAGTCGATGTCGACGTACGTACGCCAGTTCCTCGAGCGCATCGATCGTCCCGACGTCGATCACATCGACGGAATCCTGCCGGCGATCGCGATCGAACAGAAGAACTCGGTGAAGAACGCGCGCTCCACCGTCGCGACTGCCACGGAGCTCGCGGATCACATCCGCCTCTTCATGACGTACTGCGGCGAGACGTGGTGCTCCGATTGTCACGTCACGGTGCGCAAGGAAAATCCTGAAGGCATCACGAACACGATTCTCGAATCGCTCGGCGACAAACGCGCGGTCGTTCTCGCGCCGGTGTTCTTCGATCCCGCGCATCGCGAGATCGTGATCGAGCAGCTCGTGAAAGCGGGCTTCTTTCGCGTGTGGGTCAACGGCGAAGTGCACGATCTCAATGAGCTCGACACGTCGAAGTTCACGTCATTCGAAGTGGTGATCACGCGGCTGCGCATCGATGCGGAGCGGCGACTGCAAATCACGGAAGCGATCGAGCAGGCGTTCGAGATCTCGAAGGGCAACGTGAACGTGATGGAAGAATCGAGCGAAGGCTGGATCTCGCATCGATTCACATCGCGCTTCGCGTGCAATCGTTGCGGTACGGAGTTCATCGAGCCGACGCCGCACATGTTCTCCTTCAACTCACCCCTCGGCGCATGCACGGGCTGTCAGGGCTACGGACGCATCATCGGCGTCGACATGGACAAGGTCATTCCGAATCGCGACCTTCGTCTCGACGAGATGCCGATCGCGCCGTGGAACTCCGCGGGTTACGAAGACTGCTACGAAGATCTGAAGAAATACGCGGCGAAGTACAAGCTGCGGATGAATGTGCCGATCAAAAGTCTCACGGCCGAGGAGTACGACGTGCTCTACACGGGCCGCGGAAAGTGGTACGGCATCAAAGGCTTCTTCGAGTGGCTTGAAACGAAGAAGTACAAGATCCACGTGCGCGTGAAGCTCGCGAAATATCGCAGCTATGAACCGTGCCCGCAGTGCCACGGCTCGCGTTTGAAAGATGTCGTCAACAACGTGAAGTTTCGCGATCTCACCGTCGCGCAACTTTTCGCGATGAACGTGAAGACCGCGCGCCGATTCTGGGAGTACCTCGCGCTGTCGAAGTACGAAGAAGAGCTCGCGGGACACCTTCGTCGCGAGATCGTGAATCGACTCGTGTATCTCGATGAAGTCGGACTGTCGTATCTCACGCTCGATCGTCAGACGCGCACGCTGTCCGGCGGCGAATCGCAACGCATCAACCTCGCCGCGGCACTCGGCAGCTCGCTCACTGAAACGATGTACGTCATCGACGAACCAACGGTCGGCTTGCACGCGCGCGACAGCGAACGTTTGCTCAGCGTGCTGCGACGATTGAAGAACGCTGGCAACACGGTGGTCGTCGTCGAGCATGATCCGACGATCATTCACGGCGCGGATCACATCATCGAGATGGGACCGGGCGCGGGTGAGTTCGGCGGACAGGTGATGCACAGTGGAGCGGCGGGCTCTCAGCCCGCCGGATGGATGGTGCGCGAAGAAGACGGCGGGCTGAGAGCCCGCTGCTCCACCGACGATGACACACAGGGCGTGATTCGCATCGTCAACGCGCGGCAGAACAATCTGCGCGGCGTCACCGCGGAGATTCCTCTCGGCAAACTCGTTGCGATCACTGGCGTCTCGGGCTCCGGCAAATCGACGCTCATTCGCAACTGTCTCTTCAATCGATATCAACGAGACGTGCGCGGCACCGCGGGTCTCGAGACCGGAAAGGTCGACGCGCTCGAAGGCACCGAGCTGATTTACGACATGGAGTTCGTCGATCAGTCGCCGATCGGACGTTCATCGCGTTCGAATCCCGCGACGTACATCAAGGCGTGGGACGAGATTCGCAAACTGCTCGCGGAAACGACAGGCGCGAAACTCAACGGCGTCACGCCGGGCATGTTCTCGTTCAACACGGAAGGCGGGCGCTGCGAAACGTGTCAGGGCGCGGGCGTCGTGACGATCGACATGCAGTTTCTCGCGGATGTCGAAGTGGTGTGCGAGAAATGCGATGGGCGTCGCTTCGGCGAGCACGTCATGAAGGTCACGTTCAAAGGAAAGAACGTGAACGACATTCTGCAGATGACCGTCGACGAAGCGGCGAAGTTCTTCGTCGCGCGGCGCGCGTTGCTGAAGCGACTCGACTCGTTGCGCGCGGTAGGACTCGGTTATCTGCGACTCGGTCAATCAACCGATTCACTTTCCGGCGGCGAAGCGCAGCGACTGAAGCTCGCATCGTTTCTCGCGGAGACCGCGAACATCGACAAGCCGCGACTGTTTCTCTTCGATGAGCCAACGACCGGTCTTCATCACACCGACGTGCAGGTGCTGATCAAGACGTTCCGCGATCTCATCGAGCGCGGCAACTCGGTGCTCGTGATCGAGCACAACACGCAACTGATCGAGCAGTCGGACTGGGTGATCGATCTCGGACCCGAAGGCGGCGATCAGGGCGGCGAAATTGTCGCGGTGGGAACGCCGGAGGAGATCGCGGCGAATCCGCGGAGCATCACGGGACAGTATTTGAAGGTGGCTCGCGCGGTAGCGTGAGTCACATCGTCAAATCACGAACCCGCTGACTCTCGTCTTCCGGATTCTCTTCGAGATACTTCTCCAGCCACAGCGCCACGCGAGCAGCGATTGCCGCTTCATCGCTCATCGCATCGATCGCATCACCGAACACCAGCTCCACGCGCGCGTTTCGCCAGCGCGCGATCACAGGCACGATCGGCGTTTGCGTGATGCGCGCGAGCGCGAACGGTCCGCGCGCGAGTTGCAACGTGCGACCGCGAAACGGCGCCGCGATACGCGTCGCTTCCTCGGGATCGAGCGTGACGAAGACGAACTGTTTGTTCTGCAGATACTGCAACGCGCGATGAAACACTCTCGCGCGATGCTGTTCATCGCCGCGCGTTGCTTCGATCGTCACGTTTGGCTGCGGCCTCGCGAGCTTCGGCGTTGCGCGAAGCACAAGCACGTTCGCCGGAAGATCCCCCAGCATCGTGCCGATTGCTCCTAACGCGCCGAGGTGAAACGTGCCGAAGATCAGCGGTGGTTGAAACGTCTTCACGCGCGGATCCGGCGGCGCGATCGTCGCGCGCAATTTGTCGTAGCCCGCGATGCGCAAATACTCCGCCACGACGAGCTCGCGCATCCCCGCGAATGCCGTGCGCGCGATGACGTCCGAACAAAACAACACGATGCGCGGTGCACGGCCGAGGTTCGTCGCGAGCGTTCGCAGCAACACGCGAAACACACGGCTGCGCAGCGTGCGAATCATCGCGAGGATGCGCGCTCGATCAATGCGCGCAACGTGAGTGGTGTGCGTTCGAGCAGATCGACGAACGATCCTCCGAAGCGTCGTTCGCAATCGAGCAGCACCTCGGCGATGGCGATGGAATCGAGACCGAGTCCGTTCGCGCCGATGGCAACGTCGTCGTTGTTGATCGCATCGAGAGAAGCGCCGCGCGCGCGAACGATCTCGTGCACTTCCGTGGTCGTGGTCACGGCGCGGATTCTAATTGCTGTTTCAGCGCTGCATGCCTGAGCTTGCCGTTGTACGTGCGTGGCAGCGTGTTGCGCGCGAACGCGAGCACGCGTTCCGGCGCGAAGCCGAGCGCTTCGCGAATCGCATCGGCAACATCGCGCGTAATGCGATCGCGATCGTCAACATCCGTCTCGATCGCAACGACGATCTCTTCGGTCGCAAACGATGACGTAAGCCCCACCGCCATTGCGATACGCACACCTTCGATCGTTTGCGCGACTTCTTCCAACTCACGCGGCGCGAGCACTGCACCGCCGCGCTTGAGCATCGCGCGCTTCCGACCGAGCACGTACAACTCGCCGTCTTCGACATGACCGACATCGCCTGTCGCGAACCATCCATCGCGCAACACGTCGTCGGTATCGAAGTAGCCTGCGAACACGAGCGGCCCTCGAATCGAAATCTCGTCATTGTCATCGAGTCGCATCTCGATGTTCGGCAGCGCGCGGCCACAGGAGACATTGCCGCGTTCATCGACACCGCGCGGCTCGCCCGGACGTTTGCACGCAACACCGAGCGTGGCTTCCGCGAGTCCGTAGCCCGGAATCACAACGCCCGGCACATCGAACGTTTTCTCGAACGCGTCGATCGTGCTCATGCGCACCGCTTCGCCGCCGTTCGTCGCCATGCGCAGCGACTTGAGATTCACGCTCCTCGGATCGACGAGACGCGCCGCGAGCCGGTACGCGAAATCAGGCGCACCGGTGATCGTGCCGCGCACGCGATCGATCGTGCGCAGCCACTCCGGAATCGTGGAGATCGCCGGCTGCACGATGTGACACGGCGCGCCCATGTACACGGCGCCGGCGATGAAACGAATGAGCCCGAGGTCGTGCCATGGCGGGACCCAGCTCACGAGGACGTCGTGCGGACCAAACGCGAACGCCTCCGTCGAGCTCGCGCCGGAGAGCAGCACATTGCGATGACGAATCATCGCCGCCTTCGGCTCGCCCGATGTACCGGACGTCGTTTGCAGAATCGCGACGTCTTCCGGAGAGACGTCGATGCGTGGAAGCGGATCGGCGGAACGCGGCAGATCCTTCAGGACGAGTGTCGGGACATCCGCTTGTGCGGCGAGCGCGTCATCGTGCGTGATGAGCAATCGCGGACGCACGCGTTTCGCGCGAGAGAGAACGCTCGCTGCCGGTGATGCAGGATTCAGCGCGCACGTGATCGCGCCCGCGAGTTGCAGCGCCCAGAACACGCGCACGAAATCGAGACCGGCCGGAATCGAGAGCGCGACGCGATCGCCGCTCGTGCCGGACAGCGCGCCGCTCGCGACCAAACCGGCGGCGATGGCCGAAGCGTCATCGAACAATGCGCGGTAAGTGAGCTCCGCATCGCCTTGCGCATACGCGAGACGATGCGGATCGGTCTGTGCGCGTGATGTGAGAAGGTCGCGGAGCGTGGCGGGTTCGACTGCGAAAAGGGCGTTTGTCATCGCAACGTGACCGCGGATGGTAGTTGTGACTGCCTCGCTTTGGAAGGCACGTATGCACAGAGTCTGTTGCGTTTGCTGAGATACAATCCAGCCCGTTTTTCAAGGCATTTTGGATAGAGGGAGAACCGCATGAGTGCTGTTCCGCAAGGCCATCCGGACCAGGTCGGGTGGAAGCCGGATGGGCCGGCGTCATTTACTCCGTACATTGCTCCGGAAACGAAACTCCCCGAGTTGACGATCCTGCCACTGATCGTCGGCACGGTCCTCGGCATGATCTTCGGCGCGTCGTCGCTGTATCTCGTGCTGAAGGTCGGACTCACGGTGAGCGCCTCGATTCCGGTCGCCGTCATCTCGATCACGCTGTTCCGCATTCTGTCGAAAGCGGGTTTGCGCAACGCGACGATCCTCGAGAACAACGTCGTGCAGACCGCGGGATCGGCGGGTGAGTCGATCGCATTCGGCGTCGGCGTCACGATGCCCGCGATTCTCATCCTCGGCTTCGATCTCGAGATCACGCGCGTCATGCTCGTCGCGATTCTCGGCGGCTTGATCGGCATCCTGATGATGATTCCGCTGCGCCGCGCGCTCATCGTCGCGCAGCACGGCATCCTCAAATATCCGGAAGGCACCGCTTGCGCAGAAGTGCTGAAAGCCGGTGCGAGCGATGAATCGCGCGCTGCTGCTTCGGAAGAAGCGAAGCGCGAACAGGAAGCACTCGGCGGCACGGCCACGAGCGGCAAAACGATCTTCACCGGCTTCGGCATCGGCCTGCTCTACAAGAGCCTCATGAGCGCGCTGCACGGCTGGAAGGACACGCCGGGCAAGACGTTCGGACCTCCCTTCGCGGCCGGCTCGGTGGCGATGGAAATCTCGCCGGAGCTGCTCGGCGTCGGCTACATCATCGGCCCACGCATCGCGGCAGTCATGGCCGCGGGCGGCGTGCTCGCGTATCTCGTGCTCATTCCGATGATCAAGTTCTTCGGAACATCGCTCGTGGCTCCGCTCGCACCGGAAGCAACGAAGCTGATCAAGGACATGGGTCCGGGCGAAATTCGCAACGCCTACATTCTCTACATCGGCGCGGGCGCGGTTGCGGCGGGCGGCATCATCAGCGTCTTCCGCTCGCTGCCGATCATCTGGCACGGCATCAAGGGCGGTCTCAAGGATCTCTCGCGCTCGCGCGGCGTCGCAAGCACGACTGCCGTTCCGCGCACCGATCGCGATCTCTCGATCAAGTTCGTGCTTCTCGGCATCATCGCGCTGATCGTCGTCATCGCCTTTGCGAATCCGCTCTACGTCGGCGGCACCGGCTTCGCGGCGCGCATCGTCGCCGCGCTGCTGATCATCGTCTTCGGCTTCCTCTTCGTCACCGTGTCATCGCGACTCACCGGTGAGATCGGCTCTTCGTCGAATCCGATCTCCGGCATGACCGTCGCGACGCTGCTGCTCACCTGCCTCTGCTTCGTGCTGCTGCGCTGGACGGGCAGCAACTACTTCGTGACCGCGTTGTCGATCGGCGCGATCGTCTGCATCGCGTCGTCGAATGGCGGCACGACCTCGCAGGATCTCAAGACCGGCTTCCTCGTCGGCGCGACGCCGAAGTCACAGCAGATCGCGATTCTCATCGGCGCACTCGCGTCAGCGATCATGCTCGGACCGTTGCTTCTGTATCTCAACGATGCGTACTCGGTGTACGTGCCGGTCGGCTCGAAGGGTGAAGGAATCATCGCGGGCTCGGTGCAGCAGGGCGAGATGGCGAAGCCTTCCGAGTTCCACGGTCGCACGACCGCGGATCACGGTCGCCTGCTGAGCGGCGGCAAAGACTCTAAGGAATACAACGTCTGGTTCCGCCAGAACACGGCATCGGGCGCGAACGCCGAGAAGTATCTCGTCGACGACAGCGGCAAGCCGGTTTACTACGTCGATCCGGGCATCAACGGCGCGATTCGCAAACTGCCGAACGGCACGGACGTGCTCAAGTTCGATGCGCCGAAAGCGACGCTGATGTCGTACATCATCAAAGGCATTCTCGGCGGCGAGCTGCCGTGGGGTCTCGTGCTCCTCGGCGTGATGATCGCGGTCGTGCTCGAGCTCTCCGGCATTCCGTCTCTCGCGTTTGCCGTCGGTGTGTACCTCCCGCTCTCCTCCTCGACGCCTCTCCTCGCCGGCGGCATCATCCGCTGGGCCGTCGATAAGTGGATTGCAAAGAAGTACGCCGGCAAGAACATGACGGAAGAACAGCTCGTGGCAGAAGGCGACAAGAGCCCGGGCGTGCTCATGGCTTCAGGCTATATCGCCGGTGGCGCCATCTCCGGCATCCTCCTCGCGATGCTGCTCGGCTTCTCGTACTTCGAGCCGTTCAACAACGCGGTGGCCGAATTCGCGAAGAAGAACCCGTTGGCGGAAGGCCCGTGGTCGGATGCGCTGTCGATGATTCCGTTCCTCATTCTGGCGTTGCTGCTCTATCTCGCCGGACGAGAAAAAATCCTGGCTCCGAAAGAAAGCGCATAAATCGCGCGACAATGAGGGCGGCCGAAACGGCCGCCCTTTTTCATGCTTGCATTCTTAGCGTTCGTCCTCGCGATCATCGCGCTCGTCCTCGCTTCGAAAGCGCGCAGTGAAGCGCGCGCGTTACGCGAAGTCATCGCGAAGATGGAGCTGTCTTCGCCGCGAGCTGCCGAAGCACCCGCACCACCGGCTCCGCAACCGATCGTCGAGCCCGAACCCGCTCCGATTCCCGCGTACGTCGCGCCCGTTGTCGAATCCCCCGCGAGTCCGCAACCAGCAACCGACACACCAATCCCGCCGTTCACTCCCCCGCCGCCACCATCACGCATTCAGCCAGCCGCGAAGCCGATCGATTGGGAATCGCTCGTCGGGATCAAACTCTTCGGCTGGATCGCCGGAATCGCGCTCGTGCTCGCGGCGGTGTTTCTCTTCAAATACTCCGTCGATCACGGCTGGCTGCGTCCCGCGGTGCGCGCGACGTTCGGCATGATCACCGGCATCGCGCTGCTCGTCGTGTGCGAGCTGCGCATCGCGCGCAACTACAAATTCACCGCGAACGCGATGTTAGGCGCGGGCATCGCGATTCTCTACGCGACTCTGTTCGCGTTATACGGACGCTGGCATCTGTGGCCCGCCACCGCCGCGTTCTTCGGCATGTTCCTCGTGACGTGCGCCGCGGTGTATCTCTCGACGCGCCGCGACTCCGTCTTCATCGCGCTTCTCGGATTGTTAGGCGGCTTCGCCACGCCCGCGTTGCTGTCGTCCGGCGAGAATCGTCCCATCGCGCTGTTCTCGTATCTGCTGCTGCTCAACGGCGGCATCTCGTGGATCGCGTTCCGCAAACGCTGGCCGCTGCTCACCGCGTTGAGCGTCGGTCTCACCGCGATTTATCAATGGGGCTGGATCGCGAAGTTCCTCACATCGGGACAGCTTCCGCTCGCGGCCGCGGTGTTCCTCGTGTTCGCCGTCGTTGCATCCGTGATGTTGTGGCAACAAGCCGAAGGCGATTCGCGACAGAAGATGTTTCGCGCGATCGCCGCGGTCGGCGCGGTGCTGCCGCTGCTCTTCGCATTCTTCACCGCGATCGTTCCGGAGTACGGCGCGCGCTACAACGTGCTGTTCGGATTTCTGTTGCTGCTCGCCGGCGGACTCGCGGCAATTTCGTTGTGGCGTGGCCCAGCGTGGCTGCACTCGTTAGGCGCACTCGCATCGCTGCTCACGTTCTACATCTGGCTCGTCTCGTCGTACACGTCGCAGTCGTATCCGTGGTCGCTGCTGTGGCTCGCGGGCTTCATCGCGCTCTATCTCTTCGCGCGATTGCGAATCGACACGATCGCAGTCTACGCCGCGCCGTTGCTGTTCGCGGTGTTCATCGGACTCGCATGGCGCGAACCTGCTTCTTCGACGACGCTCATCGGCGCAATGTTCACGCTGCTCGCGATGCTGCTCGTCGTCGCAGCAAAGTGGCCGAAGCTGCGTCTCGTGCCGATCGCGATCGCACTCTCATCGATCGCGTTGATGACGATGACGCAGGCGTCGTGGCCTGCATACGCGATCGCCCAGACGGCGTTGTTCGCGCTGCTGCTCACGCTCGCGTGGATGCACGAAGACCATTGGCTCGTGCTACCCGCGATCGCATTCTTCTTCGCGGCGGTATTCGTTGCGGATCGCTACACCGACGCACAGCAACTCGCGATTGGCGCGATGTTGTATGCGCTGTTCCTGATCTATCCCGCATCGCTGCGTGCGCGCGTCGGCAACTCGATCTTTCCGCATCTCGCCGCATGCATCACCAGCGCGATCTTCCTCGGGCTCGCCTACGAATTGCGCACGACGCTTGGCTATGACGCGTGGATGGGTGCGATTCCGGTGCTGCAGGGCGCGTTGCTCTTCGGCCTCATGATGCTCGCGCTGCAACTCGAATCGCATCGCATTCGCATCGCGATTCTCGCAAACACGATCCTCGGTCTCTTCGTCATCGCGATTCCAATTCAACTCACCGCGCATTGGATCGTGATCGGCTGGGCGATCGAAGCGGTGGCGCTGGCGTGGCTGTTCACGCGCGTGCGCGAGACCCTGCTGATGTTCTGGATCGGCGGCTTATCGATCGCGGTGCTCATCGGATTCGTGAGCGACGTGAAGTTCGATCACTACATCGCGACGTATCTCTTCTGCGCGGCGGCCACGTTCGTCTGCGCATATCTCGTTCCGAAGATTCGCCCGATCACCGCGAGTATCGCCACGATCGAGTTGTTCATGCTCGTCAACGTTGCGATTCGCGACTACTACGAGCATCGCCCGTCGTCGACGCTCGCGCAGGATCTGACTTACACGTTCGCGTGGGCGTTGTTCGCGATCGCGATGCTCGTCGCGGGGATCGTGCTGAAAACACGTGCGGGTCGCATCGCCGCGTTAGGCCTACTCGTCGTGACAGTGTTGAAGTGCTTCCTGCACGATCTCGCCCAGCTCGGTGGTCTCTATCGCGTCGCGTCGTTGTTCGGACTCGCCGTGTCGCTCGTGCTCGTCGGAATCGTGCTGCAGAAGTTCGTGATCATGAAGCGGGAGCCGGCGGTCAGCGCTTCTGAAACTTCTCCCGCTCCGAACGGCACCACGTAGACGCGATGCGCATTGCCGACCACTTCGGCAACGCGCGCGATAACCAGAGATCGGCAACGGCGATCGCATTGACGCCGCGCAGGACCATCACCGAGTCCGCGCGGCCGAGGAATGGGACGCGCGCTTCGGGCCAGCGAAGAAACAGCCAGTCGACGCCCGCCAGCAACGCCAGCGCGCCGATGTCTTTCATCAACGCGCGACGCCTCGCTTTGCGAATGGCGAGATGCGCATCACAAAGCACGCGCGGCGGACAGGAGTCTTCGTTGACGCCCGGCAGCAAATCTCGTGTTGGCATTTGCGATGTGCGACAAGGAAGTGCGAATAAGTATTTCAGCGAACGGGACTGTATGGTGGAGCGGTGGGCTCTCAGCCCACCGGTGGATTGAGGATCTCAGCCCACCGGTGGATTGAAACTCGGCGGGCTGAGAGCCCGCCGCTCCACTTTTTTAGCGGTTTCGCAGCCTCACGGTTTGCGCAATCAGGTTCCCGTTGTCATCGCGGAACGCTTCCACCACCACGGTGTCATTCACGCGTAACGTTTCGGCGGTCGTGTATGTGTTGCCGCGCGTGCGTACGACGAAATCATTCGCGATCCACAATCGCAGCACGCGGTTCGAATCACGATCGCGAATCGAAACGGTCGATGCATCTTCGAGCGTCTCTGTCACGGTTCCGGTGATGGTCACGAGTCCGTACTGCACGTAGTCATCGACAGGCGGTTCGTTGTCATCGGCCGCCGAGAATCGCACCGTCGACGCGAGGAACAGATCGCCCGCGCGGTTGTAGCTGCCGCTCACCTGAACGCGATCGCCCACGCGCACATCACTCGCACGAATCGCATCACCGCGCGAATCCTCGGCCTGGTTCATGTCGATGCGTACCGACGTGCGATTCGCATCGATCGTGATGGTGTCGAGATTCGCATCGACGCGCGTGACGCGGCCCGACAGCGTCGTGACGAGACCACCAGTCGGAGGCGCATTGCCGCCTTCCTGCACAGAGCGCGTGACTTCGATGCGGCGCGCGGTCACTTCATCATTCGACGTCGTACGCGGGTCGGTATCGACGCGAATCACATCGCCGATCTCGAGATTCGACGTGCGATACGTTTCGCCGCGATACACGACCGGCGTGTTGCGATACGTGCGCACGGTCATCATGCGACGCGTCGTGGTCTGCACGACGATGCGTCCATCGTCGAGATTGATCTGACGAATCGTGCCTTCGACCGCGCCGCCGCCGGTGGTTGTCTGCGCGGCCGCGCGATCATCGACCGGCGTCGAAACGCTCGTGGCGGGATCGCGCGTCGTACCGACGCCAACGGAACCCGCGGCGACTGCGCGCCCGAGGAGCGTGACGCGATCGGCTTTGATGATGCCTTCGGCGCGCGGCGCGCCGTTGATCGAGACACGATCGCCAAGTCGCACGTTCGAGAGTCCCGACGAACCGGTAAAGATCTCGGGCTTGTCGGCGATGACCGTGCCGAACCCGTGATACGTCGTCGAGACCGAATCGGTCTCGATCGTGATGCGCGATTTCGAATCGTTGTCCGCTTCGATCTGCAGACGTCCGCGCCCTTCATCGACGTCGATCACTGTCCCGACGAGCGGACCAGATTGCGCGAAAGTGGACAGAGCAGAAATCACGAACAGCGCAAAAAGCGCCGAAACCCGGAGTGTTCGGGCCATAAGACCTCCTGTCAGCAAGGCTCGTCCGCAAGGCGGATGCCGTTCCATGGAGTGCGGGCTCTTAGCCCGCCGGTCATCAACGTTCGGTGGGCTAAGAGCCCACCGCTCCACTTGAGACGATCTTCCCCGCGATCACGCTTCGCTGCACGGCACGATCGTCACCCATGAAGATGAGACCGGCGAGCAAATCTTCGAGCGACGACGCGCGGCCGGTGCGCATCGCGAGCAGCGGCGTGGCTTTGATGTCGAGCACGAGAAAGTCCGCCGACTTGCCGGGTTCGAGGCTGCCAGTCTCCGCTTCGAGCGACAACGCGCGCGCCCCGCCTAACGTCGAGAGATACCAGAGATGAAACGGGCTGAGCGACACGCCCTGTACCTGCTGCACTTTGTACGCGTCGGCCATCGCATTGAACAACGACGGCGTAGTACCGGCGCCGATGTCGGTACCGAGTCCGATCACGACACCCGCGTCGAGCACGCGATGCAACGGGAAGAGACCACTGCCGAGAAAGAGATTCGAGTTCGGACAGTGCGCGATGCGCGCGCCGCGGCGCGACAACAAATCCAACTCCTCCGGTGTAAGCCACACGCCATGCGCGAGCACCGTGCGCTCGTCGAGCAGACCGTAGTCGTCGTACACATCCGCGTACTCCGCTTCCGGAAAAAGCTCCTGCACCCACCGCACTTCATTGCGATTCTCGGAGATATGCGTGTGCACCCACGCATCGGGAAACTCTTTCTTCAACCGTCCCGCGAGCTCGAGCTGCTCGGGCGTCGAGGTCGGTGCAAAACGCGGCGTGATCGCGTAGCGCAGCAATCCGCGCTTATGCCATTTCTGCAGCAACGCGCGCGATTCGTCGTACGACTTCTGCGCGGATTGATCGAGCAGATAGTCCGGCGCGTTGCGATCCATCATCGTCTTGCCGATGATTCCGCGGAATCCGCGACGCTCCGCTTCTTCGAAAAAGATGTCGGTCGCTTCGTAGTGAATCGTCGAGAAAATCAGCGCCGTCAACGTGCCGTTGCGCAGCAGTAGCTCGTAGAACGCACGTGCGACGCGACGCGCGTGTTGGGGATCTTCGAACTTGCGCTCCGTCGGAAACGTGTAGCGCGTAAGCCACTGCAAAAGATCGCCGCCGTATGAGCCGATCATCTCGAGCTGCGGCGCGTGCAGATGCGTGTCGATGAACCCGGGCGTGATCAGCAGGCCCTGTGTGTCGACGACATCGCCTTCCGGCGCATCGGACCACTCGCCGACACTCGCGATGCGACCATCGTCATCGACGGCGAGATGACCGTCTTCAAACCAACGATAGGAACCGTCGACGCCATGCGCAAACGGATCCGCGACAGGCGTGAAGATGCGCCCTCGAAAAATTTTCACGCGAGCATTCTACTGACGGACGGCGCGGCGTTTCGGTTTGTTCGGAAACACGACGCGCACGACATCGTCCGCGTGCACTTCGAGCGTTGCCGTCGGATGCGTGAATGTCGCGAGTTTTCCATCGCGCAAATCGAACGTCGCGTCGAACTTCGGACCGCATGTGCTGTTGTCCTGCGCGCCGATCGATTGCACGACGACAGGACCGTTGCCGGTGTACGTCGATGCATCAACGGTGTAGATGAGCACACCGCGGTCGCACAAACGCGCATCAAATGCGACCGGCTCGCGCAACTCCGCGACGAGCATCGTGTCGGCATCGATCTGCACGAGCACTGCTTTCACGCCATCGTTCGCGGCGTTTGCATGCAGCGCAACATCCATCGACGTCTGCGCGCACACGACCTGCGATTCATCGATCCATCCGAGTTTGCGTTTGTGCCACGCGAGCACGTGCGCCGCGGGACGCAACCAGCTCATGTGATCCCATCCGCCCGCATCGCGAAACGCTTCGGGATATCCGAAGCCGAATCGATAGAGATCGGGAAGGCCGAGCATGTGCAGCGTTTCGTGCGCGAGGATGCGGCCGCCCCACTGCGGCACGCGCACGTCGTTGCCGAACGTCACGCCCCAGCGCAGTTCCTTTTCATTCGTGCGAATGCCCGCACCCGGATACGCGAGAAACGTCGGACTGTTCGGAATCGCGGCAGCAGGCGGCGATGCGATGAGGATCGTGTCGTACGCGCTGAAATCGACATCCGCATCCGCGAGCTTCACCAGCTCTTCGGCGTACGCGCGCTGCAGCGCGAACGTGGGAATCGCGAGTCCGTACGATGGCGATGGCAGCGGCATGCGATACCAGCGATGCACCGGTGTGACGTCGAGCGTGAATCTGCCGTGCGATGTCTCGCGCAGCCATTCCTGTGATTCGGGAGCGATGGTTTCGAAGAGTGCGCTGGTCGATTCCGTCGCCGGTGCGTCAGGAAAATCGGCGAACAACATCACCGCGCGCATCGTGCCGATCGACGGCGCGTGCAGCGCTTCATCGACCGGACCTTCGGTGAGAAAGTTGCGTGTTGGCGCGACGATGGAGCACGGCGGCAGCGTTGCGTGCGATGCCATTCGCGGAGGAGGATCGCCGCCGAAGAAGACGTGAGGCGCGAGGGAGAGCGCCGCGGCGGCGATGAGCATCAGGGGATTGTAGGTGGAGCGGCGGGCTCTCAGCCCGCCGGAAGAGAATCGTGCGGCGGGCAAAGACCCCCCCGCTCCACCTAAATCTCTTCTTCGTCGATTACGGGTACTGCGAGCTTCTCCAACACGATCGCCTGATGCTTTGCCGTCACGACGTTGTCTTCGCTCGCATCATCGAGCGCATCGGTCAACGCGAGCGATGTCTTCTGCACCGACTCCATGAACGTCGGCTCCACCGGTTGATGCGTGATGCGATTGATGATCGAGAGCTGCTCCGCCGCAGCACGACGACGCGCAGCTCGCTCCTCGGCATCATTGAACGCCGGCTCGAATTTCAGCAGCGTCTTCTCGAGCTTCAGGTACAACTCGCACGTCGCGCGTACATCCTCGAGGCAATACACCGCGATGTCTTCGTGACGCCCCGCGCGATACATCGTCTCGACACTGCGACCATCCATCCCCTCGGCCTTCGAGCTTTGAATGCCGAACGTCTTGCACGCGAGATCGAGGTTGAAGCGCATCTGCCGCGGATTCACCGTGCCGTTGAAATTCAGCACTTCGCGCAGATCGCAGTTCGGATGGAAGCGATAGCGATTGCCGACGAGATCGCGCTTCGGCGTCACACCGTGAATCGCCGAGCGAATCATGAGAAACGGACCGTCGAACTGACGGCCGTTGAACGAAATGAAGCGATCATCTTTATCGAGATAGTCCCAGAACTTCTCGAGGATCTGCTTCTCCGTGCCGCTGATCAGCGTGCGATTGCCATCGCGACGCGTGAACACTTCCGTCTGTCCCGGCATCTCGTACATCGCGCACGAGCGACCCGTCTCCGCGTTCACGACACCAATCGCCACGATGCGCCCGGTGAACGGCGAGAGCGCACCACGGCGCTTCTCTTCCTCCGCCTCCGCTTCGTTCATTCCTTTGATCAGGTACTCGCGCACGTACGGATCGTGCTCTTCCCACGGAACGCCGACGGTCTCGATGTCGATGACGAGTTTCTTCATGATTGCAAATGAAAATGGCGCGGGAGCACCGCGCCACTTCCGGATCTCCGTTGTAGTTGAACACTACGCGGGCGTTTTTAATTTGTCCACCAGCTCCTTGACCGCGTCCGCCGACTTCTGCAGCGCCGTGGCCTCGTCGCTTTCGAGCTTGATCTCGATGATCTGCTCGAGACCATTGCGGCCGAGTTTCACCGGCACGCCGACGAAGAGATCGTTGTAGCCATACTCGCCCTGCAGGAACGCCGCGCACGGAAGGATCTTGCGCTTGTCCTTCAGGATCGCCTCGACCATCTCGACGGCCGACGCGCCCGGCGCGTACCACGCGGAGGTCTTGAGAAGATTCACGATCTCAGCGCCGCCGTTGCGCGTGCGATCGACGATCGCATCGATGCGCTCTTTCGAGATGAGCTCGGTGATCGGAATGCCGGCCACCGTCGAGTAGCGCGGCAGCGGCACCATCGTGTCGCCGTGACCGCCGAGGACGAAGGCGTGCGTGTTTTCGACAGAGACGTTCAGTTCCATCGCGATGAATGCACGCATGCGCGCGGAGTCGAGCACGCCGGCCATGCCGAGGACGCGCTCGCGGGGGAACTTCGAAACACGGCGCGCCACTTCGCACATCGCGTCGAGAGGATTCGACACGACGATGATCACGCTGTTCGGCGAGCGTTTCGCAACCTCGGCCGTAACGCCCGCCACGATTTCTTCGTTCTTCCACAGAAGATCGTCGCGGCTCATACCCGGCTTGCGCGGCAAACCTGCCGTGATGACGACGACGTCAGAATCTTCAGTGCCGTCGTACGTGTTCGTACCGCGCAGGATCGAGTCGTACTTTTCGACCGGCGCCGTTTCCATCATGTCGAGTGATTTGCCCTGCGGAACTCCCTCGACGATATCGACGAGAACGACGTCGGCAAGCTCTTTGAGAGCGATACCCTGGGCGACCGTGGCGCCGACATTGCCCGCGCCGACCACCGTAACTTTCGTTTTCATGGGATAACCTCTTTCTAGGTCCGGCGAAAGGCAGGACGCCCATCGCCTCAATTTGGCGCGCGGATTCTATCGTTAATGCTTTCGGACTTCACAAGCACAGCCATCACAATCGCCGCAACGACGAAGAAGAGTGAGAAGGAGCGGATTCTTGCCGAATACCTGCGCTCGCTCGATGACCCTGCGCTCGAACGCGCCGTCGTGTTTTTCTCGGGCTCGCCGTTCCCACGACGCGAACAACGCGTCACCGGAGTCGGTGGCGCAACGATCGGCGATGCCGTCGCCGAAGCCACGAATCGCACATCGGAACAAGTGTGGGAACCGTGGCCGAAGTACGCCGATCCCGGCGACACGATCGCGGAATCGTTTCCTGACGATCCATCGCGCGACATCACGCTCGTGGAGCTCGGCGAGTTCTTCGACCGACTCGCGGCCACACAAGGCGCGACCGCGAAGAAAGATGTTCTCGTCGAGCTCTTTCGCAAAGTGAATGCGCAAGGCGCGCGCTTCGCGGTGAAGATCCTGACGCGCGAGTTGCGCATCGGTCTCGTCGAAGGACTCGTTGAGTCTTCGATCGCGAAAGCATTCAAGCAACCGCTCGATCTCGTGCGTCAGGCGAACATGTTCACCGGCGACATTGGCGCAACGGCGCTGCTCGCGAAATCAAACGCACTCACGAGCGCGAAGATGGAGTTGTTCCAGCCATTCGCGTTCATGCTCGCGCAGCCGGAAGAAGATCCGTCGGAGATCGTCGCGGCGTTAGGCGCAGGCGCGATCGCCGACGACAAGTACGACGGCATTCGCGCGCAGATTCACAGCGATGGCGAAGAGGTGCGCATCTACTCGCGCACGCTCGATGACGTCACGCATCGCTTTCCCGAGATCGAAGCATCGGCGCGCGTGATGAAGCGCGGCGTGATTCTCGACGGCGAGATCGTCGCGTTCAAAGATCGCATTCTTCCGTTCGCAATCATTCAGAAGCGACTGGGGCGTCGGCAGGTCACCTCGAAACTTCTCGCCGAGGCGCCGGTCGTGTTCTTCGCATTCGATCTGCTCTATCTCGACGGACACACGCTCTTCGAAACGCCGTTGCACGATCGGCTCGCGAAGCTGCGCACGATTCTTCGCGAAGGCGCGCCGATTCGCATCGGCGATTCTTCGCCGGTGCGCGACGCGGCGCATGTCGATCAACTCTTCGATCAGGCCCGCGCGCGTGCGAACGAAGGTCTCGTCGTGAAAGATCCGAATTCGATCTACACACCGGGACGCCGCGGCAAGTCGTGGCTCAAATACAAGAAGGCGCTCGCGACGCTCGACTGCGTCGTGACGTACGCGCAGCTCGGCAACGGCAAACGACGCGCGGTGCTCAGCGATCTCACGTTCGGAGTGCGTCGCGATGACGGCGAGATCGTGAACATCGGCAAGGCGTACTCGGGACTCACGGACGCGGAGATCGCGACGACGACCGAGCATTTCAAGAACACGACGATCGAAGTGCACGGGCCGGTGCATCGCGTCGAGCCGACGATCGTGCTCGAGATCGCATTCGATCGCATTCAGGAATCGAAACGTCACAAAGCGGGGTACGCGCTGCGCTTTCCGCGCATCGTGCGCATCCGCGACGACAAAACGGTCGCGGAAATCTCAACCCTCGACGATGTTCGCCGTATCTACGAGGGACAACTGCGCCGCGAGGCGCAGGAAGGAGACTGAGAAACAATGCCCCTGTTCCGTTCCCGGCGGTATCGCATCCTCGGCGGTGTGTGCGGCGGACTCGCTGAATGGCTCGGCTGGAGTCCGTTCTGGGTGCGCGTGCTTTACGTCGTCATCTCGATCGCATCGGCTGCATTTCCGGGAACGATCGCGTACGTCATTCTCTGGCTGGTGATGCCACAGGATCCGCGCTAATCGCGACCTACGCCTCGCGACTACATTTGCTCTTCACGTACGCCGCGACGTCAGTGGGCTCGATCGGTTTCGCGAAGATCGCTTTGACGACGTGACGATCCGCGGGATCGGCGAAGAGCACGCGATCGGGAAAGCCGGTCACGGCGACGACGTGTAGTTGTGGCGCGACGCGCGCGATGTGCGTGACGACGCTCGATCCGTGCACGCTCGGCAGAAGCATGTCGAGTACGACCACGCAGTATTTGTCGTTCGCGTCGTTGATCGCGTGCACGGCTTCGCGTCCGTCCACCGCTTCGTCGACCTGCAGCGATGCGCGTTCCAATGCGACGCGAAGCGCGTAACGCAGCCCTTCGTCGTCTTCGACGAGCAATACTCGATGCTCTCTGCTCATGGCGCGGCGATCTATAGCAGCGCGCGTGCCGACCTTCGGTTTTGCTATCCTCGCGCCCCGAATGTCGTTCCTTTCCGACCCGCCGAAAGCGCTCGAGCTTCCCGGCGGATTTCGTTTCACGCACGGGCAGGTCATCGCTCCGTTCACGATCGTCTATGAAACGTTCGGCAAGCTGAACGCCGATCGCTCGAACGCAATCCTCGTTTGCCACGCGCTCTCCGCGGGTGCGCACGCGGCGGGCCGCTACACCGAGGATGCCGAGGAAAAACCGGGTTGGTGGGATGGATTGATCGGCTACGGCAAGGCGATCGATCTCGAGAAGTACTTCGTCGTCTGCGTGAATTTTCCAGGCTCACCATTCGGGACAACGGCGCCAAAGTCGATCAATGCGGAGACAGGAAAGCCTTACGGCTCGCGTTATCCGTGGCCGACGATCGAAGACATGGTCGAGTCGCAGAAGCTCGTGCTCAAGCACCTCGGCATCGAGCATCTCGCCGCCATCGCCGGCGGCTCGCTCGGCGGCATGCAGGTGTTGATGTGGGCCGCGATGTATCCGAACGCCGCGGACGCGATCATCGTGATGGCCAGCGGCTCCGCCGTTCCGGTACACGGCATCGCGTGGCACATCCTCGGCCGCAAGATCATCGAAAGCGACACGCGCTTCAACGGCGGCGATTACTACGACAACACCGAGGCGCTGCGTGGATTGCAGGTTGCGCGCATGCTGGGACACATGACGTACCTCTCGACGCACGCGCTGCAACGCAAGTTCGGACGTCGGCGTCGCGGCGACACGCGTCAGTTCGAAATCGATTCGTACTTCGAACATCAGGGAAAGAAATTCGCGTCGCTGTACGACGCGAACTCGTACATCCGCGTGCAAGCCGCGATGGACGAGATGGATCTCGAAGAGCAGTACGGCAATCTGCAATCAGCATTCGCGCGCTGGCGCGGACGCACGCTGCTCGTGTCGTTCGATACCGATTGGTTGTTCCCGCCCGCGGAGAGCGAGCGCGTTGCCGCGGCGATGCGATCGTTAGGAACGCCCGTGCATCATGAGTTGATCGTCAGCGCAAACGGCCACGACACGTTCCTCATCGATTTCGATTTGATCGATGGCTTGACGCGCGACTTCCTCGCGTCGCGTTAGCCCATGTCATCCCGAGCGAAGCGAGGGACCTGGCTGGGGGGCGGCACGATGCATATGTTTCGCGGCCACCCCGCCCGCCAGGCCCCCCGCTCCGCCGGGGATGACAACTCAGCGAAACCGTTCGTCCGGCTCCGCGAGCAACTCCACTTCCGCGAGCGTCGCGATGCCGGTGCCGCCATCGACGAGTCGATAGCCAACAGCGATCGTTCCGTCGTCGAGACGTTCGGCCTGAATGAGAATCACCGGCGTCGGCTCACCGACGTCTTCCTCCGTCACGATCGCGCACGACGGGAGATCGAGCTCCACCGGCTCACCACCAACAGCGAACACCGCGCGACCGGCATTCACGTCCGCATCGGTTGCGGCGCGGCCTTCCGTCACCGGCGTCTTGCGCCACTGTTTCAGATCGATCGGTCCCCAAAGCTCACTCATCGCAGTTCCGTATTCTCGAACTCTCGCAGACGCCGTTCCAGTCGCATCTGCGCGCGTGCCTTCGCGCTCGATGCGAGAAACGTCTTGCATGCATCCGATTCGTCTTTCGCGCATGCGGCATTGCGTCTTTTGTACTCGCGATCGTTCCACAAACTCGCGCCTTCGACGAACGAATATTCGATGCTGTTGCGCGCGAATCGTTTGAGATCGCGATACGTGACGCCATGCTCTTCGACCGCGCGCTGCCATTCGGTGGTCATGTCGCGACGCGACACGCCGGGATCATCCGTTGCCAACACGACCGGAACATTGTTCTTCATGTACAGACGCAGCGGATGACGTTTGCCCGTGACGCCGAGAATCACGTCATTGCTCGTGAGACAAACTTCGACGGCAACGGGTCGCTTTGCCATTTCGCGCAGTAGCGCGAGTGCATCGCTTTCATACGCGATGTCGACGCCGTGTCCGATGCGCTCGGCCTTCGCGATCCTCACCGTGTCGCGAATGTGATTCTGCAATCCCTCGGGCGTCACGAGTCCAGGCGCGAGCTCGCCTGCGTGCGCGCTGACGCGCACGTTCGGATAAAGCGCACGCAGATACACGAACATGCGCATCAACTCATCGAACGTCGTCATCGAGCCAAACGAATCTTCGGGCTGCACCGTGTTGATGCCGACGACACGCGAATCGACGCTCGCGAGCTCGAAGCCTACGAGCATCTCCGCGAAGAGCTGCTCGCGCGGAAACGCACGATGCGTTTCGAAGAGATATCGCAACGTCGATTCACAGCCGGGCTTCGGTGATTGCGTTGCGCATCCGAGTGCGTCACGCATCTTCGCTTCGGCATCATCGATCGTCGCGCGCGATTGCCTCACCACCTCGGGCACGCCGTTCCGCAACAGCGCTGCGCGCATCTCATCGAACGATGCGCCGGGCTTCAGAGTCTTCCCGAGCTCGCGAGCGGCGCCGAGATCCTGCGAGAACAGCGACTCGACGTAATCAACGTTCTCTCGCGCGAATCGCGACACGACTTCGGTGAGCATTTCGGGAACGTGATTACGCGCCACCGCGCTGAACTTTCCGAACGTCGCGAAGAAATGATCGTGGCCCGATTCATCGATCTCGCGAAACTGCCGCATCGACATCGCATCGAGCAGCTTTGTGTAGAGACCGGAGTCCTTTAACGCCTGCGCGGCCGGAACCTGCGTTTTGCTTTCGGCATCGCACTGCGCGTACGCGAGTCGTTGCGTATCGATGCATAGACCATCGCTCACCGCGAGCTTGATGTACGTCTCGCCGTATGCGGTTCCGGAAAGGTGATTGTGCAGATCGCCACCCTTCGGCATCTGCTCGAGGAAGCGGCGAAGAAGAAGAGGATCGTTGCGAAGCGATTCGAGTCGCGCGGCGGTGGAGGATTCGTCCGCGATCAGCGACGACGCGAACAGCAGGATGACGAGGAGACGGCGCATGTGGGGCGGGAGTGTAATGGAGCGGCGAGCTCTCAGCTCGCCGGTAAGAAAACGGTCGGCGGGCTAAGAGCCCGCCGCTCCACTTACTCGTTCGCCGCTGCTGGTGCCGCGATCGGAGCGCGGTAATCGCATTCCGGATTGTTGCAGTACTCGATGTGACCTTCGCGCTTCGTCTCCTTTTCGAGGAGATACGGCGCGTGGCACTTCGGGCACGGACGCGCGGCAGGGCGATTGTTCAATGCGAATTCGCATTTCGGATAGCGATTGCACGCGAAGAAAACGCCGCGGCGCGAAATGCGCTCGACGAGCTCGCCTTCATTGCAGTTCGGGCACTTCACGCCCGTCGGTTTCGGCGGAGTCGCCGACTTGCCACCGCGTCCGATCTTGCGAATCGTCTTGCACTCCGGATATCCGGCGCAGGAGTAGAACGGACCGTAACGGCCGCTCTTGAGAATCATCTCTTTGCCGCAGTTTTCGCACGGCGGCTGCGGCTCGCTCGGCAGATTCGCGGCCTGCTTCATGAGGCGCGGATCCTTCGTGTTCTTGCAGTCCGGGTAACCGGTGCACGCGAAGAACTGACCGAAACGCGAGCGCTTGAGCTGCATCGGCTTGCCGCATTTGTCGCAGACGATCTGCTCGTCATCCGACGTCGCTTCCGCGGCGTCACCCTTCGGCATTTCCTTCGTGGTCTTGCACTCGGGGTAGTTCGTGCATGCGAGGAACTCGCCGAAGCGGCCGAACTTGATGACCATCGGCGAGCCGCAGTT
>JACZCU010266646.1_pt1 | contig 24096 bp, 24 predicted proteins | sample 8641851 | NCBI WGS metagenome assembly JACZCU01 (sample SAMN15324605, study PRJNA640507) | soil metagenome | isolation source: monocropping sugarcane control | place: China: Luxin town, Laibin City, Guangxi Province | collected 2019-07-25 | depth 10cm m | reverse complement strand
TCTACAACCGCGAAGAAGAAAAACAATGACGCCGATTTCTCAATTGACAACATAGCCTTTTTATTCCGGGAGGTCTTGCCCGGCAGGGTCAAGCATCATTTGACCAGGTTTCCACTTGAGCCGTTCGGGGTCGTGGCTGTCGTTGGAGGCGTAGTAGACGGCGCAGCGGAAGACATGGAGCATGCAGCGATCAATGTGCGTCCCCTGCAAAGCGCACAATCTCAGATAGAGGTCTTCTGGGTTCTGCAAGCACTCTTCTTGTTCTCCTGACCGCGTACCAGGGATGTGCAAACACCTGTTGCTGCAATAATAGCACAGATGACAAATGCCGCGCGGAAACTGCTAACAAATGCCTGTTGCAAGTTTCGAAACTCTTGAGCATAAAATAGTCCTTGCCGGTTCACGAGTTTATTGTGCTTCTACACGTGGAAGACAAATAAAGTCGTACACTCAAGGGCCAGGTGCATCTTTAACCAAGGCTTACGGTAAGTACCAATTATCGTAAGCCTTGATTTTGACCCTTCCCTTCTTGTAGAGTAATTTCTGAGTTTTCCGACTCCACAAGTGCGGGGGAAGATCAACTTTAGGGAATGTAACTTAGGGATTGTAGCTTCTTGCGAGCAATCGAAAGTGAGGCTTTGAGATTTTTCACTTCTTTCTTCTTCAAAGGCCACCTCACAGTTTCAATATTTATCTCGAACTTCTTGAAAGCTTTTGTCAATAGCAGAACATCGTCTAATTGGTCTTTGAGCGAGCAAATCATGACCTGCTGCTGGCAAGGAGGAAATGAACTTAGAGCATCAACGGCCTGCGTAATATATGCTGCTGCCATCTCTTTTTGTTCTAGTTCATAGGATGGATCCTGCATTCCTTCACTTGGTGCCACTAGCACATCTCCTTGATAAAGTTCGCCGTCTTCATCTACTGGCAAGGTAAGATTAGGCTTGTAGCGGCGTACCATGTCCATTGATTCTGAATGAACAATACATCTGATATAAGCCTTTATGTGTGTAATGTGTCTTTTTTGAAGCGTTCTCCATAGCTTTATACGCGCTCTCTGGGCCAGTTCATTGATTTCTAAATCTAACACATCTGGAGATGCAATATACCGAGGTACTTTTTTTCGCGCTAAAGCGAGGATATAAGCGTCATTTTGTCTCAAGATCTCGTCGATCTTATTTACATCATATTCGCTATCAAATGCAGAAGCGCCAAGCAGATTCGGGATGATCATGATATGCTCCTTATTATTTTGGCCGAACGATTTTATGTAAGACTCACTACAACACTTAATATCCTGCGAGGTTTAGGCCTCCCCTAAGCGCAACTGACGCATCAAAATGGAGTACTCTATCAATTCTTCAGTTAAATGTGCAAAACTATCATTGATGCGAGGATTTACTATGGTGTAGCTTCCCTGAAAGTATTCAAAATCGGCATCAACAGTCACGATCTGAGTAGGTATCGCGGTTGCAAGCAAACCCCGAGCAACAATGCGCAACTGGGCACAAGGCTCTGTACTGCCATTGCAGATCAGAGCAACGGGTTTGTGGTGAAATTGATGAGTATTGAGGTTATCTAGCGCATTCTTCAGGATTCCAGAAAATGAATCATGGTAGACGGGAGTGCCCCACACAAAAGCATCAGCTAAATCTGCCAGGTGTGCTAAGCGCCGCACAACTTCAAATTTATTAGCATGAGGATTACGATGATATTCAGGATTATGGATTGGGAGCGGATCACTAAAGAGATCCCACAGATGAGTACTTACTCCACGTTTGCGGAATAGACCTTCCAGGTATTTCAAATTTGAATAGGTGTGTGATGGGCGGCGAAGACTGCCGGAGAGCAACATTACTCGGATTAGTATGTTATGCATAGGTCATACGTTCCTCCGGTCATGCTGATGATTGCTCTAGACTTACTATTTTTATTTGTGCCCTTGATTTTATCCCTCCAGTCACTAATGACAAGATATGGAATCACCAAGACCATCATCAACAAATCAAGCAGGCAGTTAAGCTAAAATACAACAACGGGGAGACATCATACATTAGTATACAAAATACGTTCATCTAGAGGATTTCTATCTTTATCTCAATAGTAAGGATGTTTGAGATCAAAGTCAAGTCAGATAAATGATAAGTTTAACGGCTCATCGTGATAAAATGTAGATATTATCGTAAAACAAATGGCATCACTTTGTTTGGTTTTCTTATATAAAATGAAGTAGCAATCTAACAGTAAATTTGCTAGTTCTTCTGATAAACGCAACTACAAGGTAGTAGTGAGCATATACAAGCATAGCGAAGTAGATACAACAAAAACATCTATCGTGAACGAGAGTGTCAAAGTACCTATTTTATCCAGGAAAGTTAGCTATCCTGCAGATAATCGCTATAAATTTTCAAGATGCAATAGAAAACGAATTTTCGGTTTTCATCTTTTTATTCTTATCTAAGAATTTGCTTGTATTGTTAAATTATTTATGATATGATCACTTAAAGTACCTGATCTTTGGCGTCAATTTCATCCAGAGAGGTAATAAGGTGATGGAAAAAGAGGGTTTCTTCAAGCCAATTAAGGTAGAAGAATTGCCTGAATTGGATGATGATGAATTCTGTGTAAGTATTACCAAGGCAGCAGAGTTATCGGGACTCTCTGAGAGCCAGATACGGTACCTTGAAGGTCTTCAAGGGATCAACATAGGGAAAAGAGGTCCCAAGGAGCGCAATAGAGTTTATACGAAACAGGATGTGAAACTTCTCTGGTGGATCGCGCAGCATGATTATCAACCCTCTAAGATCGCCAATTTTCTCAGTCAACGCCAAGAGGAGATTCTTGGTATACTAGGACGTATAACTTTACAGCGAGTTGTTCAGTATGAACAAAATTCCTCTGCTTACGATGTGCTGGTTTCCCGTTTAGTGGCTCTCATCCTGTCAATCTGGCAAGAAGCAGCGTTGGGGGGGGGGAAAAAGGCCGATGCAGTCATTATGGGTGTTGTATTTGGGCCACAAGACGAGATGTGGAAAGCTTCCTTTCTTCAAAATTATGCCGAAGGCCGGGCCATTGACTTAGCAGGTTCGCTGGTTGTCTGGTCTACTATTGTACAAGAGGAACTCAAAGATATCATCGTTGATCCCGATATCATCTTTGGGAATCTCAATGTCATCTTTTCTAATCAAACATGGTACCTCCCAGCCACAAAAAAGCTCGTCTTCGATACCAGTCATTTTTCCGATCTTACTGAACCGTTTGCCGTTGCCATCTTATGGCGCCCGCTTGACAAGAATACGGCAATTCATCAATTACAAAGAAGCGCGCAAAATGTGAGCGGACTCCAGAAGAAGCTTGCAAGCGTACTGATGCAAAGTCTCTCGTACACAGTGAAAGGCTCTCCTCATCCGACAAGTTTACAGGCTTCAGTATTTTCCCGAGGTATCCTGGGTCGTCGTTCTGTCTCACGTGGATTGAGCCTGCTGCTTGAGACATGTATCGAACCATACTTTTCTGATTGCTATTTATATATTGCGAAATTTGGACCAATGGGGCAGCTAGAGATTCTGGAGCGTCGTGGTGATGAGAATGCCGGTTACCTTCCAAAAGCTTTGGCGACGCAAGACCTTCCCTGGTGGATACGCTATGTTCGAAAGAACGCGAGCTTAGCACTTGCTAAGGATGCGGCAGCCACACACCTTACCCATAAAGGCGAGTACGGTTCAGTTATTTGTTTCCCCCTCATTGTGATCGATAAAGTCGTAGGTGTTTTGAGTATTGAGAATACACATGCCGATCAGAAGATACACTGTCTGGCAGAAAGAAATGGGCTAGCCGATGCGGATCTCCTTCGCTATTTGATTTGTATCACTGAAATAGCGGCTGAGTATTTGAGCCTTACTGAATCCTCTGCTCAAAAAGCAGAGAGATCGAAAGTCGCATATGCAAGTGAGGAGACGGCTTCCTGGTGGTTGAATATTTATCACTTTGGGGGACTAAATTATACCAAGTTTATAGAAAAGGTTTGCTGCTGGATGGAGGAGGTGCCAATCAACTCTGATGACGAAGTGAACCTAATTGTAATTGATATTTTCAGGGAGAGTGATCTTTCCGCAAGATTCCAGGGCTTCGAAGTGATCATAGATATTATCCGCAGAACACGAGAACGTATTTCAGAACTCATTCAGAATGATCCGATTGCAAAGGACCTGGCTGCACAGAAGAAAATAATGCTCTTTGATACACCTGTTGGAGAACATTTGCTTCTTGCAACTGTCTCAAGTTATGACGAACCACGGGATTACCTGTTGATCTTTCTTGAGAAAATTCGAAGGTTCTGGGACCGAGAATCAGGCGACATATTTAGTTGGAAGAGAGTCGACATCGATGTGGCCCTGCAGGTTGGCACTTGTCGTTTTGGTGGTTTAGCCAGATATGAGAGGAGGGTAGCTTCCCAAATTTTGAACTACCATCTACAAGAGTTAGTCAACCGAATATATGATAGAGATAAAGATAACGAGCGACCTCTAGAGCATGTAATTGAATATAATGCAATAATTCGAACAGAGAAAGTACAAGAGTGAAAGCTTCAGTAATTATTCCTGTTTATAATGATCCTCGAATAGAAGCATGCATCTTGTCGTTGTTAGGACAAGATTACCCGAAAGAGTTGTACGAGATTATCGTTGTTGACAATAAAAGTGATGCCTCGATTCAGCAGAGCATTCAACGCTTTAATGTGAAGTATGTACTAGAGAATAGAAAAGGTTCTTACTATGCAAGAAATAAAGGGTTAGAGCTAGCACAGGGTGAGATAGCGGCTTTTAACGATGCGGATTGTGTTGCTGATCCCCGCTGGTTGAGCGGACTTTTAGAAGGCTTCAAAGATCCTGAAGTTGGTGGTATCGGCGGCAAGATTCTGAAACTAAAGCCACAAACCTGGGTGCAAGCCAATGGCGAAGACCTAGCTGAGCAACAGCTTACTCCTCAGTATCTTCCTTTTCATGATGCTCCCTATATTGTTACTGCTAATGCAGCGTATCGGATGTCTATTCTGCGTAAACTTGGGGGGTTTGATACGCAATTTCAATCGGGTGGTGATGTAGACATGGCTTGGCGAGTACAAGCAAAAGGCTTTAAGATCATTACCACCCCGGATGCGATTGTCTATCACGCCGCAAGGGAAACGGTCAGAGGCTATTTCAAGCAGTTCTTTAACTATGCGGTAGGTCATACACTGCTTTATAGAAAGCATTGTCAAGCTGATAGACGGAACCTTTTTGTGAATACTTACCCCTTTCATGGTTTGATAGTATTAATGTTTTCTTCGCTGCCCATTATGTTTGTGCGTATTCTACTTGGCAAGGCCCGTACAACCAAGAAGAAAGTTCATCTTCTTAACTTGGTAAAAAATGCAGCTATCATCTGTGGAAATGTATATGGCGCAATCAAATATCGTATTCCGTATTTATGATCGAGAGTGGGGTGAAAGGGTGTGGAACAAGTACGCAAACTTCTATAGACCATTGACAACCTCTTTTAATTTTTAGGTGTTCTCACAAATGTGCCGGGCCTTCTTCGTATTCTATTGATCGAAGTAGTGAGAAAGTAGTGAAAAGGACCACATGAATTGAGAAGTGGTCGGATACATCCGAACAGCAGCTGCACTAAATAGATATTTCTATCTCCTATGTATTTGCTCCATGAAGTAAAGTTACACATCATTCTGAAGGGCAAATGTACGTAGAAGAAGACTGAGAGAAAGGCAAGCGCGATAGTCAAAGGATGGCGAATAATAAGCACCAGGAAAGCAAGGTAGATGAGAGGTGCGCCGAAAGCCCATTTGAGCGTTGTATAGTATCGCTTGAGGACGAGTAACCCAAATAATCGGTTTTTTAGCTCTCCTTTGTTGTTTCCTTGCTTCTCACTACGATAATAGCGATACAGGTCTATTTCCCCGCTGAACCATCTACTTGTTTGGCGAATTGTTGCCGGAAATGTGGGCGCATATTGCGTATAATCTACTTCTTTCAGCAAGGTGATTGGTATGCTTCTGAACGCAGATCGATATCCAAATTCCAAATCCTCTGCAAGAGTAACAGTATCAAGAAGACCAACTTGCTCAAGTATATCTGCTCGTACAAAGAGTCCATGACCGGTACAATGAGGGAGGGTTGATATGGTCTGCTTTTGCTGGAAACAATGATTATATTCGCGCAACACTGGAATGTTACCACAGAGTTCCCATTTTGTTTGGAGTAAAGCTCCTGCCTTTTGCAAGGTATTAATGCGCCTGTAGTTCTCCAGATAAATTGAGGGTTGCTGGTAGACAGGGTCTTTTCCATAAAGTATCGTATTGATCACTTCAACTTCCGGCCTGGAATCCACATCGTAAATTCCAAAGTATGTTGTCTGGTAATCAGCATTATTGCAGTCGGCTAGAATCTGCTTTATTGCCCAATTGAGTTGGTGAGCTTTAAAGCCATCGGTTTCAGGATAGTGAAGATGAGAAAATTTATATCGTTCCAGCATTTGTTTGATGGTGGCAACTGTATTGCTGTCTGCTCCTTCTTTTTCGGTGGTGACGTAGTGGATAAGTACATTTGGGTACTGAGCCAATTTGTCAAAGTACTCAACGCATGCTTTTATCACTGTTACTTCTTTATACACCGGTATGAGAATATGAACGCTGTTCATGGGTGTATCTTTGGGTACGAAGGGTTGTTTCTGGCGCGCCCAACTAAGAGAAGATGATAACTGCATAAGTTGCCAGCAGCTTATAAAAAGCTGAACACCAACAAGCGCGTAGAGAAGCACATCTAGGAGTTGCACGTTCATTTCTCACTACAAAGAAGTCATTAATTTACCATCGACCTTATCTGATACAGATCAAGAAATGCCTGAACTCGTTCCGCGAGAGGTCTTTCGTCAACCAGTGCCATGTCAGCAAGATGATTTTGTCTACATGAACAGTCCAGTGAGTTGACGATGGAAAGATCGCGTGTCATATTGAAGGTTTTTAGCGCATCTAAGATAGCGGAGGTACATGATGGACAATTGCGAGGATAGACTGTATCCTCATCTTTTCCATCAACGTCCAGGCATGCCACCCTCGCACGCATATGGCTATCGCCACTAACTTCGTCAAGAATATCAATGGTAGTCCATAGAGAGGGAGGAGTATACATACCATGTCTTGCCAGCTCTTCAACAACAGTATATGGAGCTATACGTGTAGGACAGACTGATACATCCTCGTATCCAACAGAGGACACATATTTAATAGATTGGACTGTCTCTGCCACCGCTTCGCTTTCGGTAAGAAATGGTGGTTTAATCATCAAGTAGACTTTCGCGGTATAGCCGTTCTTCCATAAAAGATGAGATGCTCGTTCGAACTGTTCTTTCGTACAAGTCGTGTTGATGCAGACATTTCTGATGAAATCATGTGCTGATTGTAGCCCTATACCGACGATTAAACGTTTGTCACCAAGGTGCGCTTTTGCTTCAGCAATTGCCTGAGAGGTGATGAATTGTGGTAGAGATTCAACCATGATACCCTCGCAACGAGAGCGTGCGATTGCGTGGTAAATGCCCTGGCGTGCTGCTGGTGGTATTTCTTTGTTGGCGAACCAGTTACCGCTATTGTAGACGCTGATCAACTGGTAGGAGTCGATAGGCTCAGTTTCAAACGAGAAATGAAACTGGCGGAGAAAATCGTCGGGTGTGAAGTTGAGGTTCAGATTGTAATATGCCTCGTTAGGAATGGGGCACATCGTGCAAGTTGCTGATGTACATCCTCTAGCAGCAAGAATGATCTTTTTCCGTTTGTATGTTCTCCCTCCTTCATAAAACTCATAATTTATAGCAGAAAGAGGTTTGTCTAGCATTCCTATTTGGATGCGGTTACGACGGATGCCCAACGCGATTTTACTTAAGTCTTGACGAAGGTGATTACTACTAATATGATGTGTTTGCTGCTCAATCATAATCATGTATGTACAACTCCGATCTTCTTATTTTTTTATCCATGAGTTAGACATCCCCTGCGTAATCTTGCTCATGTTGTAAGATGAGGAGCACATCTATATGTATCTGGTTGCTCTTTCTTCGCAACTCAGGGATACACGAGCAATTATCGAGGCAAAAGATGACGAGAAGAATGTGTTGATGAAACCAATCTTTCCTGGAATGATAATAGCTTGCTGATTTCGTTGTTGGGGACAGATCCTTCTTTTCCAATAAAGACTGCATATGAACTTGATATATTTCATCAACACTATAGATTAACAAACCTGACGTTCTTTGATTTGCTTCTACTGTAGTGACGTTTGTAATGACGTTATGCCTCACCTCCATTCTATTCCAAAAAGCATTAAATTGTATCATTGAGCGCTTTCGTGTATAGATTTATGTAAGTATAACCGATATACATCCGAAATTTTCTAGATTATATCAGAATAAGCAGTTGGACACAATCGAAATTTTTAAGTTCAAGAATTTGAACGGGGCGAGATCAAAAATTTTTAGAGTTTATCTATATTTTTTACGAGGCATGCTGGGATAAGCTTTACATAAACAGGTGAATTTCAGTAAGTTAAAGAAGGAGTTGTTTATAAATACTTTTATTGGACCTTTGAGGAGAAGGGTTAACTGATAGAGCTACTTAGTTATCCACGTGATCTTAAATTATCTCGAAAATATGGTGCCGTTTCTTTTACAACGTCCTCTAATTACGATATGTACTAAGCTATAGAGGAAAAAAAGAGGGAAAAAGCGAGGAAAACCAACTTAGATAACTGTCTCTCTTTATTTTTTGAGACAGTTTTACAGGATTTGATTCAAAATTTCCTTTAAACCTTGATATAATATACTATAGTCGGATATTCTATTTTATAGGGTAAAAACGAACACAAGTGCCTGGTTGGTTAAATTCATGTAGTTACTCCTAATGGATGGAAAAGAGATGAACTAGTGAATTATTGGCAAATGGTATTTGAGTATTTTCTCGGCCAGGGTTTTCCCGAGGCATTACTTCGATTTGTATGTATTAATCCTTATGAGGCTTTTCAAATCAGCGCTTTAATAGAAAAAAGGAACCCCCGTGCTATCCTCGAGATCGGGACATTTATCGGTTTGAGTACTGGAGTGCTTGCGCTAGCAAGTCCGTCTGATAGTATTTTAGTCTGTGTAGATCCCAACCTACCTGTAGATATTCTCGCGAGGAGATTTCACTATCTTGAAAGCCGAGGCTCTCTCTGGTTTTTACGGAACATGCTAGAGCAAATTGGAAAATTCCAGAAAACAGTTGTACTTGAAGGTTGCTTTTCTATCCTGTCTACTGACTACAAAGATCGCTTGATAGCCCTTGGTTGTAATCCCGAGGCCATTGATGCTGTTGGTGAGAAGGTGGGAGAATTTGCTCCCTACGATCTGGTATTTGTTGATGGAGATCACTGCGAAGAGTCTGTCTATGCAGACCTGTCATTAGTGTGCCATTATATTTCTGAAGATGCGCTTATCATTTTGCATGATCTCAGTGGTGATTGGGGAATACATGTTTTTAGCGGCGTGAGCAAATTTCTTCAAGAGCATCCAGAGTTTTCAGTTCGGATTCATGAGAATCTAGGATTTTTATTTAGGCATTCTCATCATACTGCTACATTAGTGAGGAAGATATATTACTGAAGTGTTGACCTTAGTGATGAAATTTCTTGCTTGAAACGGCAAATCATCGGCTCACGGGGGGAGCTATGAGAGAAATGTAAGCTGTGCATCTCTCCTGATGGGGACACAGGATGCAAATATCACCGTGACACTGATTGTTTCGGCAAACTTCGAGCTTGAAGTGGCGCTGCGACTCGAGCCATCCTCTGGGTGGAGGCTCGCGGGCACATTCCACGTCTTGATGGATACTGTCTACGATTACCTCCCGCTCTAGCAACCGGTGTTCATCATCATGACGTACCCGCACAGCGATGTTGCCGTCTTCTACTGTCTCTGTCTCTCACACTCTTGCTTTCTAGCCCAGCCTGGGCTGCTGGTTACCAGGGGATTGGCTGGCGATAAAGATTAGGCATCTCCAGAGGATACGGCGCATATGATGCGCAGATTCAGGGGAGGCAGTCCTTCGTCTAGCAAAAAAGTAGAAGAGGAGCGCATGTCATTTCCCGGGCGAACGCCTCGAGAGCAGGAGGGGATGCGCGGAGCGTGAGGGAACCTTGTCTTCCGTTACAGTACAAAGGGGATGAGCCGTTTCGTGCGCCGCATGTACTCCTGATACCGCTGGCCCAGATGCTCCTGCAGGACGCGCTCTTCCACATGGATACGGTAGCTCAAGCCAAGCAGCGCACATGCCATAAGGACCAGCAGACTCAACCAGTTCGTAGAGCTGAGCCCGAATCCGAGGAACATGATGAGCAAGCCGGTATAGGATGGGTGACGAATGAGCCTGTATGGTCCGTCTTCTACCACCTGCTGATCAGCGACAACCGCCACGCTGGTCGTGAAATAGCGACCAAGCACTTTGATGGCATAGAAACGGAAAGCGAGCCCGGCGTAGACCAGGGCGATGCCTAACCAGAAGAGGAAAACACTTGCACTCGTGATGGCGGTAATAGGAACCGTCAAAGCCAGCAGCAAGCAGAGGAGGACGCCAACACGAAGCATCACACCGATGACCGCATACGATCCTTTATCCTGGCGCTGGGCACCAGCACGGAAGCGTTTGCGCTGCCTGATCTCCACGCTCACTTCCATCACAGCCCAGATGAGATAACTGACGCCCAGGACACTCAGAAGCAAATGATTATGAGCGAAAAGAGGTTGCATCTTCCACATCCCTTCTTTTCAGGAAGTGTATCATGAGGTTCACACTTTTGCCAGAGGTTATTGCTACATAGCAACCCGATCACAGATACCAGCAGTATTGTCCCATGAGGTTCACACTTTTGCCAGCGGTCATTGCTACGCCGTTATCCTCCATGACCTGTTCACAACGTATTTCGTGCGAGAAACCAGCGTCAAGTCGAGATAACGTCAGGAAGACACTGACAAGCCAATTGCAGGAGCCAATTAACAACGGAGTGATGGCAAAAACCCAAACCTGCCTGGCCTCAATCGTAATACTTAGCCTGTGCCCAGATCACCTCTAATGGTGCCTTCGGCTGCCGCAAGATCAGGATCGGAGCATGATTCTCAAAGGCCACACAATCAGCGCAGGAAGTCCTGGCGGCCAGTGTTACCGAGCTAAACCACCGTGCAGCGTCTTGAGGAGCAATATTGATCGTGATGAGGACCTGGCCGGTACATCCTTGCGGTCCCCAGATATAGAAGGCGTTGTGTCCGCTGATCGGCGGAGGCAGATGATAGCGCCCACCGAATTGCACGAGCGCACTAGCTTCGCCATAATTGGAGGTAGCGATGCAGGCAACCCGCTGCTCATCGCTTGGCAGGCCGTGATACACCTGAGCAATCAACGCGACCTGTTCCTCCCAGCCAAAGCGATCCGCCAGGGCTTGCGGCAAGCCGTCGATATCGCCTGCTTCCTGCTGCGACCCTGAGCTGCCACTCTTGCCATAAATATGTCCATACACAGCGGGTGGCAACACCGGCATCACCGCAGGGGCCAGCAGCACGCCACTGATGACCAGCACCACGGGATAGGCCGCGACCCATCTGCGCCAGCGCACCCGCCATTCACCCAACAGCATCGCCCCGCCAGCAAACAACGGCGGGTAGGCCGGTGCCAGGAAATAGGATTTCGCCTGAATCGCGATAAAGAGGACGAAGAGGATGAGGTATGCCCATCCGAAGACCCGATAGCGCGCACCGCGTGGGGAGAAGAAGTACCACAGTCCTGCCCCCCACAAGAGCACTGAGAGGGGATTCATGATGAGGATCTGGTTGATCAGGAAAGCGAGGGGCGATCCATCGACACTATGATAGTGGGAATAGTTCGCCCAAAACTGCACCGACGCCCAGCCGTTGAAGGCATTCCAGATCAGGAAGGGCAGGAAGAGAGCGAAGGCGATCAGGCCACCAAACAGCGTCCAGCGGGTGAACAGCAGGCGGCGTTGTGAGGTCAGTAGCAATCCAACAATCAGGGCGAACCCGCAGAAGAGGATGGTCTCCTTCGTTAATAATCCCAGGCCAGCCACCAGGCCGAACGCAAGCCAGCGTCGGGGATGTTCATCGCGCAGCAGGACGATGAGGATGGTGGCGGCCAGCGTCCACCAGAATGCATCGAAGACATCATAGGCGTAGATGGAGCCGTTTCCCATCAGGACGAGGGCTGTCGCCGATCCCAGGGCAGCGAGTCCCTGGACCCACCTCGTGCCGCCGAGGAGCCGGGCCATCAGTCCTGTCAGGATGATCGTCCCGGCACAGATCAGGGCCGAGATCACATGGATGGCCCATAAGGCATTGCCGGTGAGCAAGCGGGGAATCAGCGTGATCCAGGGAACTAGCGGCGGGACATCCACATAGCCAAAGGCGGGATGCTGGCTCATGGCCAGCACATAGAGTTCATCGCGGAAATACCCGTAATTGTTCCCGACCAGGACATGCACCAGGAAGGAGAGACCAGCGATGATCAGCACGGCGGGAGCGAGGTCGGCGCGGCGAAGGAGGGTGGTGATGCCGGAGCGCAGTGATGAAGCCGCAGGCATGGCAACCCTCTTTGACGATTGAGAAACATCTGTCAGCATGAGTCCCATGAAAAAAGATCCTTTCGCGAAACGCGGGTCAAGTGTGGGCAGCCAGCCACCTCAGAATGCTGGCCAGGGTTTCTTGATCCAGGCGGGTAGCGGGGCCATTGTAGCTCTCCGTTATCTCGGCAGGCACCAACTCCGACCGAGGTTGCAGCTCTTCTTTGAGGACGTGATTCGCGTTCTCTGGGAAGAGGAAGGTCACCTCCTCATGTCCTGCAGCGGCCTGCTTGAGCGGCTCGCCATCGGCTTGCCAGTCTATCTGGAGGTCCTTTTTCCCAATGATGACCAGCACCGGGACGTCCACCTGCCTGAGCAGGCTCGCCGCATCGGCCATCCAGAGCTCACGGGCAAAGGGCAGGTTGGCCGGAGTTTCCAGGCTCTGCAGCAGCAGCTGGACACCCTCCGGCAACAACGGATCCGGGGCGATGGGCTCTCTCGCCAGGAAGCGCGCGATGGCAGCATCGTAGAGCGAAAGCAACGCATCTCCATTTGGGACGCGAGCTGCCTGCGCAGCTAATTGGGAGTGTGCCACCGTGCCAACAGCCCGTCCAGGAGGGCCGGCAAGTACAAGTCCCGCGAACGGAAACTCAGGGTTGTGCAGTTGGTAGTTCAGGGCGTGGAGGGTTCCCTCGCTGTTGGCAAGCGCGAAGATCCGGCCAGAACGCACGTACTCCTGGCTCGCCATGACGCGTACCGCTCCAGTGAGCTCGTCAACAAAGCTTTGCATGCTCACCTTGCTGATCAAAAGTGGCACGTTCTCACGAGCATGGGGGCCGGAACCACGCTTGTCGTAGCGCAGGGAGGCGATCCCTGCTCGGGCGAGCGCCTCCGCAAGTAGCCGCGCGCTGCCATTGGTTCCCGGCAGGAGGGGTGAATTCCAATCGCGGTCGGTGGGGCCGCTGCCCGCCACCATCACCACCGCGGGAAACGGTCCGGGGCCAACTGGCCTGACCAATGTGCCATACACGGAAGTTTGGCCCATCTGCCAGGCGACTTCCGAGCTTTCTCCATACACATCCTGATCTGTCATTTTTTCTCTCCTTCGAGCTGGCTACAGAACGGCTGCCGGATAGGGGAAACTGTGTCCGTCTTGAGGTTGGGAAGCCACCCGGAAAGAAAGCGGCCCGCAATCTTGAACAGATCGATGCCTTCAACAACCGGTGCAACCATCGGTCTTCCTCCTGCAGGAGCGGTAAATGAAGCGTGCCAACGATCAGTCAGTCTGAGATGAAGGACATCATTTACACCGCTCGGGAACAGTATACCAGATGGGAAGCGACTTTCCCAGCGACACGCACAGCTATTTGAGCGGGTACAGGATGTACAACGGTTCTTTTGGAGTGAGTCGGAGAGCAATTCTCGGCTGCAAGCGATTAGGGTGCGTTCCTATCGAGCGGTTCATGAAGAAGCGATTGAGCAGCGGGTCAATGTGCGTATGGGGGCTTACTTTCTGGCGGTAGCCCGTGTGGCTGAAGCTCCCGAATGAAGGGGAGTTTCTCCCTCATAAGAAAAGATTGACTCATAGCAGGCCCTTTCACACGGTATGGCCAGAGTGTGGAAGGGCCCTTATTTTCCCTGTTGTGCGCTCTTTACTTTTTGCGTTCCAGCAGAACAACGGGGACCTTGCGTGTGATCTTGGCCTGAAGCTCAGCGAGAGCAGGTAACTTCTGTAACTGGATGCTCCCGAGGCGGTCCCCCTCCGCGCTTTCGACGACGGTGGCTCTGGCCTCGAACTTCTCCGTGCCGAGCTCGACCGTCGCATCAGGATGCGCGACCAGGTTGTGATACCAACCGGGATTGGTTGGCGCGCCCCTATTCCCAGCGAAAACGTAGATGTGACCGCCTTCGGACAAGTATGCCAGTGGGCGGATACGAGGTTCGCCACTTTTTGCTCCCGTCGTCGTCAGCAGAAGTAAGGGGACGCCAGCGAATTGACCACCGACGTTGCCCCCGTTGGCACGGAACGCTTCGATGATTCGGCGATCCCAGTCATTCAAGTCATGTATCTCAGTCATGAAATCCTCCTCGTGATAGAATTTTATATGTATCCTGGGCCTCCCTCATGAGAGGTGAATAGGGCCTCGTCCGAACAAAGGGAGAGAACCGCCGCTGCGATGCGCCTCACTGGTGCCAAAACGCCCAGTAAGAGAGTGCCCACGATGGCCATGTTGTCCACCTGATTTCTTACCGCTTATTTTCCGCAGAAGCTTCGGGACATGGACGAGATCGGGAGTCCTTCACCGGAAAGGCGACAAAAGACTCGTGTCGTCGCACTGGTTCGACCAACCTGCCTGGACATCACCTCTCGTTCGTGAAGTAGTGACCTTGGTCGAGATCCGCCAGGAGCCCCGGCTGTACGGGATTCCAACCCAGCAGCTCGCGGGTCAGCGCGCTTGATGTTGGATTGTCCATTGAGAAGAAGAGTCCAAGCCAGCCGAAATGCTCGCCCGCGTTTTCAGGAGAGATGGCGACCACCGGAAGATCGAGATGCTGGCCAATCACCTCGGCGATGGCGCGGGCCGACACGCCCTCGTCCGCGACCCCGTGCAGCACTGATCCCGCCGGAGCCTTCTCCAACGCCAGGCGGAACAGGTGCGCGGCATCGAGCTTGTGCACAGCGGGCCAGCGGTTGGAGCCGTCGCCCGGGTACGCCGACACGCCCTTCTCACGGGCGATGTCGATCAGGGTCGCGACAAAGCCGCGTTTTCCTTCGCCGTGAACCGACGGAGGCAGTCGCACGATTGACGAGCGCACGCCGCGCTTAGCCAGCGCGATCGCCGCGTTCTCCGATGCGATCCGGGGTGCGACCGACCCGGCGTCGGCCACGTCCTTCTCCGTCCCGAGACGTCCCGGCGGGAGCAAGAATGTGAGCATCAATGTTCCCGAGGTAATCACGAACGGCTTGCCGGAGCCCTCGAGCGCTGCCCCGATCGTCTCGACGGCACGCAGATCCGTTTGCGCGGCCCTCTCATAGTCCGAGAAATCGTGGATATACGCGAGGTGGATAACACCGTCGGATGCCGCCGCTCCGCTGCACAGGCTGTCAAGATTCTCGAGCGCACCGCGATGCACCTCTGCACCGGCGGCGACAAGCGACGCAGCAGCTGCATCCGAGCGAGCCAGGCCGAGAACCTGGTGTCCCGCCTCGATCAACTCGCGAACAATAGCGGAGCCGATAAAACCGGTCGCACCGGTAACGAAAACTCTCATAGGAAATTCCTCCAGTAGATGTAGATAGAGTTGGGGTTTCGGTGGTGTGACCACCCCATTTTCTGTCTCTCGTAGCAACAAGTTGCTGCAAAGGCATCAGCTTGTTACAATAGACAGTGTAGCCTGGATTGTAACACTGGGCAAGCATCAATTCGTGTCTCTTGTTACGTATGCAACAAAGAGGGAAACATGTCGCACGAAGAACAGACAGACTTGCGCATTCGGCGCACCCATAAATTCTTGCAAGAAGCGATGATTGAACTGATTACAGAGAAAGGGTTCGAGGCCATCACGGTGGGCGATATTGCCGAACGTGCCATGATCAACCGAGCCACGTTCTACCGCCATTATCAGGATAAATACGATCTGGTGGCAAAGATCTTTGAAGAAACAGCAAATCACCTGGTGGAGAATATGAAGCCCCTGCACAAAGACACTCGTCAGAGTGCTACTGAGAACCCACCAGAGATCTGGATCCAGTTATTTGAGCATGTCGCTGAAAATGCCCGACTGTATAGAGCTATGCTGGGGAAAAACGGCAGTTCGTGGTTTGCAGCCAGGATGCGTGAGCACACCATAAAACTCATGCTTGAGCGCGCGAGACAGTATGAACAACAGGTGGAACCCAGGCAACAGATCGAGCCAGCGATGCCCCAGGAACTCCCTGGCATGCAACTCTCACATGTCCTGATCGGCACAATTGTCTGGTGGCTGGAGAGCGAAAAGAGCTATACTCCCAGACAAATGGCAACCTGGTTTTACCGCTTTGCGTTTCATGGATATATCTCTGCACTCGGTTATGAGGCTCCTACGCCAAGGAAGGAATGAGGCCAATCCAGGTCATGCTTCTGTTGCAAGAACAGAAAGTTCATCGTGTTCTTGTCTCCTCTTTCTCAGCCAGTTCCTAGGCGACGCATCGGTGTCCATCTACCTCATCGCAGAGGTGAGCCTGCGGCAGTCCTTTGTTCCGGCCAACGCGCTAGGCCGCGCGAATGCCAGCATGCAGTTCATGTCACAAGGCGTTGCTCCGCTGGGGGCGCTGCTCGCTGGCATACTGGGTGGGATGATTGGACTACGGCTCACCATCCTTATTGGAGTGCTCGGCGTGATGCTAGCAGGCACATGGTTACTGCTCTCACCGGTGCACAAAGTGTAAGGAAGGTCCTTCAGCCGAGAGTGCATCTCGTTGCGCACCCTGCGAGACCAGTCGCTTCATTCCCAAATTTACGCGTTGCCATAGATACCCGCCAGTCCATAGTTGCCGAGGGCTAAGGAAAGCTCGCCCCCGTGATGGATCTCGTGTTCGAGAACATGCCAGATTATCCACTGCCGTGTCAGTTCCCCAAACATGCTCCGCTCTTCTTCTCTCAAGGATGCTGGAGGTGGGAAAACGTGCCCAAGATCGACGGGAGTCCAGCGGGCAAGTGCATCCTCAATCATCTGCCAGGTACTCTCAAGCCCGGCAACGAGTTCGGTGGCCGAAAGCGCGGGCTGCTCCTCTTCATCCGCAGGATCCCAGTGCGCAAAGGAGGCGAGATCGGGATTTCCCTCGCCCATCCACAGTTGGAACCACCAGACCCGGTTGGCCACGATATGTTGGGCCACCATCCCGATCGTCCAGTGATGTGATGCGGCAGGGAAAGCCAGTTGTTCGGGGGAAAGCGGCGCGATGATTTCGACGAGGTTTTGTTGGTAGGTCTTCCAGCCCTGGTAAAACGTGAGAAGTGGAAAAATCTGTTCTGTCATAATTGTTTGCTCCTTGCTTCTGATATTGTGTCACCCACCTTTAGGCACAACGAGTGGTGGTATGACATCATAGCATGGAACACAGGCACAAAACTTCTTCGATCTTGCGCAAATCTCCTGTGCAGACTTTATATCGATGCATTTATTTGTCACCAAAGTGTGCCAGAACCACTTTCACGTTATTTACCATGACTTAGCCGCACAGCGATGTGGCCGTCTTCTCCTGTCTTGGTCTCTCACGCCCTTGCTTCCCAGTCCAGTCTGGGCTGCGGGTTACCAGGGGATTGGCTGGCGGTCGTGGAAGAACCCTCCTGTTGGTCCTCCAGCAGGGAGCGTGGCCAGCCAGACAATGGTGTCTGTCCCCTGCTCGATCGAGCGGGGAGCCGCTGGTCCGCCCATCTGCGTGCGGACCCAGCCAGGATCGACCGCATTGACCAGGACATTCGATCCTCGCGCTGCATCGGCCACCATCCGGGTCAGGGCATTGAGCGCTGCCTTGGAGACCGAGTACGATGGCGCGAAATCGCCCATCGTCGAGAGTTGCCCGGCCCCGGAGGAAACGTTGACCACGCGCCCATAGCCGCGCAGGATCATGCCGGGCACAAAGGCCTGGCAGAGCGCGAGGGGACCAAAAAAGTTCGTTGCCAGGGTCGCCTGGAAGGTCTCCAACTCGACCTCCAACACGCTGCGACCTTCATCAGGGTAGACAGCGGCATTATTAATCAGCACATCCACGCCCCCAACCTCGGCTTGAAGCGTGCGCTGCAGCTGTTTGATGCTCTTGGGATCAGTCACATCCACGGGCTGATACATGACAGCGAGACCCTGCTGGGCAAGGGCCTGGACTGCTTGCTTTCCCCTGGCCTGGTCGCGACTGGTTAAGATCACCCAGTAGCCACGCAGAGCAAGCTCGCGACTGGTAGAAAGACCCATGCCACGGTTTGACCCGGTCACGACCGCAACCTTCGCACTTCGTTCCATACGAAACCTCCATCAAAACAACGAAATGACGACCGTCAGCCTGCCGCATATCCTGCATCAATCGCCTTCTTCTTCATATTCTGTCGGATCTGGGATACCGGCGAGTTCGAAAGCTTCTTTTCTTTCAAAACAGGTACCGCAGGTGCCGCAATGACGCTCTTCACCTTTGTAGCAACTCCAGGTATCAGCATAGGGGACCTGCAGGGCTGTACCAAGCTGGACAATTTGATGCTTGCCAAGATGCATGAAAGGGGCTTCAAGTCGTAAGTGTGGGTCGCCAAATCCTTCAGTAGCAATTCGTTGCATTCCATCATATGCAGTAATGAATTCAGGCCGACAATCCGGATAAATGAAGTGGTCGCCCGCATGGACACCTATGGCGACCACCTGTGCCTGCTCGGCGACCGCAACCGCGTATGCCACTGAGAGCATCAAGGCATTGCGATTAGGCACGACCGTGATCGCCATAGTGGGAGCCGCGTAGTGACCATCTGGAACAGGAATCGTATCGGTAAGAGCTGAGCCTTTGAGAAACCGGCTAAGACTGCTAAGATCGACGATGTCGAAGGCTACGTCGAGTCGCTTCGCGCAACGTTCAGCGTAAGCCAATTCTTTCTTGTGACGTTGTCCATAGTCGAAAGACAACATATGTAATTCATAGCCCTCGGCATGTAAAAGATACGCGAGTGTGATGCTATCCAGGCCGCCGCTTACAATAGCAATGGCTTTAGGCATAATGAAATATCTCCTCTGGTAAAGATTGCTCTGTATATTCTAGCATCATCTTGTTCTAGAGTCAGCTTCTGAAAGCGCGAGGGCATGTTGAAATACCTGTAATGAGTTCAGAATAGCTTGAGGTTCGATAGTTCTTGTAATGAATATGATGCGCGAACTATGATCTTCGCCAGGCCAACGATCAAGATGCCGTGGTGGGTGAATAATATGCTGTACCCCATTCAGGACAACCGGGCTCTCCTCGCCAACGTTTAGCAATCCTTTCACACGCAGGACATCTTCGCCTCGCGCATGAAGCAGCATACTCAGCCATAAGCTGAAGGCTCTCCAGTCGAGTGGTTCATGAAACGTCAGTGAGAGGGAATAGATGTTAGCAATGTGGCTCTCTTCACCTGGGAATGTCGAGGGGCGGCCTGCATCCTGTTCATCGTTCAGGCGCTTTCCTACGTGTTCTGTTTCGCTTGCACTAAAGAGCATAGCTATATCGACGTTGCCAAAAGCCGCTTTCACGATGTGCGCAGAAGGATTCAGCGTGTGAAGACGCGCCGTGAGATCATCAACCTCTTGCCGCGAAGCAACATCTGTTTTGGTGACGATAATGTTGTCAGCAATAGCCACCTGTTTCAGTGATTCAGGATGATGATCAAGGTGGAAGTGCCCATTGAGCGCGTCGACAGTTGTGATGATACGATCTATACAGAAATGATGCTGAAGAACAGGGTCCGCAAGGATCGTGTGGAGGATAGGGGCCGGGTCCGCAAGGCCACTTGTCTCAATAATCACCCACTCTAACCGGGGGATATCTCTTCTTTCGTCCATAGCGAACAGGTCTAAGAGCGTCTTTACGAGATCATCACGGATCGTGCAACAGGCGCAACCGCTCCCAAGGAGGATAGTGCGTTCATTGATCTGCCGCAGGAGGTGATGGTCCAGACCAACCTTGCCGAACTCGTTGACGAGAACAGCCGCATTGCCCATAGCTGGCTCTGCCAACACACGAGCAAGGAGCGTCGTCTTGCCACTACCCAGAAAACCGGTGACAATTGTTACCGGACACTTCGTTGTTTTGCCGATCATAAGCTCCTACTGTTTCTCTAGTTCAATGGGCTAGCAAGGCCTCAAGCAAGGAGGGATCAAGTGGATCGAGGGGCCGGTGGATGAGTTTTTCTGCAGCCGGCCATAAACTGCCGAGATCCTGGATCAGCGCTGAATTTCCCTTCCGGTCACTCAGGATATACTTGCTACCACTCCAATCAGCCAATCGTAGACCATAGTGACAAAGGATCTGGTTTGCGAGACGTACTAAGTGGAGACGATCACGCATGCGAACTCGCTGCTGGTCATCTCCTACGAACATAGATACCGTTGTTCTGTCACCAGCTCGTCGATCTGTCCAGTGAACGTGTGTCAGGGCTTCTCCGCACAGAACGCACATGCTCTTATTGCCTTTCATGATAGGGGCAGGATGTGGTCATGCCATCATGTCGTCTCCCCCGGAGACCGAGCTTGCGGCCAATACATGTCAATGAAGCAGTTCATGCTGTAGGGACCCGATTGATCGCGTCCCACGGGATGGGGGGCGGATCGAACTGGCGGGGAGACCCCTGCGCCCCCTTTGGACGCGATCAATCGGGTCCCTACGGGTAACATCCGATTTCCTTCATTGACATGTATTGGCCCTTGCGCCTGCTCTCGTCCCTAAGCTGTCTTGGATCGGGGGTGCCGGCGGGCGAAATCATCGGCAATCTCATCGAATGTTGCCCAGCGCACACCATCATGACCGTTGATGTGCTCGATCAACCTCTCATGCATCAGCAGTACCTGTGGACGGCCACTCACATCGGGGTGAATGGTCATAGCAAATACTGCGTAGTCATACTCGCGGTACACCCAATCGAATTGGTCGCGCCACATCTGTTCGATATCGCGCGGGTTGACGAAACCATGGCTATTGGGAGACTTCTTAATGAACATCATCGGTGGGAGGTCATCGAGGTACCAGCTGGCTGGGATATCGATGAGATCGGTCTCATGGCCCCTGACGAGGGGCTTCATCCACTCCTCGGCGCGCTTCGAGTAGTCAATTTTCGTCCAGGTATCACCAACGCGGACATAGTAGGGGTGGAAGTCGTTATGCATCAAGCTATGGTCGTACTTAATGCCGTGCTCTAAGAGCAGCTTATTCGTGCTATTCGAGAACTCCCACCAGGGGGCAACATAGCCGGTTGGGCGCCTACCCGCAACCTGAGTGACCAGTTCTATACACTTGACAAGAACAGCCTCCTCTTGCTGCTCGGTCATTGCGATCGGATTCTCATGAGAGTAACCGTGAATACCGATTTCGTGGCCGTTCTCGACCACCATGCGGGTCTGTTCAGGGAAGGTCTCAATCGAATGGCCAGGAATGAACCATGTCGTCTTCAGGTTATACTTCTTGAACAGGTTGAGCAAGCGAGGAGTACCTACCTCGCCCGCAAAGAGACCACGGGAGATATCATCGGGAGAATCCTCACCGCCATATGATCCCAACCAGCCTGCCACGGCATCTACGTCAACGCCATAGGCACACAGGATATCTTTCGCCATTTCAAGCCTCCTTGATAGGTTCGACAATGCACGTTATACATTACTGCTCAAACCCTACTAAACGGAGATTTCTTCCAATGTCTTTTGCGGCGGCACATGCCGGGCACCGAACAGGGCCAGTCCCGACAGAAGCAAAGGAATAGCGCCAGCGATTAAGGCCGCCATGGACACACTTGTTCCCCCTGCGAGCACACTTGTGAACAGCAGCGAACCGAGCACTCCGCCAATCGGACCCATAGCATTGATGAATGACGATCCTGTGCCCCTCATACGTGTCGGGAACGATTCACCCATGTACGTAAAGAGGGCAGAGTAGGCTCCGATCAGGAAGAACAAGCCGACGCTATATGTTAGCAACACTGCTACATAGCTACTTGCGACTAATAGCATGATGAGATAGAAGATGCCCGCAATGATCCAGGCACCGGCAATGGTTTCCCTCCGACCAAGGTAGTCTCCTATGAAACCATGCGTAATATAGCCTATGTAGGCGAGCGCGTTGGATAAAATCAGCAAAAACAGCGAATTAGAGAACGAAATGCCTTTACCTTGCGTCAGCACCGTCGTCCCGAGTACAGTAAAAACCTGTATGGCAAACCAATTCAGCAAGAATGCCAGTCCCAGGAAGATGGTATGCTTCCTGACATCCGCGCCGAAGAGTTGCACATAGGTAAACTTCGCTGATTGGTCTGCATCAACACCATACTTTTGCCCAAGTTCGCGGGCCTCTGCAATTCTTCCTTCGGCTTCAAGACGGCGCACAGCCACCATATGCTCATATCTAGGCGACTCTTTGAGCCTGGTCCGAAGGATGAGGATCACAATGATCGGAAAAGTGGAGACCAGGAATACTCCACGCCAGCCTACTGAAGGAAGGAGGAGTGCGGACATTGCAGCCGCAAAGAGCACGCCAATAGGCCAACCACCTTGTATAAAGCTATAGATGAACCCACGACGCCGGGGCCCATAGATTTCTGAAAGGTAGGTTGTGTTGACGGCTTGCTCGGAATAGCCAAACCCTGACAAAGAACGAACAATAACCAGATACCAGGCCGAGGGCGTAAAAGCGGTCAGGCCAGAGCTAAGAGCCGAACCACCGACAGTGATTACCAGAGCATTTCTCCGACCGAAGTAGTCAGTGATGGGGCCAACAGTGAGAGAGACGAGAAACGTACCTAACGCTACCAGGGTAGCAATTCCAGTACTGAATGTCGTGGACCAGCGGAAATCCAGGGCAATCACCGGGAGAAGTGTTCCAAATAGAATAAAATCGTAGACGGAGAACATCCATGCAAAGAAAGCGACGATAGAAGCGTAAACAATATCGAACTGCGTGATCTCTGTAGTGCTTCCTGCTTGATCAACGCCACCAACTGTCTGTTCGCTCATCATTTTCCTCCTCTTTCACCTATATGACCAGGCAGTGCCTGAGCACAATGCATCCTGGCTTTAGGGTGAGGTTGTCTTTACTGAGATCGCTATTCTTTACTAAGATTCCTCACTACAAGGATCAGCTATAAAGAAACTAAACGCCCTCAGAGGAGAGGGAGGGCACATCTCCTGAGCCAGAGGTGTGGGGCTCGTGCTACTTACGTCCGCGCAGTGTAATACCTATATGGTGATACTAACTGCTCTACTCCAAAATACCTACATTTTGATATCTAATCTTATAGATAGTATATATATCACTGCATGCTTGTTTGTCAAGCCACGAGCGAGGGGTGAGTGCGGTTCATATTTTTGCGAGTTGGGAAGCGCCATGTCCCGTCGTTAGTAGTGGTAGAGGCAAGCTCTACCACTACTAACGACGGGACATGGCGCTCGTCATCCAAATATACCAACTCGCTAGCACAGGATGAGTTTAATAAATCAGCACAACTTTATTTGAAATAGAGAATTTGTTCCCTTGTACTTTCGTGAATTGAGAGCTATACTTGCCAGAGGCAGAATGCGCAACGGCTCATGCGTCCAGATGTCTTTGCGCAGTTTGTGGAGGCCCTGGCTCAGGATCGGGTGCAGCGCTACACCAAGGGAGTGGTCAACTATGTGCCTGTAGTCGCTCCAGTGGGTGAGCCTAGAATTTTATGGTGTTGATGGGCATGGCGAAGCCATGCCCATCAACACCATA
>JACZCU010177056.1_pt1 | contig 24163 bp, 20 predicted proteins | sample 8641851 | NCBI WGS metagenome assembly JACZCU01 (sample SAMN15324605, study PRJNA640507) | soil metagenome | isolation source: monocropping sugarcane control | place: China: Luxin town, Laibin City, Guangxi Province | collected 2019-07-25 | depth 10cm m | reverse complement strand
CTTCCCACCAGTGTCGCGCGGCCTGCTACCACTGGTAGCACCCCTTCCCACCAGTGTCGCGGCGCTCGCGACACTGGCAGATCGCCTTCCCACCAGTGACATTTCGCTTGCTACCAATGACATTTCCCTTGCAACCAATGACATTTCGCCTGCTGCCAGCGACATCTCGCTTGCCACCAGTAACATTCGGCTTGCGAACCGTGAATCTCGTCCTGCTTTTCGAAGAAGACCTCGTGAGCGTCGATCTGGCGCGGCTGCACGGCCGGCGCGCGGAGCACATCGCGCGCGTGCACCGGGCGGCCGAGGGCGACACTCTGGTCGTAGGCATCGCGAACGGCCGCATCGGATCGGGAACGATCACGAAGATGAGTGCCGACGCCGTCGAGCTACGCGTCTCGCTCGACCGCGATCCGCCGCCGCCGCTCCCGCTCACGCTCATCCTCGCCCTTCCGCGTCCGAAGGTCCTCAATCGCGTCATCGCCTCAGCGACATCCCTCGGCATCAAAGACATCCACCTCATCAACGCCTGGCGCGTCGAGAAGAGCTACTGGAAGTCGCCAAAACTGACGGACGAGAACCTCCGCGAACAGTGCGTCGCCGGCCTCGAGCAGGCGCGCGACACCGTCTTCCCGCGCATCACCCTCCACCGCTTCTTCCGGCAGTTCGTCGAAGGCTTCACCTCCGACGCTCTGAAGCTCGTCGCCCATCCCCACGCCTCGTGTGAGTGCCCCCGCAACGTGAACGCCCCCATCGCCCTCGCCATCGGCCCTGAAGGCGGCTTCATCGCGGAGGAGATCGCGTCCTTCGAACGGAAAGGTTTTCAGCCGGTAACAATTGGAGAGCGGGTACTTCGAGTCGAGACAGCCGTCGCAGCCTTGATCGCGCGGCTGTTCTAGCGCCGCCACTCGTCGATGAGGTTCGCGACGAGGCCGGTCCACCCCGTCTGGTGGCCCGCGCCGAGGCCTTCGCCGGTGTCGCCGTTGAAGTACTCGTGGAAGAGGACGAGGTCCTTCCAGTTCGGGTCGTGGGCGAAGAGCTCGGATTTGCGGGTGCCGCGGGGACCGTAGACGGGGCGGTAGCCGTCGTGGTCGGGGAGGAAGATGCGGATCATGCGGTCGGCGATCCGCGCGGCGAGACCGGTCAGCGAGACCGTTCGCGACGGCGCGGGCACCGGGACGTTCGACAGCGTCATGCCGCGCGAACGCACCTCGGCGGACGCGACGCCGCCGATCCCTTCATCGGCGCGCGTGTCCTCCATCGGCGGCGGATCGAGGGTCGGTGAGTCGTGTTCGTCGCCGAGGGTGACTTGCACCTCGCGGCCGAACGCTTTTTCGAGCTTGCGGAGCGACTCGATCATCAGGAAGCTCGTCGGGAACCACACCGGCCCGCGCCAGTTGCTGTTCCCCCCTTTCAGCTTCTCGATCGCCTCGGCCGGCTCGTACGACACCGACGCGTTGCCGAACGTGAACGGATTCTTCTGGTGGAACTTCGAGAGGCTGCGGATGCCGGCCGGCGAGAGGAACTCGTCGGGGTCGACGACGCGCGACAAGAGGTGCTGCAACTGGTTCTGGTCGACCACCGCCAGGACGTGCGTGAAATCGTGGTCGTACTGCACCGTCGTCACGCAGCTCTCGACGATGGCGCGGCGGTGCTTCACGAACCAGTCGAGGTTCTCGTGGAAGACGCTGAACGGCTCGATCCAGGACCGCTCCAGCCGTTCGATCGCATAGAGCGGGATGAGCCCGACGAGCGAACGGACGCGGAACGGAATCGCGAGGCCGTCGGGGAAGCGGAGGAGGTCGTAGAAGAAGCCGTCCTCCTCGTCCCACAGCGTGCGGTCGTGCCGCACCATCTTCATCGCGGCGCCGATGTAGACGTAGTGCTCGAAGAATTTCGTCGCGAGGCCCTCATAGACGTGGTTCGCCGTCGCGAGCTCGAGCGCCATCCGCATCATCACGAGGCAGAACATCCCCATCCACCCGGTGGCGTCGCTCTGCTCGAGCACCGCGCCGCCGGGGAGCGGATCGCTGCGGTCGAAGACGGTGATGTTGTCGAGGCCGAGGAACCCGCCTTCGAAGACGTTGTTCCCTTCGCGGTCGACCTTGTTCACCCACCAGGTGAAATTCAGCAGCAGCTTGTGGAAGCATTTCTCGAGAAATGCGAGGTCGGCGTGGCCGCTGCGGATGCGGTCCATGTTGTAGACGCGCCACACCGCCCACGCGTGCACCGGAGGGTTGAGGTCGGAGAACTCCCACTCGTACGCCGGGATCTGCCCGTTCGGATGCTGGAACTGCTCGAAGAGCATCAGCCAGAGCTGCTCTTTGGCGTACTCGGCGTCGATGAGCGCGAAGACGACGGAATGGAACGCGAGGTCCCATGCCGCGAACCACGGGTACTCCCACTTGTCCGGCATCGATAGCACGCGCATGGAGTTGAGGTGGCGCCAGTGCGAGTTGCGCCCCTGCTGCCGCACGGACGGCGGCGGATCGTGCGCGTCATCGCCGTCGAGCCAGACGTCGACGTCGAAGAGGTAGATCTGTTTCGACCAGATCATTCCGGCGAACGCCTGCCGCTGGACGTTGCGCTCTTCGGCCGACGCGCGCGGCGGGTGGATCGATTCGTAGAAGGCGTCGGCCTCCGCGCGGCGCTGCGTGAAGATCGCGTCGATTTCGCCGTCTGTGTAGGGGCGGGCTTCAGCCCGCCCGGACGGGCTAAAGCCCGTCCTACATTCGTCGGGACCGAGGCGCATGCGCAGCGTGTACGACTGCCCCGGATCGATCTCCACACGCAGCCAGCCACACGCCTTCGTCCCGATGTTCTCCGGATTCGTCGCGTCGTGCTCGCCGTTCACGATCGCGCGGTGGAAGGCGTCCTTCACGTAACGCGTCCGCGACTGGTGGTCTGGGCCGAAGACGCGCTCCATGCGCGTCTCGTTTTCGGTGAAGAGCATTCGCGCATCGGGCGGGAGCTGCAGCTTGCGCGGGCCGACGTGCGACGAGGCGAGCAGCCCCGCGAGCTGCGCCGCGTGCGTGTCGTCGGCTGACAGTCCACCCTCGCTCCCGGTGATCGACGGCGTCGGGAGGTTCTCTCCGCTCCACGACCAGGTGTTGCGGAACCAGAGGTGTGGGATGAGATGCAGCGGCGCGCGCTCGGGCCCGCGATTGTGCGCCGTCACCCGGAACACCATCGCCTCGGTGTCTTCCTTCGCGATCTCGATCTCGACGTCGAAGTAACGCCCGTCGTCGAAGATGCCGGTGTCGATCAGCTCGAACTCCGGATCGCGCGAGCCGCGCCGCCGGTTCTCCTCGATCAGCTCTTCGTACGGAAACGCGCGCTGCGGGTATTTGTAGAGCATCCGCTGGTACGCGTGGCTCGGCAGGCCGTCGAGGTAGAAGTAGCACTCCTTGACGTCTTCGCCGTGGTTCCCCTCGGTCGGGATGAGGCCGAACAAGCGCTCCTTGAGGATCGGGTCGCGCTCGTTCCAGAACGCCATCGCCCAGCAGAGGATCTGGTAGCGGTCACAGAAGCCGCCGATGCCGTCTTCGCCCCAGCGGTACGCCTTGGAGCGCGCCAGGTCGTGCGGCAGGTAGTCCCACGCGTCGCCATTCGCGCTGTAGTCTTCGCGAACCGTCCCCCACGCGCGGTCCGCGAGGTACGGACCCCACCGGCGCCACCGCAGGATCTCGTGCGCGTCCCCGGACAAACGCGCGCGTTCGGTCATGGGGGCAGTTTATCCTCCACAACGAGATGCGGGCCTCGAATCTCGAAACTGCGAGGATTGAATGACGAATGTCGAATGTCGAATGTCGAATGAAGAATTCGTAACTCTTCATTCGACATTCGACATTCGACATTCGTCATTCAATCTCCTCTCTCCCAGGTTTGAGGTTCGAGGTTCGAATGAAGAGGTAAGAAGATAAAATCAAGGCTACATGCGCTTAGTGACCCGCGGGGACCTCGACGGTCTCACGAGTGCCGTCATCATCACGATGAAGGAGCCGATCGACGAGATCACGCTCGTCCATCCGCAGGACATCACCGACAAGCGCGTGCAGATCACGAAGCGCGACGTCCTCGCAAACCTCCCGTATCACCCCGACGCCGGCATCTGGTTCGATCACCACCTGCTGACCGAGAGTAACGAGAGGCCGCCGGAGCATTTCAAGGGACGCTACGCCGTCGCCCCCTCGGCCGCACGGCTCGTCTACGACTATTACCTGGAGCGCGATCCGAACGACGAGAAGCTGAAACAGCTCGCGACGCTGGTCCAGGAGACCGACCGCCTCGACTCGGCGCAGCTCACGCCGTCGGACGTCGAGGATCCGCGCGGCTACATCCTCCTCGGCTACACGATCGACAGCCGCAGCGGCCTCGGCGCGTTCGCCGACTACTTCAAGAAGCTCGTCGAATGGCTGAAATCGATGCCGATCGACGACGTGCTGGCGCAGCCCGAAGTCGCGGACCGCGTCGCGCGCCTCCGCCGCGATCAGGAGGAGTTCAAGCAGCTCCTCCAGCGCAACAGCTTCACGCTGAACAATGTCGTGATCACCGACCTCCGCGAGATCAAGCAGCTCCCGACCGGAAACCGCTTCCTCGTCTACACGCTTTTCCCGGAGCAGAACGTCTCGCTGCGCGTGCACTGGGGGCCGTACCACGAGAGCGTGATCGCCGCCGTCGGCCACTCGATCTTCAACCGCACCTGCAAGACCTCGGTCGGCGAGCTGATGTCGCGCTGGGGCGGCGGCGGCCACCGCGGCGCCGGAACGTGCGTGCTCCCGCTGGAGAGCGCCGCTGATGCGATCGACGAGATTCTGTTCGAGCTGCAGGCGAACGGGTGACTGGTCACTGGTGTGTCATTCCGAGCGTAGCGAGGAACCTGGGCGGATGGGTGGCGCGGGTCTCGTACCGACCGCCCACCCAGGTCCCTCGCTACGCTCGGGATGACACAAGGCAAACGACGAGTCACCAGTAATGAAGAACCCGTAACGAATAACGATTCTCACCAGCGGTGATAGGCGGGATGTCCTTCTTTCACGGCGACGAATAGTCCGCGGCACGTTGCCGTGACTTTCCCGTTCGCTTCGATCGACGCCTCGACGACGGCGCGGTCATCGGCGGGGGACTCGACGACGTGCGCGCGGAGTTTGAGCGGGGTGTTCATCGGCGTCGGGCGTTTGAGGAAGACGTGGAAGTCGGCGGTGACGGTGCACGGCGGTGTGTCGCTGGCGTTCTTCTGCATCAGGTACATCGTCGCCGCCCAGTTACTGTGGCAGTCGAGCAGCGCGCCGGTGATGCCGCCGTTGAGCACGTTCTCGAACGCCTCGTGATGCGGCTGCGGCGTCCACTCCGCCACCAGCTCATCGCCCTCTTCGAAGCTGCGGATCCGCAGCCCCTTCTCGTTCGCCGGTCCGCAGCCGAAACAGCGGTTGTGAGGAGCCCACGTCTCTTGCACGCTTTTCATCGTCGCGCGAATGAAACCACATCCGGGAAGAAGAGGAGGAACCGCCGTTCGAGCTCGGTCCGTGAGTCGACGAGATGATGCGTTGCGGCGGCGAGGTCGGGCCGGCGGGCGATGCGGCGCGACATCCGGGCCAGCGTCAGCTCGATGCCGGCGACGTCGCGATAGCCGATCAGCCATTGCTGGTCGCGCATCCACGGGTAGACGTCGCGCAGCCGGTCGGGGAGCTCGTCGAGATGTGCGTCCAACACCGCGTGCGTGCGAGCGATGAACGACTCGAGCGGCTCGCCCGCGAGCTCGTCGAACCGGCAGGCGAGGAAGTGGTCGAGAAAGACGTCGGCGATCACGCGCGCGTAGTGGCCGTGGTCGGGGATGAGGACGCGGCGGAACGCGGCGACCTGCGGGTGTGCGTCGGTGAATGCGTCGATCTTGCGGTGCGCCATGATTCCGTCGCGGATGCCGGGCGTGAAGCGGTCGTGCAGCGGGCCTTTGACGAAGTCGCCCGCGAGATTCCCGATCAACGACTCCGGCGTGTCGTCCGCGAGGAAGAGGTGCGCGAGGAAGTTCATGGTGCGTACAACCCGACCAGACGCCGGTTCCACCACGCGCCCGTACGTGCCCTCTCCGCGCGCGTCGTGAACCAGTACTGCCAGAGCACCGCGCGCACGGCGACCGGCGGCTTGCCGGCGAACGGATTCCCGGCGAAGAGCTCGAGCACCTGCGGCGAGCTCTCCATCAGCCGCTCCTGCGTATTCATCACGAACGGATTGTCTTCCGGCGGCCCGAGCGACGCGAACCAGAGGTTCCAGTCGAACCGCGGCTGATACGGCGCGTAGATCCCCGGCGGCTTCTTCACGTCCTGCGGCTTGTACTTGAACGGATACGCGATCCACGTCTGCCCGTCGCGCGTCCCCTGGAACTCGATCTCGAAGCGCGCCCGCGTCATCACGGCAAAGAGGCCGAAGTTGTTGACGATGCGCGTTGGTCCCAGCGCGGCGGCGAGCGGGAAGCCGGGAAAGAAGAACATGACCGAGGTGGTGATGAGGTGGGCGATGAGGACGGCACGTAGGACGGGCTTCAGCCCGTCCTTCAGCCCGTCCCTGCGGGCTGAAGCCCGCCCTACGTTCAGAACCTTGTCATCCAGCAGCCACACGCCGAGGGCGAGGACCAGGTAATTGAGGAACGCGTAATTCGCCGTCGCGATGATGCCGATCTGCAGGAGCGTGCAGATGACGAAGCATGTCACGCGCGACCAGCGCGACGGGAAGAGTCCGAACCAGACGATGAACAGCTCGACGATCAGCGTCGCGGCGGCGGTTGCGGCGTGGAACGCGTGCGGCAGTTGCTGCGCGTGCCACCCGATCCACGTCGGCAGCGGTCCGATCTCGTAGTACTTGTCCATCGCCGTCAGGTTCCGCCACTGCTGCTCGCCGCTGAGGATCTTCACCATGCCTGACTCGAAGTAGATGCGGAACCACTCCCAGACGAGAACGAACCGCGCGAGCCACGAGGGCGGGACGTTCTTGCCGCCGAGAAAGAGCGAGAGGAACGCGGCCTCGAGGAGCATCCCGTCCGATTGATACGAGGCGAAGTCCTGCGCCGCGCCGATGAACGAGAGAAAACAGACCATCGCGACCGCGATCGAGGTGCGCGGGAGGAAGTTGAACGTCAACGTGATCGAAGCGATCGCGCCGACCACCACGATCGCCGTCAGCATCGCGTCGCTGTCGTTCAGCCAGAGGACCGTCGGCGCGATCCAGTACGCCTTCGCCCCAACCACCCGCCTCGCCAGCGCCAGATACTCCCGCGCCGGCAGCACCCCGCGCGACCCGATCAGTCCGTGGATCTGGAACGAGAGCGAATAGAACGCCGAGAAGAAGATCAGCCCCAGCGCCCGCAGCCACAGCCACTTCGCGCGCACATACGTGAGCGGCTCCGGTTTCACTGCAATGACGTCGTCGAACATACCCAAACGTGCGGTGCGATCTGAGGGAAGCCGTGCCACGACGGTGCCCGGTCGGTGGCGAGATAGCGGACTTGATTGCGCCTGCAGTAGGCGAGGAGCGAGTCGTGATGGCGATTGCTCAGCGCGTCGTTCGCGAGGGCGAAGCGGATGGCGTCCGGCATCGAGCCGAAGTTGTCGATGACGACGGCGTGGCGGCCGAAGACGTCGATGGCGTGGCCGAGGTACCAGGGGGCGAGGACGCGGCCGGGGGGGAGGGTTCTCACTTCGTGCGCGATTTCGAACGGGATGTTGTCGGTGTCGGGTTCATGGTGGTTGTAGGCGTAGACGTCGTAGGTGAGTGGCGGGATCAGGATCGCGAGAAACATCGCGATGCGCACCGCCCGCCCGCCCAGGTCCCTCGCTACGCTCGGGATGACACAGAGGAGGGGGATGGCGATCGGCAGGAAGCGGCGGGAGGAGATCGCGAGGAGGGCGTACCCGATCGCGAAAACCAGTGTAGTGCCGCCGACCCGGCGGCGACTCAGAACGAGACCCAACAACACCACCAGCCCGCCGCCCACATTCGCGAGATCCGTACCGACGCGCGACGCATCGCGGAACATCGGCTGGAACTCGACGATGGAGCTGAGCCACGGGTCGCCGTGGAAGAAGTGCGTCGCCTGGTAGAGCTCCGGCCAGAACGGCAGCGTGATCGCGATCGCGATCGGCAGCGCGTACCACTTCTCGTGCAGCGCCAGCGCGACGGCCGCCGCGACCAACAGGACGATATAGACGCCGCCGAGGAACCAGGGGCTCTCGGGGAACGGAACGGAGAAGCGCCAGACGGCGACGGCGATCGCGGCGAGGAGGAATGCGCGCGCGTAGCGGCGGTCGCGGTCGAACAGCCAGAGCGAGAGGAACGCGAGGCCGCACGCGACGATGAGCGCCGTCTGCACGAAGAGCGCGCACGTCATCGCGATCGCGAGCAGCCACACGTTCCGCCGCAGGAGCGCGATCACCATCAGCACGACGAGCATCGGCTCGACCCAGTGATGATCGATGTCGCCTGCGCGCGAGATCCCAATCAGGTACGGGGCGAGCGCGACGCCGAATCCCGCGATCGCGCCGAAGCGCCACGCGAGCGCGGCCGCGAAGAGCGCGAACGCGATCGGCGGCACCCAGATCATCGCCTTTGGACCGGCCGCGCCGCAGACGAAGTCGTACAGCGGCGGCCACGGACACCACGCGTCGCGATCGGCATCGAACTGAATCGTGTGCGGGAACGACTCAATTCTCTTCAGGTGGTACGCGTCGTCATAAGGTCCGATGCGATGTGAGCCGCCGACGCGCAACGCGAGCGCGAGGGCGAAGGCAACAACCGGCAACAACTTTTTCACGTCAGCAGGATTTTCTTGTGTTTTGAGCCGAGTTGTTCCACTCTGTTCGCGCGTCGGTCCAAGACGCCCAACAAAACAGTCGAAAAGAGACCCCGGATACCAATGGGACGGTTGCTCGCGCGCAGTTTTGTACCTGCTCTGCTCGTTTGCTGCACTACGTCTCTCTTCGCTCAGGCCCCACCCCAGGTCGTCAACACGCGCTGCTACGAATCGCAAGTCCGCCTCGACGCGACGCACACCTCCTCACGCCTCGGCCGCTGCGGCGATAACGCGCCGGTCGATCTCCTCTGGCACCTCGACCGGATCGACCAGGTCGGCGGCTCGCTCGACGGCCGCTTCACCCGCCGCAGCCGCGGCGCCGGGGTGGTCGTCTACGTCATGGACACGGGGGTCTTTGCCGACCACGACGAGTTCGAGGGCGACGACCACCACTCCCGCGTGATCGCCGGCTACGACGCCGCCACGAGCGTGGTCCTCGGCGCGTCGACGTGCACCAGCAACAACAAGGCGACCGCTCCCTGCTTCGCGAACTTCGACGAGCTCGGGGCCACCTCGCACGGCACCGGCGTCGCGTCGCTGATCGCCGGCCGCAACATCGGCGTCGCGCCGGAAGCGAAGATCGTCAGCGTCCGCGTCATGAACGAGCACGGCCTCGCGACGACGCGCACCTATCTCGAGGGCCTCAACGACATCATCCATCATGCCTGGACGTCGAACGCCTCTCCCTACACGACGTCCGTCGTGAACATCAGCGGATGGGTGCTCGACCACATTACCGCCGCGACGGACGACGACGTGGTGCCGTACGCCACGGTCGAGCAGAAGATGCGCGACATGATCGCCGGCGTCGACGCGGACGGGAACAAGGATCCGAAGGGCAAGAAGTTCCTCTTCGTCGTCGCGGCGAACAACACCGACGGTGGCTGCGGCCCGTCGGGAATCGTCGACCGCTTCCCGGCGACGATCGGGAAGAGCATCGACGGGATGATCACCGTCGGCGGGATGACGGAAGAGAACGAGTCGTGGACCGGCTCGTGCCGCGGCGGTGTGGAAGTGCTCGCGCCGTCGGAGCAGATCTTCAGCGCGACGATCACCGCACGCGATCACTACCGCGGACGCGGCCAGCGCAACGGAACGTCATTCGCCGCGCCGATCATCTCCGGGATCGCCGCGCTCCTCATCGGCGATCACCCTGACATCTCGCCCGAGCAACTCGAGTGGTGGATCACCAACACCCCGCCCCGCGCCGCCGACCCCACCTACGCCCTCGCCGCCGGCAAAGTCGGCTACGAGTTCGTCCCGCAGCCGACGGTCCCCGCCGTGGCGTCACGCACGACGCTGGCCAAGTGACGCGCAGCGTCATCCTGAGCTGGCGGAGCGGCGGAGCCGCGGAGCGCAGCGAAGGATCTCAAGATGCGCGAGCAGCGAATTCGGAGATCCTTCGCCGTCTACGCGGCTCAGGATGACGGGTTCGCGAGCTCCTTGAACTCCGCGTCGCTCAACCGCACCTCACGCGCTTTCATGTTCTCTTCGAGGTGCTTCACCTTCGACGTGCCGGGGATCGGGAGCATGGCGGGGGAGCGTTTGAGGAGCCAGGCGAGCGCTTTTTCGGGGGCGACCGGGAGGCGGCCGACGTTCAGCGGATACCACGGGATGAAGCCGATCTTCTCGCGCTCGCAGTAATCGAGCACCGGCTCCCACTCGCGGTCGCCGAGGTTGTAGCGGTTCTGCACGGAGACCACGGGGAAGTACTTCCGCGCGCGTTCGATCTGCTCGATCGTCACCTCGGACAATCCTGCGTAGCGGATCTTCCCTTCGCGCAAGAACGATTGGATTGTGCCGAACTGCTCCTCCTCCGGCACCTTGTCGTCGATCCGATGCAACTGCCACAGATCGATGCGATCGAGGCGTAGCCGCCGCAAGCTCCCGTCGAGCTCCTCGCGCAGCCGTTCCGGACGGCAGTTGACTTTCCAGTCGCCGGGGCCGGGACGATCGAATCCACCCTTTGTAGCGATGACCAGTCCGCGAGGGTACGGATGCAGCGCTTCCGCGATCAGTTCCTCGGAGACATGCGGCCCGTACGACTCCGCGGTGTCGATGAGGTCGACGCCCAGCTCGACCGCGCGCCGCAGCACGCGAATGCACTCGTCGCGATCCGCGGGCGGCCCCCACACGCCCTTGCCGGTGAGGCGCATCGCGCCGAATCCGAGTCGATGCACGCGAAGCTCGCCGAGGGAGAAAACGCTATCATCCGCGCCGCTCATAATGTCCACCTACGACTCCTCTGCAATTGAAGTACTCACAGGTCTCGAGCCCGTCCGTAAACGGCCGGGAATGTACACCACCACGGAGCGGCCGAATCACCTCGCCCAGGAAGTGATCGACAACGCCGCCGACGAGGCGATCGCCGGCTACTGCGACGAGATCACCGTCACCCTCCACGACGACAACTCCCTCTCCGTTGCCGACAACGGCCGCGGAATGCCGGTCGACAAGCACGCCAAAGAAGGGGTGACCGGCGTCGAAGTCATCCTCACGCGCCTCCACGCCGGCGCGAAGTTCTCGGAAAAGAGCTACCGCTACTCCGGCGGTCTCCACGGTGTCGGCGTCTCGGTCGTCAACGCGCTCTCGAAGCGGCTCGAGGTGTGGGTCCGCCGCGACGGCAACGAATACAGCATGCGCTTCGCCGACGGGAAGAAGAAGTCGGAGCTGAAGATCGTGGGCCAGGTCGGGAAGCGCAACACCGGCACGACCGTGCGCTTCTGGGCCGACGAGCAGTTCTTCGACACGACCAAGTTCGCGGTCCCGCGGCTCAAGCACGTCATGCGCGCGAAGGCGGTGCTCTCGCCCGGCCTCCGGATGCGCTTCATCAGCGAGCAGGACCCGACCGACAACGAGGAGTGGTACTTCGAGAACGGACTCCCGGCGTATCTGATGTCGGAGCTCGCCGGCTCGGCGACCGTCCCCGAGGAGCCGTTTGTCGGGCACTTCAAAGGAGCGGACCACGAAGTCGACTGGGCGGCGGTGTGGCTGCCGGAAGACGGCGACGTCGTCGGCGAGAGCTACGTGAACCTCATCCCGACGGCGCAGGGCGGCACGCACGTGAACGGCTTCCGCACCGGGCTCACCGAGGCGATCCGCGAGTTCTGCGAGTTCCGGAACCTTCTGCCGCGCGGCGTGAAGCTCGCGCCGGAAGACGTCTGGGCGCGCTGCAGCTACATCCTCTCCGTGCGTATGACCAACCCGCAGTTCACGGGGCAGACGAAGGACCGGCTGTCGTCGCGTGAAGCATCCGCGTTCGCGCACGGGGTGACGCAGGACGCGTTCTCCATCTGGCTGAACAACAACGTCGCCGAGGCGGAGAAGATCGCAAAAGTAGCGATCGACCAGGCGATGGTGCGCCTCAAGCAAGGCAAGAAGGTCGAGCGCAAGAAGCTGACCTCGGGGCCGGCGCTTCCGGGCAAGCTCGCCGACTGCACGGCGCAGGACCTCGCGCGCACGGAGCTGTTCCTGGTCGAAGGCGACTCGGCGGGCGGCTCGGCCAAGCAGGCCCGCGACCGCGAGTTCCAGGCGATCATGCCGCTCCGCGGGAAGATCCTGAACACCTGGGAGGTCGACCCGAGCGAGGTCCTCGGCTCCGAGCAGGTGCACGACATAGCGGTCGCTCTGGGGGTTGACCCCGGCTCGAGCACGCTCGACGGCCTGCGCTACGGGAAGGTCTGCATCCTCGCCGACGCCGACTCCGACGGCGCGCACATCGCGACGCTGCTCTGCGCGCTCTTCGTACGGCACTTTCGGAAGCTGGTGGAGGAGGGGCACGTCTTCGTGGCGATGCCGCCGCTGTTCCGGATCGACGTCGGCAAGAACGTCTACTATGCGTTGGATGACGGCGAGCGCGACGGGATCCTGGCGCGGATCGAGGTGGAGGGAATCCGCGGGAAGGTCAACATCCAGCGTTTCAAGGGTTTGGGCGAGATGAACCCGATGCAGCTCCGCGAGACGACGATGGACCCGAACACGCGCCGCCTGGTCAAGCTCTCGCTCGACGATCTCGACGCCGCGACCGCCACGATCGACATGCTGCTGGCCAAGAACCGCGCCGCCGACCGGAAGCAGTGGCTGACGGAAGAGGGCAACAAGGCGGAGATCCTCGAGTAGCGGCCTCGGGCCTCGGGCGTCGGTCGGCAGTCGGACGCTTCCAGCCGTCGGCCGGAGGCTCCCGACGCCGGATTCTGGCGAAAACGTGCTCCGAATCACTACGCGTCGGTCGAAACGCGATTACAATAACCGCCGCTTACAGCCAAATAACCTGGTCGAGGTGCCACGTGAAGACACTCCGCCTTTTTGCGGCGATGACCGTTTTTGTTGCGGTCAGCGCCGGTGCGACGACGTTCATTCCCCTTTCCGACCGCGAGCTCGTCGATCGCGCTGACGCCATCGTCGTCGGCACCGTTCGCGGCGCCTCCACGCACGTCGCGAGCAACGGCTATGTGATGACGGATTACGACGTCTCCGTCGACGACGTCCTGAAGGGATTCGTCGGGCAAGACCTCGTCATCCGGGAGTGGGGCGGCGCCGCCGGCGGCCGGTTCACGTTCATCGAGGACTCGGCGACGTACACCCCGGGCGAGCGTTTCTTTGCGTTCCTCCGCCGAAGCAGTGACGGGACCTGGTTCACCGCCTCGATGGCCGTCGGCAAATTCACCTACTCGCAGAATGAGTCCGGCGCCGAGACGCTTGTCCGGAACGTCTCTGAGATGCCGGACGACCGGCCGCGGGATGCTGTCGCATTTCGCGCGTTCGTTCGCGATGTCGTCAGCGGGGTTGCCGCGTCGTCGACGAACGTAGTCGCGACTTCTTACCGGCCGTCGGACGTACCCGCCAAGACTTTGGACTTCACCGCTTCGCAGTACTGCCTCTTCGCAACGGATCAGAACAGTGTGACGTTGCCGATTCGCATCCCGAACGGCGAAAGCGGCGCAGGCCTGCAGTTTCACCCTCATGGGACGGAGGCAAGTGTTTCGACCTCAGCCACTTTGATCGGCAACGCAGCGGCAGCATGGACGAACGATCCGAACGCGGGGGTGGTTCTGACGGTGGGGAGTGTCGACACGACGCATCCGTTCGCGGCGGACGGAGTCAGCGTCATCTATCTCGACTCTTCTGACTCCGCCCCACCGAGCCTCTGCGACTCGACCTTCGCCTGTGCCATCGGCGGTTGCGCCGGATCGTGCGGCGATCACACGTTCCACGGCGAGACCTTCCACTCTATCAACGAGTGCGACATCCTCATGAGGCCGGGTCTCTCGACCAACCAGTTCGCGGTTCTCATCACCCACGAAATGGGCCATTCGATGGGGCTGCGGCACTCGAACGCCGGGACGCCGGCGAGCTCCTCCGCGATCATGACGTCGACCACGAACGTCGCCTTCGGCTCGACGCTGCAACAGTGGGACAAGGACGCGGTCGACACTGTCTACGGCAACGGCCCTCCCTGCCAGGCACCCGGTGTCGCCTCGCAGAGCCAGAGCCAGAGCGTCAACTCCGGATCGCAGGTCACCCTCAGCGTCACGGCGTCCGGAAGTTCGCCGTACACGTACCAGTGGTACAACGGCCAGGCGCCTGACCAGTCGAGTCCAATCTCCGGTGCGACCAACTCGACGTATCAGACGCCGCCGATCAGCCAGGCGAAGAGTTTCTGGGTCCAGGTGAACAACGCCTGTGGTCCGGCCGTGAACTCGGCGACCATCACGCTGACACCGACGCAATGCGTCGCGCCCACCATCACCACACAGCCGCAGGGCTCCTCAATCAACAGCGGCGGCACGGCGATGCTCTCCGTCACGCCGGCCGGCAATGGACCATTCGCGTACGTCTGGTACATCGGCGCGAAGGGCGACCAGACCAACCCGGCGCCGAACGGCAACGCGCAGACCTTCACGACGCCGCCGCTGACGCAGCCGACGTCCTTCTGGGTTCTCGTCGGCAATTCCTGCGGCACCGTCCAGAGCGACGCCGCCACGATCAACATCAACGGCGTCTGCCCGCTCCCGTCGATCTCCAATCCGCCGCAGAACATCAGCCTCAACATCGGCGACACGCCTGACGTCACGCTGACCATCAACGGCGCGACGTCGATGCAGTGGTACCGAGGGCAGCCGGGCGACACGTCGAACCCGCTCACGGGCGCCACGACGCCGACGCTTCCGAAGGACGTCACCCTCACCGTGGGCCTCAACACCTTCTGGATCCAGATGATGAACTCGTGCGGTCCGGCGAACAGCGGCGCGATCAACATCACGGTGAACTGCGTCGTCGCGAAGCCGGGCATCAGCGTTCCGCCGACCGTGCAGAGCGGGAAGAGCTACACGATCTCCTGGACCGGCGGCGTCAACTTCATCTCGCACTTCGAGTTGCAGGAGGCGACCGACAACGCCTTCACCGCGAACGTGCAGACGTTCGTCGTCACCGCGGCCGACCAGCGCGTGATGGCGGGACACACCGTCACGACCGACACCCGCTACTACTACCGCGTCCGCGCCTTCCCGAACTGCGGCGCCGACGCCACCGACTACTCGAACGCCGGGAGCGTGCTCGTCCTCGCGCCGCCGCCGCCGAACTTCTCCAGCTTTGCGACCGGCCTGCCGTTCGGCTCGACCGACCCGTTCAACGTGAACTTCAACGTGAACGGCGCGTTCGGCAAGACGGGGAAGACCGGAATCGCGGCGGCGGAGTCGTTCAACATCTCGTTCGACGTCCCGTGGATCTCCGCGAGCCCGAGCAGCGGCACGATCGGAGCCGACGGCGCTCCCGTTCCGGTGAAGATCACGATCGACCCGTCGCAGCTTCCGTTCGGCTCCTCGCAAGCGACGATGAGCGTCTCGCACACCGCCGCCTCCTCGTCGAATCCGACGACGCAGTCGACGACCACGAGCTCCGTTCCGCTCAGCGTCAGCCTCGTCTCGCCGGTCACGCCGACCGCGAAAACCGCCAACGCTCCCGCCGGCACGCTGCTCGTCCCCGCGGTCGCGCATGCCGACGGCGTCGGCACGCAGTTCGTCTCCGACATCCGCGTCACGAACACGACGGCGCAGGCGATCCAGTATCTCCTCACGTTCACCGGCATCGCCACCGACGGCACGACCTCCGGCAAGCAGATGAAGGTGAACATCGCGGGGGGCGACACGCTCCCGCTCAACGACATCGTGAAGTCGTGGTTCGGCGCCGGCGCGGCAGGCGAGGGGGGCATCGGCTCGATCGAGGTCCGTCCGCTCAATGCGCCTTCGAATTCGGCCGGTCACGCCACAGTCGGCGCGAGCCGCACGTACGCGTCGACGGCCAACGGCACTTTCGGGCAGTTCATCCCCGCCCTCCCGACCGCGAACTTCCTCGGCAAGAGCGACTCGGCGCTCATCAGCCTGCAGCAGGTGGCGCAGAGCTCCGCGTTCCGTACGAACCTCGGCCTCGTGGAAGGAAGCGGCAACCCGGCCCAGGTGCAGCTCACGCTCTTCAACGGGCAGGGGCAGCAGCTCGCCACGAATACGTTCAATCTCCAGCCGTACGAGCTGCAGCAGTTCAGCTTCGGCAACGCGTTCCCGAACGTGAACGTCGACGACGCCCGCGTGGAGGCGAAAGTCGTCGGCGGCACCGGCACGATCAGCGCCTACGCCTCGGTGCTCGACAACAAGACGAACGACCCGTCGCTCGTGCTCCCCGTCGACCCGAGCACGGTCAGCACGAATACGTACGTCCTCCCGGGCGTCGGCGACTTCGACACTGGGGCCGCGCACTGGAAGAGCGACGTCCGCATCTACAACGCCTCGTCGTCGCCGCAGGACGTGACGCTGACGTACTACCCGCAGGGCGGCACGTCGCACGCGCTCACGATGACGATCCCCGGCGGACAGGTGCAGCAGCTCGACAACTTCATTGCGACCAAGTTCCCCGGTCTCCTGCAGAGCGCCGGCTCGCTCGTCGTCAACTCGGCGAACAACTCCAGCCTCGTCGCGACGGCGCGCACGTACACCGACACCGGCAACGGCACGTACGGCCAGTTCATCCCCGGCGTTTCGCCGACCGCCGGCATCGGCGTCGGCGATCCGATGATGCAGGTACTGCAGCTCGAGCAGTCGCCGTCGTTCCACACGAACGCCGGCGTCGCGGAACTGAGCGGGAACCCCGTCTCGGTGATCCTGCATCTGATCCCGCCCGACGGCCGCACGCAGGCGATCATCGGGATCGACCTCCAGCCGTACGAGTTCCGTCAGATCACGAACATCTTCTCGACCTACGGAACGGTCTACAACGGCCGCGTCGCCATCGAAGTGGTCGGCGGTACCGGCCGCGTCACCGGCTACGCCTCGAACATCGACAACCAGACGAAAGACCCAACGTACATCCCCGCGCAATAGAGGCTTCGGGCCTCGGGCCTCAGGCCTCGGCAGACATGACCGAGGCTGAGGCCTGAGGCCTAGGGCCCGAGGCCTATGGTCCTTTCCCCCTCCGACATTCGCGTTCGCTTTCCCGCGCTCGACCGCACGTACAACGGCCATCCGGTCGCGTACTTCGACGCTCCCGGCGGCACGCAGGCGCCGCGGGAGGTCGCGGAGGCGATGAACGACTACCTCTTCCACCACAACGCGAACACGCATTGGGCCTATCCGACGAGCGAGGAGACCGATGCAATCCTGTTTGCGGCGCGTGAGGCGGCCGCCGATCTGCTGAACGCGTCGCCGCACGAGATCGCGTTCGGCGCGAACATGACCTCTCTCACGTTCCACCTTTCGCGCGCCCTCGGCCGCCTCTGGTCGCCCGGCGATGAGGTGAACGTCACCGAGCTCGATCACCACGCGAACGTCGCCCCGTGGACGGCACTGCAGGTCGACCGCGGCGTGAACGTGCGCGTGGCGCGAATGATCCCGAGAACGGCGCAGATCGACTACGCGCACCTGGCGTCGCTCGTCACGAAGAAGACGAAGCTGATCGCAGTGGGCGGAGCTTCGAATGCGGTCGGCACCGTGAATGACCTGAAGCGCATCGCAGCGATCGCGAAGGACGCGGGCGCGCTCTTTTTTGTCGACGCGGTGCACCTCGCGCCGCATGAGCTGATCGACGTGCAGACGATCGGGTGCGACTTCCTGGCGTGCTCCGCGTACAAGTTCTACGGACCGCACGCCGGCATCCTCTTCGTGCGCCGCGAGCTGTTCGACGTCCTTCCGTTCGTGAAGCTCACGCCCGCGCCCGACACCGCGCCCGAGCGCGCCGAGACCGGAACGCAGAACCACGAAGGGATGGCCGGCACCCGCGCCGCGATCGATTTCCTGGCGTCGATTTCCGGGTCCGAAGGCACACGCCGCGAACGCCTCGCGGCCGCGTACGCCGCGCTCCACGACCGCGGATTAGCGCTCGCGCGCAAGCTGTGGGACGCGCTCGCGTCGATGAACCACGTCCACCTCTACGGCCCCGACCCCTCGCAGCCGCGGACGCCGACCGTCGCATTCACGATCGACGGCATCTCCGCCGAGGACGTCTCGCGCGCGCTCGCGAAAGAAGGCCTCTTCGCCAGCCACGGCGACTTCTACGCCATGACGGCCATCGAAAAGCTCGGCGTCGAAGCCCTCGTCCGCATCGGCTGCGCCTGTTACACCACCGAGGACGAGATGGACCGGTTGATCGAATCGGTGTTATCAATTTCGCATGCACGTTGACGTCACCGAGCTCGAGCAGTATCGCCCTTCGTTGACCGGTCATTGCTACAGGATGCTCGGATCGGCGACGGATGCGGAGGATGCGGTGCAGGAGACGATCGTGCGGGCGTGGCGGAGCCTCGATCGCTTCGAAGGACGCTCCTCGGTCAAGACGTGGCTGCATCGGATCGCGACAAACGTCTGTCTCGACACTGTCTCGGACAACGCGCGGCGCTTCCGGCCGATGGAGGAGCTTCCGGCGGGGAGACCGCTCGCGACGCTGGACGGGCCGCTCGACAGCCTCGATCGGACGCATTGGCTCGAGCCGATTCCCGACTCGCACGTGCTCCCGGCGAGTGATGATCCGTTCCAGACGGCGGTGCTGCGCCAGAGCATCCGGCTCGCGTTCGTGGCGGCGCTGCAGCAGCTCCCGGCGCGCCAGCGTGCCGCGCTCCTCCTGACCGAGGTGCTCGGATGGTCGGCGGCGGAAGTCGCGGAGTGCCTCGAGACCTCGCTCGCCTCGGTGAACAGCGCGCTGCAACGCGCACGGTCGACGCTCGGGAACCGCAGGCTTTCGCCGGCGGAGCCGCTCACACAAGAGGAGCAGGAGGTCGTCGACCAGTATGTCGACGCGTTCCAGCGATACGACATGGAAGCGCTCGTGACTCTCCTCCGCGACGACGTCACCTTCTCCATGCCGCCGCTGACTCTGTGGCTGCAGGGGCCGGCGGACGTCCGCGCCTGGCTCCTCGGCGTCGGTTCGGTCTGCCGCGGGTCGAAGCTGGTGCCGGTGGAAGCGTCTGGCTCGCCAGCGTTCGCGCAGTACCACCCAGGCGAGGCGCCGGGAACGTACAGCGCCTGGGGGCTCATCGTGCTCGAGCTCGCCGGCGGACGCATCAGCGGCTGGAACACGTTCCTCGACACCGAGAAGATCTTTCCGCTCTTCGGTTTACCGCTACATCTCGGCGACTGACAACCGAAAACTGATAACCGACAACCGTTAGACCGATGATTTTCGTCGCGAGCGGGGGTCTATCCCTTCGAAACCACATTCGAAGGAGGCACACCATGACTACGACGTACTTCACCGACCAGACCACCGCCCGATTCTTCAGCGAGAGCAAGCTGCGTTGGACCGGACGCATCCTCACCGCCCTTCCGGTGCTTTTCCTCATCATGGACGCGACCATGAAGCTGCTTCTGGTTCCAGTCGCCGTTCAGGGGACGGCGCGAGTCGGTTATCCCGTCAGCATGATCGTTCCACTCGGCATCATCGAGGCGATCAGCCTGGTGCTCTACCTCTATCCGCGCACCTCGCTCTTCGGCGTCGTCATCCTGACCGGCTACCTCGGCGGCGCCGTCGCCACGCACGTACACGCCGGCGATCCGCTCTTCACCCACATCCTCTTCCCCGTCTACTTCGCGACGTTCCTCTGGGGCGGCCTTTGCCTGCGCGACCGCCGCTTCCGCAACCTGCTGGTGGTGACGCGATGACCCGCAAGCTATTCGTCAACGTCGCCGTGCACGACCTGCAGAAATCGATGGCTTTCTTCTCGGCCCTCGGCTTCACGTTCAACAAACAGTTCACCGACGAGAAAGCGGCGTGCATGATCGTCAACGACGACGCCTACTTCATGCTGCTGACCGAACCGTTCTTCAAGACGTTCACGAAGCGGCAGCAGGCCGACACGTCGCGCGCGACCGAGAGCATGTTCGCGCTGTCGTGCGAGAGCCGCCAGGAGGTCGACGACATCGTGCGGCGCGCCATCGACGCCGGCGGCACACACGCAATGGATCCTGTCGATCACGGCTTCATGTACGGCTGGAGCTTCTACGATCTCGACAACCATCACTGGGAAGTCCTCTGGATGGACCCGAACGCGATTCAGTGAAAGGAAGAAGACGACGATGATTGCCGAAATGTTCGCTCAGGAGTTGACGCAGGAAGCCGCGACGACGCGCCGGGTGATCGAGCGTATCCCGGAGGGGAAGCTGACGTGGACGCCCCACGCGAAGTCGATGACCATTGGGCAGCTCGGATGGCACCTCGCCGCGCTTCCGCGCAGCATTCCCGATCTCCTCAGCGAGCTCGAACGCGAGGCGCCGAACGTCCCGCGCCCGCAGCCCGCGACCGTGGCGGAGATCCTGGCAGCGCTCGATGAGAACGTGCCGTATGCGACGAAGAAACTCGGCGAGTGGGGCGACGAAGGACTGCAGCAGATCTGGACGCTGAAGTTCCAGGGCCGCACCGTCTTCCAGATCCCGCGCCTGGCGGCGGTGCGCGCGATCCTGCTGAATCACACGTACCACCACCGCGGGCAGTTGACGGTCTATCTCCGGCTGCTCGACGTCGCGGTGCCGTCGGTCTTTGGGCCGTCGGCGGACGAGAATCCGTTCATTGGGTGAAGAGCGACGCGTCGACAGGCGGATTGATCACGGTCTTGTCGAACTTGATGACCGCAACCGGCCGCCCTTCACCGCTCGACCGGCGGATCTCCTTCTCGAGCTTCAATCCGTCCACCGTTTCCCATGACGCGAAGGCGGCCGTGATCGTGCGGTCGCCTTCTTTGTGGGTCATGGACGTGGGGAGTGACGTCTGCGGATCGAGGTTGACGCGCCACTCGACGCCTCCCTGCGGCTGAAAGACGACCGCGTCGTTCCCCTCGGCTGTGATGGTTCCGCGGTGATCGGGCGCGAAGACGAAGAAGATCGCGTTCGAGTTCGCGAACGCCTTCGACGTCTCGACCGCGAGCTCCGTTCCCTCCAGTTTCTGCGGAGCCGTGTCGCCGTTCTTGACGAGGAGGTTCTTCCCGTCGAACGTCTCGATGCGCGAATAGATCGCGACCTGCTCCTCCTTGCGGTACCGTCCGTCCGCCGTGTGCCACACCTTGATCGTGCCGTGCATCCCGTTCAGTTCGATCGTCCCTTCGCGGTAGATGCACTTCACCTTCGCGATCGTGTCATGGCCGCCGATCGCATTCGCCCACCGCTCGACCGGCCCCGTTGCAGCGAATGCGGCCGAGGTCATAGAGAGCCCGAGGATCCACGTCATCGCTTTTCGCATGAGGGGAGATACGGAAGCTGGGGAGGGAGGTTTTGCGGAAGGCTGGCTGGGGAGGGTGGATTCGAACCACCGGATGGCGGCTCCAAAGACCGCTGCCTTACCACTTGGCGACTCCCCAGTGTGGCGGCATCGTACAAGAGGTGAGGCGGACGGATCATTCCCCCTGCTTCTCCTTCGCGATCGGCCCCACCTTCGCGCCCGTCGCGCGCAGGTAGTCGGCCGGCGCGAGCAGAAGCTGCGCGCCGCGGATGCCTGCCGAGACGGAGATGACGTCGAACAACTCGATCGTCTCGTCTGCGAACACCGGATAGTTCTTCTTCGCGGCGAGGGCGGTGACGCCGCCGCGGATGTAGCCGGTCAGCGGTTGAACCTCCTTGAGCGAAACGGTGTCGATCTTCTTGTCGCCGGTGAGGTGGGCGAGCGCCTTGAGGTCGAGTTGCTGGTTTCCAGGGACGACGGCGAAGCAGATCCCATTTTTGTCACCCCGAGCGACTAAAGTTTTGAAGACCTGCTCAGCGGGGAGGCCGATCTTCTTCGCCACTGACTCGGCCATCAGATCGTCCGGATCTACTTCATATTCACGGACTTCGTACGCGATCCCCTGTGCGTCGAGGAGCCGTGCGGCGTTCGTTTTCACAACCGTAGTCTAGTGAGAATTGCCTGGCGCGACCGTTGCTGTGCCCCGGCAGTCAGTGGCCGATCAGCAGGTAGATCTCGACAGCACCCTCATACGCCGGGGAAAGGACGCGATGACCTACAGCGACATGGTTGCGTTCGCTGAATCGGTGGAGACGCGTCCCCTCGGGAAGCTCCTCGAAGAGCTTCCCGGCATCGCCGCCCTCTCCGACTCGAAGTTCCGCATCGCCTCGACCGTCCTCCGCCGCCGGTTCCAGCTCGAGTCGCCGATCGAACAGATCCAGCTCCGCGTCATCGCCGACGAGATCGCGAGCGCCGTCGAAGATCGCACCGTCGCGAACCGCATCCGCGACGTGTTCCATATGGATCACGCCTGAACGGAGTGCACAGTGCACAGTTCACTGTGCACAGTTAACCGCGGAAGAGCTGCCGTCTCCGATTCATCCGGTCCTTGGCGCCCCACGAATATTTGTACTCCTCCGCGCCGCGGAGGAAGTCGAACGTCGTCGCGCCGTCGCGCACGGCGTTCTCGATCGCATGCGCCACGATGACGTTTCCGATGCTCAGCTTCTCGAGCGCCGGATCGTAACCGCTCAGGTAGTAGTAGACGGTGCCTTGATGCGCGAAGCCGTAGAAGACGCCGACGATCCGCTCGTTCACGCGAACGGCATACATGCGCAGCGCACCCGCATCGAGCATCCTGCGTGCGACGTCGCGATGAAAGCTCTGCGTCACCTCGTCGGCGAGCACTCCCGGCAGTCCGCGTTTCTCCCAGCGTGCGGCGTGCAGCTCGTATAGAGCATCGAGCAGAGGATCGAGCGACTCGGCGGTCGCGCTCTCGTACCGCACTTCGCCTTCGCGTTCGAGAGATCGGCGGAAGTAGCGCAGCTTCTTTCGCGCGTGCGTCGAGAGGAGGTTCTGCAGCTCCTCGCCGGCGTCGCCGATCGGGAGCACAGGACACGGATCCTGATCCTCCACGTTCTCGCTCCAGCCGTCCGGCAGTTGTGCGTTCAGCAGAGCCGACGACGGACGAAGCTGCTGCAGATCCCACAGTTGGCAGTCGGCGCGCGTGACCGGCTCGATGAGCAGCGCCGCATCGCCGAGAACGTCGAGATAGTCGCTATTGCCGGTGCCGAGGAACATGCCGAGTGACTCGCCAGAGTCGTCGTCGCGGAGGATGTACAGCGGCGCGAGCGCATCGAGATCGTCGCCGGACGACGAAGCGATCACGTGCGGCGTGTCGCTGCCGAAGTGTTTCCACCACGGCAGCAGCCACTGCGGCGACTGGAACGGCGTCGCATTCGCGTCGCGCCGCCAGAGCGCCTCCCACGACTTCGCGATGCGCTCCAGGCCGTCAGCGGTATTCACAATGTCCACAGGCATGCGGGCGCGGATTGTACTTACCTCGGCTCACTCCTTGCTTTGGTGCCGTTGCGTTGGACGCAAAAAAGAAGCTCGTCATCTTCGGCCTGACTGTCAGCTCCTCGTGGGGAAACGGGCACGCCACGGTCTGGCGTGCGCTCCTGCGGTCCCTCGGCGCGATGGGGCACCGGTCGGTGTTCTTCGAGCGCGATGTTCCGTACTACGCCGCGACACGCGACCTCCGCGAAGGCGACGGCTACGAGCTCGTCCTCTATAGCGAGTGGGATGAGGTCGCCGGGCGCGCCGAGCAGGAGCTGCGCGACGCCGACGCCGCCATCGTCACGTCGTACTGTCCCGACGCGATTGCCGCGACCGACCTCGTCACGTCGGAGCCGAACCTGCTGCGCGTTTTCTACGACCTCGACACGCCGATCACGCTAGACCGCCTCGATCGCGGGGAGAACGTGGAGTACCTGCCGCACGACGGCTACTCGCGGTTCGATCTCGTCCTCAGCTTCACCGGCGGCCGCGCGCTCGGCGCCATTCGCGGAGCCCTCGGCGCCAAACGCGCCGTCCCCCCCTTCCGGGGCGCCGGCCCGGCCCCGCCCCCGCCCG
>JACZCU010048166.1_pt1 | contig 24210 bp, 23 predicted proteins | sample 8641851 | NCBI WGS metagenome assembly JACZCU01 (sample SAMN15324605, study PRJNA640507) | soil metagenome | isolation source: monocropping sugarcane control | place: China: Luxin town, Laibin City, Guangxi Province | collected 2019-07-25 | depth 10cm m | reverse complement strand
GCCCCGCCCCCACATAAGACACGATGGTGTGCGAGGGCCGTGGGTGCCGCACTCCCTGCTCCCCCCCCCGGCAACACTCCACATTCTTGCGAAGCGACGCAGGCGCTGAGTCAAGCCAGCAGGGAACCTGAAGAGTTATGATACACTCTTTTTGGAACGGCTATCCCACATGGCCAGTACGAGAGTACAACCAGCAGATAATGAGGCGCTATGCTTGCAACGCGACGAGCGCGTGTGCCCGCCCTAGACGGGTGTCAGTGGGCCAGGGAATGGGCAGTTCCTCCCAGGTCGAACCTGCATCGGCTGAGCGGAAGAGTCCTTTGTTGTTCGCCGCGTAGAAGACACCAGGTTCAGCTTCGTTCGCTGCCAACACGGATGCCAACAACCCACGCGCAGGGGGTATGCCGTCGCGCACCTGTTGCCACTGACTGCCACCAGACCGGCGATAGATCGCCGACTCTGCAGACGTCGGATTGTGGGCCTCTTGTGGGCCGGGAGCTGCTGAGATCACCAGCGTATTGGGGTCGGCGGGATCAGCCGCCACGCTCCAGAGGTAATGGTAGTTGAGCCCGTCATCGGGTCGATACCATGTGTCGCCCCCGTCGTCGCTCTGTACGAAGCCATTGCCTGCATGGATGAAACCATCGCCCGCCGCCGAGTACAGCCGGTTGGGCGCGAGCCGGTGCATGACCAGGGTGTGGGTATCGAACGGTCCATCGGGCTTGCGATCCTCCCATGTTTGGCCCCCATCCAGGCTGCGGACGAGTGCGCCCGCTTCTGCTGCAGCAAAGACGCGGCCAGGCAGCAGCGGATCAAGTGTAATCCAGCGAATATGTGATGTCCACGGGCGTGGAGGAAAGCTCCATGTCGGCGCTGAAGGAAGCTTGCGCAGTTCGGCAAGTTCCTGCCACGCATGCCCCTGGTCCTCCGACCGGAAGATCGCGCTTGGCTCGGTCCCCGCATAGACCACACCATAGCCGCCCACCCGCTCCGTCGCGCTCACTGCGACCGACATCACCTTCTTGTGCGCGATACCCTCGCCGACATGCTTCCACGAGGCACCTGCATCCGTGCTCTGCCATAGACCCTGATCGAAGGTGCCGCAGTAGACCTGCTCCTGGTGGAGCGGATCCACGGCCAGGCACTGCGGCTGACTGCCCTCCAGGTGGAGGTCAACTCCCCATCCACCGTTGCGCTGGCTGACCACCGCCAGCGCCTTATCGATTGCAACATAAAGAATCGTCATGGCGTGAACTTTCATTGTGAATGAGAACATACTACTGGTAGCAGTATATCATGGTACAGAATGCAATGCCTACAACACCATTGCCTCCCTCCCCAACTGGTTAAACGTGCGCGCTGGATCAAAGGCTTTGAGGTTCAGCGTATACTCTGCGAATGGTCCAGGTAAACGGGCTTCTCCATTCTTAACATCACCGGTAAGAAGAGCTTCAACTAACAAAGCAGTTATGGGCGCATGCATCAGTCCATGTCCGGAAAAGCCCACAGCATGAATCAGGTTGTTCAGATGATTATCAAAACCAATCAAAGGATTGGCATCGGGTGTCATGCCGTAGAAACCACTTGTCGTCGCCGTTAACCCTCCGGCTTCAGCTAATAGTGGAGAGAAGTCGAACATCTGCTCAACCAGTGCATACCCATAATTTTCCACCCCATGATTATGATTAAAAGGAGGATCAATGCGATCCTGATCCTCATCGCTAAAGGTCTCCTCAGGCGCAGTCTCATGTGCTCCTGCCAGCAGGAGGAGATCGCTCTCGGGACGGGAATGAGCGCCACGACCACTTCCAACCCCGTAGATAGTCATAGGCAAACGATGCCAGTCCTCGCTGCTCATGATGGGCTTGCCTGGTTTCATAAAATAGAGATAACGCTTGAGTGGTACAACTGGAAGAGGCATGCCACCTATACATCGGCTGACGCGCGCCGCCCAGGCATTGGTCTCATTGACAAACCAGTTAGCCTCGATAGAACCTTTTGTCGTCTCGAGAGCAACAATTCGCCCATAGCGCAGCGTAGCGCCTATGACTTCTGTATCCTGCATTACTGTGACACCCAGTTCCTGGGCGCGGCGGAAGCCTTCAGTATAGATCATCTGCGGATAGAGAAATCCATCAGTCGGCCCCCATGTTGCTCCGATAAGGCGATCAGGTGCGAGATGCGGCCAGCGCTCATGGACCTGCTGTGGTGTCAAGAGCTCGACAGGTTCCCCGCTCTGTTGTTGCATCTCCGCATTTGCCTGCGCCATTTGCCATACATGTTCCGCCTCCTTGCGGCAGCTCGGTTTCCAGGCTGGTGCTGCCTTCTCAGGATCTTCATACAAAAAGAGGTAGCCATTCTGCTTGATTACGGGCTGTCTTCCTTCGATGGGGGTTGCTAGCATCTCGTGGAACTGCGTATACCACCATTTGGAATATTGCATCCCCCTCACTGTCTCCGCGACACTGAATTGGGCTCGAATGCCTGCTGCTGAGCGGCTTGATGATCCGTTTCCGATCCTTGCTTTCTCGAGCACCGTGACACGGAAACCGCGCTCGGCCAGTCGAACGGCGGTTAAAGCGCTGGACGAACCTCCACCAATCAGGACGACATCGTCTGCGGATGTAGGCCGTGAGAAAGATTGGTTGTTGCTCACACGCTCCTCTTTCTTGTAGCTTTGAAATAGCCCTGTCTGCGACAACTTTCTTACCTCAGTTCTCGACTTTATTCTTCTTCAACATATGTACAGGAAAAATTATATACCAAAGCGTATTTTCATGACCCATTGGAAGGTTGCTTGTATAGAGGTGATGCATAATACTTTACTCTATACAAGCAACAATCGCCTGAAAAAAGGAAAGGGAAGTCCGTCATGGCAGAGCAGATCTTAGATGAGGTCCGACCAATGCAACGGGATGAGCAGATACAGCAGAGCGACGAATATGTCAGTTGCAGCGTCGGCATTATGGCCCATAATGAAGAAGCCAATATTGGTCATGCCATACGCGCTGTTCTCGAACAGCAAGGTCCATTCGTGCGTGTCATGGAAGTCATCGTCGTAGCCAGTGGTTGCACAGATCGCACCGTACCAACAGTAGCTGAAATTGCGCTCCAGGAGCCTCGAGTACGATTGTGTATTCAGGAGAAGCGTGAAGGCAAAGCCTCTGCAATCAACCTGTTTCTCAAACAAGCTATCAGCCCGGTTGTTGTATTAATGGGTGCTGATGTTCTCCCCGAGGCATCTGCTTTAGAGTATCTGTGTGCTCCTTTGAAAGATCCTAAAAATGGTATGGTTGGAGGCCGTCCCGTCCCATTAAATGATCCGGCGACTTTCATGGGACACGTTGTCCATCTCCTCTGGTACCTGCATGATCGCCTGGCTCGAATCAACCCAAAACTCGGTGAAGTGATTGCCTTCCGTAATGTCATTTCAGGTATACCAACCGATAGTCCTGTTGACGAAATCTCTATACAGGCACTCATTTCGCAGCTTGGCTATCAATTGATCTATGAGCCTGCTTGCATTGTCTATAACAAAGGCCCACTCACCATCCCCGATTTTCTCAAGCAGCGCCGCCGTATCTATGCGGGACACTTGCAAGTGCGGGATCAGCAGAACTACGAAGCCTCGACCATCAAGATAAGTCCCCTTGCCCGCCAGCTTATCGCCTGTCGCAATTTTACGATGAGCACTCCCCAACAAGTTATGTGGACGCTAGGTACAGTAGCCCTCGAAGGGTTTGCGCGTATGCTAGGCCACTATGACTATCTCCATAAGCGTGAACATCATATCTGGCAAATGGTGGACTCGACAAAGAACCTGGAGGCAGGCATATATAAGGCGCAACATGGTGGAAACTCCCTGAGTGTTATCGTCTTTCGTTTCATTCCTGAAAGTGCCGGAGGATATGAGATCAACTTCGAGAGTGAAGAACGTCAGGCAACCGAGGTGACACGCAAGCTCTTACCATTGTTGCGTACCCAGCTTCTCAAAGAAGACAAACTTTCGATCAGTGGGCCTGGAATAATGACTGTCGTCACTCGTTCTGAGCAACAAGGCGCTGAGCTTGTAGCGAAGCGTATCCAGGAGACAGTTCAAGCAATGACTGTGCATATACGAGGTCGGCAGACCAGAGTTAAGGTTGCCTATAGCTCACTTACCTTTGCCTTGAAGGCAAAAAATAGGAATATGACTGTCAACCCTCTGCTAAAGGGAGCAATAATTGCAGCACAGGTGACTGGTAGTGAGGGAAATCTGAAATAGACATAAAACCGAGCTACGTGTAAAAGACGAAATGATACTATTGTATCTTTTACTGATACTACCGTTCCTTGAGACTATCAGGCCTCTTTTGTTACTCTTCTAGTTGGGCAAGTCCAGGGTGACTTCCTCTAACCTTCCTATTAACAATGCAGAAAAGAAGAACATGCTAAAAAAAGTCTCTCTTCAGAGCATTACTATCCCAACGACTTCCATCGTTGATGCCAATACTAACGAACAATTCGAGATTATGCGCTACGCTGAGTGGCTGACTACTGAGGCTAAGCGCATCAACATGAGCAGCCACCAGGAGGAAAGCAGGAAGTATACCGAGGACGCCTTAAAAACTGTCACCGTTAATGGTCACGAGTTTCGCCCCTTTGCCCCTTTTCGGCCTGCACTCTCTGCGTACAAAACCCTGACGCGTGGGCAAGCTGTAGTCCTGAGCACAATTATGCTTGGGTGTGGGCTCGGCCTGCTGTTCTATGGTATGAACACGGTCATAGTGATAATTGCCATGATTACCTTGCTGTATCTTAGCTCTCTACTCTTGGACTTCTTGCTAAGCGTGTGGGCGCTCAGCCGGTCAACGGAAGAACAAATCAACGATACGATCGTATATGCGCTTGCTGATGCGGACTGGCCACGGTATACGATCCTCTGCCCACTCTACCGCGAGACCGAAGTGGTGCCCCAATTTGTGCAGGCAATGCAGAGGCTGGACTATCCGACTGACAAGTTGCAGATTCTCTTCCTCACCGAGGAAGACGATGTGGAGACACGTGAAGTCATCGAAGCGACACACCTGCCACAGCATTTCAGCATCGTGACAGTGCCCGCTGGTCAGCCGCGCACGAAGCCTCGTGCGTGTAATTTCGGATTATTACAGGCTACGGGAGATTATGTCGTCATCTACGATGCAGAAGATATCCCCGATCCCCTACAACTCAAGAAAGCTGTCCTGACATTTGCGAATCTTGGCTCAGATCTGGCCTGTGTGCAAGCCAAGCTGAACTACTACAATACGAACCAGAACCTGCTGACGCGCTGGTTCACCGTGGAGTATTCCTTATGGTTTGATCTGATGCTTCCAGGAATGCAACAGACAAAGTTACCGCTGCCGCTTGGAGGCACATCAAATCATTTCCGTACGGAAGCCCTGTGTAGAGTAGGTGCGTGGGACCCCTTCAACGTCACTGAGGATTGCGACTTGGGTCTGCGCCTGGCTCGCTCCCGTCTGAAGACTGCCATGCTTGATTCGACGACGTATGAGGAGGCGAACTCGCAGGTGAAGAACTGGATACGACAGCGGTCACGCTGGATCAAGGGTTACCTGCTAACATACCTGGTGTATATGCGCCAGCCCCTGCACTATTTGCGCCAGGGACGTCTGCGCGAGTTTCTCTCGCTGCAACTGGTAATAGGTGGCAAGACGGCGGTGTTGTTTGTGAATCCTTTGGTGTGGGCAATGCTGGTGATCTACATCCTGTTACGCTCGATCGTTGGTGATGTGTATCATACGTTGTTCCCAATGCCTGTCCTCTATATGGGCACGCTCTGTCTCATCTTCGGTAACTTCTTCTATACCTACTGCCACCTCATTGGTTGCATGAAGCGTGGTCAGTATAGCTTGATCAAGTGGGCATTCTTTATTCCCATCTACTGGATGATGATGAGCACAGCAGCATCTCTGGCGCTCTTCCAGCTCATCTTCAAACCACATTACTGGGAGAAGACTAAGCATGGTTTGCACCTGCGTACGTCTCACTTGTTCTCCAATAGCACAACTGTGGAAGAGGAACTCGAGTCGAAGCTGTCCCTGCCATTGCCTGCGTCTCGCTCGTCATCCGGGAGTACGACTGTGACAAAGGAACTCGAGTCGAAAGTCATCGTGCCATTAGCTGCTCTTAGGAGCGCAGATCTTCTATCCGTGCGCCGTCCAAAGCGCCTTGCATGGCAACAGTGGCTCAAAGACCCCTGGCTATTAGCCACGTTCATCGTAGCCTGCATTGCTAGCAGCGCCGCTTGTTGGTATTTTTTCCAACAGCATCAGATATTGCTCTATGACGATTCCATCTCACACCTGAGGATTGCGCGAAGAGTCTTCGATAATACGACTCCAGGTCTTGCTCAACTTGGCGGTGTGTGGCTCCCTTTGCCACATATTCTGATGCTGCCCTTCATCTGGAATGATTACCTCTGGCGTACCGGTTTAGCAGGAAGTTTCTCCTCAATGGTGTGTTATGTCGTCGCGGTAGTCTACCTGTTTCTTTCGGCACGTCGTTTGACACAGGATAACCGCGCGAGCTTTGTGGGGACGCTGCTTTTCATTGTGAATCCAAATGTTCTCTATTTGCAGAGCACGCCACTGAGTGAAATAGTATGCGTCGCTACGACTGTGATGGCCTGTTACTATTTCCTCGCATGGACACAGGACGATCATCCCAAGTACCTCGTCGGGTTAGCGGCTGGCACCTTCCTGGCGACCCTGTCTCGCTATGATGGCTGGGGCCTGTTCTTAGTATTGCTCGTTTTGCTTGTGGTCGTCATGGTGATCAAGCGTCAGCGTTGGGGACAGATTGAGGGCACCCTGCTTGTTTTCGGCTCACTAGGCAGTCTAGGAATAGGATTATGGTTCCTTTGGTGCGCAGTCATTTTCGGGGATCCGCTCTACTTCCATCACTATCTGTTTTCAAGCGCCGCAGATGCGGGTTTTTATACGTATCATAGCCTCTGGCAGTCTATTAGTGCCTACCTGCTTCTCTCCATGGCGACGGTCGGACCGATCCTCTTTGTTCTGGCAGAGATTGCCGTCGTCACTTTTGTCTTTCGGCTTCGTCTAGCACCCACCATGTTTGGGGGCTTAGCATTTCTCACGCCTTTCATCTTTTACATACTTATATTCTTCACTGGACAAGATACCATCTATTTGCCGGGCATTGGTCCAGCCACTACATGGCACTATATGTGGAATGTCCGCTTTGGTGTGCAGACCGTTGCACCCATTGCGCTCTTTGTAGCAATACTCGCAAAGCAGTGGTCCCATACGAAACGAGCGCATCTTTGGATCGTAATACGACAAATTGCCCTTGTAATAGCTATCGGCATACAGACACTGTTGACTGCTTCTGGAGGGATTATCTCGCTGCAAGATGGCCTGTATGGGGCCTCCTGTTTACCAACAGAGCCTATCACCATTTATCTTGCGCAACATTATGCCGGGGGAAGGATTTTAGAAGATGTCAACGCCTTTCCCATTAACGAAGCAGACATAGGGATCGATCTCAAAGACGCCATTTATGAAGGCTCCGGTGAGTTGTGGAAGAAGGCGCTAAATGATCCAGCTTCAGTGGTGGATTGGATAATAGCGCAACCAAGGATAAAAAACGATCTCATAGCGAGTAACCTCGATTTACAGAGCCCAGAATTTCTGTCACAATTTACGCTCGTAGTCCAGCAAGGGGATGGTCTCAGTCTCTATCACCGGCATGGGCGCTCTCCGCTGCCAACGCGACCTATTCCATTCAGTCTGCTCACTGACCATCGCCTTTGCAGCCCTTGATGTTTTTAACATGATGGTAATGCTCTATATCGAGACAGCAGGAGGATTGTTTGATGGCAGGTAACTTTTCAGGTAGTTTCGCCACCTCCGGTGGCTTCCTACTTGGAGCGCTGCGGGTTGTGCAGCCTGTGGCTGCACAACCCGCAGCGCTCCAAAAATACTTGCTATTACCTGCCCCCCGGGCAGGGTGGCCGTAGGCGTTGAGGAGTCAAGCCAGGGGGAGAGCTGAATAGTTACGATGGCAGTACTTGTGTAGGGACCCGATTTATCGCGTCCCATTACAGTACAAAAGAAACCACCAAAAGGTGTGTACATAGATTTTTATCGTCTCAGTAGTTCTGATATAGCAAAGGAGGTTTAGTAATGGAGCCAACGATACGAGAGCGAAAATGGAGAAGAGCAGTAATTACTTTCCTTGCCCCCGCTTTCGCTATTTTCTTCGCTGGGTTCCTCATTTTCCAGTCCGATGTTCTACAACCTGGAGGTATTTGGCTGGAGAAACCTGATATGGGAAACGTGATTACCAAAAATCGTATTACGCTAAAACTTAGTGCATACAGCTATACGTCTCTCCCTCTAGATAAAGTAGTGGTGACTTATTGGCATGAAGGGATCAATCCGCATATGTGGAATAAGCTCTGTGTACTTCAACCGCATAGTGACAAAACATATACGTGTGATTTTGATTTCGCTAAATTGAAAGTGTCGATAGGCAAGAAAATACTTGTAAGTTTTGGGGTTTATGGGATCCTCATGAATGCGGATAGTATAGGGCGCATCCTCGTCAACTATAATCTATCACCAGATGGATGGAGTTGCTTCTACTGGAAGAAGATAGATGTAAGTAATCCCTGTGGGCGAGGATATCCTTGAGCCTATAGCCCTCTTCGTGGTCTTGTTGACATGAAAAAATGGAAGCCTTATTTACAGCATGCCCTTGCTTTTTTCTCTCAGTCTAAAAAGGTATTGGTCGTTTCTTTATGCGCTCTGTTGTTTCTGATTTTGGCACCCATGCTTTTTGTTTTGATGACACAAGAAAGGCAATATGCGCAAGTACCTGTGCGCGGAACTCCTTCAAGCCCAAGCAATTCTCAAAAATTTGTGAAAGTTTGCGGGACTTCCCTGTGTCTGCATGGGAAGGTGTGGAATTTATATGGTGGTTCAGCCAATGGAGCGACTACTGATGCGAGTGCGAGAATGAATATGGCAGTTCAAGGGCATTTGAATACGGTACGTCTTACGGATTGGTTGCATGGTAACGCATATGATGAAAATCAATGGCGATTGGTTGATGCTATGATTGAAGCAGCTCAGACGCGAGCGCTACATGTCATCGTCGATCTTTCAACATATGGAGGTATTGCAAAACAGCTTAATGGAGGAGTTTCATACACGTATGACTGGGGCCCGTTCCTCAAATTCGTGCTAAACAGGGTAAATACCGTTTCAGGCATCAAATATGCCGATGATCCAACCATTGCGCTATTTGCCTTACATGGTGAAGTACCGCCTCTCAATACGCCTGGTAACATCCTGGGGATTACGACCCAACAGGTGAATGATTTTTTCAAGCGAACAGCTGCTGAATTTAAGGCAATTGATAAAAATCATTTGCTTGAGCCGGGCGGGTTGTATCAGTTGGGCTGGGATTCAGGAGTTGACTATAAAACGATATTTGCCACTCCAGATATTGATGTCTGTGCGGTTCATGCACCTGTGCCACAACCAGATCTTGGAAATGATGCGCTGCTCGCTTCAGAATATTGTCAAAGTATCGGAAAACCATGGATATGGGAAGAATTTTCCCAGCCTCAAGGCATCGGGGATCAGAACCGTGCTGACTGGTTTCAGACTGCCTATGATAGTGCGAAACAATGGTCCGCAGCAGGAGTCAGTTTCTGGAATTTAGGGCCAGGGATAGGGTCAGGAAACAATGATGTTGGTCCGCAAACTCCTTTGACATGGCAAACGGTGATTAAGAATGCTCCAACAGCACTCTCCGTTTATGCCTATCCTTCTCCAATCTACTACCGTAATAGCTCCTCATCTGAAATGATACTATTGTACCCTTTACTGATACTACCGCTCCTTGAGTGTATTAAGACTCTTTTGTTACCCTATCTAGGCAAAATAGTCTGGGGGGTGACTTCCGTGAAGTCTCTCATCCCTACCATAAAGACCGCATGTGATGAGGTATAGATCAGGAAGGAAAAACTATTGTTGGCAACACAACCCGCAATCGACACTATCGCGATCACACGCACCTTCGACGGCATCGAAGCCGCCACCCATCGCGTCATCTCACAAATTGGCGGCATGGCTTCAGTCATTAGAGAAGCTAAAATTGCGGTACTCAAACCTAATTTTGTGGCCGGCAGATCTGCCGAGACAGGGTCAACCACTAGCTTTGCTTTGCTCAAGGCTGTCGCCGCAGAGGTACACGCCTGTGGCGCAGAGCCGGTGCTCTGTGAAACTCCTGGTACCGAGTTTGACCGCGAGGCCACCTATACGATCCTGGGAGTAGAGAAATTCTGTGCAGACAATGGTATCCGCATCGTCCGTATCGATCCAGAAGGTGGCGAACAGGATTGGATCGAACTGCGGCCAGCGGGCGCAAAGAGCTTGCGCCGCTTCCGCATCCCCCGTCTACTATGTAGGGACCCGATTAATCGGGTCCAAGAGGCCTGCTTCATTAACCTGCCGGTACTCAAAACGCATGTCGTCTCGACCATGACCCTGGGCATGAAAAACCCGATGGGTATACTGCCCCGCCCTGATCGGCGAGCTATGCATACCTTTGGGATTGCCCAGTGCATCGTTGATATGAATCGCGGCCTCAAGCCCGACCTGACTATCGTCGATGGCAGCGTGGGTCAAGATGGTGAGGGGCCGCTCTATGGTGATAAAGCCGACCTGCAGGTATTGGTGGCCGGACGTGATAGCCTGGCCGTTGACCTGGTCTGCTGCCAGTTAGTTGGTATCAAGCCACGCGCTATTCCCCACCTGAAACTGGCCCTGGAGCAACTGGGTAAGCCCTCGTGGACCCAGGTCGGCGAAGACGTGAGCATGATAAAGCAGTTTCGCCTTCCGGAGCAGAGGTCTCTTTACCGCTTCATCTTCTGGCTGATGTATCCATTGGACTATCCCTATAGCTGGATGGCGGAGCGCGGCAAGCATTTCTGCACGACACTATACGGTACAGGGTTAGTCGGGACCCGCCCACAGATCAACGAAGCAAGCTGCACGCACTGTGGCATCTGTGTCAAGACCTGCCCACTGCCAAATGTGATTGATCTGAAAACGCTGAAGGTGAACTATAAGACGTGCCAACGTTGCCTGCTCTGTTACGAGGCCTGCCCTGAGAACGCCATCAGCGTCAAGGGCTATTCAGGAGCAAGGAGATCATCATGACCACCGCAGGGGCGGGTCTTGCGCCTGCCCTTTGGAAGAAGGGTTGAAATTGACAACCGCTTGGTACTACAAGCATCGTTATTTGGATGACTCACCTGGAAGGAGGATTGTTTGATGAAAGTGCTGATTACTGGTGCCACTGGTTTGCTGGGTGGGTACCTGCTTCAAGAATTGCAGCAGCGTGGTGAACAGATTCGCGCGTTGGTTTTGCCGGTAGAAAACGCGGAGAAGCTGATAGCCCAGGGAGTGGAGGTGGTGCGAGGGGATGTGACGGATGCCAGCACATTGGCCCCAGCAGTCAAGGATATTGACATTATCTTTCACCTGGCAGGCATGATGGGTGTGAATCGCCCACTTGCGGATTATCGCCTCGCGAATGTCACGGGCTCCGAGAATCTCTACCGGGCGGCTCAGGCAGCAGGTGTGCGCCGTTTCGTTCACACCAGTTCGCATACTGTCTACGGACTTGGCTATGGTCGGTTCCTGACTGAAGAAGATCCACTGCGGCCTGATCCAGATCCCTACAGCATTACCAAGGCCGAAGGTGATCGCCTGATGCGACGTCTCATGCTCAAAAGTGATGTGGAGACAGTGATCATTCGCCCTGGTACCTTCTTCGGCCCAGGAGATCGCTTGCACTTTGGTCGCATGAGTCAGCGCATAAAGAATGGCAAAGGAGTAATTATTGGGCGAGGAGACAATGCATTGCCATTTTGCTACGTCACCGATGTGGTGCAGGGCTTCTTGTTGGCTGCCTATCATGAGCAAGCCCCTGGCAATGTCTATAACATCTCGAATGACCGACCTCTTACACAGCTGGAGATATTCAATGCCATCGCAGATGACATCGACGGAAAACATCCTACACGACACCTGCCCTACGTGCCAATCTATTATGGCGGCATTGTTGCAGAGAAGGTTGCCCTTATCAGTCATACCAGACCTATTGTGACACGGCTTGGCGCAATGATGTTTGGCACTGACAACAAGCATAGTGTAGAGAAGGCACGACGTGAGCTGGGCTATGAACCAGGGGTTGATATACGGGAAGGCATCAGACTGGCGGCTGCGTGGTTCAATGCCGGCGGTATGGAACAGCCATTTGTCACCCAGGTCAGTCAATATGCTCCCCTCAGAGGAGCGCTAAAGCCATGAAAGGTTTACTCAGCATTCCTGCGGCAAAAGCAACTATCGGCCTGCTGCTGGGCATTGGGCTGTTATTTCTCGTTTCACGCTTTGTAGACATTGCTGCAACCATACATGTGTTGCAACAAAATCTGGCGACACCTCGCGGCATCGTCCTCGCCCTTTGCTCAGGTGTCGCCTTCCTCCTCGCATTCTCCATTCGGGGCATGCGCTGGAAGCTCTTCCTGAATCCCATCAGCAATATCAGCACCTTCACGGCTATTCGGCTCGTCCTCGTGAGCATCTTTATCAATTTCCTCCTGCCCATCAATGGCGGCGAAATTGCTAAGGTCCTCATGCTCAGGCGCATCGCAGGTGTACCCATCAGCCAGTCGCTTCCCACCGTTGCCATGGACAGAGCGTTGGACTTGTTACCTGCCTTCTTCGTCATGACGCTCGTACCCCTGCTGGGTCTGCAAATGGATATCAAGCTCTGGTTAGTACTGGGCACGGTTGGTGGCTTGTTCATCAGTCTGGTGCTCTTTGTGGGATTGGCAGCCTGGCAACGCCATACTGCTATCGCCCTGCTGCGCAAGATCATGACCATACTCCCCAGAAGCATCGGAGGCAAGATCGAAGCCTTTGCTACTGGCTTTGTCGACTCGTTGCTTATTGGTGCCAGCCGCCCCAGGATTTTCATCCCCGCAGTGTTGCTCACCTGTATTGCCCTCGTGTTCGACAGCCTCTTCGCTATGCTCGCTTTCTGGACGATTGGTCTCACCATCTCCTTCGGGACGGCTATCTTCGGATACACCCTCTTTAACATGTTCTACATCTTTCCCACACCTCCCGGACAGGTAGGCAGCAACGAAGCTGTGGGCTTGCTTATCTTTACCGGGCTACTCCGTTTGTCACCGAGCAAAGTTGCCGCCATGTTCATCTTTTCCCATCCCTGGGCCGCCCTGCTCATGTGTACGGTCGGCCCGATATGTCTGAAGACTCTTGGCTTGACGATCTCCACAGCCATGAAAGCGGGGACTGAAGGAAGCGACATAAAAAGCGAAGATATGCTCATCTCAGAGAAACAGGAAACCCTTGTCTTGTACGTTGTGAGGGGGGTTGCCCAGCCAGTGGCTGCTCAACCCACCTCACAACTTACTACAAGACTTCATTAGCAGCGTTGATGACAGGCAAGTTGTGTAGTTTGGCAGACTTGCCACGATTGCTCGAAGCTGAAGAGAGCACAGCCCCTGCAGTCCCTTTAGCAACATCAAGTCCGACATTCGTCAGCGTTGGTATATGGCAGAGCATATTGGTATACGATGCATTGGCCAGCGGGCAAAAGCACTCACCAGCCTTAATGCCTCTCCGCAGTTCGTCAGCCTTGCTTGTGTTCCATGTCGTTCTAAAATCGTAGTTGTGTTCGCGCAGATTGCCAACCGACTCGGCACGGATACAACACGTCCACACATCGCCATTCGGTGCAATTTGGGCAGATGCCACACCGGCCAGGCAAGGGATCACCTGGCGCTTCTCAACCAATGTGCGCTTCACCAGATCGTAGTAACGATCACGAAAGGCTTGTGTGATACGCGAAACCCCATCGAACTCAGCTTTGCGAAGGCCTTCCTGCAAGCGCTCGATGACGGGTTGATAACGCTGAAGCGGCGGCGTGATGCCCATTCCAACCGTATCCAGTTCGACACGCTCTTCAGCAATTTCACTAATGAATGAGTCCGGCTTGAGTTCATCGCGCACAAAGGCGTAAATCGTGTCAAACTCGTCCACATTGAAATTTGAGATCACCGTATGCACCCCTAACGTGAAGTTTTTATAGCGACCCTTCAGTATCTTCAGGCCGGCATAAGTGCGCATGGCCCTCTCAAAATTGCCTTTGACCCCGCGCACAATATCATGTTTCTCGCCAACGCCATCCAGAGAAAGATTGATGATCACTTCGCTCGTAGGAGCCGCTTGCAAGACGCGCTCAATGCGACCAGGGATAATCTTATCCTGGATACCATTAGTGGGAATGTTAATGATGCCGGGACGACAGTGTCGATAGGCTGCTCCAACCATCTCTGGCAGGTCTTTGCGCAGCGTCGGCTCACCCCCGCTAAAGGTGAACCAGTAGGCATCTCTGCCGATTGAAGCAAATGTCTTCTCGTATTCTTCGAGTGTGAAGTCATCATTGGGACGCTGCCAGACATTGCATGTCTTACAACGGGAGTTGCAGCGATAGCTCACGCTAATCGTAAAATTCATTGGCAGAGCCAGGGGTTTGCCAAGCGCGTATGACGCTTGCATCTTTGCGATTTTTGGTAGAACTTCAAGCATGTCACTTTCCTTTTGATGAGATAATATCGAGCGTTCACTCCGCCATTGTCGATACCTTTTTACCTGCGCCTTTAAAGCCAAATTTTTTGATCGTGCTGTGTAGCCAACCAACCATGGGCCCTTTATCGATTCTTTGGCTCGTTTCGCTCAAGAAGGTTGGGGTCTCAGGACGAGGCATCAGCTTGTTCCTTTCGCGTAGCGCTGCCAGTTCCTCATAATGCTGGAAAGCCCAGTACATGTTGACGCGGCATCCTCTGCAATTTTTGACGGCATCCTCATTCATAATTCCGCACTGTGGACACTCTATCATGATCACTCCTTTTCTACGCAGTTCAACTCATGGTTAAATCAGGCCCTGGTGCATGGCTACTGCTACTGCCTGGGCCCGGTCAGTAACCTGCAACTTCCGATAAATATCCTGCATCTTACGTTTGACCTGGATCTCGCTCCAGAACAGTTGCTTTCCGATTTCCTTATTAGTAAACCCCTTCGCGACAAGTCGTACTAACTCGACATCCGTCATGCTGAGTCCTCGACATAGACGGTTCTGCTCTTTTATCAGGCGATGAAACTCAATTGCCACTTGCGTAATCGCGTGGGATTCACCCAAAACTCGTTCGCCGCGTTGTACAGCGCGTAGGGATTTTCGTAAATCATCTATGGACAATGTTCTTTGTAAGTAGCCATGTACGCCAATCCGTAGAGCATCGAAGAGAAGTTTTTCATTTTTTTCATTATTGGAACCGGCGAATAATACAATATGTGTATTGGGGCAACTACGCAGCAACTGCTTTGCTAAATCCAATCCATTGGCTGTTTCCAGGAAGATATCGAGTAAGACAATATCAGGCTGTAACTCCGTGGTGAGCAATAGTGCTGCTCTCTCATTTTCAGTCTCTCCTACGATCTCGAAGTCACCCTCCGCGGTCAGCATCGCGCGTATCCCCTGCCGCAGAAGCATATGATCATCGACTATCAGTACGCGGATCGGAGCATTTTCGTATTCTGAAATTTGGGCTTCCACTGCCTTTATTTCCTCTTGGTTCAGCTATTGCATCAATATTACTCGTCAAACGTAGAAGTAGCTACTACAGGGCCTGTGAAATATTGCTGAGAGAAAGAGGAAGTCATCACACGCCTCTCCTTGAGGCGATCAGTAGTGCCACGAGGAGCATAAGAATTTGTTAGGTGAAGCGTATGGCCCCATCTCTTTCTCATGCCTGGTGGCTCACTCTCCTGCTGCTTACATCTACATTTGTGTGCGGACCTCATCGCGGCTTCCCATCTGCTGGCTTCACGCATTCGATGATCCCGACATTTTCAGTATAGAACTGAAGTGAATAGAAAAAATGGAATTAAGCAGAGATTAAAGGAGATTGAATAGTCACTAACGAACATAATCAGGCACTGAAGCAGTTGGCAATTCAATTGATGGTTCTTGCTCCAGTGCCTCTACAAATCCTGGTGGAAAGGAATTGAAAAAATGATCCTCGAATTACGAGCGCGTGTAAACTGCTAGTCAATCGTATCGAGCAACTGCTCCAGATCGTCGAGTTGCAGGTGCGCCAGCAAGATTTGAGCCTTGATGTGGTTTATCACCTCACGCGAGACGTTTCCATCTTTGTCAAGCGCCTCTGCGATTGACTTGAGAGCCATTGCCACCCGATGGCTTTGCCCTTCGATGTCGCTTTGTAAGCGTAGCAACGGCTGAAGATCCGTCGCCTGCTCACCTGTGAACTGCTGCCCTGCTAGCTCACCTTCCATATCTTGTTCGTTGATGTTCTCGCTGTTCGACATGTCTTCCAATCCTTTCTGTATCTTGCGTGGTGAGTCTCTCTCACATGTCTTTCACTCAGTTGAAGCTGGCCCCGCAGTGGTTGCCGAGGCTGCTCTAATATTAGGATGGGAGATGAACGATGTCATGATCCGAAAGGAGGAATAATGCTCTGATACTTCTTTCATTCTTTTGGATGATGGACTCAACTCGGTTTTCTCACTCCACCTGTGGTACCACCTTATGGCTTATCGGGGAGCAGACCAAGGGTATGCGCCCGCTTCACCGCCTGCGTACGATTACTCACGCCCAGTTTCGAGAGGATATTGCGCACATGGCTTTTGACCGTACTGAGGGCAAGCACGAGGCCCTCAGCAATCTCCTGGTTGGAGGCGCCCTGTTCCAATAAGCGGAGCACCTCCAGTTCGCGTTCACTCAACGGTTCGAGGAGCGGAGTTCCACTGGCGCAGGACATCCGCGTGAAAGATATACGCCGAGCCCACCATGGCATGCGGCAGTCCAACCGGTGTTCTTCCCAGCAGAGCAGCGTGCTCGGCCACCTGTACCACTTCACGCAGCTTTCCATGTAAGAGCAAGGAATACGCCGTTCTGCTTGTATAGAGAATGGTGGATGAGATGTTCTCTGCAGCTTGCGCGAGCGCAGTTGCCTCCCTTGTACTCGAGATGGCGGCCACGATGTCACCGAAGGAATGATAGGCCAGCGACTGCGCATAGGCGACTTCTGCACGCGCTACGAGATTCTGCTCTGACAGATGGGCAAGGGCCCGCTGGCAGAATGCCAGGGTGGCAGGCCACTCACCGAGATAGTAGCCGGTAATGACGGCACTATAGGCTGCAATTTCTCCGAGCAGGTTGTCCCACTCAGAGCATTCAGACGGTGAACTTGCTCCAGTGCCAGCGGTCTCGTTGGTGGGAGTTGGTACCGTGGCCCGCAAAGCTCTTTCGGCATCTTGCAGCCAGCGTACTATTGTCGTGTACGGGGCTACTATGAACAGGGTCATGGCATACGCCAGGCACAGACGAGGTCGTGAGCGCACCACCTCGACCGGGAGCTTCTCAAGCCAGCGCCTCACCATCGCATGCTCATTGCTCCCCCAGGTGAATGCATATTCTTGTTCAATCAAGTCAGCCGCTCGAGGCCAGTCGCCTGCGCTGATGGCATGACGTGCTGCCTCAGTGAGGGAACCTCGTTCGGCATACCATTGACTGGCTCACAGGTGCAGGGCGGACACCGCTTCATCTTCCGTCTGCTCAAGTCGTGAGCGTAAGGCCTTGGCAAACAAGGCATGGTAGCGATACCAGCGCCGCTGCTCATCCAGCGGCACCACAAACACATTGGCGCGCTCCAGGAACTCGAGCATCTTCTGGCTGCCCGTTCGCTTGATCACCGCGTCACACAGGGAAGCCGAGAGTCGCTCCAGGATGGAGGTACGCAACAGAAATGTTTGCACCGGCGGCGGCAGCCGCCGCAATACTTCCTCCATCAAATAATCCAGGATGTAGCGCTGACTCCCACTCACCTCATCCAGCAGCTCGGCAAGATCAGTATGCCCTTGCAGGGAGAGGCCGAGCAATTGCAGACCGACCGGCCAGCCTTCAGTCCGGTCGGTCACCTCCTGGATGATGTCCTCGGAGAGTTGCATGTCCATCACCTCCTTGAAGAAGGCCTTGACCTCCTCCGGCGTGCAACGCAGCTGGTTGGTTCGCACTTCCAGCATCTCCCCGCGTGCTCTCAGAAGAGGGAGCGGCAAGGGGGGGATCGGCGCGAGTGGCCAGGATAATATGCAATTGGGGAGGGAGGTGCTCCACGAGATACGTGAGAGAGTTGTGAACATCAGGTTGGGTGATCACGTGATAGTCGTCGAAGACCAGGAAAAACTGCTCGGTTCTGCTCGCCAGATTATTGATGAGCGCCTGCAAGACGTATCGCAATGGCGGCGTCGGCGCTTGCTGTGTTTGCAGATAAGCCAGGAGCGGAGTACAGAGACCGGGCCGCAGGGTATCCAGTGCCGTAAGCACATAGGTCCAGAAGAGCACCGGCTCATTATCGCCCTCATCCAGGGAAACCCAGGCCACATGCGGAGCTTCAGGGTCCTCCTGTGGGAATGATTGCACCCAGGTCGAGAGCAGGGTGGTCTTGCCGAAGCCAGCGGGAGCAGAGATGAGGGTGAGTTTGCGTCGCAAGCTTTGATCGAGCAGGGTGGTCAGTTGCGGACGCGCGATGAGGCGATGTGATGAGGTGGGCACAAAGAATTTAGTCGCCAGCAACTGATCATGGAACAGCAGAGGCTCATCCATGGTAACATCTCCTGTCAGGGAGTGAGCCTTTTTCGCATTGACGCAACAAGAACGAGACGTAGCAGTTTGCGCCGGTTGCCGTCAAGGCGAGAAGAAACCGCTCCCTGTTTAGGCACATCGCAATGTTGCTCCTATATGAACTTTAACGAAATACCCGGGGTATCGTGAATGGGTGCGACACCCTGTAGGGGCCGATTTATCGCGCCCACCGCCGATTTATCGGCCCTCCACGGTGGCTATACTGATATCCCACTTATTTTGTTAAAACTCATTTAGGATGCACCACCCTGAAAGAAGCCTGCCCGTTTGTTACAATGAGCTCTTCTTGTACTCGCCGCACAAAGTATACGTCGTCTCTTGTACTTTGTCAAGTATTTTTATTATTCGTCTACTATTTCTGTGAAAGAAAAATACATTTTCTCTAGAAAAGCTGCTTTGCGAGAAACTCAAGCTCCTTCTTAAGGAAATCTCATGGTAGATGCATCGAATGTGGAGTGGGCTGACTCCCTGCTATCGTGTGATGACAAATATTCTGCGTTTCGCGGGTTTCGTAGTAAATCGCTTTGACAGAAATCAACAAACTATCAGTTTGTCGATCTAAATAGCGAAAGACGTGTAGCGAAATAGGAAAGGAAAGCGTAATCCTAGTGAAGGCGAGTTGTGTTCATCACCTTTAGAAAGCTCTGCTAGAGAATTATTCTATCGAGGGAGGAGATACTTATGGATCTACAAGGACACGTCGCCCTGGTCACGGGAGCCAGTAGTGGCATTGGTTATGCAGCTGCACTCCGCCTGGCCGAGGTTGGGGTCGATATCGCGATTGGGTATGAACACAAGGAACAGGCTGCTTATGTGCTTGCCGAGCACATCCGCCACATGGGACGACGCGCGCTTCCTGTGCGTGGCAACCTGAGGAAACCCTCTGAGGTGCTGGCACTCGTTGATAAAACAGAAGCCCAGTTGGGCCCCATCGATATTTTAATCAGTAATGCCGGCATGGGGAGCCAGAAGCGCCTGGAGGAGATTACCCTGGAGGAGTGGGATCAGACCATGGATGTCAATCTGCGTGCCACTTTTTTGTTGGCGCAGCGAGTCACGCCAGGAATGCGGGAGCGCCACTGGGGACGGGTGATCTTTGTTTCCTCGGTGGCAGCATTCACCGGTGGCATCGTTGGACCCCATTATGCAGCCTCGAAAGCGGGCTTGCTTGGGCTGATGCATTCCCTTGCTGCGTCGTTGGCTTCTCATGGCGTAACGGTCAATGCTGTGGCTCCCGCCCTGATTGCAGATACCGGTATGCTGCCTGTTGGGCGGACTTCTGAACAAGACCTGGTGTCACGTATCCCAGTTGGTCGGCTGGGAAAACCAGAAGATGTGGTTGAAGCGATCATGATGCTCGTCGTCAATTCCTACATAACCAACCACACCCTACTGGTTGATGGAGGAATGTATCCTCTGTAATTGCTGAGAACACAACGATAAACCGGATCTTTCATCTTAGCCTTTTTGTGTCTTTCGGTAATACGAAGGGGACTGTCCTATGATTTTGCTAAACACACGTGAGAAATAATATGGATCCTGCATCCCGATATGCTTGCTGATCTCTTTGACACTATAGTCGGTTAAGTCAAGATACTGGCAGGCGCGTCGAATTTTTAGACGCATATAGTACGCCATAGGCGAGTAGCCGGTTATCTGTTTAAACAGATGGATAAAATGAGGTTTAGATAGACTGATGTAATCGGCCAGCTCGTCGAGTGTAAGAGAAGATTGCACATGCTCGATCATATACTGAATGGAACGCTCAACATACACGTGTTTTCTCTCATCCTGGTGAGATCCATCCTGAAGCAGAGTGATCATTCCCAGCAAGTGCCTCATCGCTTGTGAAACATATAAATAGTGTTTGAATGAATATCCTTTATAGAGCAGCGTTTCATAACACTGGTCGAAAAGGTTGATAATTCTCACGGCCTGGGTCGCTGGTACATACAGGGTGGAATTATACATATCGAAGCTCTGGATGAACTGTTCAACAGCATCTCCCTTTAAATGAAACCAGTAGATGCTCCACGGATCCGTTTCTGTTGCGCCATATATATGCGGTGTCTGCGCTGGAATGACCAGAATCGTGTTTTTGCAAATGGACAGCTTTTTGTTATTCTCAAACATGACCCAGCCTTCGCCTTCGATGCAATAGATGAAAATATGGGTGTCACAGCCAGCAGGTCGTGCCAGGTAATGGTACTGTGCACGAGGGAAGAAACCGATATCCGTGACATACAGGGATTTTATCAGTGGATGACGGGAGATATCTTCCAAATACGTGGTAGGAAGCACGATGATTTTTTGCGCTTCGAATCCCTCGGCTTTTTGTATCGCCTGCATCCTTGCTTTCATGAACTTCTCCCGCGCCAGAATGTTCAAAAAGGATTGAACTATCTCACATCTTTATGAGCAGATCAGTGGACAAAATCATCATGATGTCCATCGTAATCATGATATCGTCAATTGTCAACGGACCTCTTCGATTGTATGGTAAGAGAAGATTGTACATGGCCCCATAAACAAAGGACCCCATACCAGATTACCGTTTTCCAAAGCGATAATACGCGCTCCCCAGCAGCATACAGGTGCTGGTCATGGATGATCACTATGTCACGTACATGGAAGGAGAGAGAACTTGAATATTGTGCGTAAACCATCAGGCCATATCTTCGAGGCAGGTCTCAGGCCGCTCGCCGTCGTGAACATGTATGTTGCCCGTGCCGCTATTTCAGTGTGTCTGGTTCTGGCAATCGCGTTGGATCTTGTGCTCGTTGTGACGGTTCAACCGGCACATGCACAGGTCAACCTGGACAATGGACTTGCCCACACGCCCTATATGGGATGGAATACCTACTATGGCCTCGGCAGTAACTTTAATGAGCAGACAATTGTAAGCGTGTCCGATGCGATGGTGAGTCGTGGGCTAGAGGCTGCCGGTTATCAGTATGTCTGGCTCGACGGTGGCTGGTGGTCTGGCACGCGCGATGGCAGCGGTAACATCACCGTTAACGCGACACAATGGCCTCATGGTATGCAGTGGATCGCGGACTATATCCACTCCAAGGGCCTGAAGGCCGGTATCTATACCGACGCCGGAAGCGATGGCTGCGGAGGCGCCAATCAGGGCAGTTACAGCCACTATCAGCAGGATGTCAACCAGTTCGCTGCCTGGGGCTTTGACGCTGTGAAGGTAGACTTCTGTGGCGGCCATAAGCTGGGCCTGGATCCGGCTACGGCATACAGCCAGTTTCGCGACGCCCTCCTGAACAACGGCAGCCATAGACCTATGTTGTTCAATATCTGCAACCCATTTCCACCGAACGCATTCGGGCCGAGTGACCCGCCTCTGCAAAAGTCTGCCTATTACTCCTACTCGTTCGGTCCGACCACCGGTAATTCGTGGCGTACAGACACCGATATCGGTTTCGTCCACAGCGTGCTCTGGTCTGATATGCTGAGAAACCTGGACCATGATGCCGCCCATCCTGAAGCGGCTGGTCCCGGGCACTGGAACGATCCCGACTATCTTGGACCCGAACTTGGCATGACCGGCTCTGAGACGCAGGCGCAGTTCACAATGTGGTCTATCGTTGCCGCACCCTTGATTATAGGGAGTGATATTCGCAGTATATCGGCGACAACGCTGGCCATGCTGACGAACAGCGATGTTATCGCTGTGGACCAGGATAGCCTTGGCATGCAGGGGACGCGTATTGCGCAAGAGGGCAACGGCGATGTCTGGGTCAAACCGCTGGCAAACGGGGATCGTGCAGTTGCTCTGCTCAATCGAGGTACGAGTCCCCTCACCATCACGACGAGCGCTGCTGCGCTTGGCCTTGCTAACGCTTCCAGTTATACACTGAACGATTTGTGGGCGCACCAGAGCACTGAGACTGCGGGGCAAATTAATGCGACCGTTGCACCGCACAGCGCCGTATTATACCGTGTGTCCGGAGGAGCTGGAAATGACGTCCCTCCCGCGACCAATCTGTCGGCTCCGAATGTACCGGCGGCATATGCGGGTTCGAATCTGCACCTGGCTATACCAGGGCAAGACGTGACTGCCTCCTCGACGTTCGAGAATGATGGACGCGAACCGGCTATCAACGTGCGACTTGATTTCTCGGCCCCGCAAGGTTGGCAGGTGCGGAGTACGTCTGCCGGTAGTGGCACAGTTCCAACCGGAGGACAGCTCAGCGGAAGCTGGCTAGTGACGCCACCCGCGGGTACCCTCCCTGGCAATTACACGCTCACGGCAAGCGCGACATACAGCTGGGGTGGCCTCCATAACGACAGCAGGAGCACTCAGATCGCAGTAACCGTACCATCCGCACCACCAGCAGGTACTGGCTACCTGAGCGACCATTACTGGCTAGATGCGAGCAGCGGCTACAGCGTCGCTCTGCCCGATGCCAGCATCCAGGGTTATCCGATTACATTGCAAGGACAGAAATATCCCAAAGGCATTGGCGTCGTTCCGCAATCCGATGTCGAGTACTACCTGGGAAACAACTGCACACACCTGTCCGCGACGGTGGGGATTGACGATATCGTGAATCAGATCAGCCCACAGGGAGGCACGGCTGTATTCCAGATATTCGCCGATGGGCAAAAGATCTACGACAGTGGTCTTGTCACCCGTAGCGCGACAAAATCTGTCGAAGTCGATCTGGCGGGGACAAAGGTACTTACCCTGCATGTCGATGACGCGGGAGATGGCAACTACAACGATCGCACCGACTGGGCAGGCTTGCAATTGACCTGCGGTGCGGCTGTGGCTACCGTGCCTCATGGTCCCTGGCCACATTTCGTTCCTCAGTCGTCGCTGACCGCGACCGCGACGAGCGCGCACCCGGGTTACCCGGCCAGCGCAGCGGTTGATGGGAAGCTGACCACGATCTGGCACGACGAGTTCTCTCCGCCTGCGCCGCTGCCGCAGTCGATCACACTTGATCTTGGGAGCCTCCACAGCGTAGCCGGGTTGACCTACCAGCCACGTCTCGACACCTATTCGACTGGAAACATTACTGGCTATACTGTCTATGTCAGCACTGATGGGACGAATTTTACACAGATCACGAGCGGCTCCTGGCCGTCCGACCGATCTCTCAAATCCGTTACCTTTAGCCCTCAGCAGGCTCGCTATGTCCGGCTCGAGGCGACAAGCGGAGTTGGGGGCTATGCATCTGCTGCCGAGATAGATGTATCCGATGTGCCTGCCTCTTGAGGAGAGGCTGTATCAGTTCAATCTTTCTGAACGTTGCTGTACGTAAGTTATCCCGAATTTTTGAAACTCATGTGCGATAGTGATGAAGGCGCTCGCAGAGCGCCTTCATCACTATCATAGAATTTTATGGTGTTGATGGGCATGGC